>Ga0182017_10003894_pt1 | contig 11130 bp, 12 predicted proteins | sample 712E3DmetaG_FD_120492 | JGI IMG/M metagenome (GOLD analysis project Ga0182017, IMG submission 120492) | Permafrost microbial communities from Stordalen Mire, Sweden - 712E3D metaG | ecosystem: Environmental > Terrestrial > Soil > Wetlands > Permafrost | place: Sweden: Stordalen | collected... | reverse complement strand
GGACGATATTGGTAGGCTTGAATAACGGTTATCCGGAACAGGTGCCTTTCAAAGCCTTGGCTTAGCCGATTGAGACTCGCATGGAGTATATAAATTCTGCTTGATCAGATCCGTGAGTACGGCTATCATCTCTACGCGACCTTTGGGCGCAAGAATGCAGCGAAAAACTGAATAAAGGACCTGCTATCCAAGTCCCTATAATTATCCAAAAAACAAAAAATTTTATTTCTCAACTAAGTCATACAATATCTTCATGCTCTTGGTGAAGGGAGGCATTCCCGAGGTCAAGAGAACGACCCTCAATACATCGACTATCTCATCCTTGGTGATGCCGAACTCCTTCATGGCGCTCATCATCTGCTTCTTTGTGGCCCGGTCGTCGGAGGATGCGGCATTGATTCCCAGGGCAATAAGCTTCTGGGTCTTGTAGTCTAAGGATTTGCCGTTATAGATAGCCTCGTTCATGGTCACAATGGCATTGTACAGCTCGGGATATTCTTTCTTTGTCTTGGCCATCCCTTCGCCGAAGAAAACTTCTTCTTTCATTTTTATTTCACCAATCCCCATTCTCTCTGCAAAGAGTTATAGATTGCTCTCTCGCTCTTTGCGCACTTTGCGCACTTTGTAACTCTGCATGATTTGTGACTCTCATGCTCTGTGTCTTTCCGGCTCTGCGGTCGAAACTTCGCCCGCCGCTGGTTATGACCAAATGGTTATGAACTATCCATCACAAACTGCCTTGACCTTCGCAAAATACCTCTCCTTCAGCTTCAGGGCTACATTTACCAGTCCGATCAGCACCGGAACCTCTATGAGAGGGCCGATCACTGCGGCAAAGGCCTCCTGGGAGGCGATGCCGAAGACGCCTACAGCTACGGCGATGGCCAGCTCGAAGTTGTTGCTGGCAGCGGTGAAAGAAAGGGCTGCCGTGTTCTCGTAGTTTACTCCCAGTTTGTAGGCCATGAAGAAGCTGACAAAGAACATGAGCAGGAAGTATATGGCCAACGGTACGGCCACTCTCACCACATCCAGGGGAAGCTGCACGATGTAGTCTCCTTTCAGTGAGAACATCACAACTATGGTGAAGAGCAAAGCGATGAGGGTCAGGGGCGAGATTTTAGGCATAAAGTCTCTCTCATACCAGCCTCTTCCTCTGGCCTTGATCAGGCTGAACCTGGTGATCATGCCTGCCAGAAAAGGTATTCCCAGGTAGATGAACACGCTTTCTGCAATCTGGGCAATGGTCACATTGACGGGCGTTCCCGCAGCGATTCCCAGAGCTGCAGGCAGCACAGTGATGAAAACATAAGCATAGACGGAATAGAACAAGACCTGAAAGATGGAATTCAGCCCCACCAGGGCGGCGCAGTACTCGGTGCAGCCGCAAGCCAGTTCGTTCCAGACTATAACCATGGCGATGCAGCGGGCGAGACCGATGAGGATTATGCCGTACATGAGGTGAGGCGAGTCTCGCAGGAAGAGAACTGCGAGCACAAACATCAGAATGGGACCCACGATCCAGTTCTGCACCAGGGAGAGGCCCAGAACCTTCCGATCCTCAAAAACCCGCCCAAGCTCTTCATACTTCACCTTGGCCAGGGGCGGGTACATCATCAGAATCAGGCCGACGGCGATAGGTATCGATGTTGTGCCGATCTGCAGGCTTAGGATGAACCGGGTTATGCCCGGCGCATAGTTTCCTATTCCTATTCCCAGGAACATGGCTACAAATATCCAGACAGTAAGGTAGCGGGATAAGAAATCCAGGCTCTTGTTGACTCCATTTGACATTTAACTCCTCCCTCCACTGGACAAAAATTTCTTGATCAAGTACTGCCAAGCTTTGTATATTTCGAGCCTGCAGCGTTACCTCCAGAAGGAGCCGCCGCACCGGCCTGAACGCCCATACCCGTGGCCTCATGCGCCTTCCTGTCTTCCCAGGTGTAGACGCTGGCATTGTATCCCATGAGCTGCAGAGCATACCAGACTAAAGACGACCGGCTGTAATCACTGGAATAGACCACGATCGGCTTGTCCTTGCTCAGCCTATCGAAAACGGTACTAAGATCTCCTTCGTTCTTGATCAGATTCCCTTTGACTATATTGGCCGGGTCCAGCGCTACAGAACCTGGTATGCGGCCCTTGCCAAACTCCACAAAGGGCCGGGCGTCCACGATCTGGGCCTGGCCGGATTTCACATACTCGAATTCGGCCATTACCTTGGGCTTGACTTCAGGGTTGTACACAACGCTAGGCTTTATATTCTCCAAAGCCACCTCAGGCAAGCCTGCAGCTTTCCAGTCTGCCAGGCTTCCATCCAGGAGTTTGACGTCCTTCTGTCCCAGGTGTTGTAGCACCAGGAAGGCAAATTCGGCTTCCCCAGAGCTCTCTTTATTCCCGTAAAGGACTATGGAGTCATCTCGAGAGACGCCTTTATCGCCCAAGATCGAGGCAAGTTCCTCATCTGCTTTTAGGTTGCCAGCGCCATCGAGGAAGTCTTTGGTAGGAATGTGAATGGCATTCTCGATATGAGACTTCGCATAGCTGTCGCCGTTGGATACGTCCACTACCACATCTGAGCTGGAAACGCTCTTCATAGGCTTGAGAATCTTGCCGTTGGGGAAGGAATCGCTTCTAGCCACTTCTTTTACGGGGCTTGCTGGGCTTGCGCCAGCACTTGTCGCGGCACTGCCGGACTGAACGCTCTGACCCGTGACAGAATCAGCGTTCAAGAAACCACTGGGGTCCCAGTTGCCTACACTGCAACTGCAGCCCGCGTCAACTACGGGTGCAAAAGCTATCAGGGAAATTATCAGAATTCCCAGAACATAGAATCCTCCGGAGCCTGCATTCTTTCTGTCAAGAGTGGAGCTGATTTTGTCACTTTGAATAGTATCGAATTCGGTCATTTATCGTTGCCTCTCTCATATTTTAGCATCTTTCATAAGCTTCACCATATTGAGCATCTCAATCACAGCGCCTTCGGACAGCCTGTATCTGGACCATCTCCCATCTTTGCGCTCTTTGATGAGCCCTGCATCCTTGAGGATGGAGAGGTGATGAGAGGTGCTGGATTGGGGCCTATCGAGACCGATCATGATCTCGCAGACGCATAACTCTCCTTCCCTCAAGAGCTTGAGGATCTTGAGGCGGCAGGGATCGGCCATAGCCTGGAATATCTCAGCCTCCTCCTCGATCTCCAATTCGTCTATCTTATCCATTATGGAACGGATCTTGTCGACTTTGCATTCGGCTTTATCAGCATCGCCGATCAGCCGTGTCATCCTGTTAACAGCTTCTTTTGGAACACATGCCATGGACTGCATCCTCACTTCCGCAGCAACCCCTTCAGCAGCAACTTCTCTAACAACCGCAACTGCAGCCGGCTTACCCTCATAGGGTTATTCTGTAGCCTCGGACTTCAGCAGCAACTTCTCTAACAACCGCAACTGCAGCTTTTTTGAGTTAGAAGTTTTGGCCCCTCTTGCTTCAAACAGTCGCCGCATATTCTTATTCTGCCCTTCTTTTTGTGACTTACGATGAAGAGGGACTCGGCTTCCTTATTGCATATTTCGCATTTCACAGCGATCATTTGGCCATTCACCCTTTTGCGCCTTTTTTTAGACTTGCTTGCAGTATGCTGGACGATCTTCTGATTAGAGTACCGCTCCGTCCCAACTGCAGAGTAATCCGGCTATCCATATCCAGTTATTTCGATATATAAGATTTTCCCGTCATCTAGTTAAATCCAATTACGACATCTGTCTTTAATTATATATAATAAATCTTTTCATCATAATTACGTAACAAGAGAACATAAATTAACAATTGAGAAGATGTATGTTCGCCGAAATGCTGTTAGATGGAAGGGATTCTAGCAAAAATTTTTCCTATATACGGCTATAAAGACTACAAAGTCGAAAGACTTATATCCAATAATGTCGATATGCCAGTTCAGGCTTGCCCTGTTAACGGGCGATTCAGATGATCTGACCTGAAAAGAAAGGAGAGTGTATCATGGACAAAATTAAGAAAACAGTTTGCTTAGCATCTTTAATTGCGGTCTTCATTCTTGCATCCGGCGTTAATGTCATGGGTGCTGAATATTCCGTGGGATCGGGAAATGACAGCTGGTGGACAATATATCCGGATCAATCAACAGGCGCAGGCGGCGACGTCAACCATCCTGCCTGGGTTTTGGACGCTCTGAAAAGCAAGCCTGTGGTTGTCTACGCTCACAAGGGCTGCAGCTACTGTGCGCCTCAGACCGAAGCCATGACAAAGATAGTTGATGAGATGGGAAATAAATTCACATACTTCAATTTATCTGCAGACGGGAGCGATGCCAGATCAGAGGAAGCCCTGCGGGCCTATGATCCAAACGGCGGCAGCATGTATGTGCCATTGACCGTCATAGTAACTCTGGCTCCAAACTCCGAGGGAAAGGTCGTGCCGGTCTGGCACAGCACTGATGAGGTTACGGGCTATGACTGGACCCGAAAATATATCGAGGACGCATCAGTCTACTATAGCGAGAACTCCGCCAAGTGGAATAAGTGAAGTCTGGCCTGGATAAAGGGATAACAGTCATGTCTTTCAAACGCAAGAGATCCCTGATCACGGGGTCGAACACCTTTTTTGTCATATCCGTTATCATCTTCAGTTCCATTTTCTTATTAAACCTGTCAACAGCTTTACCGCAGGAGGCAAAGGCCCCATATTTTCAGGCATTGGACCTCGATGGAAAGAATGTCTCTCTGAGCGACTACCGGGGAGAGGTCGTCCTTCTGCACATAACCAACATCGAAGACCCCCTCTGCCGGGAGTGCGAAAATGCCCTCAACGCCCAGACCCGCGAGCTTTCACTTTTAAAGCAGAAGGACCCGGGAATTAATATTATAACTCTTAATGTCAGGAAAAACCCCTATTCCATGAACGGTCGGGATTTGGTTGGCGCCTGGTGGAACATCAATGTAACCTGGCCTTGGATTGAGGACTTTGAGCCTTATCCTCTCACCGGGAAATACATCGACTATTCCACACTGGAGGGCGGCTTTGCCAATCCTACTCTGATCCTGATCGACAAAGAGGGAAATGTGGCGGGCCTCAAACATGTCTACCAGCTAGGCAAGGGTGAAATCGACGGCATCCAGAGCGCTGATTCTCTTTATACGGATCTGAAAAGCATAGATCAAGGCAATGCTTCCGGGTTCAAAGGGGTGACGTCCAGCCAGGGTATAAATTACCTGGGCATGTTCTTCTTAGGAATTGTAACTTCGCTTTCGCCCTGCTCCATAGCCCTGCTGCTGGCGATGTTCTCCTATGTCATGACTGCCCGCCGGAAAGAGGAGTACCTGAAGAAGACAGCCTCGGCCTCGAAAGAGGGCTTCATGATCGGCGTGGCCTTCACCCTGGGAATGGCAGTAGTCTTCTTCGTAGTGGGGCTGTTTCTCTCGGACATTGGCGTCTTCATCCGCCAGGCTCGTTTCTTCGATCTGGCAGCCGGGCTGCTGATGGTAATCCTGGGCATAAATATCATCAAGCCTATCGGCGAGATCATCGATCCGGTCAGGTCACGCCTAACCTTCCGCAAAGCAGATCCAGATGACTCGCCGGAACAAAAGAAGGGCATAATGGAGAGAATGGTTCACTTCTCTATGGGCCTTTTCGAATATTCGGCTTTCATTGGAGCCTTCACCCTGGGAGTCTTCTTCGCCCTGGGCTGGGCACCCTGCGCCGTCTCGCTGGTCTTCCCGGTACTCATCTGGCTTATCTCCCAGAATGTGACGCCGTTGGCCGGGGGCATGATGCTCTTCATCTTCGGAGTGGGCCACGGCGTGCCTGTGATTCCTATTGCTACCTTCTCCAGGGCGGTGGGCGGGCAGATCGGTGAGAAGTACATCTCTGCCGGAAAGTACGTCACCAAGGTATTCGGAGTCGCGGTGATCGGGATCGGCCTCGTCTATGCAATGAGATACCTGGGGTTCAAGATGTGGTGAGGTGGGAAGAACATGCCGGGGCGGTGAGGCCGACTTCCTACGGCGGGGTGGAAATTACAGGCACTACTCGGTCGACGTTCGGGATGCAACAGGGATATTAAAAGACAAACCGAGAATTAAAAGATCCGTGGATCTTAATCCTAAGACGTTAGATCCAATCAGCAATCCACTACCACCAAGGACAGCGGTCGCAATGGTGATGAATCGATTCAATCGAGCTTCGCCAAGTGGTTCGCTCCGCCGGTATTCTTCTAGACTGGTTTTGTAGACGCCTGGAACAATAAGGGAGTGGTTCTATTTAAGCTAAAAAGATACGATGAAGCCATACGATATTTTGATAAAATTATTGAGATGGATTCAAATTATGCCAAAGTCTGGAATAATAAAGGTGCCGCTCTCGGTTCCCTTGGCCGATTTGACGATGCAGAGGCATGTTTTGACAAGGCCATAGCATAGGCCTTGCATTGATGGCAATGGACAGGATTGCAGAAGCGGAGAACCGCTTTTGCTAAAGCCGGGAAGCCATAGTTGGGCTTATCCATTGAATAAAACTCCTGGCCATTTGTTGCCAAAGGGCCAGGAGGCTTCGAGCCAGATCGAACTAATTTCTCGGGTCTGATATTCTCCTGAGATAATCTCCCGCGAGATTCTGCGCGATCTTTTAGATGGAATCCCGGTTATTGATTCGATTGCGGAAGTGTCAGATTCTCCTGGTAATCGGTTGCCTTCAGGAGGTATACGCCGGTATTCTCTGTCTCGGTTACATTATAGCTCAGGCTGAGGGTCTCGTAACTTTCTTTTGAGAATGTAAACTGCCAGATTCCGGGCACACCGTCGATTACCACCGCTCCGTTGGAATCCGTCATTCCCTCAAAGCCGTTACCTCCGAAATCCTGTCCACTGACTTGAACGTCGGCCAGAGGAGTTCCATTAAGGTCTCCATCATGAACATGGACTGTCAAGGCAACCGGCTCCGGGGATTGGTCAATTCTTTCGACTGCGGCTATAGCCGTGCTTGTATTGGCGACTTCATATGCCAGACTCATGGTCTTATAGCCATCTTTTGCAATTGTGAACTGCCACGTTCCCGGTTGCCCATCGATGACCATAGGCTCATTTGAAGATGTTACGCCTTTGGTAATGTTGCCTACTGCATCATATGCTGTGACTGTCACTCCGGAAAGTGGTATCCCATTTCCGTTTCTTTCAAGAACATAGAGGCTTAAAGCAACTGTGGATGGCAAAGGAACTTGATCTGTGGCAGCCTGGTTCGCAGCAACCTGGTCTGCATTCTGTCCGTCTTCAGCCGTCGCACCTGTTGTTTCAGAGATTGCGCATGCATTTGATGCCATGCCACTAATTATCAGCATCAATATTGCGATACAATAGCTTTTTTTCATATCTATTACCACCGGATTTTTGTAACTCCCTTATTTCTTACGACCTCTAATAGACTTTCATTGCATAAAAATATATCAGATTATAAGAGAGTTTTTATGAGAGCGAAAATTCCTTGGAAACGCAATTGGACCGTACCGTCGATTAGGAGTTTGGCGAAAGATTTAAACCTACATTGCAGTACTGTCAGCCGAAATTAAGACCATGGTCTACGATTAATTGGAGTCTTTTGGACTTCTATCTTGTTGGCACTGTGGATAGCAAAGACTGTCTCAGCTATCTCATTATTAACCAACAAGGTCTGAAGCATAGTATTGTGTATATCCTTCAATGGCCAATATACTTATCGCACGGGACCTCCCAATTCCTCCCCACCCTGAAGAGATGGGGACACCTTGGGCAACGAGTTGAATTCTCTTCTACGTGCTTGGCTTATATCCTCGTGGCTCATCCACTATTTCCATAGTTGCAATGGCGTGTTTGAAGACCAATAACTCACCCTTTGCCGTTTGGAGGAGGATCTCATAGGGGTTGAATGATTCAACAGTTCCTGTAACCGGCTGGCCTCCCGAGAGCAGGCGGATCACGACTTTCTTGCCTTTGAACTTGGGTATGAATTGCGGCGATGATTGTTTTGCGCTGGGCTTTTCTTCTTCAGACATTTCCATCCTTTGTTCTAAAACAGTCTCTACTTATTAATCTGGCCCTTCTATTGGGAAAATTCACCAATAAATGTCAGCATCGCCGCCTCTCTGGAGATCAAGTTGTCGTCTTGAAGCTCCTCTCCCGTCGGTCCGGTCCGCTTATGTCCGTTCCATTCTTCATTCTATCATTACCTCAAAAACAAAGAGAGATGATTGAGGCAAGCCATCTACAGTCCCGTAGAGATAGCTGAAATATTCTTATACCCTCAAAAGGATTTTATCTCTCAGGACTATATATTCTGCATTGTTTATCGAACCAGCGTCAAGCAGATCCTTCAATCGCGTCAGCTTCCCAATTTTCGCCTTCATTTCCAGCAGATATTCCGGTTTTTCTAAATCTTCCAGCTTTTGAGGAAGCATGAAGCGACGCTCGCTTGAACTCCACAGATCCGGCGCGATGACCCTAAGTGCGCCCAGAAGCCCGGTGAGATCAGCACCTAATTCATCAACAATAATTTCCATGAGTTAATCTCCTGATCCATAGTCAGTATTACAACTCCTTATTAAAAAACTTGTTGCTATTTCCAAGGAAGCAACATCGGGCGATGTAGATCGATTCATTTCTACCCTCATCCCGGGCAAGTCCCTTGAAGGGTCAGGGCATTATTTTCCTCATTCGTCTCTTTGATTTTATTATCAGAGTCTGCTATCACAGTTATCTCTCTGGTTTGATTTTGCCCTGTTGCCGGAGGAAAGCTGGAAAAGCCGATGATCTCGTGAACCGATCCACCAGAAACAGGCATGAGAATAGTCAGTTCAGCAACCGTCTTAGGCGAAGGGATGCCTTCTAACACACTCACCAAAACCCGTTGATATCCTGTGGAGCCACTGGGTGACGGAGTCAGAGTCAACAGGAATGAGACCTGATTGCATGTCGTATTCTCTGGATCAGGAGATACCATCAAATCTGAAGCAGCCTGACCATTGAAGGGCTCCGAGATCATGAACGAAGACCCGGACATCTGGCCTTTATTGAGAATGCTCTCGTCGGCGGTCGTGGGAAGCTTGCTTCCAAGAAATGGGCTATCCCGGTTCATCTGCGAATTCGCGACAGATGCGAGAGATATGAAAATGGAGACGAGTACCACAAATCTCAAGATCTTATTCCATTCTTGCATGGCATCAAGACCGGAAGATGTGGATATAACCGTTTTGGGCCGGACTTTTCTTATTTGCAATCTATAATTATTTTTGCAGATCTTCCGCCTTCAGCCCTGCTTGCTTCAAAATCGCAATTAGCGTCCCATTCTTCAGCTCTTTTAGAAGAGGTCGGCAAGTTCTACCTTGAGCATCTCAGCATTGGTGCGATTTAAGCTTTCCTGATCTTCACGGAGCACTTCCAGAATTAGATCGATGTCCTCTTTGATGTTCTCCAGAGCTTCGGTCTTTGTTTCGCCCTGGCTGATTGCGCCCGGAAGCTCCAGGCAGCGGACAGTGTAGCCACCTTCTTCTTGAGGTTCCAGGATGACGGAGTATTTCATCGATAATTAGCTACTCTCCTGGAATTTAAGAATGATCATGGCGAAAGAGATTTCTCACAGCCATAATTAAGACCGGAAAGGGTTTAGCCAGACCTATCCCTGGAATTTCAAGTAGTAGATCACATCCACTACCAGAGGCACAAATCCGTCCAGCTGCGGCGCTGATGAGACTGGCCTCCTTTTTTCCTCATTTCTGAATCAGATGATTATTTAAATACTGGAAGCTCAATTCATGAGTGTGATTCGCAGTGTCTGTAGTGAAGGCCAGGTATGAAGGGAAGGTCTTGAAACCTTTTCAAGATCTTGATTTAAATGAAGGGGATGAAGTGGGGATAAGGGTTCAGGGCAGCGCTACCAGGAAAATTCGAGGGATTGTGAAGTGCTGGGAAGGACTTGAGGAGTCTCATGAAGAGTACGAATCAAATATTCATTGATGCCAACATATTCACCTATCTTCAGAAGCATTGCGATTTTCATCCCGGCCCGTCCAGGAATTTCAGGTAATACACCACAGCGACTATCATCATCACAAATCCGGCCATCAGTGCCCAGTAAGCTCTTTTCAAGTTCCGATGCTTGTAGCCCACCATCTCCTTGTAGACGCCCTCCGCCAGCTCCGGCGAGCTGAGGTTTGTCTTGTAGGTCTCGGGAGTGAAGACCCGCACTGCGAAGAAGAGACATATCAGCCAGAGGACGATGGGGCTGACGAACAGCAGGACGCGTAGCCAGGCATCCGTGCCCTGTACGGCCATGATTTTATGCAGATCGCTGAAGGATACCGCCGCAAAGTAGATGCCTTCCACCAGTGTCACAGCGCTGATGAGCTGCTTGGCTGCATCTTCCAGAGAGCTGATGGACTCCTTGACTGTGCTCCGGGCGATCTCCAGCCAGAACTCATCCAGATCCGTTACGAGCTCGCCTTTTGCGTCAAAGGCGCCTGCTTTGCCTCCCATGTTCTAATCTCCCGAAATATATCCTATATCTCTTGTTATATCTACTGTCTTTCGAAGCTTCGTCACCCAGATCTTGTTCCTGGTGCCGCAATATTTGCAGGGCACGATAAAAGAGACAGCGCCCTTGTCGCCTTCCTTTGCCAGCTTTCCATCTGCCTCCAGATAAGGACGCTCATTCCAGAGGAATATCCGATCCGGGGCGGTACATTTCTCATTGCAGCATAAGATTTTAAGCATGATCGGTCTTCTGTCTCATTGATTTTTCTCCAGCCTCTCTCGATCCTTTTGCGCCTGTTGCCAATAGGGGCTCCCTAGTTCCCGAAAGGCTGCCTCCGCCAGACGAATAAGCCGCAAAGCCTCCTTCGCATTCCCCATTTGCTCTTCCAGCAAAGCCAGTTGCGCCTGGGAGTTTGCCATTCCGCTCTTGTCTCCCATTTCCTGCTTGATTTTCAGGCTCTGCTGGTAGAGCTGCCGGGCCTCGTCGTGTTCGCCGGCACCCTGGGCCAGCATGCCCATCTGGTGGAGCGATTTGGATTCGACGCTCTTGTCTCCCAGCTCCTTTGCGATCTTCAAGCTCTGCTGGTAGAGCTGCCGG
>Ga0182017_10003892_pt1 | contig 11135 bp, 15 predicted proteins | sample 712E3DmetaG_FD_120492 | JGI IMG/M metagenome (GOLD analysis project Ga0182017, IMG submission 120492) | Permafrost microbial communities from Stordalen Mire, Sweden - 712E3D metaG | ecosystem: Environmental > Terrestrial > Soil > Wetlands > Permafrost | place: Sweden: Stordalen | collected... | reverse complement strand
CCGCCGCCTTCCCCGACCCACTCGAGTCGCCGCGTCCGCGGTCACGCGACTGTCGCCGCACTTCAGGTACGATTCAGCGGTCCGACGACTGACCGGGCGTCGCGTCCCATTTCGCGTCCGCTTATAGGGTTGCTTACCCCCGCACCCGCTGGGGACCCGGCCAGTCCTCCTGAGGTCACGCCGTGTGCTTCCGTACCGTGCCGCCCGCACACCCCGTGGTCCGAGGGGAGGAGGGATCGCGCCTTCGTCGCCAGCGTGCCGCCGCGATCTGGCCCCCTCTTTGGCCGACCGGGTCCTCCCTGGGGCAGCCCCCCTCGATTACGGCCCGGTACTGCTCCGCAAGCCCTTCGGAGTCCCCCTCGCGGTGGACACCCTGCCCTCCCCAGGCACGCGCCCTGGGGCCAGCGAGGCATTACCCCCGCGTTGGGATAGGGCGCTCTCCATCCGAGCGCCAGGAGGACTTTAACCTCCCGGAACACTGCGCTGCTCAGCGCACCCAGTGTCCTCGTCTGGCTTCCTCCACACCTGTGCGACATCGGCTGGTCCGGCGTGCTAGGCGGCCCGGTCCGTGTAGAGCGGGGTCGCCGCATCGGCCGCATCGTACTCGGTCAGGTCCCGCGTGAAATCGAACACCATCTGGATGGGCCGCTCCGCGCTCCGGTTGTCGTTGAAGCTGTCGACGTCGCACTTGAGCTGGTGGCAATCGCCCAGGATCTGCTGCCGCCGCTGTTGGAACGCGACCTCCAGGTGGCGGCGCGGCGCCGTGCGGATGTCGGCCCACAGCGTGATCTGCCGGTCCCCCTCGCGGATCCGGGCGGCATGCTTGGCGCGGACCGACCGGCCCTGCGCGTCCGTGATGTACTCCTCCCGCATCGCCCGCGCCAGCTGATCCGCGCACTGGGCGATCAGCGAGGCCGGCTGGGGCGCCCACAGCCGCTCGCGGATCGCCCAGGCGGCGATTTGCCGTGCGGTGGCCGGCCAGGGCGCGCCCGAGCGGGCATAGCGGTTCGTGATGTCCTGCATCTGCTCAGTGTAGGTCCTGGCCATGGCCCCTCCTCCCCTAGGAATTGCCCCGCGGTGGATACCCCCACCCGTCGGTCGCCGTCGACTGCACCACGAGCTGCCGCACGGGCGCCAGGAGCGGCCGCCCCTGGCGGTATGGGATCGCTCGCTTGAAGTGCAGCTGCCCCACCACGATCGCGGGATGCACGCCCATACAAGCGGCGAACCCGATGATCTGGCGCGTGGAAAAAAGCGGCCGACACCGCGCGATAAAATCGGCCAGTTCGTGCGCGGGAATCAGGAAGTCCGCGGCGTAGCGATCGGCGTCCCGCTCGTGCTCGAGCCGGTCGGTGTCCGGTTCACCCCCCTGGCCAACGAGATCCACGTCCAGGGGCGCGTGCTGCCGCAGCCCGTCGCGGTTCTTCACGTGCTTGATCTCGTGCAGGAGTGTGTGCCAGAAGTAGTCGAGACGATCAAACCGCAGGGACAGGGCGATCACGGGGGCTGTCTCGTCGAGCCAGAGGCACGCGCCATCGATCCGGCTGCCGGGCAGGTGCTCGACCACGACGAGCCGGATGCCGGCATCTGCCAGGATCCGGGCGACGGACCCCACCTGCCCGTCCTGCGAAAGCAGGGGGCGGAGCCGGGGGAGCGCTTCCTCTAGGCCCTGGTCCGTGAAGGGCTTCACCTGGACCGTCGCGGCGAGGTGCTTCGCCTGCATCAGCCACGCTTGCTGCTCGGCGGTGGGCGCCTCATAGACGACCGTGCCGGTCCGGGCGGCGGCCCTCCACACCTCGGGCTGCTCCTCAAGACTCTCGATCTGGTAGAAATCCAACACCCGGCGCTCCAGCACATCGAGATTGGGGGATTCCTCGATCCATTTGCGGCGCAGCAGTTGCTTGATCGGCGCCTTCTCGTAGAGCCGGGCCCGCCGCGCGATGCCGCTGGATTCCGGCCGTGCTTTGGCCAGCTGATACGCGGTCTGCAGATTCAACCAGTACTCCGCCCCGGTCCCAAAGGCCTCACCCAGCGCGGCCGCGGTCTCCGGTGTAATGGACCGCTTGGCGTTGATCACCTCGCTGATCAGCCGCGCGTACGAACTACGCCCGAGGATCTGTACCAAATCTTCCTGGGTCCACCCGCGCGCATCGAGCTCCTCTTTGATGAAGATCCCCGGCGGGAAGACCTCCGCGATTACCCGGTCAGTCATCACGCCCCTCCTTAATGATAGTCCTCGATTCTGAGCACTACGATCGCCTTCTCCTCGCCTGTGTCAGTCATCTCCACAATCAGTCGCCACTGGTCATTGAGTCGCATGGAGCGTTCCCCCGAGAGCGCCCCTTTCAGCTTTTCGAAATGCAGGGACTTCAAGGCGTAGAAGACCCGCTCGTCCGGTGCGCTGCGAATCTGTTGCATCCGCCGCCGAAACGCGCCCACGACCGCCGGTGGATAGCCTGCGTCAAAGTCGGCATCGGTTTCAAGGCGATCAAGGCGCCCGTCAGCGAAGTCTACCTTCATAGGATGGCATGGTAACCGGCAACTTTGATATTGTCAAGTACGTATTTACACATACTGTAAAACAGTAATAATATAATCTTGGGTATGCACTTGACTAAGGTTACCCCCACATCAGTAGTGTCCGGTTATCGATCGAACAATAACAGTTGGTTACACCCCTCGCCCTCGGGAATCGTGTCGGACAGCAGCGCGAGGGCTTGATGAATGGGCACGGTCTCGAACAAGGTCACACTCAACACCTGGAAAATTGTGTAGAGACTCTGGGGAAGCCCCAGGCGCTTCTTGAGGATCGCGACGAGGACGTAGACACTGACCGCGACCCACACCTGGGTCTTCACCGCGTTGGCGGACGTCCCATAGAAGGCCTTGATCCGCAGGTGCTGCTTGATCCTGTGGCTCCCGAAAATTCGTAACCTGCATCCCGGTTGATCTTTCCGACGATCTGCAGCAAGCTGTCTACCTCGAGTTATTCCCTGTTGTGGTCCGAAAAAATATCGTCCGTCTCTTTATATTTGGCTGCCGATCCTTCCTACCTAGTAGAATGATTCCTAAATAACATAGCAGTGGTCTACGTAAGGGAAACACTGTCGAGTTTGTATTTCCAGCGAAAGATGACGGGCGATTCGTTGATTTCATCAAGGTATTGAAGAATGCGCGCCTTCAGTTCAGGCTTGCCGGCGACTCGAATGCCCCGCAGAAGGCTTTTGGCCATCTTGGCAAAGAAGGATTCGATCAGGTTGAGCCACGATCCGTGTTTCGGGGTGAACACAAACTCGAATCGGTTGGGGACGGTCGCCAGATAGGTCCGCGTCTCTTTGGAGATGTGGGCGGAATGATTGTCCAGCACGACTCGGATTTGCCACTCGGCCCTGTAGTGGCGATCCAAGGCCTTGAGGAAGTCGATGAACTCGCGACTGCGATGGCGATCCACCACGTGCCCATGCACATAACCATTCAGCAGATCGATCCCCGCCAGCAGGCTGACGGTGCCATGACGCACGTATTCGTGGTCCCGCCCCCAGCACGGGTGCTGTCCCGCGACGGGCGGCAAATCCGGGGCCGTGACGCCGATGGCTTGAATGCCGGGTTTCTCGTCGTAACTCACGACGGCGATCATGCCGGCTTCCCCCGCCTTGCGCAACAGTTCGACTTCCTTATACACGCACAGGACTTCCGCCATCTTTCTCTCGAAGTCCTCATCGCGCCGTTCCAAGTAATACTGAATCTTGTGCGGGCGAATCTCGGCCCGGGACAAGATCTTCGACACGGTGCCGCGGCCCAGCTTCTTCAGCGACGGATGGCCGTTCCTTTTGCAGCACCGGCGGATATGCCGCGCCAGCAGGTCGGTGGTCCACAGTTCGTACGAATATCCCAGATCCTTCGGCTTCTGGCACGCCAGCGCGGTGACCCAGGCCTTGGCCTCGTCGGTAATGCGCGTCGGATGCCCGCGCCCGGGCAGGTCCGACAGCGCCGCCAGGGGGCCCATCTGCACCGCCTTGTCCAGGCAGCGCTCGATGCGGGGTCGATTCGTCGCCAAGGCGCGCGCCACCGCGGACACACTCTCCCCAGCCGCATATTTCAGCAACATGCGTGCGCGGTCCACTCGATGCTTCGGCTCGGTTCTGGACCGACCGATCAGATCCAATTGCCGGCGTGTTTCCTCGGTCAGCACCAGCGGTGCCCGGCGCGATTGAAAAGGCATATGGCCTCCCTTCCGTTGATGGTGGGAGGAAGGCTACGACGAAAACCGCTGCATTGCAACATTATTATGGAATCACTCTACTAGTTTCCAACTCGATGTTGAATCCATCCTAAATCCAAGCGTGGACCTCAAGATTCAGAGCCCTACAGCCATCCATCAAGGATGGAATGCCATCAACGGGACAATATGGGCGGTTGGGGCGTTTGGACTCGATTGGTATGATCGAGACGCGCCCAAGACAATTGCTATCCTTCAGAGGGTTCAAAGTAAAGAGTGCCGACCGGATGGAATTATTGCGGAGGACAGGTTGTACAAGGGCTATCTCGAAAGCATCGAGGCGATCAAGCGGCCGAAGCTACTGACCCTGACCCTACGGAATGTTCCCATACTGACGCGGAAGTATATCCGAGGGCTGCGGAAATCATTCACGAAGCTGATGCATCGCAAGTGGTACAAGGAACGGGTTCGAGGCGGGCTGCAAACCATCGAGATTGTGAACAAGGGGAACGGGTGGCACGTACATATGCATGTGATGCTGGATGCGGATTACTTGCCACAGAAGAAGATCGCAAAGGATTGGCTCGAAATTACCGGCGATTCGTTCATGGTCGATATTCGAGAGGCGGGGACGGTCAAGGAAGGGCTGAAATACTGCCTAAAATACCTGAGCAAGGCGCCAGTGTTGTCGGGTCATGAAGAGGAATACCGGGACACGGTGAAGGGACTGCGGCTCGTCCAGCCGTTCGGGAGCATCTACGGGGAATTGGTGATGCATCTGCCGTCGGTTCCGTGTCCGGAGTGCGGATCCGTTCGGTGGATCGTGTGGGGATTCGAATTGGAGCCGGAATTTCGGCGTTTCTTGGACAATAAGGGCTTGGGATGGAGTCGAGAGGCGTAGCGACTGGGTATTATTGTGTGTGCGTTGGCTGGGTATGAGGTCCTTGACCGTTAATAACAATTTGAGGGAAGGGATTGAAGCTCTTGCATCGGTTCCGAAGGGTGTCGAGATTCACATTGCTTGCCAAGCTTCGAGCGACCTCTGGCGTATATGAAATCTTGCTCTCATTTAACTTTGCCTCTAGGGTTGTTTTCGGGTCAAAGAGCGTTTCGGGAGCAGCCACTTTGCTGGCCAAGAGCCACGCCTCAAGCTCTTGCACGATTACGCAATACTTAATCGGAAATGGGTAGTTCCGATTGGTTATCGTGTTAGCGAAACGCTTGATCTCTGCTTGTGGGTCCTTGTTGTCGGCATCGAACACAACAAGTGCCTTATCGACGCTAGCGCCCTCTTTGATGTGAAGGAATTCTTGCAGAAATCCTGGAAATCTCTTGAGCATCCGTGACTTTCCCCCACAAGTTCGCGATATGACGGTGGTCGGTACCTTACTGCATCTCTTTACTAATTCCTGGAGAGCTGCTTCATCATGGGAGCCCTCGACGATCAGTCCGATCGTTCTCACTGGGTTTCCTCCAAAGCCCCTGAGTAGAATAGGTCTCCGATATCGAGGTCCCCACTTTCTAAAATCTTGTTGAGATACTTTCTCGATCCCGGCCTCCGGAACGAGCTTACACCCTCTTTCTTAACCACCGCTGACACCTCGTCGAGACTGAATTGATTTAGGAGCCAGGTTGAGTGCGTCGTGGCAACAACCTGGGCAATTCGAGGGCCTAGCTCCTTCTGTCTTTGGATAACGATCTCGGCGAGTACCTCGATTGCCTTCGGATGCAAGTAGTTCTCTGGTTCCTCAATACAGTACAATGGAGCCCCCAACTCGGCGGGCGCGAAAATCAAAGAAAGCAAGGCCAAGAACGCGAGCTCTCCATCAGACATGCGCCAAATTGTGATGGGCCGCCGAAGGCCTTTCTCCCTGGTAGAAATATAAGTGGTTCCGAATTGCGTTGGTGGGGTGAGAATTTCCTCCAGGTCCGGAAAAACATCTGCAGCTACTTGCCTAATTCGTTTGAATTCCTCTGGATGTGCGCCCTGGAGAGTCATGAACCAGCTTGAAAGATTGTCTCCTGTTTCGTTCAAGAATAGTTGGCGGACTACAGCATTGGGTTGCTTCATAAGTTGTGGGGCGAGCCGATAGAAACGAGACATTGAGAGGATGAGCTTAAATGTAGAGGCTTCCCAGTTGGGGACATTGAATTCAAGGGCGGATGTGCTCGAGTCAATAGGAGTCACGACCGCATCTTGGCCATTGAGATGCAACAACTTGCCCCGGCCGTTCCTCAGGTCTATAAGCGTTATTCTTTCATTGCCGTTGACGACATCCAGCTTCTCGCTTTCCACCGTGATCAAGCCAGTTTCGCTGCCGAGAATTGAGATCTCGTAGTCATACAGTTTCTTCGTTGGGCTAAGATGCTCGGGCACTTCGTAGGTGAGGCCCAAAGAGATGCGGGGATCTCCGGGTCCTTTCCACAGAACCTCGCTAAAGCCGTTGCGGTCCATGAAGGCTTTCTTCAAACCACTTATGGTCATGGTCGTTAGGAAACGGAGGCAGTCAATTAGGTTGCTCTTCCCTGACTTATTGCGGCCGACAAAGAGGTTGCGAGGGCCGAGGTCGAGGTCGACTTCCCTCAGGCTGAGGTAGTTGCGGACCCGTAGCTTACTAATCATTTGGTCACCCAATAGAGATGTTCACAGCTGGAGTTGTGATTCGGCCCCATCTATCATGGAGACTCGACGGAGTCAAGCGCATAGAGGATAGAGCTGGCCCCGAAAAATAGGACAGGCGTTTAAGTGAAAACTCTGCTCTACTGGGCGGGAGAATCCCCCGTCCTACAAGGAGAGCAGACATGAAACTGGACGCAACACCCTGGCTGCCGTCACATTTCACCAGCACGGCAGTCGTCATCGCCAGTGAGAACTCCAGGATCGTTCCCTCGCGCAGAGAGGCCGAGGATGCTCGGGTAGGATTCCAGGCAGAGCGCCCATCCTGAGGTGCGTATTCATGGCCGAACCAGCCGCCGAACCTGCTGAAAGCGGCCACCCACCGTCGCGGGACGCAAGTCGATGGCCGCGCTTGGCTCGACCGCAACACAGCGACGAGCCTTTCTGCTCGCGTCGCCTCGTCCTGTTCAGCGACAACGATCGCCTTCCTGCTTGACATGCGTCACGTGACACGCTACGCTCCCGTGTATGATCAAGACGTTCGCGGACAAGCGAACTCAGGATCTCTACCTGACCGGGCAAGCCAAACGGTACCCGCCGGATGTGGCCCGCCGCGCCGCGCGCAAGCTTGAGTACGTGGACCTCGCCACACGCCTGGATGACCTCAAGGTTCCGCCCGGCAATCGGTTGCATCGGTTAGAGAGTGAGCGCGAGGGCCAATACGCGATCGCGATCAATGACCAGTGGCGGATCTGCTTCCGGTTCGAGGACGGGGATGCCTACGATGTCGAGGTCTGTGATTACCACTGACACGGAGTCTGCGATGAGCATTGCCAACACTGGACAGATGCGGCGCCGGCCCACCCACCCCGGCGAGATGCTGTGCGAGGACTTCCTGCCGGACTATAGCCTCACCGCGTCCCGGCTCGCCAGCGCCATTGGCGTGTCCCGGCAGTCGGTGAACGAGCTGCTGCGCGGGCGTCGCGCCGTGAGCCCCGAGATGGCCCTGCGGCTCGGGAAGCTGTTCGGCAACTCGCCGGCCTTCTGGCTCAACGCCCAGCACACGGTGGATCTGTGGGATGCAGCTCAGGCGATGAAGGCCGATGTGGCCAGCATCAAAACACTGAGTGTCGCGTAACCAGTCCGACCTGGCGAGCCTGCTCGACAGGCAGGAGTACGCACGCCACGGCTGATGCGCCTACCAGGCGCCAAGGGGCGGCTTTCGCAGGAATACGCACTGAGGCGCGGCCACCGAGAGCCTGGGTGGCTCGGGCCTCTCTGGGGAGCAGAATATCGGCCGGGGCTCTGACGTAAGAACCAGCAACCCGAGCTGAGGATCGGGTATGGGTCCGGGTCGGTTTCTGTTTGGGGTTGGAAGCGAGTGGCGGCAGGCTGACCTCACCGCGCTCCAGGCCGCTTTGCGAAAGAGGCCCTATCGGTAAGCCCACATCCACCCCGCAGCGGCGGATCGCTCCCCCGACCGCGAGAAGCTCTCGACGGTCACCTGGCCGCTTTTCCCGAGCGCCGCAGAATTGGTTTGTCCGCTTCACCTCGTTGTCCATGCCGATCGTGGTGCTGTCGGTGCCCATCTCGTTGAAACTTGACGGCGTCCATAGTGGCGCTTCCACCCGCACGTCTTGCGCTTCCACGCCCCGCCCCGCCATCTCGCCCCGGCCTTCGGGAACGATGCCTTCGGCCGGAAGGCCGAAACGTTCGCCCACTTCTTCGGGACCCCGACCTTCCTGCTCGCCCAGACGGGCCTCGTCGCCCTCTGATTCTGATCCACGTGGGGTGGAGGTGACCTACAATCTGGCGATGCCTCCTCGCCCGTAATCCGAAGAAGAGGCCGCCTCTCTGCTTGACAATGAAGGAGGCCCGGCGTAGCTTTCCCTTGACCATCCCCGCATCACTCGGTGTCCCGACTACGACCTCGTCCTCAACATGGATAAGCTGAGCGTGACGCTGGCGGTCAGCACGGTGCTCCATATGGTGCGCTCCCCGGACATCTCCGAGGCCTCCGCGGAGGCAATGCGGGCCTTGGGGACGAGGGCCTTGACCATCCGGGCCGAGGCTGCTGAGCGAGGTGACCTTCGGACAGGCCTTCGTCCCCCCCCGTGGCCGTGCTAGGGCCGGGGAAGCTCCGGGTGAGTGGCAATGTGGATACGGAGGCGAACAAAGCCCACGCCGACCACGTCTTGCAAGCGGTGAAGGGGGTGAAAGCGGTCGAGAATGCGATCCAGGTGGTCCCCCTCCACCTGATGTGTGACAGGTGCCCGGGAGGCTGGGTGGGTAGCGGTGAACCCGCGATATACCGTAGGGAGCCGGCCGCCCTTTGGGGCGAGCCTGGACGGAGGAACAGCGCCATGAGAGGATTCAAAGACTTGCTGGTCGTCGTGGACGACTCCAAGACCTGCACCACGCGACTCGACGTGGCGGTCCATGTGGCAAGCCGGTTTGGCACGCACCTGACCGGTCTGTACGTCAACCAGCCCCTAATGATCCCCGCCTATGTATGGGCTGAGTTATCCGCCAGCCAGCCCGGCGGCCTGCCGCCGACCATCGCCGGTCAACCCACCGGCGAGATGTTCAAGATGGATAGCCTGGCCCAGCGTGAAGCCGCCAGCCGGGCACAGGAACTGTTCCGGTCCCGCGCTGAGGTGCCGGGCATCACGACCGAGTGGCGCGAGCGGGAGGGCAGCCTGTTGGAGGTGGCCGTCCTTCACGCCCGGTACGCCGACATGACGATCGTTGGACAGGCCGACCCCGACGCTGGGGACGGGTTCATCGGTGAGCTTCCCGGACACCTGCTCCTGGGTGTGGGACGCCCGATCCTCGTGGTGCCCTATACGGGAACCTTCAAGACCGTAGGCGAGCGGGTGCTGGTCGCGTGGAACGCCAGCCGCACGGCCACCCGGGCGGTCAACGATGCGCTCCCTATCCTCCAACAGGCGTCGCAGGTTACCGTGCTGACGATCAATCCCGAGGGCGGGGTGAGCGGAGAGGGCGACGTGCCCGGGGTAGATCTGGCGCTGCACCTGTCGCGCCACGGCGTGAAGGCCGAGGCCTCCTGGCTCAAGGCGGATGATATCGAGGTAGCGGCCATGCTCCTCTCGCGGGCAAGTGACTTTCAAGCCGATCTGATCGTGATGGGTGGGTACGGCCACTCCCGGGTTCGGGAGATCGTGCTGGGTGGGGCCACGCGAGAGATCCTTGAGGCGATGACCGTGCCCATCCTGATGTCCCATTGACGGGGGCCAGATTCACGGCCTGGGCGTACTTGACGTCGCCACCCTGGGCATGTCGCTGTGGAATGCTTCGGAAGAGGAGCTGGCCAGGGTCCGCCGCACTCGTGGCGATGCTGGAGCGCGGGGGCATCCTGATGCAGCAGGAGGTTGTGGACGAGATTGGGCGGATGAAGAAAGGGCGGCCATGTGGGACATGAACGAGATACCATGAGCATGCTCGCCTGGCTGCTCCTGTACCGGGGGGCGTATGTGCTTGACAGTCCGTGAGCCCGGCGATACGCTTCCGCCGACACTTCGCCCGACTTCTCTCTTGTTATTCAGGGGGTGTTAGGCCTCTCTATGACTCATAAGCAATTTACAGATACACCCGCTCCTCCCTATTTCGCCGTAATTTTCAGTTCACTGCGGACCGCGGGAGATAACGGGTATAGAGAAATGGCTGCCCGAATTGTTGAACTTGCATCTCGTCAGCCTGGGTTTCTCGGGGCTGAAAGTACGCGAGGGCAAGATGGTTTCGGGATCACGGTTTCCTATTGGGAATCCCAGGCCGCGATTCAGGCTTGGCGCGTTCAGCTAGAGCACAAACAGGCCCAAGCTCTCGGCATTGAAAAGTGGTACGATCACTTTGAACTCCGGGTAGCCAAAGTAGAGCGCGCTTATGGCAAATCTACGGCCTAATCTACCGTTCAGCCCGGACACTACCTCCACTGCCAACTTCCTCCGCCTCTTGTCCCGACTTCTCCTCCCTTCCCAGGGTGCCCTAGTCGGCACCACCGGTTAACTCCTCTCATTAGCCTTCACACTAGCAAGACCCTCTCCTGCCAGTGCCCCGATTCGCCCCTGCTGGAGCCACGCGATTGGCGATTGACTTCCTCCTCGGCCCCCTCACCCGCCCGCATTCCGCCAGACACCCCGAGGCACGCCCGTCTGCACGTTCGACCTCTAGGTGGACGTTGCAGGCCGCGAGAACGCATGCGTGATCCGCGTGGTGGTCTTGGAGAGATGACCGGTGGTCGGAGGCCGCGACCGTCGTCGCTGTCAACCCAGGTCTGGT
>Ga0182017_10003890_pt1 | contig 11137 bp, 7 predicted proteins | sample 712E3DmetaG_FD_120492 | JGI IMG/M metagenome (GOLD analysis project Ga0182017, IMG submission 120492) | Permafrost microbial communities from Stordalen Mire, Sweden - 712E3D metaG | ecosystem: Environmental > Terrestrial > Soil > Wetlands > Permafrost | place: Sweden: Stordalen | collected... | reverse complement strand
TCGGCGCCAATCGAGCCCATGATCGTCCAGAACCCGGCGCCGATGAAGGCGATGAAACCGGAGGCGAAGATTTGCAGCCAGACGACGCGAGGCGTGTAGAGCCACCACGTGCCGACAAACACGACGACCGCACTGCCGAGCACACACATCAAGCCGCGTAGTTTGCCCAGCCGGTGGGCGATGAAGGCGTAGAATGGGATGCCGAGGAAACCCAGCACCATGCCCATGACGCCCATCCAGAAATTCCACATATTCCCGGTGGCCTTATCGCCGCCGCATACGTAGTAGAAGGTTGCGGCGAGGCCGAGCGTGCCCACCATGCTCAGCCCAATGTTGTAGGCCAGCTGCATCACGATCTGGATGCGGAATGGCGTGCACTGCAGCGTCTGCCACAGCGTATCCTTGATCGAAATCCGGGTCTGCGTCGTCGCAATAAGCTTCTCATAGTAGCGTTCCCGCACCAACGCGAAACTCACGAAGCCGGCCACCACCATGATCACGCCGCAGATCACGAGATACACCTGGGCGCCGAGCAGCGTGTTGGGGTTCGCGTCCGCCGGCGCGCGATGCCAGGCCGCCAGCGAGGTGAGCAGTAGTTTCACCCGGGAGAAGACGTTGGAACTGTCGGCGCCCACCCAGACGGACATGGAGAAGAAATTCCCGAAGAAGAACAGCCCGAGCTCGGGAATCTTCTGCACCGCGTTCTTGAACGAAAACACGCTCGTGCGCTCGTGGTAGTCCGGCGTCAATTCGTTGCCGAGGCTCTGGTACGGCATGTTGAAGCAGCCCACGACCGGCAGGTAGATCGCCGACGAGGCCAGCATGAACCAGAAATACGTCGTCGGCTCCCACCCTGGCACGACCGCGAGGAGAAACGGGAGCCCGAGGCCGGCCAGGAAGCAGCCGATGAGCATAAACGGCCGGCGCCGGCCCCAGCGCGAGCGGGTGTTGTCCGAGAGCCACCCGAAGAACGGGTCGGAGACCGCGTCGAAAACGCGGTTGAGGAGCACCGCCACGCCGATCTGCCACTGCGGCACATGGAGGTAGAGAGCGAAGATCTGAAACGCGATCGTCGGGTAGAGCCAGTGGCCCCACATGTCGATGAACGTGCCTAGCCCATAGCCGACCTTCTGGCTGATTGGCACGCGATCCTCGGGGGCGGTGGCGTAGAATCTGGTCGGCGACGGCGCGGAGGGGGGGGTGTTTTCGGACATGGGGATAATCGGGGAGACGACGTGGAGGGGGTAACAGGAAAGACGGCGGGGAACTCAGTAGGTGTCAACGAGCGACCGCCAGGTCAACGCCCGTCGGATCTGCGCCGCGGTCTGCGGCCGCGCAAACTCGACCTCGACTGCTTTCGACTCCCGGGGAAAAAGTCCGAAGAAGTTGTCACTGTCGTGGTGGGCGATTTCCCCGAGGTCAAAGGCGAAGCGGTGCTGGAACACCGGCGACGTGAACGTGAGGGTCGCCCGCCGCGGCGACGCGAGACGGATGGCGACCGAGGTGCGCGCCGGCGGCAGGTCGAGGAAACGCGGCGGCGCGAGGAAAGCCGTCTCTTCGCTCACCCGCACACCGCCGAGGTCCAGCGCGATCCGCAGGTAGAGATGATCGCGGCCGTGGCGGGCCATCGGCGCCGCCAGATCCAGGGTTCGCTGGCGGACGCTCTCGCCGCGGCGGAGCACCACCTTCTTCCGTCCCCGCCGCAGTGTGCGTCCGTCGAAATGGCGGAGTTCCCAACGCAGCAGGCCCATGGCCGGCCGCGGCGCATCGTACACTGTGTAAAGATGCACCTCCCGCATGGTGGTGCGCCGGTAATTGTTGGTGATGGTCTGCTCCTCGCCCGGCACATGGGCGCAGACGAGGGCGGGCGCGAAGAACCGGCGCGCCGCGTGGTGCAGCGCCTTCCACCGGCCGGTAAACTCGAGCGAACTCCACGAGGCGACGGGCCAGCAGTCGTTGAGCTGCCAGTACAGCGCGCCCATGCACCGCGGCATGTGGCGCCGGTAGTGCTCGACCCCCACCCGCATGCACTCGGCCTGGTTGAGCTGCGACAGGAAGATCAGCGCGTCCTGGTCCTTCGGAAAACGATACTGGCGCGAGACGTAGTCGAGGATGATCTGGTTGCCGAACCGGTTCTTTTGGTGGTTCGTCATCGTCGGGCCGAACACGTTGGCATCCCCGGGCGGGCAGAAGCCGGCCTGCGTGGCGGTCGAGGCAAAGCTCTGCATGCCGAACTCGGAGGCAAACCGGAAGGCGTAGTTCTCGTAGTCCTTGACCGGCTTGCGCGCATGCCAGACGTCCCAGTAATGGGTGTCACCGCGCCGCTCGCCGGCCGGGAAGCCGGCATCGAGATCGCCGCGCCACGGCGAGGAGGGCCAGTAGGGGGTGACACCGTCCGCCGCCGTCGCCCCCTCCGGCAGCACCCGATGGAAGAGCGCCTCGTACTCGGCCCGCCGCTTCGCGTCGCCCGCGAGGAGATCCGCGTTGCAGCCGAACACCTCGTTGTTGCCGCACCAGAGGGCGAGGCAGGCACGGTGCCGCAGCCGCCGGACCTGGTACGCCGCCTCAGCGCGCGAACTTTCCAGGAACGCGGCGTCGGCCGGATAGAGTGTGCAGGCGAACATGAAGTCCTGCCACACCAGCAGGCCCAGTTCGTCGCACAGATCGTAGAAATCCTCGCTCTCGTAGATGCCGCCGCCCCAGACGCGGATCATGTTCATGTGCGCCGCCGCCGCGCTGCGCAGGTCGCGCGCGTAATCCGCTCGCGTCAGCCCGGCCACCAGGCTGTGCGCCGGGATCCAGTTGGCTCCCTTGGCGAAGACGGGGCGGCCGTTCACCACAAACTGGAAAGACTCGCCCCATGGGTCGGCGTGCCGGTCCAGCGCGATCGTGCGCAGGCCGATCCGGCGCGACCAATGGCCAAAGCTGGCCCCTTCGGCGTGCGTCACCTCGACCTCCAACCGGTGGAGCGGCTGGCTGCCCTGGCCGTTCGGCCACCAGAGTTGGGGGTGCTCAACCAAGATCTCCGTCCCGCTGCCTTCCGCCACGACCGTGTCACCGAGGGTCAGGCGCCAGCGGCAGACCGCCGCGGGATCCGGCCGGGCGAGTTCCGGCGCCAACCGCAGCAGCACGACGCCGTCGGGCCGATGCTCCTGCGCCACGCGCACGCTCTCCAGCCGGTTGCCGGTCCAGCCTTCGAGACGGAGGTCGCGCCAGAGGCCGGCGGTGACCAGGCGCGGCCCCCAATCCCAGCCAAACTGGCACTGCTGCTTGCGCAGGCGGGTGCAGCCGCCGATCGGGTCGTTGATTTCACGGGGCTGGTGCTCGGCCCGGTGCGTGCGGATGTACTCCATCGCGCTCTGGAAGCGGATGAGGAGTTCGTTCCGGCCGGGGCGCAGGTGCGGCTTCACCTCCCAGCGATAGCCGGTGAACATGTTGTCGGTGCGCGCGATTTCGCGGCCGTTGAGCCGGACGGTGGCGACGGTGTCGAGCCCGTCGGCCACCAGTTCCAGCACCTCCTGCGCCCGCAGTTCCGCCGGGACGGTGAAGCGGGTGCGATACTCCCAGTCGCGCTCTTCGATCCATTGCACGTCCGCCTCGTTGGCACCCCAGAACGGATCAGGAATCAGGTGCAGGCGCCACAGGTCGCGGTGGACGCAACCCGGCACGACCGCGGGGCGCCAGGCCGAGCGTCGGGTGGCATCGCGAAACTGCCACCCGGCATCAGCCAGGGAAAGCAGGCGCATGGTGGCGGAGGCTCGCGCGTTTACAGCGGATTAGCCTTCACGAAATCGACGATTTCGTCCGCCTGACAGAAGCACATCGCCGTGAAGGTGTCGGCGGCGCCGTAGTAGATCGCGATCCGGCCGGTCGGCGCATCGCACAGGCAACCCACGGGGAAGCACACGCCCGGCACGAAGCCGCTCAACTCATAGGGCGCCTCGGGGTTCAGCAGCGCCTGGTTGCAGCGCGCAATGACCTTCCAGGGCTGGTCGCGATCGAGGAGCACCGCACTCATCGAATAGACGTAGCCGTTGCACGTCGTCGTGACCGCATGGTAGAAGAGCAGCCAGCCCTCGCTCGTTTCGATCGGCGACGGCCCCGCGCCCACCTTCGTGCCCTGGAACCACGGCCAGCCGCGTCCCATGACATGGCGGTGCCGGCCCCAGTAGATCAGGTCGGGGCTCTCGCTGATGAAGATGTCGCCGAACGGCGTGTGGCCGGTGTCGCTCGGACGGCTGAACATCAGGAATTTGCCGTCGAACTTGCGCGGGAAGAGTACGCCGTTGCGATTGTAGGGCAGGAAGGCGTTCTCCAGTTGCTCGAAATGCACGAAGTCCGTCGTGCGCGCGATGCCGATGGTCGGCCCGTGATAGCCGTTGCACCACGTCACGTAATGAACGCCATCGATTGGTGTGACGCGCGGATCGTACGCGTACTCGTGCTTCCGGACCTCCGGGTCGTCGCATTTGAAGTCGATCGGCTTGGGTTCGAAGGTGAACTTGAGTCCGTCCGCGCTGCGCCCCACGTGCAGGTGAGGCACGCGGTCCATGCCTTCGGTGCGAAACACCCCGATGAACTGCCCCTGCCACGGCACAACCGCGCTGTTATAGGCGCCCGTGGTGCGCGGCAACGGCCGGCGACCGATCACCGGATTGCCGGAGTACCGCCAGACCACATCAGGGTTGCCCTCCGGCTTGGGTTGCCAGGGGATATTGGGAATCGCGGGGCCGAGGATTGAGATCTTCATGGGGCAAAGGGGAGACGGTCGAAGAAAGCCAGCAAGAAACCGCCAAGGGATTCCGACCGCTTGCGACCGGACTTCACCGGGCGCCATTAAAAGCGCGGGGGTGCGCTGCGAACCGAGATTACTCGTTTGCCCGGCGCGCGAAAATGAGACTGGTTCCGCATGATTTGAGATCGGTTCCCGGGTGGCCCTGTTCGGCGCGCGGCTCCCGCAGACCCGGCCAGTGTGGTCACCGTCAGCCAGTCATGGAGGCACAGCCCCCGGTCCGGGAGCTTTGGAAATGGCTGGATTGGTTTCCGGAAAAAGACCCGACAAGCACTTCATATCCAATCATCTACGGCCAGCCTATGGAATTTCACCGGCCGGGCGGCGTCATGTATAGTATGTTAGATGCAAAAAGATCGCGCCAGTTTGAAACATCGCCAAGCTTACCCTTCGAGAAAAGGGCACATTTGGGCGCCAATTGCGGTCTCAACCTCCATCTCTGGGAACTATATTAGAACCATGAAAACGATCCCCATCTTCACTGCGGTCGTGCTCACGACCACCTTTTTGACGGCCGGGGCGATCGCCCAAACCGGCACTCCGCCCACTCCCTCACCCGCTCCGGCGGTTGTGCCAATGCAGATGCCGGCGCCAAACCAGGTCATCTATCTACCGCAACTCCCCACTGCCGCCGCGCTGGCCAATGCCGCGACCGCCCAGGGTGTCACGGTCGAACAGATCAACCAGACCAGCACGCAAATCACCGTGGTCTACAAATTCAGCACCGGGCAGACCAACACGATTTGCTACCAGCTTCTTGCCGCCGCGTTGAACGCCCCGGTGCCCGCGGGAACTGCCCCCGCCGCCGTGCCTGCTGCCACAACCGTGATCTATGAGCGTGGGGGGCCGGTTTACTACTACGATCCCTTCTACTATCCGTGGCCCTGGTACGCGCCGGTCGCCGTGAGCCTCGGCTTCGGCTTCCATGGCGGATACTATCATGGCGGAGGCGGATCCTTCCACGGGGGCTTTCATGGCCGTCACTGAATGAAGCCAGCCTGAGTCCGTCATACCAACATTGCGAAGAAGTCCTTCGATGAAGCAATCGATCTCAATTCCCCTGGCCTTGACGGTCGCCGCTCTGCTCACGGGATGCGTCGGCACCGGGCCCAACACTCAGCAGGGCGCCGTCACCGGCGGCGCCCTCGGCGCGCTGATCGGCGGAATCATCGGCAACAACAACGGCCACCAAACCTGGCAGGGAGCGGCGATCGGCGCCGCCGCCGGGGCCATTGTCGGCGGCACGCTGGGCAACAGCGTTGATAACCAGAATGGGACCATCTACCGCTCGCCGCAGGAGGCCACCAGCAACGTGGTGGTGCAACAGGTCCCGGCCACGCCGCCCCCGCCCCAAATGGCCGAGGTGGTCTCTCCACCGCCCACGCCCGCGGCTGTCTGGATTCCGGGTTACTGGGCCTTTAACGGCGCCGATTACGCCTGGGTCGGCGGTCGCTGGATAATTCCACCGCCCAATTGCCACGCGTACGTCGCGCCCTATTGGGCTCGTCGCGGACGCGGGTACGTGTACATCCGCGGCTACTGGATGTAGGACGGCCTATTACAGGGGGACGCGACGAGGGCGTCGCGCCTCCAGAATGCAGGAAGCCCGCTTGCGGGCGAGAATCGGTCGCGAGCGACCTTCCTACGACATCGTCCGGCTGCGAATGGGCCGGAAGCGCAGGTGGCCATCTTGGAGCCGCGCGGACCCATTCAGCGCGCGGCGGCACCGGGCGCGGCCGGCGGCGGCGCCGTCAGCCAGCCGTTGAGGCGCAGCCACTGTTCCAGCAGCTTCGGCCATTCCGAGGTCGGTCCGAAGCCCGGCCGAAAGCCGAAGCCGTGCGGGCCTCGTTCGTAGGCGTGCAGTTCGGCCGGCACGCCGGCCCGGCGCAGCGCCTCGAAGAACCCGAGGCTGTTTTGTGCCGGCACGGTGCGATCCTCCCAGGTTGTGAGCAAAAACGTGGGCGGCGTGTCCTTGGTCACCTGCGTGTCCGTGGAAAAGCGCTCGATCATCTCCGGCGTGGGACTGGTCCCAAGCAGGTTGCGGCGCGAACCGGCATGGGCAAAGGGATCCTTCATCGTGATGACCGGGTAGATCAGCATGAGGAAGTCGGGCCGGGCGCTGACCGCGTCGAGCGCCGCCCCGGTACGCCCCTCGGGCGCGTCATACAGCGTGCCAGCGCAGGACGCCAGGTGTCCACCGGCGGAGAATCCCATCACACCGATGCGGTCGGCTCGCACCCCGTACTCGGCCGCGTGGGCGCGTACCCAGCGCACCGCGCGCAGCACGTCGCGCAGCGGCGCAGGGTTCCCATATTCGAGCAATCGGTACCGGAGCACAAAGACCGACACCCCGAGCGCGTTGAACCAGCGGGCCGGCTCCACGCCTTCCTTACCCCAGGAGAGAACCGCGTAGGCGCCGCCAGGGCAGACGATCACTGCCGCGCCGGTGGCCTGCCCCGCCGGGGCGGGAAACCAGGTGAGCGTCGGCCGATGCACGTTGCTGACATGGTCGCCGTCGATCTTCTCCGGCGTGGCATTGGGTCGCAATCCCGGCACTCCCTCAGGCCAGGGGTCGATGACTTTTGTTTCGTCGGGCCACGCCGGCGCTGCCAGCAGCGTCGTCAAGACGAACCCGGCCAGAAAAAGACGATTAGGGTGGTTCATGAATGTTGAATCAAGGAATGGTGGTCGGATGCTCCGTCAACCCTTGCCGCCTCCGCGCAGCACGATCACGTTGGCCAGGTCGTTCTTCTCAAACTCGGCCCAGTACCCATCCTCAAGGCGTTTGACCCGCTCCTCCGGCGTCGGCGGTGGTTCCACGCCAGGGGTGTCCGACAACGCGCGCCTGGCCTGTTCGGTGGAGTAATCGCGATCGGAGAGCCGCGCGACCAGCTCGTGCCAGAAGGCATCGTTGGCAAAATCCCCCTGGATCTCCCGCACGCGTTCGTCATCCGAGAGCTTCGGGGAAGGCTGCAGGATGTCGTCGGGCCGGCGCTCCACCAGATCGGCGCAACCGGCCGCCAGGGCCAGTTCGAGCAGCTTCTGGTCGAGTTCAAAGTACCGTTTGGCGGCCGCCGTGTCCTCACCCTGATAGGCGGTGACCACCCACATGCCGAGGTGGGCGAGTTCGAGGAGGCGCTGGTATTCCTTCGGCGTGAACGTGAGCTTCATAGTGCGGGGGAGCAACCCTCGACCTTGCCGCCACGCCCCCCGGGCGTCAATCGTCGCTCACCGGGGCAGCGAGAATTGGAACGGAATGCTCACGCGTAGGTCCACGGGCAGCCCGCCGCGCCGGGGTGGGTCGAACACCCACTGGTTCACCGCCGTCGCCGCCGCCCAGCCGAACTCCTCGCGCGTGGCGGAGACCACCCGCGCCAGCCGGCCGCGGCCCTCGCGGTCGACCAAAAACTCGATCATCGCCTGACCTTCGGGCTTCTCCGCGCGCAGCGCCTCGGGATAGGCTGGGGGCACCTGGAAGCGAGGGTTCAGCCGTGTATCCAAACCGCGCGCCCCCATGTCTTCGGTGTCACCGCCACGCAACCGGTCGATCAACCGGGCCACCGCCGGGCCGACGGCGTCCGCCGCGGGGTTGAACTCCCAACGCCATGACGCTTTCACGGGGATGGCGGCGCCTTCCTTGTGCGCGGGGCGGAAGACCCAGCCCTCGAGCGCGGCGGCCAGCGCCCGACCGAAGTCGCGTTGGTTCGCGTCACGCACGGTGATCGCGGTCGCCCGGCCGTCGGCGTTGATGACGAAATCGACGGTCGCGGTGCCCGCGGTGCCGGAGAGCAGCAAGTCGCGCGGATAAACCGGATCGACGAGGATCAGGAATTCCGGCTCGCGATCATACGGCGGATCCTGCCCGGCGGGAACCTCCGCCAGCGTCACGTGGTTGGCCGCCAGGAGGTCCACCCGGCTGGTTTCCACCACAGTGAAATCGACGGATCCTTTGAGGGGGGCGGCCACCGGCAGGTCGCCCTGCATCGCCGGGCGAAATGTCCAATGTTCCGCGAAATTGAGCGCCGGCCGCACGAAGTCGGCGTGCGTGGCCATGAGAATCTTCAAGCCCCGCACCGTCCCCTCGGGACTGACCGAGGATTCAATCACGACCTCCCCGCGCACGTGCCGGGGTAGGAGCGAATCCGGGTACTCGGCCTCCTCGTTGCCTTTCTTCACTGGTTTCGTGCGCGGCGGGAAGGTCAGCCCATGAAGCACCCGCACCTCCAGCCGGGACAGGTCCGAGCGCTCCTTCAGGTCCGCCAATTCGAACGGCAGCGTCGCATCCACACACTTGGCGACCGGATGTCCCTCCTCCACCACCGGAACGAAGCGCCACTGGAGGACGGCCTGCACCGCCGGGGCCTCAAACACCTTGGCGTTGGACAAGAAAACCCGCGCCTTGGTGACTGCGCCCGTTTCGTCGACGATGAAACGAACCGACACCGCCCCCTCGCGCTTCTGATCGATCGCCTCCTTCGGGTAGACCGGCTTGACCCACGAGAGACATCGCAGCACCGCCGCCTCTTCGAGCACCTCCTTGGGTTTGTCCGCGGCGCCGACGACCGCGGCCGCCGCCACGCCGGCCACCCATCCGATGATGATTCTCCAATGCATAAGCTGATGGCGTGCGGTGATGCTCCGTCGCCCGCCCGCGCTATTTCTCGCCGACGGTCACCTCCTGCGCCGGCAGGCGCAGACTTACGAGGGCCACGATCGCCAGCGTGGCCGCACGGATCCGGGTAGATCGAATCTTCATCGATTTGCATATCTTGATACGGCTCCGGGCCGGCCCATGCAACCGCGGAATTGACCGGGCGTCTCCTCCCCGGCTAACTCTCCCCTCTTATGTCCACGCCGAACAGCTCCGCCCACCTCATGGATGCCCTCGTGTCGCTCTGCAAGCGCCGCGGCTTCATCTTCCCGTCCTCCGACATCTACGGCGGCCTGAACGGCTTTTTCGACTATGGTCCGCTCGGGGTCGAGATGAAGAACAACATCAAGGCCGCATGGTGGCGCGACTTCGTGCAGCGCCGCGATGACATGGTCGGCCTCGACTCCTCCATCATCCACCATCCCACCACTTGGAAGGCCTCCGGCCACGTCGACAACTTCACCGACCCCCTCGTCGACTGCAAAGTCTCCAAGCAGCGCTACCGCGCCGACCAGTTGTTTTTCGCTGCGGTCACCGTCGAGCCTGAAAACAGTGCCCCCGGCAGCAGCGAAATACAGATCATTGGCTATGTCTCCGCGCTCGAGGGCGATCGCACGACCGAGGAACTGCAGGAGAAAGCCGAGAACCTGAAACGAAAGAAGGCGGTCCGGGGCAAACTCGAGCCAGTTATTGCCAAGGACATGACCCAGGCCAGGCCCGAGGAGATCCCGCTCATCCCCTCGCCCGCCACCGGCGAGCCCGGCAGCCTCACGCCGCCGCGGAGTTTCAACATGATGTTCCAGACGTACCTCGGGGCGCTGCGCGACGACTCCGCCATCGCCTACCTGCGCCCCGAGACCGCGCAGGGCATCTTCATCAACTTCAAGAACGTCCTCGACACCGGCCGGGTCAAGGTGCCCTTCGGCATCGCCCAGGTCGGCAAGGCCTTTCGCAACGAGATCAACCCGCGCAATTTCACCTTCCGCTCGCGCGAGTTCGAGCAGATGGAGATCGAATACTTCATCGCGCCCGACGCCGACTGGCAGAAATGCCACCGCGATTGGATCGACGCCGGCCTCGCCTGGCTCGACAGCGTCGGTGTGCCGCGCGCGCTGCTGAGCGAGTACGCGCACCCGAAGGAGAAGCTCTCGCATTACTCCAAGGGCACGGTCGACATCATGTTCCAGTTTCCCTTCGGCGTGCAGGAACTGTGGGGGTTCGCCGCCCGCGGCGACTTCGACCTCACCCAGCATCAGAAATTCAGCGGCAAATCGATGGAGTACTTCGACGAGGTGGCCAAAAAGAAATATGTGCCGCACGTCGTCGAGCCCTCGGTCGGCGTCGACCGCATCTTTCTCGCCGCGCTCTGCGCCGCCTATGCCGAAGACGAGGCGCCGGACGAGAAGGGCAAGCTCGAGAAGCGCACCGTGCTGCGCCTCAGCCCGCGGCTGGCACCAGTCAAGGTCGCCATCCTCCCGCTGGTCAAGAACAAGCCGGAACTCGTGGCCGTGGCCGAGCAGTTATACACGAGACTCCAGCGCAAATACGTCGTCTTCTACGACCAGTCCGGTGCCATCGGCCGCCGTTACCGGCGGCAGGACGAGATCGGCACGCCCTGGTGTGTCACCGTCGATTTCGACACGCTGGCCAACGGCACCTTCACCCTGCGCGAGCGCGACTCGATGAAACAGGAG
>Ga0182017_10003889_pt1 | contig 11139 bp, 5 predicted proteins | sample 712E3DmetaG_FD_120492 | JGI IMG/M metagenome (GOLD analysis project Ga0182017, IMG submission 120492) | Permafrost microbial communities from Stordalen Mire, Sweden - 712E3D metaG | ecosystem: Environmental > Terrestrial > Soil > Wetlands > Permafrost | place: Sweden: Stordalen | collected... | reverse complement strand
CTGTATGGGTGAAACTGCAAAAGAAATGGCAGCAAACCTTAAACCTGGTGAAGTAATGTTATTGGAGAATCTTCGTTTTTATGAAGAAGAAGAAGGAAAACCATACCATCTCGGTGAAAATGCAACTGATGAGGAAAAGAAAGCAGCCAAACCAGTCGTGAAGGAGAAACAGAAAGAATTCACAAAAAAATTGGCCAGTTATGCCAATTGTTATGTGAACGATGCATTTGGCACCGCACATCGTGCTCATGCTTCAACTGCCCTTGTAGCCGAATATTTTCCTAACGATAGTATGTTTGGTTATCTGATAGAAAACGAACTGAAAGCAATGGACAAAATACTTCTTTCAGCTGAAAACCCTTTTACCGCAGTTATGGGTGGAGCAAAAGTTTCCGATAAAATTCTGATTATTGAGAACCTGTTGAATAGGGTCAATAATTTGATTATTGGCGGGGGCATGACATATACTTTTATAAAAGCCCAGGGAGGGAAAATTGGGAAGTCGTTGTGTGAGGAAGACAAATTGGACCTGGCGCTGGAAATACTCAAAAAAGCAAAAGAGAAAGGTGTGAATGTATATCTGCCGGTTGATGCAATTAATGGCGATAATTTTGATGCAAATGCAAATACAAATTATTCGAAAATTGATCAGACTCCTGACGGATGGATGGGTCTGGATATTGGAGATGAATCTATCAAACTTTTCAGCAACGTAATTGAAAATTCCAAAACTATCCTGTGGAACGGTCCCATGGGAGTTTTTGAAATGGAAAAATTTGCTAAAGGAACATCGGCTATTGCACAAGCCATTGCTAAAGCTACACAAAAAGGCGCATTTAGTTTAATTGGTGGAGGCGATTCTGTTTCTGCTATTAACAAAAATAAACTTGCAGATAAAGTAAGTTATGTTTCTACCGGCGGAGGCGCCATGCTGGAATATATGGAAGGGAAAGTATTGCCTGGGATTAAAGCTATAAGGGGGAAATAAATAGGAAGCCCCACCCTAACCCTCCCCGAAGGGAAGGGAATTCATAAGGGTAGTCTAAATCTTTCTCAATTAAATATGAAACTATTTCTTTTTTGGGGAAGCAATTTTTATTCAGATAGTTATTTTTTCATAGTCACAACTAATAATATTTTGTTATGTCAGGAAGTGCAAAATTTACAAGTATTCTGTTCACAGTCATAATTGTTTGTATTAATGGAACTTTGGCCGTTGGTCAGGCAAACAATTCTGGAACAAACCAGGTTAAAAAGGCAGTTACTATTACCGGGAACATACAAAGACCTTCCGGGCCTGCATGGCTTGATAAGGCTGTATTTTACCAGATTTATCCGCAAACATTCTATGATTCAAACGGAGACGGGGTTGGTGATTTGCAAGGAATAATTGACAAGCTTGACTATGTAAAAAGTGTAGGAATTACCGCAATCTGGCTTAATCCATTTTACGAGTCGCCTTTTCGTGATGCAGGATATGATGTGACCGATTTTTATAAAGTAGCGCCGCGCTACGGTACAAATGCCGATGCTAAAAGACTTTTTGAGGAAGTGCATAAAAGAGGTATGCATATCATTATTGATTATGTGCCGAGTTACACCAGTATTGATCATCCTTGGTTTAAAGCTTCCTGTGATCCGAAACCCAATAAATATACCAATTGGTTTGTTTGGACCAATAGTACATGGTTCCCGGGAATGGACAAATATAAAAGCGGCTTTATTCAAGGCTATTGCGAACGGGATGGAATGTTTATGAATAATTTTTTCTGGCACCAACCGGCTTTAAATTATGGCTACGCGAATCCCGATCCCCAGCAATCATGGCAATTGCCTACCAATCATCCGGATGTAATGGCATTAAAAGAAGAGATGAAAAACGTAATGCGTTTCTGGCTCAAAATGGGTTGTGATGGTTTCAGGTGTGATATGGCCGGTTCACTTGTAAAAAATGACAATGGTACAGAGACCAGTAAATACTGGAAGACTGTCAGGGAATTTCTCGATAAGGAATATCCCGGTACATTTATGGTAGCTGAATGGTCCTATCCTAAAGATGCTTTAAGAGGCGGCTTTAACGCTGATTTCTTTCATTGGTTCAATGGCTATGACGATTTGTTCCAGAAAGAAAAAATAAGAAATGGGAATCATGATGGACACAGTTTCTTTGATTCGGAAGGCAAAGGCGATATTTCTAATTATCTTGAACTTTTCATGGATCAATATAACGACACAAAAGATAAAGGATACATTGCTGTTCCTTTCGGGAACCATGACCTTGAAAGAATTAAAAACAACGGCAGGACAGACAATGATATTGCTGTGATTTTTGCCTTCATGCTAACAACACCGGGCACTCCCTTTATTTATTATGGAGACGAAATTGGAATGAAACAACTGCATGAATTGCCCCATACTGAAGGAAGTTACATGGGACGGGCGGGGGACAGAACGCCCATGCAATGGAACAACAATATCAACAAAGGTTTTTCATCGGTTAGTCCTGAAAAACTTTACAGGGCAGTTGATTTATCAAATGATGCACCTGATGTTACCACTGCGGAAAAAGACCCAAATTCACTGTTGAACCGCGTAAAAAAACTCATCAACCTGCACAATATAGAACCAGCTTTTGTATCTTATGCAGAGTTTGTGCCGGTATATGCTGAAAAAGAAAAGTATCCGCTTGCTTATATCAGGGCCAATGGCAAGGACAGGCTGTTGGTTGTTATAAATCCGGCGAACAGAAAAGTTGATGCTTCTTTTACAGTAAATTATAACATTGCAAAACCGAAGCTAATTTTAGGCAACGGGGAAATTTCAGTTAATAAAAATGAAGTATCGGTTAAAATGATGCCGGTTAGTTATGGTATTTTCAGGGTGAATGAGTAAAGTGGAGCTTTATTTTAAAATAATGAATTAAGTTAACCCGATATTCAGGATTTTATTAGTTTTGAAGAATTAAAATTCAAACCATATATGAGCAATTATCCTCAGTTTTTTATAAGTACAAATAAAAAGGCTGCCGATGGCCGGGTTTTTGTATTTCATGCAAAAAAACCAAAATTCCTTGGAGAAATTTTGACATTTAATTCATTAAGTAATTTTGAATTATACAAAACCAAACCAAGCAATGACTTTCTTTGTAAAATTGGAGAAAAAACATATACAATTTGTACGAATACGGAAGTTAAAGGGAAAATTATTGCACTATTTGTGATAGATTTTTTCGATTTACCTCTTGATCCTGCCGGTGAATTAAAAGTTGACGGATTGATGAACAGAACCGCTGACTGGCTGAAAGCTTATTTCAGCAATTAAATTTATTCCCATTATTATCTTTAATTCATTTTAAGAACTTAAATAAGTTTTTTCAGTACTTAGAAAAATCATAAAAAATCTAACATTAGAGGGTTACTTTTTTATCTTCTGTTCCATTAATCATAACTTTTAATCTTGATAAAATGGTTCCTCAATTGTATAATATCGAAAAAATAATCAAGTATCTTGATAATGATTATTCTGAAAAGGAGATTGCTGAATTTGAAGAACAATTGATCAGCGATGATTCACTTGTAAATGATCTGCTTTACATAAAAGATTTAGAGGAAGAACTTAAGGATATAAATTTTGAAGAATTTGTACAATCATTGCTTAGGGTGCATTTTGCTTATAAAGAATATGAATATGTTGAAAACCATTTGGAAAATTTGAAATACATGATGCCGTCGCGAAACAAATGGTATCAATCATTATTTAAAGTTGCGGCAATTTTCATTGCTATATTGGGATTAACATTCATTATAACACAAATACTCTCTTTACATCCTTCCAGGACTGAAAAAATATTTGCTCAATACTACCAGCCTTTTCAGAAAAATCCTGTCCGTTCTATCGAAAATCATGCAAAAAATGTTCATCTGGCTTTTAACGCTTATAATAATAAACAATACCAGGTAGCTATTAATTACTTTGACAGGGTTTTGACTTTAGATAGTACTATATTATTTTACAAAGGAATCTCAAGTATTGAATGCGGCAGGTATCAAAATGCAATTGTTAGTTTTAAACAGTTAATGGGTGATTCAACAAACCCTTATTATACGAATTCAGTTTGGTATGTTGCTTTGACCTGGATTAAATTAAATAAACCTGAAAATGCAAAGCCACATTTGAAATGGCTAATAAAAAATGACAGGTATTACGGTAAAAAAGCCTCGGTAATATTAAAAGAACTTGAAGCTAAATAAACTAAGTCAGTCTGATTTTTCCCACTATATTTAAGTGTTATTCAAATATCTGATATTTAATCACATATGCATATTAATAATAAAAATTGCCACCACGCTGACGCTGAAGCTTTAGCGTAGGCGCCAAATCACAAAAACACCAAAACCCACTAAAAGCTACAAGTTAATATTCTTCTTTTGGTGTAATTTGGTGCTTTGGTGTTTTAGTGGCTATTATTCTTTTTAATTTATTTTTTAGGGGCAATATTTGAAATACTGAGGGACTTATTACCTTATCTGCATTAAAACAACTTGTAATAAGGTAATAAGGTTGATGCATCATGAGTTTTATAGCTCTACTAAGGTTAAAACAGTAAAAATAAGGTTTATGTAAACTTGAAAATTTCCTTAAGATGAAAATAGAATGAAATAATTCTCTTCCAAATATTTGGGTTTCCCAACACTGAAAACAGGAAATAATCGTAACAGACCTTCCGCCACCAATTAATATGAATACAATTTTACTCTGTGTTAAAATTTAGAAATTCCCAAACAGCCTCTTAAAAAAGAGTGTAATCCCTATAGCTACGATAACACACAAACATAATATTATAAAAATTCCTTTAAAGTTAATATTTGAAGAAATTAAAAAACTTTCAGTCTTTCCGGTCTGAATATATCCTGCCCAATAATAAGGATGGGACTCTGTATAACTTGAATTTTCAATATATTCAATTTTAGCCCTTTGCAGCGATTTGTCTACATTTAAATTAGTTCTCAGGTTTTTATAGAACAGTTGCATTAACCTCGAACTGTTAACATCAGTTACATTCCATAAAGTAGACACCATACTGGGGCATCCTGCATAAACAAAACCGCGGGAAAGACTGATGATACCTTCGCCCTTCACCAGTTTGCCATTGCCTGTATTACAGGCGCTCAATACAACGAGAGGCGAATTTATTTTAAGATTGTAAATTTCATAGGTATTAAGAAAACTATTTGAAGCAGAATCTCCTTCCTGATAAAATACAAGCTTTGAATTCATCGGGTATTCGTTATCAAGAATTGTGTGCATGGCTAAATGCAGGACGTTACCTCGTGAAGCTTGTATTTTAAATTCAGATTTGGTTGCTTTTTTCCCGGTGATTGCTTTTCCACCGAAGATTTTAGCAATTTTCAAAACCTCTTCCCTGGAATTTAATAATTCTGAAATTGTATCTTCCAAAATTTTACCCTTTAAGCGCGATTTTAAATTTTCATAAATAGGTGCAAAAGCTGTAACTTTGTTTGTTCCGGCTACATGCATCTTCTGCTGAATTTCGAAAAGACCGGCTGAATAAGAATAACTGATAGTATATTTATACAATAAATACTTCAGTAAGCCATAATCCACATGTGCCGGCACACTATCCGTAGTTACAAGGGATTCCATTGGCAACAGGTTTATTAGGCCATCCGGGACAATGATGATCTCTTTATTAACAAGATACTTTTCAACAGGTTTTATAAGAACACCATACAATTGATATGCATTTTTAATATATGTGTTAATACCTTTTTGAGTGAAAGTATTGGGATTGTTAATTTCCGAAAAACAATTTCTGAAAGAAATAATTTTATCCTCAATTCCATTTGACGCCTGGCTAATTAACTGAAGCCTGCTGCCTGATAAAACAAAAGTATACAGGCTATCACCTGCAAAAGCATATTCGATTAATGTTTTCCGTGGACCAATATTGTTTTTCAATGTCTCTATATTTAAATTGTTGCCGGAATATTTTAACCGGTAATACCTGGGATATTTTATTTCTGTTTCCTTTACAAGTTTTTCGGATTCATCCATAAAGTACAGTACTTTTGTGCGCCAGCTATTAACGCGGGCATTGCCGGGGTGTTCAGGGTTGTTCTCTTCACGTATTGAGCTTTGCAGCAATGTTATTTCTTCCTGTAAGTTTTTATCTTTTTGGATTATACTATCCGGTACTCCGCCAAGCTTCTTGTTGTCCTCATCTTTCAAACCCATGGAAATTTGAGCTGCTTTGTTCCGGTCGGCAGCCAAAAAAGCTTTTTCAAGAAATATATTATTGCCTGTAGCGCAATACAACCGGGTAGCAGCCATAAGTTCAAGTAAATAAACATTTGAATTTGAGCTTGTAAATTGTAACCTGTCTGTTTCAAACTCTATGTTCTTATTATAAATTTCAACTAGTTCCCTTGCCTTTTGATAATGGTTCAGGGCACATTGTAAAAGAAAGCTCTTTTTATTAGAATTTTCTTTCATTAGCGCTAGTTTGGTCAGAACATCAGCTTTGCCTTTAATTCCATCAATAGCATATTCATTTGACAATACATCATTAAAATTAAAAACGGGAGTTTCAAAAAGATTTTGTTTTAAATCAGTGTCAATTGAAGATTTTATTACATCCTGGTAAACAGAAAGGCTTTCATTAAGGCGGTTAAGAGATTCCAGGGCCTGGCCTTTCCTGAATATAAAATAACTATAAAGTGAATTTTTTTCTCCTAGAACTTTTTTTACAAAGGGTAAATTATTATTAATGATATCAAGTGCTGTATTAAATTTCTTTTTTAAAATAAGCATTCTTGAGTATTCGCCATATAAGGTAACTATTATATTTATATCTGTCTTATTGGTTATCAGTGGAAAACATCTGTTAAAATAAAATTCAGCACTATCAAGTATATTAAGTTTTAAATAGCCCCATGCTATACAGTTTAAAATTGTCTCACTATTTTTCAAATGACTTATTTCTGATATTTGTAGAGCTTTTTTATAATAAATTATTGATTGTGCAAAATCCTTTGTCATAAAATATAAATAGGCTTTTTCATAATATAAATCTTTCAATGTGCCGGTTTTGGATTTATTTAGATAATAATTAATTGCATTATCAATCTTTGTTTGTGCGATATCAAATTTTTCTAAAAAACAATAGATAAAAGCCTGGTAGTATGAAACAGTAATTAATTTTTCTTCACAATTTTTAAGGGCTGAAAATATTCTATAGGCTTCACTATAATATATTTCAGCCTTTTGATAAATGCCTTTATCGTGATAAAAATATCCAATATTAAAGAGATTCCATGCAAATGAAGCAGAATCAAGGTTGCGACACTTTGCCGAAACGTATAGAACAGAATCGTAATACATTTTAGCCGTATAGTAATCAGAATATTTTAAAAAATAAATAAATGCAATTGAATTGTAACAATTTGCCAGGTCATTTGAAAATAGGTCCTTTTTTACCCGGGCATTTTTTAACGCTTCTAAATAATAAAATTCAGCGCTATCCAATAAGTTTAGTTTTTCATAGCAATATCCGATTTTGTAATTATAAAAGGCAGAAATTGTATCACCCGGTAAATAATTTATATCTTTAAAAAGTTTAATAGCCAATGAATAATTTTCTTCATCAAGTTCCTTTAATGCAATATTTGTTTTATAGTCATATTTTTGAAATGATTTATTATTTTTATTTGAAATATTACAACCAATTGCTAAAAGAATAAGTATAAGTAAGATAAGTGCTTTCATTAGAAATTAAATAGGTACTTATAAAATTAGTAAAATATTATAAACCCCAAGATAAGTATAACCAAGGAAAAGGCTATGGGGAAAATGGCCTGACCTTTTAAAATTTATTACTATGAAAAAATATTGTTACGACAATCCAAAACCAGCTCCACCACCTCCTCCAGGTAGTGTAAAATAGGAATTAATTAGGACTGAAATCAAAGTGAAACAAAAAACCGCGTTATAAAAATCGCGGTTTTTTTTGTGAAATCCAGTCCGGGCGCGACTTCAAGTCGCACCCGGACTTTTCCGAAGATAGTCACGGGATGACTGGGAAGTAAGTAACTATTATTTACATTATTTCTAAGTCACCCCGTGACTTGTGGCGCTACCTGAAATATTTTTACGAAAAAAACAAAAAATAACGTGTAAATAATAAATATTTGATTTATTTTTGACACAAGTTATTTCTAATAACCAATTATTAAACACCTGCAGGGCCAGCAACTTAAACGGGCAATGGAATGAAAACAAAAAATATCATAAAATATCATGAGGAAATTATTCTACATAATTGCCTAAATTAAGATATATGAAAAAAATATTAAATATTCTATTTTTCTTTCCTGCTATCTCATATAGCCAGGAATTTAAGGTTGATTGTGGTAATGATACAATTTTTTGTAGATATAATGATACAATTCACCTTGGAACACAGGTTAAGTTAATTAATGGTGAGGCGCCTTATACTTATTGTTGGAGCTGTAGATATGTAATTGACAAGACATTAATTGTTACAGCTAAGACTTTTTTAAATGATACAACATTGTTAAACCCCTATTTTAAGAGTTTTCCAATTGGCAGCGATAAATTGATTTTAACTTTATGTGTCAAAGACAGCACTGGGAAATTAGCTTTGGATAGTATCACTGTAAGATTTTCTCAATTTAAATTTTCACTAGGATATATAGTAGTTAACTTAACTGCAGGGGATAGTATACAATTCGGTGATTATCTTATTGGTGGAGGGATTCCACCTTTGAAGTATTATTGGACTCCTTCAGAAGGCCTATCAGATACTGCAAATAACAATACATGGTGTAAACCTTTAAAATCAACTGATTACTACCAATATGCAATTGATTCAGCAGGTTGTATAAGCGGACCTAACCTAGCATATGAAATCAGGATTACTCCAAATTTTATCAAATCAATTAATATTAATCAAGGAAACAAACTACACTCTCATCAGGTTGGAACTAAAATTTATTTTGAAAATTCTTTAGGCATTCCAATCTATATTACCTTATATTCATTGGATGGAAAAGTGATATTTGAATCAAAGATTAATTGTTCATTTTTTGATGTAGGACAATTGAATCTTCAAAATAGTATGTATTACTATGTTATTAAAGTTAATGATACTTATGAAACAGGTAAATTTTTAAATAATATTTTAAAATGAAAAAGCAATTTCTATTTAAAATAACAAAAACAACTAGACTTATAGCATAATAGTAAAACGTTTTAATAATTATTTTAATAAAATATATTTTTCTTCTTGTAGAGCCAACAAGCAAAAACAGGCATTTTTACGAGAACCATTTATTTTTCATGAAATCAATTTGTTATTTCAATTTATTTAAGGAATCTCAAAATATATATTTATAAGTATTAAAATATATTTTTCAAATTATGCGTCACATGAGCATCATATTTTAATACTTCTTAGAAAGGAAGGAGGTGAATTATGAAATAACAATGCGTTAAACCTTACAAATGGAATTTGAAGATAAATTCTAAAAATTATTGGAACTTTTAAAGTACAAAAAAATTTATTTTTAAAAACACAATAAAATGAAAAAAATAATTTTAATAATGTCATGTATTTATTTTAGAATTTCCTACTGCCAGGATGTTTCTTTTTATATGCATATTGATGATTCTGATTTTATTCCTGTAAAAACAAAATCTAATTCTGATGGATACATTGAAGTGAAAACTAAAAAAATTGAATTTGACAAGGTATTACAAAAGCATAAAATTAAGCATTTTATTCAAGCATTTCCAACAGCTGATACTAAGTGGCTATTAGGTGTATATAAAATTAAAAGTAATGATACATCTCTTTTAACAGAACTTAGAGAAAAATTTAAAAGTAGTATTTCAAATGTTGGGCCACCTATTATACCTATACCCACATATTCGCCTAATGATTATGGTTTATACGAACCACAAAAAAATTTGGATTTGGTAAATGCCAAACAGGCATGGGACATTGCACGTGAATTACCTAAAATATCCATAGGTGTAACTGATACACATTTTCAAACTACACACGAAGATTTAGCTGGACAGTTCATTGGTGTAAGAGGCACTAATAGTCCCGGAGTAGCTGATGCATGGCATGGTACGACAGTTGCAGGTTTTTTAGGAGAAATTACTGATAACAACAAAGGTTTATCTGGTATTAGTTATAACGCAAAAATTTATGCATCTACTAGTAGAGATGATAATGAAGTACTTCTTCTTGCTCAGATGAAGTATAGAGTGATTAATTGCAGTTGGAGAAATGGGTGTTTTGGAGGTCAAAGTACATATGATGTAAATTTAGATTCTCTTTATAGTAGAATAAAATGGAGATATAATACAATAGTTGTATTTGGTGCTGGTAATCATGCTGATGAATGTGGTTGTACAAGTGTGAAAGAATATCCGGCTTCTTATTCATCAGTTTTATCTGTTACTTCAATTGGACATATTAATCCTCGAGGCACCGTTGATCCAATTTATGGTAAATGCGAATGGATAGATTGTCATGAAGAAGTAATCGGTGATACTACTACGACTCATCATCACAACGATGCAGTTGACATTTGTGCACCCGGTTATCATGTCCCTGGGATTGCAGATTCTATTTTGAATTCAGGAAAATATGGTGATTTCTGGGGTACATCATTTGCAGCCCCACAGACTGCTGCAACTATTTGTTTAATCTTAAGTATTAATCCATGTTTAACTGCTGATCAAGCTATGACTATTTTAAAAAGTACTTCTGATCCGAGTATTTATTCAATACCAGAAAATGCAAGATACATTGGATTATTAGGCAGCGGCAGGTTAGATGCTTATGCTGCCGTACTACAAGCTGCGCAAACTGCAACTATTAATTACTCTACACCAACAACCTTGAGTGGTACGCAAACAATTAAATCAAATTATGCAATTAGGACGAGTAGTGCTGTTACGGTAACTTCCAGTTCCAATATCACATTCATGACAAGGAAGGAAGTGGAGCTGGGTCCAGGTTTTGAGGTTCAATCTAATTCTGAATTTACTGTAAATGTAAATGTAAACAATCCAATTGTATGTCCT
>Ga0182017_10003888_pt1 | contig 11142 bp, 9 predicted proteins | sample 712E3DmetaG_FD_120492 | JGI IMG/M metagenome (GOLD analysis project Ga0182017, IMG submission 120492) | Permafrost microbial communities from Stordalen Mire, Sweden - 712E3D metaG | ecosystem: Environmental > Terrestrial > Soil > Wetlands > Permafrost | place: Sweden: Stordalen | collected... | reverse complement strand
AGTGATACGATTTGGAGGAACCTAGAACACTCCAGGACTCGTGTTGTCGGAGAGTCCATCGACACACGCCCAACCCTTCTCTCTTTCGCCACAAACTCGCACACAGAGGGGAGTGGCGCGTGGGTAAGTCCCCTCTGTGCACAGCTCGCGCGGTGGTGAGAGGGGATTTAGGGGTGTGTGTCTCGCACTCTATTCATGAATTCTACCAGGCGAAAGGAAAAATGTACCACTATCGAATAATATCGCAACCCACCGCAATGTTCAATCTTAATGGGATAATCCGATACACCTTGCACGGGATGTTGAGGAATGTCCGTTGCTATTGGGACTCTGGGATGGAAATAGATCGAAGAATGTATTGTTGCGTGGTTCAGCGGGGGAATCGCCTTCTTGTCAATGCCGCATAGGCGATAAACGCCACTCCGAATCCGACGAACCAAGCGTAACCGTAGAGGTTCATCAGAAAAGCCCCGATAGTCCGCGGGTCGATCGCCTTAACTGTCCCCAAGAAACCGGGCACAGCCGGGGCGACTCCGAGGACAAGCGCCACAATTGCGTTGGGGTTGAAGCCGCTCCGGTACGAATATTCCCCGTGCACTCTGTAGAGATCGAGGGGTTGCAGGTTCCTGTGCCGAATGAAATAATAGTCGCAGATCAAGATTCCGCCGATCGGTCCGAGAAGCGCAGAATATCCGACGAGCCAGGTGAAGATGTATCCGCTCGGGTCGGCTACCAGTTTCCACGGTTGAATAAGTATCCCGATAATGCCCGTGATCAGTCCGCCGATACGAAATGTGATCTTCGATGGCCAGAGATTGGAGAAATCATTCGCCGGGCTGACGACGTTTGCAGCGAGGTTCGTGGCTAGTGTGGCGAGACAGAGAGCGAATAACGATACTGCCAGCACAAGCGGATTTGTGAACCGGGATATCAGGACGACCGGATCCCAAATCGGGAATCCGCCGTAGATCACAATTGTCGCCGACGTCACCGCCACGCCAATGAAGGAGTACAACGCCATGGTGGTCGGAAGCCCGATTGCCTGTCCGAGCATTTGATCCCGTTGTGAGCGAGAGTATCGTGTGAAGTCGGGAATGTTAAGCGACAGTGTCGCCCAGAATCCGATCATCCCGGTCAGCGATGGAAAGAATACGATCCAGAACAGCCCCTCTTTGGGTCCACCGCTAACAAATTGTGAAGGTTGGGATAACATCGGCCCAAATCCACCGGCCTGCTTGTAAGCCCATGCGAGCAGCGCCAGGCCGAGGAGAATAAGGAGCGGTGCCTTTATGTTCAAAAGAAATCTGATCGAATCGATGCCTTTGTAAATGACGAGCATGTTGATGCCCCAAAAGAAAAGGAAGCAGGCGAGTTGGGGAGTGTTAATGCCGGCGAACCATGCCGGCAGTAAGTCCCATCCCGGCACATAAATCGTGACCATCTTGTAAATCGCCCAGCCTCCGATCCACGTTTGAATGCCGAACCATCCGCACGCGACAAACGCGCGGAGCATTGCGGGAATATTGGCTCCGCGAACTCCGAAGGAGGCACGGCAGTATACAGGAAAGGGAATTCCGTACTTCGTTCCGGCATGGGCGTTGAGGATCATAGGGACTAAGACGATGGCGTTGCCGAGAAAAACCGTCAGGACCGCCTGGTACCAATTCATCCCCTCGGAGATGAGAGAAGAGGCGAGCATGTACGTCGGGATACAGGCAGACATCGAAATCCACAGAGCCGCGATGTCGTACGTTCCCCATTTTCGATCGACGATTCTTGTGGGTGCGATGTCGCTGTTGATGAGCGGACTTTGTTGAACCGAGGAGAGATCGGTTTCAACTAATTCGGATTGCGGTGAAATACGCATAGTGGTTACTTAGATGGAGGATGTTGCGCTCGACGAGTTATGTCGTGCTGCGATTCTTAAAGGATTTCTGTTGATCGAAACCTTCACTCCGCCAAGTGTGGAAGTCACTTATTCAAGCTCTCTCTCTGTCCACGACTTTCTATGCCACATCGTGAGGATGATTCCGCCGAGGACGAAATTCACGAGCTGGTAACCGGCGTCGATTCCCCAAAGCATCCAGGGTTGAAGCTGATAGCGATTTGTTATTCCCATGACTGTTGCCACAAAGCCAAACCAATTCCAAAACCCCACGATCGCACCTTCCATTGGGGTTCGCGCTTGCGCATAGGCGAGAGCATGGACCAGTACCCAACATACGACCAAATAAGCGATAAACGTCAGACCGTAGGCTTTCCATGGGCTCATAGCTGAGGCCATCTCCATCGTAATTCCAGTGAGGTGCATCCACTTGTTGCCGAATATGATGGGAGAATACCAGACGCCCCCGAGCACAAATTGCATGAACGCAACGACGAGGACTGCGACGTAATTCACCTTCGGTCGTTCCATTAAACACCTCCAACAGGAATGAAGATTGTGGGGATCGGGCGACCTACAAGATGCGCCTGCGGAATTGCCGGGGGCTCCGTACACTTCGGTTCTGAACCGGAATACTTCCCTCGGGATTTCGAAGAATGATCTGAACGAAGGTGTACTTTACTTCCAGGCGCCTGCGTAGGTGTCTCGTTTAATGAACGATCCGCCTCCCGCTTTGCCGAGCCATTTTCCGTGGTCGACGATCACTTCTCCACGGGAAAGAACGGTCTCGGCATCTCCCTTCACCTTGAACCCTTCGAACATCGAATAGTCGACCCGCATGTGATGGCTGGCAGCAGAAATCGTCAGTTCTTTATTGGGGTCCCAAATGACGAGGTCGGCATCGCTCCCAACGGCAATCGTACCTTTGCGTGGATAAAGCCCGAACATTTTCGCCGGTGTCGTGGAGACGAGTTCTACCCAGCGGTTCAGTGTGATCCGTTTCTTGTTGACGCCATGATGATGAAGGAGCTGCAGCCTGTTCTCGACTCCCGGTCCGCCATTGGGGATTTTGGCAAAGCTATCCCTGCCCATTTCCTTTTGTTCTTTGAAGCAGAAGGGGCAATGGTCTGTGGAGACAATTTGCAGAGCATTTCTTCGCAACCCCTCCCACAATTTGTCCTGATGCCATTTTTCGCGGAGCGGCGGAGTGAAGACATATTTCGCTCCCTCAAAGTTTGGCCGATCCAAATCTTCGATGGAGAGGAGAAGATACTGGGGGCACGTTTCTGCAAATACCGGGAGGCCCTTATCGCGCGCCTCGGAGACATGGTCGAGCGCTTCCGCCGAGGAGAGGTGGACGATGTAGACGGGCGCACCGGCCATTTGGGCAAGAGCAATTGCCCTGTTGACGGCTTCGGCTTCCGCCGTTGTCGGACGTGTCAGGGCGTGATAGATTGGAGCAGTTTTCCCCTCGGCGAGCGCTTTCTGGACGAGCAGATCGATGACACCGCCGTTCTCCGCGTGCATGCAGACGAGTGCGCCGTTGTTGCCGGTTTGCCTCATGGCGCGGAAGATCGTGGCGTCGTCGACCATCAACACATTGGGATAAGCCATGAAAAGCTTAAAGCTCGTCACTCCTTCGCGGACCATTTCGTTCATGTCTTCGAGGTGGGCCTCCGGGAGGTCGGTGATGATCATGTGCAGACTGAAATCGATCGTCGCCTTTTCTCCTTTCTTCCACCAAAGGTCCAGCGCGTCACGCATCCTCGTCCCCTTGGATTGAATGGCAAAATCGACAAGGCACGTTGTTCCCCCGAACGCAGCTGCGCGCGTTCCTGTTTCAAAATCGTCGCTCGATGTCGTGCCGCCGAAGGGCATATCCATATGAGTGTGCACGTCGATGCCTCCCGGAATAACGTACTTACCCTTCGCGTCGATTGTTCTGTCTGGCTGCACGTTGATCGAGGCGCCGATTGTGGCGATCTTCCCATTCTCGATATAAAGATCTGCAGGATAGTCCTGCTCGGCAGTAATAATTCGTCCGTTTTTGATGAGAGTTGACATTGATGTCTCCTGGAGATAATGAAGGGGTATCTCTTCTTAAGAAACTCCAACCCGTTGCCCGAGAATAGCTTGGACCGCCTCTTTCTGATCCGGTGGCAAGGCGATCGTTGCGGATTTGCGCCAAACGCTCTTAATAGTTAATGACAAGTTGCTCTCACCTTCTCCGATCCATCGATACGATGTGATATCTTTCCAATGAAGCAGTGTATACGATTCGAGGATTCCCTCTTGCCTTAATTCTACTTTTCCAAACATCGGCAAGCCGAAGTAAAGCACAACGGATACGTAGAAGACCATCTCAGCAATTGTTTCTCGTGTAAAGCCGGTTTGGATGACAGTCATGAGGCCGAGGATAAGGAAGAGCGCAGCTGTGGCAAAGCCCGAGAATTTACGGCTCCGAGGCCGGCGTACCTCGTAGAGGAGCGAGCCTCCGCTCTTACGTGCGAAAGGGGAGGCGATGATGAGCGCGTAGAGCGGAATCGAAAAAATGATCATCGCCGTCGTCAGAAGATTGTCGGCGCTGAACTTCGGCGTAGTGCGCTGGAGCGTGAACCAAAAGGCGGTTCCAAGCAAGGCGAGGCCCGTTCCGATGAACAGACCACGCTGAGAAGGATGCTGTGTTATCGTCTTACTTCGATACGCGTAAGCGAGCGTAGCGATTCCCAAAAATATTGCGAGAAGTGCCAACCAATCCATGTTAGTACTAGCCTATGCCGCGGCCGGTATTGTTTCGCTCTTTTTGTAGAGAGCGGCAATGATCGCAGCGGCGATTATTGTCCATGCGATGCCGTAAACCGTCGAAAACCATGCGTACTTGTACGAAAACCCTTTGATAAACAGGTGCAGGAATATCCATGTAGGAAAGTTAACGAGGACTCCGGCATACAATCCATACATCGCTCCACCTTTCCAACCCGCGGCAAAGCTTCCGGACACCTTGTCGTACACCCAGGCAAGCACAATCACGGTGATAAAGTCTCCGAGGATGAACCAGGCCGGATTGGCGGTATCAAGAAAGACATCCGTGTGTTTGGAGTAGTATAGATTTACCATGATCATCCCCTGAAAAACATAATCAAGAATATTCATGACAACCCCGCCCACTGCAACTGCGATCCAAAATTTGCTGCTTTTCATGGATACTCCGAGTTAGATTATGAGACGGATTGAAGAGCGCTGAATCAAAAAAGCAGTTCCTAAGAGACGGCTCACGCCATGATTCATTGCTTTTGCGTTCGATTCAGTGGATATCGATTCCATGCTTGTGTTGAAATTGCCTCAGGGCTTCCCATGTCAACGGCTGCGGCATCTGTTTCATCAGTTCATTCCATGTGATGGCCTCCGACCCATCGTCCATGCGAACCATTGAAATGCATTTTTCCACAGGGCAGACGATGAAGCAGAGCCTGCAACCGACACAATCGGATTCGCGCACCTTCGGTTGATTTTTTCCGTTATGGGGAAGAAGGTCGATGCACTGGTGCGCGGTGTCGTTACAAGCCACATAGCAGAGGTTGCACTGTATGCATTTGGACTCGTCGATACGGGCAATAGCTTTATAGAGAAGGTTGAGGTTCCCAAAGTCCGAGATGCATTTGAGCGATTTTCCTCGCACCTCATCAAGAGAGTTGTATCCCTTTTCGTCCATCCAGTTGGTCAACCCTTCGATCATGTCTTCGACGATGCGGAAACCATAGTGCATCGCGGCCGTACAGACCTGGACCGAGGATGCGCCGAGAAGAATGAACTCAAGAGCGTCGCGCCAGGTCGAGATGCCGCCGATGGCGGAGATAGGGAGGTTGATCTCTGGGTCGGTGGCAATCTGTGAGACCATATTGAGGGCGATCGGCTTCACCGCGGGGCCGGCATAGCCGCCATGTCCTCCTCTGCCGTCGACCGAAGGATTGATCTCAAGTGTGTCGAGGTCCACACCCATAATCGTGTTGATGGTGTTGATCAGAGATATCCCGTTCGCTTTTCCTTTCCTGGCAGCTCGGCCGGGAAATCGAATATCCGAAATGTTCGGTGTGAGCTTAACGAGAACGGGGATTGTCGAAACCTCAGTTACCCATTCTGTAATCATCGCACAGTATTCGGGGACCTGGCCGACGGCAGATCCCATGCCGCGTTCGCTCATACCGTGCGGGCAACCGTAGTTCAATTCGATCCCGTCGCAACCCGTGTCGATGGTTCTTTTTACGATATCATGCCAGACATCCCGCTTCGATTCGACCATGAGCGAGGCAACAACGGCACGGCCGGGCCATAGCTTCTTCGTCTCGGCAATCTCTTTAAGATTCACTTCGATGGGACGGTCGCTAATAAGCTCGATGTTGTTGAGCCCGATGATCTTCTGGCCATTAAAATCGATAGCACCGTACCGGTTCACGACGTTCATGACCGGCTCGCCGATCGTTTTCCAGACGGCGCCTCCCCATCCGGCTTCGAATGCCTTGCAGACTTGATAGGAGGAATTCGTCGGAGGAGCAGATGCGAGCCAAAACGGATTCGGAGACTTGATACCGCCGCAATCTGTCGACAAGTCAACCATGTGTTCCTCAATTTTCAACTAACAATGATCAATGATCATCGAGCATTGGATGCTTGGTGACGGTTACCCATCACAAAATGATCTACGCCGTGTGCTGCTCTTTTTCCGTCGGCTGCAGCGTTAACAACTTCCTTTCCGCCGTTGATACAGTCTCCGCCTGCGAAGAACTTTCGGTTTGTTGTCTGAAAGGTCATGGCATCGACGAGCACGTTCCCGTTTTCTATTCTGAGTTCGGGAATCTGTGAGAGAAAGTCTTTCTCCGCCTTCTGACCCACCGCCTTGATAACCATATCGACGGGAATCTGAAATTCAGAATTCGGAACCGGTTCCGCGACCCTTTTGCCCTTCTTATCCGGAGCGCCGAGGTGCATCCGGACACACTCTATTGCTTCGACGTGTTTCGTTCCAAGAATTCGAACGGGGGCGGAGAGGAAGTGAAACTCCACTCCATCGCTCTTCGCAAGTTCAAATTCAAACTCATAAGCAGACATTTCGTTTCTGCTTCGGCGATAAATGATCATCACGTGCTCGGCGCCCAGCCGTTTGGCTTCGGTCACGGCGTCAATCGCCGTATTTCCAGCCCCAATAACAGCGACTTTCTTGCCGACATCGACGGACCTCCAACTGCGGGAGGTGACTTTCTCGATGAACGTCAGGGCATCGTGAACACCCGAAAGGTTCTCCCCGGGAATACGCAGCTGCGTGGGGGTATTTAGCCCTACGCCGAGAAAAATCGCATCGTGTTTCTTCGTCAAGTCTTCCACGGAGATCTCTTTGCCAATCCGGATTCCTGTTTTAATCTTTGCCCCAAGACGTTCGACCATCGATGCTTCATTCAGGCTGTCCTCTCTTTTCATCTTGTACGGGGCAATGCCCCAGGTATCGAGTCCGCCCGGCTCGGATTTTGCCTCGTAGATTGTCACATCGTAGCCCATCAGAGATAGCTCTGCGGCGCAAGCAAGGCCGGCTGGTCCGGCGCCGACAATACCAACCGATTTTCCGTTTTTCGGCACGGGTCTGAAGAGGGGAGGCATTCCCCGTTCGACATACCAATCCATAACGAAGCGCTGCAAGCGGCCGATCTGGATGGGCTCCTCACCGCGCACATTATAGACGCATGCACCTTCGCAGAGCACGTCTACAGGGCATGCCTTTGCGCACGTAAGGGCGAGCCAGTTCGACGAGAGGATTGTCTTTGCGGACCCTTTCAGATTTCCGGAAGCTATCTTCTTGATGAAGGTCGAAACATCGATATGCGTTGGACACGCCTTCATACAAGGTGAATCAAAGCAGTAGAGACAACGATTTGCCTCTGCCGTTGCGGAATTATGCGAAAAGGCGGGATGAAGCTCTGCGAAATTCTCTTCGTATTCCTCGTTGGTGAGTTTCGGTGCGAGGTTGTCCATTTGATCCGCTATCCTCACATATTGAGCGTGTAGGGGCGTTCTGCTGTGGTTGGAAGGCGACCGATGTTTATATCAACCGGCAAATCAACTTGGGTTCATTCTCCGTCGCTCGATCTAACCATGGCGCCCCTTAAGAGACTTGGCCATCGGCAAGTTGCAGCGCATCGTCCAGTACTTTCACAGCAAGGTCGATTTCCTCGTTTGTAATGATCAGGGGGGGAGCAATGACGAAGTGGCTCACCCATGCCTGCAGGAAGACACCGTTTCTCATCATCTCCGCAGTCACCTTATCGACGAGCAAGGGCGTTCCGCTGATTTTGTCTTTGTAAGAATTAAACGGTTCCTTCGTTGTCTGATTCTTGACAAGCTCGACCGCCCAGAAAAGTCCGATACCTCGAACTTCCCCGATGGACCGGTGTTTGATTTTGAGTTCGTGTAATCTTTTCCCCAGGTACGCTCCCGATTCATTGGCGCGATCGATGAGGTTGAGCCGCTTCAGTTCGCTTATTGCGGCGACTGCCGGTGCAATAGTTAAAGGGTGAGCTTCGTAGGTGTGTCCGTGAGAGAAGTAGTGATCGTCAAAATAATCAGCGATCTTCTTTGTTGTAGCGCACAGCCCAAGAGGAACGTAGGCAGTCGTAATGCCTTTTGCCGTCGTCAGGATGTCCGGCTTGACATCCCAGTGGTCAACTGCGAACCACTTTCCAGTTCGACCCCACCCGCTCATCACTTCGTCTGCGATGAGAAGCACGTTATGCTTGTCGCAGATGCGGCGCAACCGGGGCATGTATTCAGTCGGCGGTATCAACACTCCGTTAGTTCCAACCACCGGTTCGACCAACACTGCGGCCACATCACTCTCGTTCTCGATCATATGATCGACATAGTCTGCGCACGCGATGTCGCATTCCGGGTAATGGTGATGGATGGGGCAGCGGTAACAATGGACTTCTGGACCAAAAATGACTCCGGGGATCTTTCCGGATGGCTCCATCGCCCAGCGTCGTGGATCACCGGTGGCTGCGATCGAGCCCATGGTAGATCCGTGATAAGAGTGGTATCGCGCGATGATTTTCGTTTTGCCGGTATACATCCGGGCGATCTTGAACGCAGCCTCATTTGCCTCGGTGCCGGAGGTGGTATAGAAAAATTTCTCCAGGCCTTCCGGTAATACCTCTAGAAGCAACTTGCTCAATTCGGCACGAGTCGTCGTAGCAAAACCGGGCGCGATGTAGGGAAGAGCTCGGGCCTGGTCTTCAATTGCTTTGATGACTGCACGGTTTTTATGTCCCAGTGTGACGCACATGAGCTGGGAAGACAAGTCCAAGTACTTCTTTCCGCTCGAATCGGTGAAATAACATCCCTCCGCGTCGACGATGTGCAAAGGCTTCCACCCCTTTTGAAAGCGCCATGTTCCGAAAGTATTCCTTGCAGTTACATCTACCACTTCCTGTGAAGTCATCATCAGCTTCATTCCATTGTTCAGAGTGAGTGCTCCAATTCAGCCTTCTAAGACTCGCAGGATTTCCGTGAGCCCTAACCTTCGATGCGGCTAAATATTCATGCCGGAAGATCTCAAGATCCTTCGACGATGTCCGTGTATGTCTCTGGCCGTCTATCCCTGTAGAATTGCCAGATCGATCGGACTTCTTTGATCACATCGAGGTCGAGGTCGGCGACCACAACCTCGGTTTTATCCCGGCTGGCTTGCGCAATAATTTTCCCCCGCGGGTTGCAGAAATAACTCTTCCCGTAGAACTCGCCGATGTTCCAGGGCGCTTCAGTTCCTACCCGATTAATTGCGCCGACGAAATATCCATTTGCTACAGCGTGAGCCGGTTGTTCGAGTTCCCAAAGGTATTCGGAGAGTCCGGCGACTGTTGCCGATGGGTTAAAGACAATCTCCGCGCCGTGCAACCCGAGAATGCGCGCACCTTCCGGGAAATGCCGGTCGTAACAGATGTAAACTCCAACGTCGGCATACCTTGTCTTGAAGACTGGATAACCTAGATTTCCCGGTTTGAAATAGAATTTCTCCCAAAAGCCAGGGTCAACTTGGGGGATATGGTGCTTGCGATATTTCCCAAGGTACTCTCCGTCTGCATCGATAACGGCCGCAGTATTATAGTAGACTCCGGCCATCTCTTCTTCATAAATCGGGACTATCATGACCATCTGATATTTCTTCGCATATTCCTGCATAAGCTTTACCGTCGGGCCATCCGGGATTTTCTCGACCATCGCATACCACTTTGTTTTTTGTTCTGCACAGAAGTACGGCCCGAAGAAAATCTCCTGGAGGCAGAGAATCTGCACGCCCTTTTTGCCCGCCTCTTCAACCAGGCTTAGATGTTTGTCAATCATCGCCTTCTTAAGACTCTCGATAGGTTGTTCGGTCGATCCAGAGAGAGAACATTGGATAAGTCCCCCCTTGACGATGCGTGGCATGTCGACTCCTTCCTGCTGCGACGTACTATGGACGAATTTATAACTTGGTTAAGGCTGAGGCAAATAGTAACTACATTTTCAGTAATTGTCAAGAAGTTACGGGGGGAATTCGACTGCTTGTTTTTCAAAGAGCCGTTGATTACATTACTTTGTCGCCAAGAAATAAACCGAGCGTTTAACGAAGGAGAATATTGTCAATGAAATCAAAAGGTCTTATCATCGTCTTGTCGGTGATCGGCGGGATCCTCCTGGTTGGGGTCATAACGGTCATGTGGGGTGTTGGTGTGTACAATAAGTTGGTAGCTCTAGACGAAGGGGTGAATAGTGCGTGGTCGCAGGTTCAGAATCAATATCAACGCCGATTTGACCTCATCCCGAATCTGGTTGAGACGGTGAAAGGATATGCGAGTCACGAAAAAGAGACCCTCGAAAATGTTGTCGAGGCACGGGCGAAGGTGGGGCAAATGGTGATCTCTCCCGACGTGCTGAAGAACCCCCAGGCTTTTCAGATGTTTGAGAAGGCACAAGGGGAATTGACATCGGCGTTATCCCGTTTGATGGTTGTCACGGAGAACTATCCGAATCTCAAAGCGAACGAAAACTTTCTTCAGCTGCAATCTCAGTTGGAGGGAACAGAAAACAGAATCGCCGTCGAACGAAAGCATTTCAATGAAGTCGTGCAGTTCTACAACTCCACGGTTAAAAGCATTCCTACCAAAATTATTGCGAATTTTGGCGGGTTTGCTCCGAAATCATACTTCGAGGCACAAACAGGCGCTGAATCGGCT
>Ga0182017_10003887_pt1 | contig 11146 bp, 12 predicted proteins | sample 712E3DmetaG_FD_120492 | JGI IMG/M metagenome (GOLD analysis project Ga0182017, IMG submission 120492) | Permafrost microbial communities from Stordalen Mire, Sweden - 712E3D metaG | ecosystem: Environmental > Terrestrial > Soil > Wetlands > Permafrost | place: Sweden: Stordalen | collected... | reverse complement strand
GCCCGGTCGAGCTGCATCATGCTGATGGCCGAGCCGGGGGAGGTGCGGGCCATCTTCTGGACCGGGACCTTGGAGAGCCGGGAAAGCTCCAGGAGGCCGGCCAACCGGGTCTCGGTCAGGATGAAGGAGTTGCGCGAGTCCAGGTGCCAGCGGCCGAAGAGCGGGTAGGCGGGGGCCTGGTACACGACGCGGCCATAGGAGAAGTAGGAGCGCCCCGCGCTCGTGATGCGGCGATGCACCATGTCGCGGTCGAGCTCCAGCGGGATCCGGACACGGCGCGCGAGGGCAAGGAGGGCCGGGATCAAGAAGGCGTCGCCCCAGTCCGTGACGATGGCGTGCGGGTCGAATCGGCGGATGCGGGTGTTCAGCTCGTGCAGGAGCGATTCCGGGTCACCCTCTTCGAGGGTCGTTTCGTCTCCTTCGCAGGCGATGGTCAGCGTGCGAAGCTTGCCGAGCGGGGCGCCGCGCCCCCGCTCGTCCCCCTGACAGGTGAGGGCCATCACGCTGAGCGGCGGCTCCGGATACTCCAGATCCCAGGCCGAGCCCTCCACTTCGTACTGCAATTTCGAATTTCGAATTTCGAATTGCGAATTGTCAACTTGCCATCGGTCATTGGCCATTCCCCTTGCAGTGACTTTGGCCAGGGGAAAGATGCCGCGTGTGTGGCAGTAGGTGAGGGAAGGGGCGAGGTCGCAGTCATAGAGGACGATCCCTAATCGCGGGGTGGCGAGTTGTCTGAGGAGGGCCGGTTGCTGCTCGGGGTTCCGAAGGACGAACTCCAGCACGTCGCGCGGCTCGCCCGTCCAGAACTCCTGCCGCCGCGTCATTCCCACGGGCTCTGCGAGCCGCAGCTTCGAGAGGTCCGCGGCGAGCCGCCGCAACTCCTTCACCGGCCCCGCCGCGTAGAAGCTGGGCGCAAACGGGTCCAGGAGGCGGTGACTTCCCCCCGTCTCGTCTACGATCCACACCACCATCCCGCCGGAGATTGGGTAAACGTCGAAGATCCAGCCAGTGATGGGCAGCAGCGTGGAGCGCATGGGGACCCCGGGATGAGCCCGTGGAGAGAGGAGCCGTGAACGTTCCAGGTGATTGCGATTCGTGTATACCAAACATATGTATGGTTGTCAATCGATAGTCGAGATATACATGGCATTCCACTTATTCTTGACAATTCATGATATGTCATGATAGTCAGAAAGTGTAATAAAAGGAGGTGCGCCATGTCCCGGATCCGCGAGAAATTCGCCACCCAGGTCAATTCCGAAATCCTGTCGGCCGTTCGAGTGCTTGCGGAGACGGAAGGCCGTCAGCTTCAGGCGCTGGTGGACGAGGCCTTCGCCGACCTGATCGAGAAGCGTAGGAACGCCAAGCCACGCCCGCATGTCATGGGCGCGTACCTCGCCAGCCACGAAAAATACGGCGCATTGTACAAGAAGCTCGCTGAATGACCGACTATCTCACCGTGGCCGAAGTGTTGGCCATGCATGCCGACCAGATCGACCGCTATGGCGGCTCCCACGGCGTCAGGGATCAGGGACTGCTGGAGGCCGCCCTCTATCGGCCGCAGACGGGGTATTACGCCGACCTTATCGAGGAAGCCGCCGCGCTCTGGGAGAGCCTCGCGCAAAACCATCCCTTCATCGACGGAGACAAGCGGACGGCTTTCGCCGCGACGTATACTTTTCTCGCCATCAATGGCGCGCGTCTCACGGCGGACGCCCAGGAGACCTACGTTTTCGTCGCCGCCCTCTACGAAGCCAGCCAGTTCAGCTTCGACAAGCTTGTCCCATGGCTGCGCAGTCACGTGATGCAAGACCCTCCCGCGGACCCGCCGCGATGATCGGCGGCAATCTGGCCGGACGAACCCAAAGCTCCGCCCGGCTGAAGACAGGAAGGTTAGGAGCCGTTACGAAATAACTTGTCCATTCATTCTTTGACAACGGCTTAGCCCGGCAGCCGAAGCCCAAAGGCCCAGCACAAGGCGGAGAAGCTGACGAACGCAAGGGCGGTGGAGACGAGGATGGAGGCCGCAATTCGCTCCGCATTGGCGCCCTGTCGCTCGGCGAACAGAAAGACGGTGCCGGCCACGGGCAGGGCGGCCATCAGCACCAGCGTGCGCGTTTCGAGCCAGGTCAAGCGGAACACGTAGATGGTCACCAGGGCTGCGAGACACGGATGGAAGAGCAGCTTGGCGCCGGAGATCAGCAGGACGTCGCCACGCCAGACGCGGGTTCCGGGACGATACAGGGAGACGCCAATGGTGAACAGCGCCACCGGCCCCGCGGCCTGTCCCAAGAGCTGTGCGAGCTGTTCGAGCGCGACGGGCAAGCGGAGCCCGCACGCGGAAAACCCGGTGCCCAGGATCACCGCCCAGATGAGTGGATTCCGGGCGATATGAATCAGCGCACCCCTCAGCGCGTCGCCGACCCCCCCGTTCCCTCGGTGCTCCAGGGATGCGAGGGCCAGCCCTGCAGAAACCACGACCAAGAGATCCGCCATGCCTGCCGCGATCAAGGGGGCGATTGCGGCCTGTCCCAGGAGCGCGGGGATCAGCGCGATCCCCATGTACCCCCAGTTCGACCAGGCGGCCGCGAGGGAGGCAAACGCTGACTCGCGCACCCCTTCGCCCGATGCGAAGTGGATCGCCGCGGCGAAGATTGCGAGGACCGTCAGCCCGGTCATCATGTAGGCCAGGAACACCGGCAGGTTGAGGATCTGGGAAAATGGCGTGCTGGACGAGAAACGAAAGAGCATGCACGGCAGAGCGAAATACAGGACGAAGGTGTTGAGAGCCGGCACCGAGTTCTCCGGCAGCAAGCGATATCGGGCGGCGAGATACCCGCACAGGACCAGGGCGAAGAAAGGCGTGTTGACATTCAGGATCGCAAGCATGGGTCGGCCTATGACTCCAAATCGCCCACCGGTGTGGTTGGAAACTGAGGTTCTGCGCGTCAGGCTTGCCGGGGGGAGAGATCGGGTGGGCGTGGTGCGCCGATCCGTCTCCGGCGGTGCAGGCGTCGGGTCACCGTATCGGCTGCGCGCTATGGCTGTCAAGTGGAAAGGGGCGGACAACGGCCACCGCTCACAGAAACGTTGGTGTCGGATGGCGCTGTGAGGTAGACTCTCCAGCGCTATGTCAACCTTCACCGACCGGCACGCCAAACAGATTCGCCTTTTCGACTGCCCGCGATTCGCCGAGCCGTTCCGCAACGGCGTCATCTTCTTCCGGCACCACCCTGCGCAGGACCTGGCTGGCAAGACACCAAAGGAGGTGTGCTGATGGGTCAACCATACCCCTACCTTGCGAGTCCGTTCAGACTGGGCGCCATGGAACTGAGGAACCGGATTGTCATGGCCCCGTTGAATAACAACTACACGCGGGGGGGATTCCTGACGGATCTCTCAGTCGACTTTTACGTCTCCGGAGCCGAGGGCGGAGCGGGGCTGGTCGAAATCGAGGCCACTTCTGTTGACTACCCGCGAAGCCGCTCCGTGCTCAACCCGGCGCTGGACGACGACCGATACCTCCCGATGTTTCGCCGGGTGGCGGACGGGGTGCACCGTGCCGGGAGTAAAGTGATCGTGCAGTTGAGCCACGTCGGGCGGCAGACCAGGAGGAGCACGACGGGCATGGCACCGGTCGCGCCCTCGCCCGTGTCGAACCGGTCTCCGCAGTATCCGGATGTTCCGGAGGAGTTGACCCGCGAGGGCATCGCGGACATCGTCCGGAGGTTCGGGAGCGCAGCCCGGCGAGCCCAGCAGGCGGGACTCGATGGTGTCGAGTTGATCATGGGGCACGGCTATCTGGCCAACACCTTTCTCTGCCCGGCGAGCAACCTTCGGCACGATGAGTACGGAGGCCTGACGGGGGGCGTGAAGTTCTGTACAGACCTCGTCAAGGAGGTCAAGCGTGCGTGCGGCGCCGACTTTCCCGTGGTCTGCCGGATCAATGCGGACGACTTCCTGATGAGCGGGGGCAACACCCCGGTCGAGATGCAGTTGGTCGCGGCTCAGCTCGAGGCGGCGGGGGCGGACGCGATCAGCGTGTCGGCGGCGATGCGGGATTCCGATTTGACGTTTAACGACCACACGTCCGCCTCGCCCGTGGGCGGCTGGGCGTATCTCGCCGAGCGCATGAAGAAGGGGCTGAGGATTCCGGTGATCGCGGTGAAGCGGCTGACGCCGGAGCTTGGGGAGCAGATGGTGCGGGAAGGGCAGGCGGACCTCATCGCCTTTGGGAAAGCCTTCATCGCAGACCCGGCTTTCGCGGGGAAGGTTCTCGCGGGACAGATCGATGAGATCGTCCCCTGCACGTCCTGCTGCCAGGGCTGTTACGACGAGTTGTGGATGTACAAGCCGATTACCTGCCTGCTCAACCCGAGGGTGGGGAGGCCCGCTCCCGCGCAGGGGGCGGCCACCGTCAAGAAGCGGGTGCTCGTCATCGGCGGCGGGCCGGCGGGGTGCGAGGCGGCGCTGGCCGCGGCGGAGCGGGGGCATGTGGTCACGCTGCTGGAGAAGGAAGACTCGCTCGGGGGACACTACGCGCGCTGCACGGCGTCGCCCACCAAGCAGGAGGTGGGCAAGGTCTTCCCCTATTTCGCTCGGCGCCTGCGCCAGCGCGGGGTCGAGGTGCGCACCGGCATGCCGTTCACGCCGGAGATACTCGATGCGTGTCGGCCGGACGTCGCCATCCTGGCAATCGGTGCCGAGTTTACCATGCCGGCGGTGCCGGGCGCGGATCTCCCCCACGTCCTGTCTCCCCTGGAGGCGATCGGCGGCGCGAAAGAGACGGGGAAGTACGTGGTGATCTGGACATGCGGCCGGGAGTGCCCGTGGACCTGCCAGAAGCGCACCGCACCCCTCCCCGACGACGTGGCGGGTCTGCAGATCTCCGAGACGCGCGCCTGCGCGGCGGGATATGCGGCGACCGACGCGGCAGAGGCCCTGGCCGCCCGGGGCAAGATCGTCACCGTGATAACGGAGCGGCCCACGCTGGTGCCGGGGATGGGCCTTACCACCCGGGGCAACCTCCTCAAGCGGTATTACCAGCGGAATATTAAGGTGTCAGGCGGCGTGAAGGTCAGGGAGATCCGACCAGAAGGGTTGCTCTTGGAGAAAGAGGGAATGGCGTTCCTGTTCTATGCAGATACGGTGGTTGCGAGTCTCGCGCTGAAGCCCCGAAATGGGCTGGAAGAGGCGCTCAGGGGCCGGGTTGCGGAGGTCTATCGGGTCGGAGACTGCAGCGCGATCGGCAACGCACTCACGGCCATCCACAGCGCCTACGATCTCGCTCAGCGGATCTAAGACGACCAAGCGACACAGCTTGAGGATATTCACCACCTGCGTGCGGGCCGCCTGTTCGGCCGCCAACCTCGCCGAAAGCCACTGCTTCTCGGTGTCAAACCACCGGATGTCACCCAGGATGTAAGCCGCGAACGGCCCGCCGCCGATGCCGGCCAGGCCCAGGCCGATGAGGAAGCGGGACACCGCTCACCGAAGGTCCCGCGCCAGGCGCTCCACCGCCTCGACCGTGAGGGGCAGCTCCACCCGCTCCAGGACGGACGTCAGCGCGAGCAGGTTCTCGTTGGAGACCTGGCCCTCGGTGGACATCTCCACTGCGAACCGGGCGCCCGGCACGGCTTCGGTGAGGAGGCTCAGCATGTGCGCGATGGTGGCCTGGGGCCCCATCTGATAGACGGAATCAGGGAAGCCCACCCAGACGACCTTGTCGTGCCAGAGCGCCAGGGCCTCCGCCAGCGGGAGGTCGCCCATCGGCAACGGGTGGAAGGCCTCGATGATGTCGATCGGGGTCCGGGGAATCAGGTGCTTGAGGTTGTCCAGGCGGCCATCCATGTGGACGGCCATGAGCTTGCCGTGTCGGTGCAGGACCTCCGCCTGCTTCTCGTACTCGGGCAGGCAGTACTGCTCGAAGAGTCGCGCCCCCATGAGCCCCCCGTCAATGTTGTCCCCGCAGAAGGACGCGGGGGCCGGCGATTTGGCGGCGATCTCGTACAGGGGCTCGCGGCTCGTGGAGACCGCCCGGAGGAGATCCGCGACCTGCTCCGGATAATCGGCGAGATGCAGGAAACAGCGGCCCCCCTCGCTCCCCACCCAGAAGATCAGGAGCATCTGGAGCGGCGAGTGCGGGAGATTGTCCATCACGATCCCTTCCTCGCCGAGCCACTCCGTCGCCTGCTCGATCGGGAAGTAATCGGCGAGGTATTCCGTGTTCTCGGCGATGTACTTCACCACCGTATAGTCCTCGGGCCCCTTGATGAGGTGGGAGGTCAGCCAGGGCGTCACGCTGCGCCAGCTCCGGTTGGCGTGCCATTGCCCCGTGCCGGGCTCCCGGAACTCATCTTCGTACACCGTGCCGATCGGCGTCGTGTAGGTCCGGCGGACGATCGGTCTTCCCTCCACCACCGCCCGGGCCTCGGTCACCTCGACCCCATGCAGCCGGGTGACATAGGGCGGTCGGAGCCAGGCGACTCCCATGCCACGATTCCGGCATTCCCGCTCCGCCCAGCCGGTTTGCATGTGGCGCCACCAATGAAAGAAGGGGAGCCGGTCCGCCCGCTGGTTGTGGGCGGAGGCCAGGATTCTCTCCCGCCGCGTCATCTCGGCCATCGGATGCCTCTTTTCAGTTGACCTCTTCTGGCGCTCTGCTTGTGCTGCTTACAGACGTTCTTTCCTTCCGATGATCAGCAGGGCAATGTACGGAACGACATTGAAGACAAGAAAGGCGATCTTGAACAATCCGAGGAAAGAGTAGATGACCACGTTGTAGATTTCTCGGGGAATGGGAAACCATCTGTTCTGCATGTGGTACACCAAATCCGGGGTCAATATGCAGAGTGTGGTCCAGAGGAGCAACACGGCTCCGTCGATGATTGTGCACCACAGGAAGAATCTTGTCGGCGTCTGAATATGCATGATCTTCCTTTCGTAAGCGTTCAGCTACAACACCAGGGGCCACCAGGGTCTCCCGGAGCGCCGCCCCCGCGGGCGACCCCGTCCCCGGCACGGAGGTCCGCTCCCCGGGCGGACCGACCCGGGGTAAGGGGGAGCCGGCATCGACGGGGATCAGGCGTCGGAGGGAGGCCCTGGTGGCCCCGGCGACCGACCGACCTCTGATCCACAACACTGGCTAAACGATTTCTTCCCTTCTTATCTATCCACATCCAGCGGCCCGCATCACTGGAATATTCATTCCAGATTGTAATGACCATCAATTCTTACAATCGCGCTCCCGCCAAACCAGACACGAGCATCCCTCGCGCCGGTGTCTCGGGAAAGAAGCCGGACGAAGTTCGGGGCAGCGCGAAATCCATTTTGCTCTACTTGTATCTTCTCTCCTTTCCACATGCCATGCGCCAGCAGATAATACCCAAACGCTGAGTTTCCAGAGCCTGTTGCAGGATCCTCCAAATACCCAAACGTGGGGGCGAAGACTCTTGTCCGGTACCGGCTCTCCTGAAACGCAACCTCCGATGAATAGAGGAGGAGGATGTCCACACCGATCTGCACGCAGAATTCTTTGAGTATCTGAAGATCCGGCGTGACGCGGAGGATCGGCGCGAGTCCCGCCATGGGGACCACCAGCGTCTCCAACCCTCCGTTGATAATCTGAATAGGCCGTGATCCATCAAGGTCCTCAGGGCGACTATTCAGAGCCGCCGCAATCTCTGCCGCGCTGATCTCTTTCATAGAGAATCTGGGGGGCGGAGCAGAGATGTAGACGCTCTTCTCGTCTCGATAACGGTTCTCAACCTGTAAGCGATCAGTCCGTGTCGCAATCGACAACCTTGTCTGTGAATGCAAGGCGTCATTACTCGCGACAATATCGTTCAGGATGGCGATGGTTGCATGACCGCAGAAAGCGACTTCTCGCTCGGAAGAGAAATAGCACAATTCGTAATCCGTTTCCGTTCCGGGGCAGACATACCCTACTTCGCTGACAAACCCTTTCAACTCCTTTGCGATCTGCAGCTTTTCCTCTTCAGAGAGCTCTTCAAGCTTATCAAGATAGACGACCGCTGCGGGATTCCCAGATGAATATTTGGAGGCGAACGCATCAATCTTCTTGAACCGGAGCCTCTTCATAACTTGCCTTCATGTCCTTCAGCAACGATTTACATGTCGGGTGGCCGAACGTAAAGGCTGTGCGGCGCGGGCCGCAGGCACGCGGCCGCACCAGCCACTGGTTCGGCGGCGACATGAGACGCGATTCAGCCTGAAAGGTGGAGATCACGTAGCGCAATTCCTATTTTGGTGATGCACACAAAAGACGGATATGGCAACAGATTCAACAGAGCACCAATGATGGCGATCCTCTTGTGGGAAGATTGAAAGATGCCAACGATCCCTGGAAGAAAACCGATGAGAAACAAGACGACAGAATCGATGGTGATCGCGAATGCAAGACCCATGGGTCGAATGTAAGATCCTTTCGGCACATAGAATACGCCAGATGAAATATAACAAGCATAACTCACCCCAACAACTCCGGAGGTGAGAGACAACATCCACCAAAGATTTGACCACTTCCATTTTGTCATGTGATTCCTGAGCCGCCGAACAATGATTAAATTGAACCGGATCAAAAACATGATGCCAATTCTTGGCCAACCACCAGGCGCGCGGCATGGCAACCCGCCGCGCGGGCTCCCACAAATCACTCACCAGAGGATACGGCTTCAGCCTGGTCGTCTCACTCGTCCCATGTGGTCGAGGAATTGACCCCCCCATGGAACATCAGAGAGTTACGTCGCTAAAGGCGTCCGGTAGCTTCTTTGCGGGTTGAGCGAGAGGCTTGGCGCCTTGGGTAATCTCATGGTTTGTCCGATATTCCACCGGCCTCGCGCTCTCCAAAGACCTCTTTGGCAGCAAACATGCCGTTGAGCGCAGCCGGGAACCCGGCGTAAATGGCCATCTGGATTATAACTTCAACGATTTCGGTGCGCGTACAGCCGACATTGAGGGCCCCCTGTATGTGGACTTTGAGCTGGGGCCGTGCGGTGCCGAGCGCGGTGAGGGCGGCAACCGTGGCAATTTCTCGGGAACGCAGATCCAAGCCTGGTCTTTGGTAAATGTCGCCGAATGGAAATTCGATGGTGTAGCGAGCGAGATCAGGCGCAATGTCTTTGAGCGCGTCAATGACGCGCTCGCCGGCTTCCCCGTCGATTTCCTTGAGCTTTGCAAGCCCTCTTGTAAACCTTTGGTTATCGGTAATCAAAGCCGTTCCCTTTCTTCAGTGGGTTGAGAAGGGAATATGGTGACCCCTAGCAGCCGGTTGTGAGCACGACGCGGAACCGCGCCTTGCCGCTCATCATGCGCTCGTAGGCCTCGGCGGCACGTTCGAGCGGGAACACCTCATTCATCGACCGCACGCCGGTGAGCGCGCTGAAGCGCAACGCATCCTGCGAATCGATCGAGCTGCCCGAGGGCCAGCCCATGACCGAACGGCGCCCTCCGATGAGCAGCAGCGGCGACACCTCCAACGGATCGGCCGCGCCGACGATGACCATCTTCCCATCGACTCCCAGCCCCCCAAGAACCGCGCTGAGCGCCTTGCCGCTGGTGGCGGTGGCGAGGATGACTTTGGCGCCGCCCAGCTTGCGCAGCTCCGCGGCCGGCTCCTGCGCCTGACTATCAATGTACTGCCAGGCGCCAAGCTGCTTGGCCAGCGGCGCCTTGTCGGCCCCGCGCGCGATTGCGATGGTCTTGAACCCCATCTTCGCCGCAAACTGCACGCCCAGATGGCCGAGCCCCCCGATCCCCAGAATGGCGACGACATCGCCGGGCTGCGCGCCGCTGTGCCGGAGCGCATTGAAGGTGGTAATCCCGGCGCACATCAGCGGCCCGGCCTCTGCCGCCGCCAGGGCGTCGGGGATCAGCGCGAGGGCTACGGCGGGAGCAATCATGTAGTCGGCGTAGCCGCCGTCGTAGGTGATGCCCGGCACCTGGGCGGCGGTCTGGCACGTCACGAAATCCCCCCGACGGCACGACTCACAATATCCGCAATGGCCGCCATGCCAGCCCACGCCGACCCGCTGCCCCGCTGCCCATCCCACGACACCCGGTCCGAGCGCATCGATGATTCCGGCGACTTCGTGCCCAGGGACGCGGGGATACTGAACGCCGGGGAAGGTTCCCTCTTTGGTAAACGAGTCGCTGTGGCAGATGCCGCAGGCCGACACCTTGATTCTCACCGCTCCGGCGCCAGGCTCTGGAATAGCGCGCTCAACGAGCTCAAGCGGCCCATTCGGGCGGGGGACCTGCACAACTCGCATTGTCGCCATAGTTCCTCCTGTCCGATTCTTGATCAAGTGTTCCACCTGGACTCTCTCGCCACCGGACCCCTGTCGCGCATTTGTTAGAGAATAAGCGTTCAGCGACGACACTAGCCGAACGGTTACGTTAGAGGTTGGCGCATATTTCTTCTACTGAGAGCACCTTGGCAAACAGTCCACCCAGGGCTGCGAGGAATGCCGTCTGCACGTTCTCCGCGGAAACAGTCGCGCCGCCAAAGGATAGAGCCCTTGTGGCGCATGCGTCATGAGCGAGAACGCACTGGAAACCAAGGTCGGCGGCGGCACGTGTGGTGGTGTCAATACACATATGGGTCATCATCCCCGCGATCACGAGCTGTGATACTTGATGCTCGCGCAGGTGCTCGAGCAGACGTGTTTCACGAAAACTGTTCGGATAGTTCTTCTGAAACACGGTCTCACCTTCGACGGGCGTTACGCCTTCATGGATTTGCACGCCCTTCGTATTCGGCAAGAAGAAGGTGGCACCTTTCCGTGTGGAGATATGCTGCATGTGGATGACTGGGAGGGATTTCTGCCGATAGACTTGCAGCAATCTTGCGGCTTGGACACCTGCCTCCGAGCTTCCTGCGAGCTCCATGGCCCCGTTGGGGAAATAGTCATTCTGAATGTCGATGAGTAAGAGTGCCTGATTCATAGAACATCTCCAACCGCGTGGTTAGGAGCCGTTACGAAATAACTTGTCCATTCATTGGAATTTCGTTACGGCTCCTTATGCCGTTTTCAGAATTTCTCCGGTCAAGTTATTCTTTGACAACGGCTTAATCGTCAGGCGCAATCAGCCATTCCATCGCATCCCCGAAAGAAGTGAATGC
>Ga0182017_10003886_pt1 | contig 11147 bp, 12 predicted proteins | sample 712E3DmetaG_FD_120492 | JGI IMG/M metagenome (GOLD analysis project Ga0182017, IMG submission 120492) | Permafrost microbial communities from Stordalen Mire, Sweden - 712E3D metaG | ecosystem: Environmental > Terrestrial > Soil > Wetlands > Permafrost | place: Sweden: Stordalen | collected... | reverse complement strand
TATCAAGAAAATAAACTCCAGTAACTATAACCGTATCAATAGTATATTCTTTAGGATTTGAATAGTCAATGACTTTTAAGCTATCTGTTACCTGACCAGTTATAAACTGAGTGAGCAAAACCAAAATACTTATTAATAGATTCCTTTTTTGAAGCATTTTATAAAAACGATATTAATAATAGTTTATTTTTAAAAATATTTTTTTAAGTGGCGAATTTATAACTTATTTCTCTTGAAAAGCAACCAACCAGAAAAATTAGTGATTTAATTTTGCAATTTGTTCACTAATCTTGCCGAATCTTCTTTCTCTGCCTTGATAATCGATAATTGCTTTGAACAGATCCTCCTTGCGAAAATCGGGCCAAAGAGTATCTGTAAAGTATAATTCAGTATAAGCAATTTGCCATAATAAAAAATTACTTACCCTATATTCACCGCTTGTTCTGATAAGCAACTCAGGATCAGGCATAAATGAAGCCTGAAGATGCTCTGAAATTAAATTTTCATTTATATCTTTTTCATTCAATTTATTTTCAATCGCAAGAATAGCCAAAGATTTAATTGCCATTGTAATTTCCCACCGACCGCTGTAACTTAAAGCCAGAACTAAAGTAAGCCCTTTGTTTGCAGAAGTTGCATTAATTGTTTTTTGTAATTGCTTTTTAACACTTGACGGAAGGCTTTTTGTATCTCCAATTGTCTGCAACCTTATATGATTCTTAATTAATGTTGAAGTTTCTGAACTTAGAGATGAAATGAGCAAATGCATAAGGGCATTTACTTCAGACTTCGGACGTTTCCAATTCTCAGTTGAAAAAGCATAAAGGGTCAGGTATTTTATTCCAAGGTCACCCGCAGCTTCCACTGTCTCACGAACAGCCTTTGCTCCATTTTTATGACCAAAAATGCGTCTATTACCTTTTTTTCTGGCCCACCGTCCGTTACCATCCATAATTATTGCAATATGGACTGGAAGCTTATTTATATCTATTTTATCTTTCAGATTCATTAAAATTTACTCTCATAAGCAGGACAAGGAATGCCAAAGTCGAAAATTTTATAGGTAAGAAATACTCCGGCAAAAAAATACCAATCATTATTAAAAAATGTAGATTTCATTGACTCTGGTAAAGGATAATTGTCAACTCCATCAATATTGATATCACTAAAGGTCTTGCGAAAACTCCACTGCACCCCTGTACTCCATTTTTTACCCACTGTCATTCTTACGCCTAATGCAAATGGAAATACAAATTCCGCGGCTTTTTTATTTGAAGAATTAAGTATTAAAGCTAAAGCCAAACCAGTGGATACGAATGGACTGAAGCTAAGTTTTCTTTCACTAAATTTAAGAGGCAGGAAATTAAATTCAAATTGGGGTGAAATATCATAAAGTACTGTGTTAAAAGACATATTCCGTAGTTTCTGGAAGGGGTCAGGGAAATCAGCATCACGTCCTGATAATGATACATAATTCAGTTCACCTTTAAATACGTATCTGGGATTAAAGTTGTATCTGTATACTATGCCGGCATTAAACTTCGGAGAATAAAATAATCCGGATGGATTAATATCACCCATATAATAAGAAGTACCGAGTGATACGCCAAGATCAGACTTGTTTTGCGATAAAACCGGCAAACAATAAAAAATACTCAGAACAAAAAAAAAGTTTCTCATCAACAATCAAAAAACTAAAGCGAATTGTTAAAAAGGATAGGATAACCTTTTATGGATGTTTTTATCCTATAAACCAGATTGAAAACTCCAAAATAATAAACGTCTTTATGGTGAGAATATTGTGTTGACAAGCCATCAACATAATCAGAGAGTACATATCTGCCTCCTAATTCAAAACCAAAAGCGTATTTGTTATTGTATATCAGTTTAACACCAATACCTACCGGCAGCACCATTGTATATCCCAAAGATGTTTTTTTAGTTTCATACTTTGGGTCAATTTGTCCATTTAGCCCAGGCTTAAAAAGCAATCCACCTAAACCGGCAAATCCGTATAAACCAATTTTTGAATAGTTATTTAACATTCCCCTTCTGTTGAAAAGAGCAAAAGAAAACCTGTGCCTGTCTTCCTTTACAAATGAATATTCAAACTGCAGAGAATGCTCAACGGCGAATGTATTAAACGAATAATTACGTGCCCCCTGATAATTGATACTTGGATTATCTTTTCTGTTAAACCAGGCAAAAATTAGGTTGAATTTAATAGATTTATCCTGCTGGATTTTATACCTGGCGCCAAGATACAAACTTGGCCTTGTACTCAACAAACTGATATCTTTTAAGCCAAATAAATTGCTACCGTTTGGATAACCCCCAATGTCCCCGAAAAAGCTTGTGGTACCAATCCCTGCAATAGCTTCATAACGGGTAAGTTTCCATTTCTGGGAATATCCAGGAACAAATATTATGGCAATTAATATGACAATCAAAGTTCTGCGCATCTCAGATTTTAAGAAAAGACAAATTTAATTATTTTTTAGTTTTTTATTACAAAACACTGTTTTTATAAATTTGTTGATAAAAAGCTTAATTATCAATTTCTTATATCGGCGCCCCACATTAGTTTTTTTCTGATTGTATTATAAAACGTATGATGTGGAAGCCTTACCATATTAACCTTAAAATCAGCCATTTTAATTGTTATAGGTATTCCAATTGAAAATTCATGGGACCGCGAATCAATTGTAACCAAAAATTTCAAGGAATTGGATTTTACATTAAGTGTTAATTTATGGCTATTTGTGATAACTATTGGCCTGACGGTTAGATTGTGAGAAGCTATAGGCGAAATGATGATTGAATTGCAGTCCGGAGCAAGAATCGGTCCCCCGACACTCATTGAGTAAGCCGTAGATCCGGTGGGTGTAGAAATGATTAAACCGTCCGTTCTATATGTATTCAGAAAATCTCCATTGATCTCAGTGTCAATAGTAATAAGGGAATTATCGCTTTTCTGGATTGTGATTTCATTTAAACCATAAGGGAAATCGATGAAAGGATTTTCCGAAGCATCAAATGCAATTAAACTTCTCTCTTCTGTGTCATAATTACTAGCAAAAATATCTTCCATAGATTGATTAATATCTTCCTGGGCTATATTGGCAAGAAAACCTAGTTTACCTGTGTTTATTCCAACTATTGGTATGTTGGTATTTCTAACATAGCGAACTGCATCCAGAAATGTACCATCTCCCCCTAAACTGAAAAAAAAATCAAAATCTGAAGTTATTTGAGCATTTGTAGTAAAAATCTCAGGAGTACAAATGTTAAAAGACGGTATTGTCTCTAAAAATTTTAAAAATGGCTCATAAATATGTATTTCAGCGTTGTGTCGGCAAATTTTATCGAAAAATATTTGCAAACCAGCTTCAAAACTTTTATCGAATTTTCTACCAAAAACAGCAATTTTCATGAAAAACAAATAATTAATAACTTAGTGGTAAATGCCTGCCTGTCCTTTGGGCAGTTAGCATCTATGGGATTATTGTCATATTATTTTGAAAGTTTTGCAGCCTAATGGATGTATCATTATAAAACAAAAGAATGAATTATACGCTCAGATATCTCATGAACATTTCATAACGATCATCAAGCATGTTTGACAATAAATCAGTATCCATATACGATGCCTTAATATTGTAATTATATCGATTAAATGTTTGTAATACTGACGACATGTCTGTTTTATTAATTTTTATCGTCACTTCTATTTTGGTTGTATCACTGGCAGATGAGACGTATAAACTCAATATTTTGGCATCATTGCCTTCAATTATTTGGGCTATTTGGGAAAGTGAATAATCATTGATATTAAGTTCCAGTACTATGATTGCTCCGGGCTGCTTAACTGCTATCAAATCAGAAAAGTATTTTAAAAGATCGTGTTGATTGATTAACCCCACGTAATTATTTTTTTCATCTAATACTGGAATTACAGTTAATTCTAATTTGGCTGCCAGTTCAATCACTTCATAAATATGTTGATTAAAGCGGACAAAGGGTCTGTTTAGCGAAAGAGTATGATTCCCTATAGGTTCATCGGCCATATTTAAGTCATATATATCCCTGTCGGAAATAAGCCCCAGAAATTCAGTATTATTGACAATTGGCAAATGGGATATCCTAAAAATATCCATATACGATAAAGCTTTCAGGCCTGAGTCTGAAGTGTGTAATGCCGGTACTACATCTGATATTAAATCTTTGGCTAGCATTTGGTCTATCTTCTGATAATTACCTTTAACTTTGTAAAGTTAATACATTCCTATAAACTCATAAAATTTAGTTTTATGACCAGGCTTAGTGTAAATATAAATAAAATTGCGACAATTAGGAATTCACGCGGCGGAAATATTCCAAATGTTATTCAAGTCGCCAATGATATTCAAAGATTTGGTGCTCAAGGCATTACTGTACATCCTCGTCCTGATGGCCGACATATCAGAAGGGATGATGTAATCGAACTTAAAAAAGTAATAACTACTGAATTTAATATTGAGGGAAATCCGACTGACTCATTTATTGAGCTTGTTACTTTGGTTATGCCGGAACAGGTTACATTGGTTCCGGATGCTCACGATGCAATAACATCAAGTACCGGATGGAATACGATCAAAAACGAGTCGTTTCTTACTTCGGTAGTAAAAGAATTTAAGAAATTCAAAATCAGGGTTTCTATATTTGTTGACCCGATTGAAAAAATGGTTGAAGCTGTTGCGAAAACTGATGCGGACCGGGTTGAACTTTATACTGAACCATATGCTACCGGTTATACAAAAAACCGTGAAGAAGCAATCGCTTCATATGTAAAAGCTGCTGCAGTAGCCGGAAATTGCGGCTTGGGAATTAATGCAGGACATGATCTTGGTCTTATAAATTTACAGTACTTCAACCAGAAAATTAAGGGTTTGCTTGAAGTTTCTATAGGACATGCGCTTATTTCAGACGCATTGTATTATGGTCTTGAAAATACTGTAGGAATGTATCTTGATTGTTTGAAAGAAAAGTAAGTGAACCTGATACCGGATATCAATTTCCGGATAGCCGAACTTTAAACTTTGAACTTTAAACTTTGAACTTTTTAGCTAATCCTTCCAAATGATATTAGCATATAAACGTTTAGGCAGTGGACCTCCTCTGATAATTCTGCACGGTTTATATGGTTCAGGAGATAACTGGTATACTGTTGGAAAACAACTCTCAGAACGGTTCGAAGTTTACCTGATTGATCAGCGGAATCATGGTAAGTCTCCTCACAGTAATGATCATACATACGAAAGCATGCAAAAAGATTTGCTTGAATTCTTTGAATCTCATAAAATAAAAAAAGCTATTTTGATGGGACATTCAATGGGAGGAAAAACTGCAATGCTTTTTTCTTATAAATACCCCGGGCGGGTTCAAAAACTCATAATTGTTGATATCGCTCCGAAAGAATATAAAAATCTTGCTGATTATCAATCCCTCGCTTTACAACATTTAAATATTTTGCATGCTATAAAATCGATTGATTTAGCCAAATCTCTTTCACGCCGGGAAATTGAAAAGGAGTTTTTAGGACTTGTACCTGATACTGCAACAGGAAACTTTCTTCTAAAAAATCTTAAACGCTTTAATAATAATAAGTTTAAATGGATCATAAATCTGGACGCGATAGGCAACTTTTTACCTCGTATGCTGGACGGATTGGAAATTATTCCTGATAAATCTAAAATTGATTTTCAAACATTATTTATTAAAGGTGAAAATTCAAATTATATTAAGGAAGAAGACAAATTACAAATAAAAGAATTATTCCCTGGTGCAGAGTTTGTAACTATCTTTAATGCTGGACACATGCCGCACATTGAGCAACAAAAGTCATTTATTGAAAGCGTTAAGTTTTTTTTGGAAAGTTAGACCAAAAGATTTGTGATTTGTGATTTGTGATTTGTGATTTGTGATTTGTGATTTGTGATTTGTGATTTGTGATTTTTTTCATTATATCTGAAATCTGAAATCTGAAATCTGAAATCTGAAATCATTACTCATTATTACGCATATTCAATATTTTTTTCAGCCACAACAGCCTCTCCTTTGAATTTAAGAAATAATTGGACAATAGCCAAAACGTCCTGCTGGCAATATTTTACAATTCTGACAAGGTCATGTTCTTTCCAATAGACCGATGCCACCATACTACCGTCTATATCCGATTTCGGGGAAGGAATGCCAAACAGATATGATAAAAGGTTAAGAGATGTATAGTGTTTGTGATCACCGAATTTCCATAATTCCATTGTATCAATGAAGGGAGTTTCCCATGGCTTTTTTGCTGCCACGTCCAGTATTGATGGTAGTGTGATTTCGTTTATGAGCATTCGTCTTGAAAGATATGGGAAATCGAATTCCTTTCCATTGTGTGCACAAAAAATAATATCATTTGAAACATTTATCCGGTTAACGAGTTCAGCAAATTCTGCAAGTATTTGTTTTTCATTGTCTCCAAAAATTGATTTAACGCGCAGATGTCTTTCATCATCACGGAAATAAATCATGGCAAAAGAAATACAGATTACTTTACCAAATTCAGCATATATACCTGCACGGTTATAAACTTCTTCGGCAGTCTGATCTTCTTTTCTGAAATGAGACGATTTCTTGTCCCACAAAACCTTATATTCATCAGACAATTCATTGAATGTTGAATAAATGGGTACTGTTTCTATATCCAGGAATAGTATTTTTTCGAGTTTAATTTTATCAAGCATAGTTAATTAATAGAAAATTGGATTTGTATTTTTAAAATTATGTGCAATATAAAAATATTAGATAATATCTTCATATAAATTTCATACAAGTTAACTAAATATTGGAAGGTGGGCAATTACACAAATTGTCAGTCTTATTTATTAAACTTTTCCATAAAGGGAAAATAATATTTATTTCAGCCCTATATATTTTCATTTTTATAACCTGGACGAAACCCTTTAACTTAACATAATACAAATAAGCAAATTCACCGGTAATTGCGATGCCAGTAAGGAACAATAACTGGTAAAGAAAATTATGAATAAATAATGAAATTACAAACCAGAGTAAGCCATAATAAAATGGGAAAAGTAAAGATGTGACAGTGAATTTAACAGAACCATGAAATTGAGTGTCTTCAATATTTTTTGTGAAAACTTTTGAGAAACTTACCAAGCCAATATTAATTAAATACCCTGTTAAGAAAAAGGGAAATAATATAATAAATAATAGGCTGTAAAAAATTATTTTAAAAAAACCGGGTAATTTTTTTAGCAGTGTTTCCGGTTTAAGTTTTAAAACATCCAATTTATAATGGAGCATTGATACATCTTCTTTCAAATCATAAAGTTGTGCTGAATTCATATTATATTGCAAATTGCAGATATCTGTAAACCATTTATCAGCAAGAAACTCATGCCAGGGATTTTTTTTGAAATAGCCTAATTTACGTATTCCAAATGGGCGATAGAAAATTCTTAAATAATCAACTGTTTCATATAAATCAATGCAATCTATATGAATCATGAGTTTTTTCATTTCCAGGGACAATTGGTCTCTGAGCAGATTAATGGCCTTTGGGGGATTCGATTTGTAAATCCCGGAATAACTATTTACCTGAATAGGTTTTCCAAACTGAATAACAACCTGACTTCGAAAAGCAGAATAATTTGAATATTCAATTCCTATTGGAACAATTACATGAGATAGTTCAGGAAATTTTTCAGCTGCAGACAGAGCAATACGAAATATTCCTTTTACCAGAGGCTTTAAAATATGTTTATCACCATGAGTGCCTTCCGGCATCAGGCATAATTTTTTTTTGTTTTCAAGCACATCAATTGCTTCCTCAAATAATGCATTGTTTTTATCGAGATTTTCGAAACCATCGCGCATTCTGTAAACAGGCATTATTTTAAGGAATCTGAATATTTTTGCCAGCCATTTATTCTGAAAAACATCGGCCCTGGCCATAAATACAGTTTGTCCTGATACTGTACAGGCAATCAACAGGGCATCCATAAATGCATTTTGATGGTTCGGCGCAAGAATTACAGGTGAATTCATTGGCACATTTTCCAGCCCTTTTACTATAATCCTTTTATAAAAAAGTTTATGTGAAAGATACACATATAACCAAACGATGTAATATAATAACGACCATTGATGAATTTTTCTTTTCATCTAGCTAAATTAGCTTTTTAACTTAAATTATTATCTTCACTTTATAAAATCAGAATAAAAAGTTTAAATTGAACCCGAACAGAATTAATCTTTAGATAAAATGACAGAAAAATTTAATGAAATTGAAATTAATAATTTACAAGCCAATCTTTTTAAAAAGCTTAATGATGAATGGATGCTGATCACAGCAGGCACCAAAGATTCTTTTAACCTTATGACGGCAAGTTGGGGTGCATTTGGAATTCTATGGAACCTACCGGTTGCTATTGCTTTTATAAGACCACACAGACACACATTTAAATTTGTGGAAAATAACAGCCAGTTTACATTGTCATTTTTTGGTGATGAGCACAAGAGTATACTCAATTTCTGTGGTCAACATTCAGGCAGAGCAGTTGATAAAGTCAGGGAAACTGGCTTAATTCCCATGTTTACTCCTTCCGGGAGCATTTCTTTTGAACAGGCTAAACTGATAATTGAATGCCGTAAAATCTATTCAGATGATTTAAAAGCAGAAAAGTTTATAAATAAAGACATAATTAAGGCCAATTATCCAACCAAAGATTTTCACTGGTTGTTTATAGGGGAAATAATTCATTGTTATGAACTAAATTGAAGTTACAAAATAATATAACTGACAAAAATTTAAGCATTGTTCTGTTTGATGGATATTGCGGTTTATGCAGCAAAATTGTGAATTTTATTTTAAAACATGACAAGAAAAAGAAATTTCATTTTGCATCACAGCAATCCGAATTTGCAAAAAGATTCCTGGAAAATGGGCAGAAAGATATTAACGCGATTTTCTATTTTCATTCAGGAAGAATGCATACAAAATCAACGGCTATAATTAGAATAATCTATCAGCTTGGAGGTTTTTGGAAGCTTGGACTATTGTTGATTGTTATACCCTCTGTTCTGAGAAACCTGATATATGATTGGATAGCCAGGAACAGATATTTGTGGTTTGGTAAAAATGACGCCTGTTATTTGCCAAGACCTGAATTCAGGGAAAGATTTAAGGAAATCTAGTGTCATATTAAGCATGCAATTACACAGATTGCTTCACTTCGTTCGCAATGACGCTGTGAATGACGTCATTGCGGCGCCTACGCTAAAGCTTGTGCCTCCGCTAAAGCTTCAGCGACACGCGGATGGCGTCAGCGTGAGGAGGTACGACGAAGCAATCTACGTCAATTTACATTTGATGATACTAGTAGCGAAAAGCTAATTTTATATTTTAATTCACAGTTTGCCTTCCTCTATTTTTTTAAAATAAACTGATAATATAGAAAGCATGCTACTAAAACTATTCATAGATTCCATGGTTTCGGGTGAGATTTCTTTTTTTGTAAGCTTCATTAACAAAAGAGAATAAAGTGCAGTCAGGCAAATTTCAATATCATTTCCTGATTGTTTATTGCTTTTTGCTCTAAATAGTTCAATATTGGGTTTTGCCGCTTCATAGTATTTCTGGTAGTTAAGATTGTTTGTGTTTTGTAAAAGCTGATGATGCAATTTGTCCAGGTCGGCTATTAGTTTATTAATAAATTGAAAATGTCCTGACACTGTAATCTTTTCATTTATCATTGTATGAATTAATGTCCTGTACCAATCTGATATTTCCTGCATTATTGCTGTCTCAAAAGTATAACCTGAAATAAGTTTTTCGCGTACCAGCGTAAATTCCATATTGCATGCACGAAGTAAATCTTCTATATGCCACATATATAGGATGTATTCAGCAATATTGTTTTTTCGTTTTTCTTTTGCTATTATCATTTTTATAAATGGCAATTAATTTGAATTAAAAATAACATTTTTCTCTGTGTGACTCTGTGTCTTCTCTGTGTTTCTCTGTGTAACTAATTTTATTACACAGAGTTTCACGGAGAAGACACAGAGAACCACATAGTTTTATAGTTTAACACTTAATTGGTATAATTAAGAATTGAAGTATGTTTTTTATTCTAATAATCTCAAATCATATTTATTATTAATACCCCCTGATTTTTTGAATACTGCGACGATCCTTTTTTGTGGGTCTGCCTGTTCCCGGATCACGATGAAAGTTGCTGTTTATCCTTACAATTTCACGTTTTGCCAATTCCTCATCTGATGTAAGATCTTCTACGAAATTCCTGGCAATCTGTGCTGAAACCCTGCTCTTTAGTATATCTTTTACTTTAAAGGTATGTATAACAGGAGGTTTTTTAACCAGAAATATTTCGCCTACCATTACAATATGTGAAGGTTTAATTGTCATACCATTCAGTAAAATACGTCCTTTCAGACATTCACCGGCTGCTTGTGTCCGTGTTTTGTATATTCGAACGGCCCACAACCATTTATCAATTCGAACTTGTTCGTTGATTGGCATAAGTTTTCGTTAGTTTACAGCAAATTTAAAAATACCGGCTGACCTGAAAGTATATACTTATGAATTTTTTTACTTTATTAAATATTCAGACAATTTTAATTTATTTGAGTTCTATTTCGGGTGAATTCAACAATTATGATATTATTTCTATATCTTAAGAGGCTGTTTTTGAATTTGTATTTCTTAGTGTTTTAGTGTCTTTGTGGCAAAAAATATAAAAAAATATAGCCACCAAAACACCAAATCACAAAGATTTCACAAAGAAGAATAAAAGAAATGCCTTAAATCAAAAATCCTAAACAGCTTCTAAGAAATATTAAATAAAGGGACTTAACTAAAAATTTAATTTCAGTGTCTCAAATACTTCTTACTTTCCAAATAAAATACATTCATTTCTGTCCATTGAAAGTAATATATTTGGTAACTTTATTTATACATCATCATTAAAATGAGATCATCAACCAATAAAAAGAATGTAATTATTGCCATTTCTGCTGTTGCTGTATGTGTTATGTTGTTCTTTGTTTTACGCTTTTTCCTTTATAGTTATATA
>Ga0182017_10003885_pt1 | contig 11147 bp, 10 predicted proteins | sample 712E3DmetaG_FD_120492 | JGI IMG/M metagenome (GOLD analysis project Ga0182017, IMG submission 120492) | Permafrost microbial communities from Stordalen Mire, Sweden - 712E3D metaG | ecosystem: Environmental > Terrestrial > Soil > Wetlands > Permafrost | place: Sweden: Stordalen | collected... | reverse complement strand
GTGGCGGGAAATGGCAGATTACGACAGACGGGGGGGTGGATGTGCATTGGTCCCGCGACGGGCGGGATCTGTTTTACAGGCAGGGGAGCGCACTCATGGTGGTGGCCATTCAAACCCAGCCCGCATTTCAGGCGGGGAAACCGAAATTGCTCTTTGAAGAGCATCGCACACTCTTCAGTACAGTCGGGCACACTTTTGACGTGTCACTCGACGGGAAACGGCTGCTTTTGACTGGCCTCGGCACCGGAGACCAGGGGCATCGGGTCAATGTCATACTCCACTGGGCCGAGGAAGTGCGCCGGCATTTTGAGTCAAACAAGTAAATTCAACATGATGCTGTTGACCCTGCCGAACTGTTGCAGCCCATTTTCGTCAGTCACCGTCACCCGTAAATAGTATACACTGCGTACGATAAGACCCGTCTCTTATGTACTATCTGGCTGTGGAATGCCGTGTATGGTCTGATAGAAGTGGCATTTCGGCCGCCGGGAAGGGAGCAGTGTGATGTCCGCTCATCAATTTTTCGAAACGCGGGTCCCTCTCCCCCCTGCACGCGGAATGGTTGCCAGAAGACGATCACATGACGTGGAAATACGATCATACATGTCCCGGTTTCCGTTCACTTCAGATCGCGCTTTGAGGAGAACTCTCCTCGCATCGGAGTAGGCTTTGCGGCCGATCAGCACCCTCCCCTCTTCCACAGCGATAAGCTGGCGGGCGTTCAGTCTCTCGATCTCCTTTTCAGGACTCCCCTCGAGTTCTGCTTTTGCGTTGGCCAGGGTCTGATCCGCGCCTCTCAAATCTCCACGAAGCGTCTGGATCCTTGCCTTGCAGCAGAGAAGTTTGCCCAGGAGGATTCGATCATGCGGCGCAAGGGTACCACCGGGAGCAGCGAGTTCCTTGATCAGCGCCTCTGCTTCGCCAAGTCTTCCGCCATTGATGAGGGATCGTTCCAGCGGCTCCAGAGATTCGAGCACATTCGACTCCGACCTGTCGGCAAACGTCATGATATCGTTGAAAGCCCGGCGGTACTGCTCCTCGGCGCGGACGGAGTCGCCGGACAGCTCCGCGATATGACCGAGGATACCGTAACAGGAAGCGGTCGCAGTATGGGCCTCCCCGTACCTCTCGAGAAACAACGGGAGCGCGTGCACGATGGAGCTCTCCGCCTCGGCCAGTCTCCCCTCCCGAACCAACATTCCCGCGTAGTCTTGATACGCATACGGCAGGTAGATGTCGCCGCGCTCTGACGGCCTGCTGAGATTGTCGATCACCCTCTTGTAGTATTTCTCTGCGCTGTCCGCGGCAGAAGTGTCTGAGGAAGATAGATGCGCATACGCGCCGGCGAGATAGTACTCGCTTTCCATCAGGGCATGGTTGTCGGCCACAAGTGACTGCCGCCTCAACAGCAGGGAAGCGGCAAAATGATGGACTGCCTTCTCCACCGTTCCAAGGGCGAGATACGTGTTTCCGATGGTCCTGTGAAGCTCGGCTTTCACCGCGGGCTCCTCCTGCAGGTCGTTCTCGAGCCGGTCTGACGCGGCGTTGAGGATGTCGACCGCGGTGGCTTCCGGTCCCGTGCCATGGTTGTACCAGTTGACGTCGCTTGCAGCGATCATCTGCTGGAGGAACTCATTGATGCGCTTCGCCTTATTCTCCTCAAGGCGCGCGAAGTCCCGCTCGTCCTGGGCCCGCTTCGCCTGCCAGACGACTCCCCCGATTCCCCCGATCAGCGCCAGGGTCACAATGACAAACGCGATGCTCGCAGTGCGATTGCGGCGGATGAATTTGCCTGCCCGGTAGCGCACCTCGCCCCTGCGTGCCGTCACGGGGCGGTGTGCCAGATACCGTCCGATATCGTCGGAAAAATCCTGAGCCGACTGGTACCGCCGTTCCGGCTCTTTCCGCAGAGCCATGAGGACGATCGCGTCAATGTCGCCGTTCAGTGTCCTGCGGATCTTGACGGCCGAGGTCCCCGCAACGGTGATGCCGACAGCCTTCCCGCTCGGCCTCGTCGGCTCGGTGTCCAGGATTGTCCGGGACATGTCGAACGGAAGCGCGCTATGGAACTCATACGGCTTCTGTCCCGTCAGCAGTTTGTAGAGGAGCATCCCCAGCGCATAGACATCGCTTACCGTCGTCGCCGGTTCTCCCCGAAGCTGTTCGGGACTGGCATAGTCGGGCGTCATGAATCCGAGCCCTGTGCGTGTGCGTTCGTCGGGTGATCCCTCCTCGCTGAGGAGCTTCGCGATCCCGAAGTCAAGGAGTTTTGGCGTTCGGTCGGCGGCGACGAGGATATTCCCGGGCTTGATATCGCGGTGGACCACAAGGTGCTGGTGCGCAAACCGGACCGCGGCGCACACGACCTGAAAGAGACGGAGCCGTTCGGTGATGGAGAGTTGATGCTCGTCGCAGAATTCATCGATGCGCTTCCCGTCGACAAATTCCATGATGAGGTAGGGCATGGCGTCGTCGTCGGTGCCCGCGTCGATAAGCTGTGCGATGTTGGGGTGCTGCAGCGATGCCAGGACCGATCGCTCCGCCTCGAAACGCCGGATCATCTCCCCCCGCGAAAGTGTGGAACGGACGAATTTGACCGCCACCCGCCGTTGGAACTTCCCGTCATCGCGCACCGCTTCGTACACTTCCCCCATTCCCCCGGAGTCGATCTGTCGGACGATGCGATAGCTCCCGAGCGGTGAGCCTATCCGCGTGTCCGGGGAGACGCGATGGGCTGCAGTTGAAAGAATGCCTTGAGTGAGGGGCTGAAAAACGCCGTCGGCTTTTTCGAGGGCGGCAAGAAGGGACGCGACCTCGCTGCGTAGCTCGCCGTCGCCGCCGCAGGCCTTGTCCAGGTAGTCCGTGCGATCGTCAGCGGGAAGCCGGTGCGCCTCCCCGAACACGTCACGCACTCTGCGCCACAATTCCTGGTTCATGGGCCTGACGGATGGATGAAGGGAGTTGGCGGGGAGGGCTAACTGCTCATCGTTCGGAACAGCCACGCTTTGGCGAGGTTCCAGTCATTCTCCACGGTGCGCGTGGACACGGAGAGGACTTCCGCCGTTTCCCCGACCGTGAGACCGCTGAAGTAGCGCAGTTCGACGACCTTGCAGAGCCGTGCATCGACCTGCTCGAGCCGCCGGAGGGCGTCGTCGAGCATCAGCAGCCGGCTGAAGTCCTCGTCCAGGACAAGCACGCTCTCGCTCAACGATACCCGGGTCATGCCTCCCCCGCGTTTCTCAGCATTCCGCTTGCGGGCGTAATCCACCAGGATCTGACGCATGGATCGGGCTGCGATCCCGAAGAAGTGGGCTCGATTCTGCCAGGAGACATCCGCTTCAGCAAGCCTGAGGTAGGCCTCGTGGACGAGATCCGAGGTCTGAATGGTTTGTCCCGGGCGCTCCCGGGAAAGATACGACGAGGCGATCTTCCTGAGCTCGTCGTACACGAGTGGAAGGAGCTTGTTCAGGGCGGACTGGTCTCCTGCCCGAACATCGATGAGAAGTTGTGTTATTTCACCGGGCGTAGAGCCCTCAAGGAAGAGGCTGAATATGTTCTATTCTAACAAAAAAGCGCTAGAAAACCAAAAAAGGGCGGTTGTTGCGGGCTGTGTGTTGCGGATTTTACGCCACTTTTGCGCATGCAACAATAGAGGGCCCGCGTACCGGGCTCTCCCTGACCAGCCCTCTCCTTTTACCGGCACCACTTCAGGCAAGGAGGACAACATATGAAGCGCATGCTTCGACTTCTCATCGTGACGGCCGTACTAACGCCTGGCCACGTACACCCGCTGATTGCCCAGTGGGTGAAGACCAGCGGAGCAGGAAGTGCTAATGTCACGAACTTTGCCGTAAGCGGCTCGAACCTTTCTGCGGGTTTTAATACGGCGTATAACAGCGGCGGCGTCATTCTCTCTACCGACAACGGCACGACCTGGTCTGGCGCCAGCTCGGGCTTACCAGCCGTGTCGGTCACCGCGCTTGCTGTAAAAGAGACATATCTCTTTGCAGGCGGTGACAGCACCGGTGTGTTGCGCCGTCCGCTCTCGGAAATGATCACCTCGGTGGAACAGTCGCCAGCCGGGCTCCCGGCAGAATTCAGTCTTAGCCAGAACTACCCGAACCCGTTCAACCCATCCACGACCATCCGTTACGCTTTGCCTCAACGATCGCAGGTCACGTTGACCGTATTCAACAGTCTCGGCCAGCCCGTCTCGACGCTCGCGAGGGGTACCGAGGAAGCAGGCTATCACGAGGTCAGGTTCAATGGAACTGATCTCGCAAGCGGCGTCTACTTTTATCGAATACAGGCCGGCGGCTTTGTGCAGACGCGCAAGCTTCTTTTGTTGAAATAGTCTCAAAAGTGTACGATCTTGTATCACAGACAGCCAGTCGCTGTCTCCGGACCACCTGGTCGAGACCCCCGGATCCTGCGGCTTGGGGGCTGTCACATGGGGGGGGCTTGCCAGTTCAAACTTCACTTATACCATGAAAGGAGCAACAAGATGAAGAAGGGTACGTTTTGCGCGGTAGCGATGGCAATTGTCTTGCTCGTTTCTATGAATGCAAACGCGCAGGAAAAAATGTCCGTCGGCGCCGGCATCGATATCATGATACCGGTGGGCTCGTTCGGCGATTCGTGGGGCACGGGATTCGGGGGCACTGCGGAATTCGACTATGCCGTCAGGCCGAACTTCTCTTTCACCGGGAAGATCGGATACCTTACATGGAGCGCGAAGAACCCTCCGACCGGCTGGACTGCTACATACAGCGGGGTTCCGCTGCTTGTGGGGGTCAAGTGGTATCCCCGTTTCATCCCCCAGGAAGGGGTTCGCTTTTACGGACACCTCGAACTCGGCATAATGGCCGGTTCAGTGTCGACGAGCGGTCCTGGCGGACGCTCCGCGATTTTCATAGGGGGGTCACAAACGGATTTCACAATTGTTCCGTCCGTTGGTATTGAGATTCCGGCAGGTCCGAACGGAGCCGTTGACGTCTCCGCCCGATACTTCGACATCTCCAGGAAGGGGAGTATCGGTTTCCGGGCCGGCTACAAGTTGACGATCTGACGGAGCAGGTAACGGTACACTACAGACGCGTTCCTTCTCAAAGCCTCCCCCCGGAAACGGGTGGGAGGCTTTTTTTTCAGTCATGCGAAACGCACAGTCCCTTCTTTGCAGAGCTTCCCGCCTGAATTCTGCCGAAATACACTCCGCTCGCAAATGACGATCCATCGAACTTCAACTCGCACGACGCTTGGTTGCATGTTGGTCTCCTCTCGGTTAGATTACTTCGTTGAAAATAGCTTCTGGCGCAAGATCCAGACACCCCGGAAAAAGACACTCCTGGAGGATCCCGTGGGCACACTCAATTCCCTTCGCACGATCTGCCTCATGATTCTAACGATTGCCCCGCTGTCACAATCAATCGGGCAAGAGAAGAGATATTCCGCAATAATCCCGGCATTCCACGATCGGTTGACCAAGTCTGGTCGTGAGAGCGTCCTTCAGCTTCAGCGGCAGCGATTCGTTTTGTTTGTCTATCGCAATGCTGTTGCTGTTTCCTCCGAGGCAGACTTTCTCAACACGGGAGTGGATACGCTGTCACAGGAATTTGCACTTCCCTCAACCGGGCACGGCGAGATTGGCGATGAACCTCACCACAGAATCTCGAACGGTATCCTGAGCGTTCAACTGTGGATCGAAGGACAACGAATTGCGCCGGATCTCATCCACGAGAGTAACGAAGATTGGTACACCATCCGGTCACGATTCGCACCGGCTGAGCACCGAAGAGTGAAAGCGGTGTTCTGGGCACAGACATCGCTTGCGGGTGTTGACTCCCTCCAGGGTCTCGATACCGTTGTTATCCCTGCGGGGAAGCGTAGCTTTGTTCTGGACCTATCCCATGCAACCGTGTGGAAGAATGTAATCGAGGCTATCGATGTCACTGTCGTGCTAAAAGGCGGCATGTCTTTCCAACGAGATTCAGTCTCTTGCGAACCAGACACATACCATCTTCAGGATTCAACGATCACATGGTCTCTCAGGAACGCCAAGCCGTCTCCGGGCGATAACATCGTTGTCTCGTACACGCCTTCCGGAAGGTGGGGATCGGCGCCCAACACGATGGCCAGGCTTGAAACGTACATTGTCAAGACAGTATATGATCGTCTGCTCGACTATGTGAAACAGATTGATGGAGAACACAATTATTGACAGCAGAAGTGTCTGAACACGCTGGAACGCTGTGTCACCATTGCGCTATTTTTCCGCCGGCCGTTCGAAGTGACGCTCAATGCGGTGATTTCAGAAAACCCGATTACCACATGAACGGCGGATGTTGGAAAGGGAGGTTGCTCATCGAATGAAACACAACGCCGCAATCTTTGTGGCCGCTTCCCTTGCGGCCCTGCAATTGACTCTTGCCAAACCGACATCAGAAAACCCTATGCAAACAGCGCCGAATCAGCCGTCAGCCGTGGGGGATAGCACCGCAAACCTCACCGCAGCCGACTCTGTCCGGGTCCGGGCCGAATCCTGGCTGTCAATGGCCCCGGCGATCCCGGAATTCGTCCCCCCGGTGAAGCGTGAAATCTGGGAGCAACGCCGTGCCGGCATACGCCGGGAGCTATGGCAGCTTCTGGGCTCGCTCCCTCCCCGGCCCAAAAGGCCAAACGTCCGGACGCTCTCCCGTGAGGAGCGGGATGGTTACACACTGGAGAAATTCGAGTTTGACAACGGGGCCGGCGCAATTGTGCCGGGCTATCTCCTGGTACCGTTGATCCACCGTGGAAAGCTTCCGGGCATCCTTTACTGCCACTGGCATGGCGGCGAATACGAGGTTGGGAAAGAGGAGCTGTTCCGCACCAACGCAGTACCCGCGCCCCCCGGACCGACCCTTGCCAGGCGCGGCTACGTGGTCCTGGCCATCGATAGCTACTGCTTTGGAGAGCGGAATGGTAAGGGGCCGGGTGGCCCGGACGAGACGGGTCAGGCGGGCGAGCTAACGGCCAGCAAGTTCAATCTCTGGCTCGGGCGCACACTCTGGGGGATGATCGTCCGCGACGACCTGATGGCTCTGGACTATCTCGTCTCCAGGCCCGAAGTGGACCCGCAACGCATAGGCGTAACGGGTATCAGCATGGGGGCCACGCGCACCTGGTGGATCATGGCCCTGGACGAACGGCCCAGAACCGGCGTCGCTGTTGCGTGCCTCACCCGTTACCGAAACCTGATAGTACGTGGAGGCCTCAAATACCACGGCATATACTACTACGTGCCCGGTTTCCTGAATCATTTTGACACGGAGGCCGTGGTCGCGCTGGCCGCGCCGCGCCCGTTGCTCTTCATGACAGGCGACCAGGACGGTGGTTCGCCTGTGGACGGGATCCGGAGCATCGAAACCAGTGTGCGGCCGGTCTATGGCCTGTACGGAAAAGAAACCGACTTCGTCAGCGTGATCTACCCGGGCATCGGACACATCTACCTCCCGGAGATGTGGGAGAAAACGCTGCAGTGGATGGACCGGCAACTGAAATGATCCGGATGAGAGCGTCTCTCGACATAGGGCTCGTCCTTCGGTCGCCTGATTGCACTGAGTGATCCGGCTGCCCTTTGCGGCCGTCGGGTCCGGATTACCGGAGTGATCGCAAGGGAAGATGCCTGCGATCCCCGGTTCTCACTTCTTCTTGAAATGGAAGTCCAGGAATTCAAGGCTGACAACTTTGCCGGATTCATCCGTATCAAATCGAAGCATGGGATGCTTTCCCGGATCAGCAAGGAAGCAGAACTGATGCACATCCACCGCCTGGATGATTTCATGAAATTGAGGTTTCTCCGTCAGAGAGAAATACACCGTATCATTTCTGACATCAACCTCCGCATGAGCGTACTCTCCGGGAAGAGCATACTGCCCGGCGTACGCGCGAAGGTCCACGATTCGCGGATCGACCGCCATTTCACTATTCTTCCTCTCCAGGATTGGAACAAACTTCTCATATATTATCTTTGTCAGGCCTTTGTCCGGACCGAGATCACCCTGGGGGTAATTGCAGTTCGTCATGATAACAACACCGAGTTTCAGTTCAGGCAAAATCTCCACTTTTGCAAAAAATCCCCAGTGTCCTCCGGCATGGGCAATGACGTGACGACCGTCGTCATCGTACATCGCCCAACCTATGCCATAGGTATCGTTGGATTGGGGGCTGCGTAACGTTTGCGGAGTGCGCATAAGCCTCAGTCCATCACCGCCAAGGACATGTCGATCTTCCTCCATCCCATCCCGGAACTGAAAGGAAATGAAGCGGGCAATATCTTCCGGTGTCGAGAAGAGTCCGCCTGAATACTTGAGAACGTCCAGCTCCCAATCAGGAGCACGATATCGATGGAAGTCAGGCTCAAGGTAGGTATAGCCGACCGCAAATCGAGTCCGTTGGTCATTGCTGAGGCTGAAATCTGAATCCTCCATATTCAGTGGATCGAGTATGTTCGATTTTACGTATCTCTCAAATGGCTCCCGAGCTACGCTTTCGAGAGCAATGCCGAGCAGTTGATAACCGAAATTCGAATAGTGGGGATACGAATTGGGCGTATACTCGATCTCGACTTTATCCAATGTTGAGACCAGGTCGCCTTTCGTAACGCCCCAGACGATCTGGTCCTTTCCTTTCGACACAACCCACTGGAAATTCGACAGGTAATGCCAGAAGCCCTGCGCTGCATCAACATGCAATCCTGAAGTATGTGTTGCGAGCTGACGCAATGTGGTCGGACCGGCGTTCGCCGGATATCTCGGTCTGTATTCAGGCATGTACTTGATCAGTGGATCGTTCAAGCTCACTTTCCCACGTTCGGCGAGCTGCATGAGCATCGTTGCGGCAAACACCTTGGTTATTGAACCAACCCGGTAGATCGTCTTTGTCGTGGCCGGGATCTTCTGGTCGACGTCGGCATAGCCGAATGCCCGTGAAAAGACCGTCTTTTGATCAAGGACAACGGCTATGGAGAGACTTGGCCATCCGCGCTGCTGCATCAATGAGGTGCAGGTGTTCGGTAGAGTTTGCAAAAGTGAATCGAGCGGGCTTTGAGCGAAGATCATAGTGTGTAGTGCGACGATACATAGAATTGCATGAAGCACGGTTTTTCTGCGCATGATCACCGATGTCCTTTCTCGTATCAACATTAGACTCAATTAAAGAGAAAATAGTTGGGGGCACAATAGACCACACTGTCGGGTTCGGGGGAATTCTTTATATTGAATACAAGAGGCAATAGGAGCCCGTCAAATCATGCATATAACAACAGGATTGAACATGTTCCTTTCCGCAGTCGCGTGGTGTATCGGAGGATGCTGCCTGGTACTGGCGAATCCATATGCGGTCGCAGAGACTCCCCCTTTGCGTGTGGGCGTTGCGGGGCTGGTCCACGGTCACGTGGCTGGTTTTTTGGATGCCGCCATGCGGCGGCAAGACATTAAGATTGTCGGCGTCGCAGAGAGCGATACCGCAGTGGCAGGAGAGTACGTGAGGCGATATCATCTCAATGGAATCGAAATATATCGATCATTGGAGATGATGCTCCAAAAGCAGCGGCCGGAGGCGGTGGTCGTCTTCTCCAACACGTTTGATCACCGTTCCGTCGTGGAGCTCTGCAGCAGGCATGGAGTGCATGTGATGATGGAGAAACCGCTCGCCGTCAGTTTCGTCGATGCCCGGGCCATCGCGAAATCGGCTCTGGAGGGACATATCTCAGTTCTCGTGAACTATGAGACAACGTGGTACCGGAACACGCAGGAGGTGTACCGCAAAGTACATCAGAGCGGGGTTGAGGAAATCCGGAAGATGGTCGCTCATGACGGGCATCGGGGGCCGAAGGAAATCGGCGTTGGGCCCGAGTTTCTCTCCTGGCTCACCGATCCCGTGCTGAACGGAGGGGGAGCGTTGATGGATTTCGGATGCTACGGTGCGAACCTGTTCACATACTTGATGGACAATGAACGCCCGATCACCGTCACTGCAATAACACAACACCTTAAGCCGGACGTCTATCCGCGCGTGGATGATGAAGCGACGATAATTCTCACATACCCGCATGCGCAGGGGATCATCCAGGCCTCCTGGAACTGGCCTGCCGGCCGGAAGGATCTTGAAGTCTACTGTAAGGCCGCATCTGTTTGCACCGTGGGTAAAGACCTCGTTCGCATCCGGTCCGGGGATGATCCTGAAAAGGAGACGATCTCGGCGCCCTTGGCGTCTCCCGAGGATGACCCACTTTCCTATCTTATAGCAGTTGTCCGGAACCGGTTTCGTCCATCGGGACTCTCATCTCTTGAGAACAACCTGATCGTGAGCGAGATCCTGGAAGCGGCAAGCCGTTCGGCGGCGACCGGCCGGTCAATCAATCTTCCCCTCGGTCCGGAAGGGGACGCGGGACGCTGACCCGGGATTAACTACTCTTTCATCCTTCCTGCTGATTCATTCTGCAGTTCTGTCTGATATACTTCATTCGTTCGCCAGAAGGGCGTACGCCTGTCTTGAACGGCATGGCACGCCCACGTCAGGTAAAAATGAAAGAGGGACCCCTATGAAAGGATATGTGCAGGACATCGAAAGTCTCGCCACCAGGAATGCCGAGTTTCGCCGGGTGCTGTACACGGCAAAGAACAGTCAGCTCGTCCTGATGGCGCTGAAGCCAAAGGAAGAGATCGGAGCGGAAGTCCACAAGCTCGACCAGTTCTTTCGCGTGGAGGAGGGTTCCGGTGATGCGGTGCTCGATGGCGTTCGGACCGCGATCCGGGCGGGCTTCGCTGTGCTCGTCCCGGCCGGGACGAATCACAACATCATCAATACCGGCACTGTCCCAATGAAGCTCTACACGGTCTATTCCCCCCCGAATCATCGGGACGGCGTCGTCCACCATACCCGCGCCGATGCGGAAGCAGACAACGAACACTTCGACGGCAAAACGACGGAATGAGAGGAAAAAGCAATGAGCACGATTACGACGAAAGATGGTACGCAGATCTACTATAAGGACTGGGGCAACGGACAGCCTGTGGTGTTCAGCCACGGCTGGCCCCTCAGTGCGGATAGCTGGGAGGCTCAGATGCTGTTTCTGGCCTCCAACGGCTATCGCTGCATTGCCCATG
>Ga0182017_10003884_pt1 | contig 11149 bp, 6 predicted proteins | sample 712E3DmetaG_FD_120492 | JGI IMG/M metagenome (GOLD analysis project Ga0182017, IMG submission 120492) | Permafrost microbial communities from Stordalen Mire, Sweden - 712E3D metaG | ecosystem: Environmental > Terrestrial > Soil > Wetlands > Permafrost | place: Sweden: Stordalen | collected... | reverse complement strand
TTGCATCTGCTCGACGAAGCGTGGGGCCGCGCGCAGAAAGAGGACAAGATCAACATCGTCTCCCTCATCGGGCAAGGCGGCGAGGGCAAGAGCGCGCTGGTGCTGGAGTGGCAGGCGCGCCGGGCGCGGCACGGCTGGCAAGGTGCACGGCGCGTTTTCGAGTGGAGCTTCTATAGCCAGGGCTCGAGCGCCCAGAGCAACGCCAGCGCCGACGATTTCTTCAGCGCGGCCTTCGCCTGGTTCGACAAAACCGCGGAAGCGCCCAGAGATCCCGCCACCAAGGGCGCGAAACTCGCCGAGCTCTGCGCCGCCGAGCGGACCTTGCTCGTGCTCGACGGCCTAGAGCCGCTGCAGCAGCCGCCCGGCGGGTTCGGCGGCGAGTTCAAAGACCCCGCCATGAAGGCGCTGCTGCGTGGACTCGCCCGGCACAATCCGGGACTGTGCATCATCACCAGCCGCACCGACATCACCGACCTTGGCCCCTACGAGCACCGTGACGGCTCGTGCCTGCGCCATTCGCTCGATTCGCTCGACCCCGTCGCCGCCCGCGCCTTGCTGCGGGAGCTCGGCGTGCTCGGCCCCGATCGAGAGCTGGACGAAGCGGCAGAGTGCTTCCATTGCCACGCCTACGACCTGAACCTGCTCGGCAACTACCTCGCCAAATGCACCCCTGACCGCGAAATCCGCGGCTGGCAGCAACGCTTTCCCGTCCTAAAGGAAGACGAGCGCGTTCACCCCAGGCCTGACGCCGCCGGAAAACGCGCCGGGCACGGCCGCCGCATGTTGCGCGCCTACGAACGCTGGCTGGAGCCGCCAGTGAGCTCCAGAACGTGGCTGCCTGCGTGGCTGGGAGGACGGAAACCCCGCCGCAGCCCCGCGCTCGCCGTGCTCCGCCTGCTCGGCCTCTTCGACCGGCCGGCTCGCTCCGACCTTCTCGACGAACTTCGGGCCGCGCCCGTCATCCCCGGCCTCACCGAGGCCCTCGTCAACCTGCCCCAGGACGACTGGCTGCGCGCGCTGGATCAACTTCAGGGATTGGCGCTGATCCACCGCGAGCCGTTGTCCATGCCCGCCGAGGGGCCGCGGCGGGCAGTGACCTTCGCGCTCGACACGCACCCCCTCCTGCGGGAGCACTTCGGAGCCGAGCTTCGCGCCCAGAACGAGGCCGGCCGGCGCGAAGGCCACCGCCGCCTCTACGCCTACCTCTGCGCGACCACAAAGGACAAGCCCGAGCCCACCCTCGAAGATCTCCAACCGCTGTATCAAGCCGTGGCCCACGGCTGCCAGGCGGGGTTGCAAGAGGAGGCGCGTGCCAAGGTTTACCGCGACCGGATCCTGCGTGGCCGGGAGCATTACACATGGCACAAACTGGGCGCATTTGGCTCCGAACTTGGAGCACAGGCTTGCTTCTTCGAGACCCCGTGGAGCCGCATCTCGCTTGACATCACGGAAGCCGGCCAAGCCTGGCTGCTGAACGAAGCCGCCTTCTGCCTGCGCGCCTTGGGCCGGCTGACCGAGGCCCTCGAGCCGATGCGGGCTGGGCTGGAGAATTTCGTCAAGCAGGAGAACTGGGAGAGCGCAGCAGCCAGCGCCGGCAACCTCAGCGAGCTGGAGCTGACGCTCGGGGACGTAGCCGCGGCGGTGAAGGACGCCGAGCAGTCCGTGACCTACGCCGACCGCGGCGGCGATGCGTTTGATTCGATGGATCACCGCACGGTGCACGCCGATGCCCTTCACCAGGCGGGCCGCCGGGCCGAGGCAGAGGCGCGCTTCCGCGAGGCCGAGCAGATGCAGGCCGAGTTCCAGCCCCAATACCCTCTCCCCTATTCGCTTGCGGGCTTCCGATATTGCGACCTGCTCTTGGCGGAGGCGGGGCAGGAGGCGGGCAAGGCACAAGGCGAAGCGAAGCAGGAAGCGCCCGCCAAGTGCCGCGCCGTCTCCGAGCGCGCGGCACAGACGCTCAAGTGGGTGACAACGCAGAACTGGCTCCTCGACATCGCCCTCGACCACCTCACCCTGGGCCGCGCCGCGCTCTACGCCGCGATTCTCGAATCGCGCAGCCGCCGAGAAGAGTCGGCGCCGCGGCCCCCAGCAAGTCAGCCCGGCCTCGCGTCCGCGGTTACGGAAATCGACCACGCCGTGTCCGGCCTCCGCCACGCCGGCCGGCAGGACTACCTTCCCCGCGCCCTCCTCACCCGCGCCTGGCTGCGCAGCCTCACCGGCCGGGCCACCGGCCCCGACAGCGCGCAGAGCGACCTCGACGAAGCCTGGGAAATCGCCGAGCGCGGCCCCATGCCCCTGTTCCAGGCCGACATCCACCTCTATCGTGCCCGCCTCTTCTTCCGCGCCAATCCCTACCCCTGGCAATCCCCCCAGCACGACCTCGCCGAAGCCCGTCGACTCATCGTCAAACACGGCTACCTGCGCCGCAAGGAAGAGCTCGAAGACGCCGAATCCGCCCTCAAGCATTTCGACGGCGGGTAGTCCTTCGCCAGGTCGTCATCCGCGCCGCCATGATTCCGACGCCGACCAGCGCCTCCCGGCCACGATCACGCACGCGCCCGTGTTCCTTCAACGCCAACAGCGCCCACCTCGACCGCCCGTTCACGCCCGATCCTCGTCTTCTTGGACGCCGGATGGCCTCCTGGCGAAGGACAGGCACGAGGTCGGTCTGGTTCTGCCCGAACAACCATTGGCGAAGCTGGCTCTTGCGCCGTTTGCTCCACACAACGCGCTGGGTGATACCGAAGAGCCAGGTATCGATGGTGGCCTCGCTTCGAAACTGGAACCCCTTGCGGAGCGCGATGAGGAAGATGTCGTGCACCAAATCCTCGAGGTCGGCGGACGGCCCTGCTAGGCGTCGCGCCCAGCGCTTAACTTTCGCCAGGTGTTGGCCATACATCGTATCCGTGGAATCCGCAGCGTGTACGGATGGCGCGGACGTGCCAGATGGGACAGCCAGGCGCGGTTTCATGTATCAGGTCCCGATGCCATTGATCGCGTGAAGGACGAGAACCTTACCAAAAAAATGCGCGGGAGCGAGCCACGCGTGCCGTGCCTGCAATGGGGCAGAAGACGTTGGCGAAGGTGGCGACCATTGTCCGACCTCAGCTTCTCAAGTAGCGAGCATAGTCGGAAGAGGCACCATTTTGCCTTCACCGAATAGAAATGTCGGATATATGGATGTTCTGTAAATTCTGATCCTCGCACAATTGGCGTGCGGGCTGGGATGCCACAGGTATGGCCCAAGCCCGTGGCCAGCGCCGTGAGGACCGCACCCGATGGCGGCCAGGCTGGGCTTTCGGCCTTGTCGCCCCAGCACGCCACTGTGCCGTAGTTCTGCTTGATGCCACATGTGAAGTTCAGGCCCACGTCGACAGAGGCGAACGCGACTCCTGAAGGAAGCGAGGGCCTGCTCAACCTCCGCGACAGATGGGCAGGCCTCGCTTTCTACCCGCACCGGCAGCGCTGCGAGGAGTAGCGCAGGGACGAGGGCAGCGACAGACACGGCGGGAGTATACGACAGCGTCTCCTGGCCTTGGGACTGCAGCTGCTTCTACGTGCGAGCGGTGATAGTATCCGGCGTGATGCCCGCCATGCGTGTTTCCGGGTCTTCGATTGCTCGGCGGCTTCGGGAGTGAACGGCAAATGACTATGCTTGCCCGTCCCCGTCTTGCAGTCGCCCTGCTGCCTCTCGGTCTGCTGTTTTCCGCGGGCTGCAGCCACCGCAGTGGACTCGACGGTGCCACGAAGTTGGATGCCCAGACGCCTGTGGTTGCGATGGACGCGGCTGTGGATAGCGCCAGTGGCGCGATCGGGATGGATGGGGGCACGGCAGCAGCCGATGTCCCAATCCACACGGGGGACGTGCCAGGCCCCGATTCGCCGCCGGACGTCCCGGTTGGCGGGAGCGGAGGAACGGGTGACACAACGGCCGCCGGTGGAACGGTCGCTGGTGGTGGCGGGACCAGTGTGGGCGGCGCGACGACCAGTGGCGGAGCGACAGCGAGCGGCGGCGCGACGGTTGCCGGGGGAACTGCGACGACTGGCGGGACAGCAGCGAGCGGCGGCGGTACCAGCGGCAGTGGTGGCACTTCGGCGGGCGGCGCAACCCCACCGAGCTGCATCGGCCTTGCCGCGACCTGTGGGCCGTCGGGAAACGAAAGCTGTTGCACGAGCTTGCCGGTTCCCGGAGGAACATTCTATCGCAGCTATGACGTCACGTATACCAGCCTGACCTACCCGGCGACCGTGGATGCCTTCTACCTCGACAAGTACGAGATCACTGTGGGGCGTTTCCGGCAGTTCGTGAATGCGGGCATGGGAACCCAGGGGAGCCCGCCTGCGTCTGGCGCGGGTGCCCATCCGCTGATCGCAGGCTCGGGCTGGGACTCGGCGTGGAAAGCGAATTTGCCGGTGGACACGGCCGCGCTCCAAGCTGCATTGAAGTGCAGCGCGACCGATCAGACCTGGACCGACACGGCGGGGGCCAACGAGAGGCGACCGCAGAACTGCATGGACTGGTACACGGCGTTTGCCTTCTGCGCCTGGGACGGTGGACGGCTGCCGACCGAGGCTGAGTGGAGCTACGCGGCGGCTGGAGGGAGCGAGCAGCGGGCCTATCCGTGGTCCGTCCCGCCAACATCTGCGACAATCGACGACAGTTACGCCGTCTACTGCGGCAGCTCGTGCGACAGCTCACAGAATGTCGGATCGAAGTCGCCGAAAGGCGACGGGAAGTGGGGCCAGTCCGACCTGGCCGGCAATCTGTGGGAGTGGACGCTCGACTGGCGCGGCAGCTATCAAGTACCATGCAGCAATTGTGCTGATCTGATAGACCCAGCCGCTGACAGTCGGGTAATCCGTGGCGGCCGCTATTATGGAGGCGCCACGCAGCTCTGGTCGAGCTATCGCGGCAGCGCCTTGCCCGTGCTCCACAACCAATCCGCCGGATCCCGTTGCGCCAGGACCGGTTCTGAATAGTGCCCCGAGCCTTGGCGGCATATGGAGTCAAAGAGGCTGCGCAAGAAACCTGCAACCTGCTTCGTTTTGACCAGGCACCTGAAGCCGCCGCTGACTCGTCAAACCAGCGCTTGAGCTCATCGCTGACCGGGCACAGTACCTCCGTATCATAGTCTTGACGGGGGGATGGCCGATGGCGTCCAGGCGCATCGGACGGTCTTGACTTCGACCCCCGCCGATGTTACCAGTGGTAATTACCAATGGTAACCGCGGACCACTCAGCCACGCCTGGCCGGCCCATGCCATGGAAGGGCCGGGACGTGAAAGTGCGTCTGTCTTCAACTGGCTCCCCCTGGGCGGGAAAGCTCGGCCGTCGCGCGACGATTCTCCGGACATTTCGCTCGACTGAGGCAGCCGTACTGTTCGGCCTGCTTGCGTGGGCAGGCACCGCGCGTGCGGAATCAGCGGCTGTGCCCTCCGAGTCGCTCGCTACGGCCGGGGCGCTGGGACGCTGGGGTTTGGAAGTGAGCCCGACGTTCCCGCTCGCTCCCATCTACATGGCCCAGGCCACCTGGTCCGCTTGGACATACGGCGACGTAGTTGCGGGCTACGGGTTTCAGCACATGACGAGCAACAGCCGCGGAGCCGGACAGACGCACGGCCACTCGCTCCTTCTCGGCTACCGTCAGTTCATCTGGAAGGCTCTAAACCTAGAAGTGCAGGCCTGGCCGACCTACGACCGCTTTCAGTCCTATGTCGACGGGCGCGTTTATCCTGGCTTCGAACTCTGGTGCGAGGCCTATATCGGGTATCGCTTCGATCTAGTGATCCGACACACGACTTTCTACATTCTTCCCCAACCCGGAATTGGGTGGGGTATGTATCGTTCGAACAAGTGGCCACGGTTTCCCGACGCCAAGAAATACGAATTTGTGCCGCAAGTGCTGCTCGGAGTGCGGCTGTGACGGTGGGTGCGCCGAGCAACGCCACAGCCCGACGGCTGGTGGAACTGACCCTTGCCCTAATCGAGCGCCGGGGCGGACTGCGCGATGTCAACCTGCGCGAGGTCGCCCGCCACGCCAAGTGTAGTCACGCCAATGTCTATAACTACTTCGACAGCTTCGCAGATCTCCTCTGGGCCACCCTGGACCTGGCCATCGCCCGTCTGATCGCACACACCGAGGCCGCCATGCGTGCGCGCCCGCGGTCGAGAGAAGTCTTTCGCGTTTTCATCGAGAGCCAGATTGATTTTGCGCTTGAACACCCGGGAATCTATCGCTTCATCTGGCTCGACACATTGTCGGGCGTCCCGCCTGCGTACGTCGCCGAGCGCATCCGATACACGCCGATCCTGTTTGCCACCACTTTGCGGGAAAGCCTGGCTCCCAAAGCGTCCGTCGCGGCGGCCACGCGTGCGACGCGGATGGTTCACGGCTATTTGCATGGCGAGATCTGCAAACTTATCTGCGCGCGCGCGGTCGACCCGCTCGCAGGCGCAAGCCCGAGTTCATCGGGCGACTCCCGCGTGATCGAGCAGGCACGCAGAACCATGAGCGATGACGTTCGCCTGCTCGCGACCATGATGTTGTCTGCGTGAAGCCTGCGGAGGTGCTATCGCTCCATTGCTCGAAATCGCTCGCTCCGTAAACGACAGCGGGAACCTCCAGCGGCGACTGGGGATAAGTCAGACGAGGAAGTCGAACATCTGCACGCGGGCGAGGTAGCCCTCGAGGACGGCGGCGAACTCGTCGAGGAGGAGGTCGAGGACTAGGACGACGCGGTCCCCCTGGACGCGGAGGACGCGGCCCGAGGCAGGGATCTCGGGGCCGGCCAGGACGAGGACGCCGGAGATCTCGCTGCTCGCCTCGGGGAGCGCGCCGGTGAGACGGAAGTTGACGTGGGTGCGCGAGAGCTCGACGACAGTGGCGACACGGCCGTCGTCGAGGCGGAGGTAGGCGGCGAAGGCCGGGGGCGGTTCGACGCGGTAGTTGGCGCGGCGGTTCTGCTGGATCAGTCCTTCGAGCGCGTCGTGGACGCGGCGGGAGATCGGCGAGTCCGGGCTCTCGAGGATGAAGTCGCGCAGGCCCTTCATCGTCTTCTGGGTGACGATGATGTGCTCGCGCATCTCGGCGGTGCGCCGCTGGTCGTGGGCGATCTTCTCGGCGGCAGAGCCCAGTAGGGCGCGGTAGAAGGCGAGGCCGATATCGGGGTTTCGCGAGCAGAAGTCGTGCAGGCGCGCGGAGTCGATGCGGCGGAGGACCGTCGCTGGCCCGACGACGGCGCGGCAGTGGCGGAGTATGCCCGTCGTTGCGCCGAGCTCGCCGATGAGGCAGGGCGGCTTGAGGAGGTAGACCTCGCGCTCGTCCTGGCGCAGAGAGACCTCGCCAGCGATGAGGACGTAGAAAGCGCTCGCCTCCTCTCCCTGGACGAAGAGAAGATCGCCCTGGTTTGCGCCGACGGGCTCGAACAGATCGGTCAGACGCTGGATCTCTTGGTCGCTGAAGCCACGGAACAGAGGGATGCCGCGCAGCTCGACTGGGCCGATGCCAATCCTCTCGGTCATGGAGGATGAGAGTATCACGGCCTCGTGGTTGGTGCCGTCGCCGACGTTGAAACATGCGCCCGCCGCTGGCCAATCGACCGGCTGCATGTCCTGCCCAATGGAGGCGCGAGGATGGAGTTCAAGCGGCCCTGGTCCGCTGCTGCTTGTCACCAGCTACGCCATCGCCCGTGTACGCGGAAAGAAGCTCACGGTCGCTTTGGCTCTCCCAGCAGGATGGTCGCGAGCGGCGGATCCAAGTGCTGCGCGCACGCAGAAGCTCCCTGTGCGAGCATCTCTTCGCTCGCGCCGATAGCGCGAAGTACTTGCGTGACAGCCTCGGGGATGGCTTGCCGGACCGCCGGGGTCAGCTCGATGCCGTACTCCTCGAAGGCCTGGCCCTCGATGCCGACAAAGACAATCGAGGCCCGGTTGCGATCCGGCGCCAAGCGCTGCGCCACCTCGATGAGTTCGGCGATCCCCACCGTGTGTGAAGCCGCGGCGCCCGCGGCGTAGCGTTCGATGGCTGCACCTTGCAGGGTGATGCAGGTTCCGGGGGGCCGGCCGGTGTGCATGGCATCTACCAGGATCAAACGCTCGGCCCCTTGCACCGCCTCCAAGAGATCGAACCCCAGATGGGGCGTGAATTCGATGCGCACGTCTTCTGGCAAAGGCAGGGCCGAGAGGATGCGCCCCACCCGGATTGCCACCCCGTCGTCGCGAACCAGTTCATTCCCCAGACAAAGGATGCGCGTGTTCATGCTCCGACTTGGCCTCGAGAATGACATCGTCGGCTCGGGGACGCGACGCCTTTCAACGGCGAATCCCCCCATGCGCGGACTGAATCCTCCCCTTGCCCGCAAGCCCTGGCCGCCATAACTTAGCCCTTCCCGCCAAGCGCGGGGCGGAAGGACCTCCTTGTTCAGCCAAATTGCCAAGAAGATTTTCGGCACCAAGAACGCACGCGTTCTGAAAAGTCTGCGCCCGCTGGTCGCTCGCATCAACGACTTCGAGCCAGCGATGCAGAAGAAGTCCGACGAGGAACTGCGTGCCATGACGCCCGAGTTCCGCCGGCGCTTGGACCAAGGTGCCGCCTTGGACAGCCTGCTGCCCGAGGCCTTTGCGGTTTGCCGCGAGGCGGGCCTGCGCGCGGTGAAGATGCGGCATTTCGACGTGCAGCTCATCGGCGGGATGATCCTGCACCGGGGCTGCATCTCTGAAATGAAAACCGGCGAGGGCAAGACCCTGGTCGCCACCTTGCCCTTCTACCTGAACGCCCTGCCCGGCAAGGGCGTACATCTCATCACGGCCAACGACTACCTGGCCCGTCGCGATGCCGAATGGATGGGCCGCATCTATCGCTTTTTGGGCATGTCAGTGGGCGTGGTCGTGCACGGGCTCTCCGATTCCGAGCGCCAGCACAACTACCGCTGTGACATCACCTACGGGACCAACTCGGAGTTCGGCTTCGACTACCTGCGCGACAACATGAAGGAGTCGATCGAGCGCTACGTGCAGCGTGACCTCAACTACGGCATCGTGGACGAGGTCGACTCCATTCTCATCGACGAGGCGCGCACGCCGCTCATCATCTCGGGCCCGGCCGAGGAGAGCGCCGGACACTACGCCAAGGTCAACGGCATCATCCCGACTTTGCGCAAGGATATCGACTACACCGTGGACGAAAAGGCGCATTCGGCGATGCTGACCGACTCGGGGGTCGACCGGGTCGAAAACAAGCTGAACGTGGGCAACCTGTACAATCCTGACAACATCGCCTGGCTGCACCACGTGACCCAGGCCCTGCGCGCCCACACGCTTTACAAGCGCGACGTCAACTACCTGGTCGAGGACGGGGAGATCATCATTGTCGACGAGTTTACCGGCCGCAAAATGCCCGGTCGCCGTTGGTCCGACGGACTGCACCAGGCGGTAGAGGCCAAGGAGGGAGTGCAGATCCAGGAGGAAAACCAGACCCTGGCCACCATCAGCTACCAGAACTACTTTCGCCTTTACAAGAAGCTGGCCGGCATGACCGGCACCGCCGACACCGAGGCGGAAGAGTTTGCCAAGATCTACAAGCTGGAAGTCTCGGTCGTCCCCACCAACAAGACCATGATCCGCAAGGATCATCACGACGTGGTCTACAAGAACGAGCGGGGCAAGTTCCGCGCGGTGCTGGCCGAGATCGAGGACTGCCACCAGCGCGGACAGCCGGTGCTGGTGGGCACCATCAGCGTCGAGAAATCCGAGGTGGTGGCATCGCTTCTACGCAAGAAGGGCATTCCGCACAACGTGCTCAATGCCAAGCAGCACGAGCGCGAGGCGCATGTGGTGGCGCAGGCTGGCCGCAAAGGCGCTGTGACCATCTCGACCAACATGGCCGGCCGCGGGACCGACATCATCCTGGGCGGCAATGCCGAGTTCATGGCCCGCGCCGACGTGGATCCCGAGGCCGCGGGCCAGCCTGGTGCCGAGGTCGACCCGGAAAAGTTCGCCGTCGCCTTTGCCCAGCACAAGCCTCAGTGCGACGCTGAACGACAGGAAGTTTTGGCCGCGGGAGGGCTGCACATCCTGGGCACCGAACGCCATGAATCGCGGCGTATCGACAACCAGTTGCGCGGCCGCGCCGGCCGCCAGGGCGATCCGGGCAGCTCGCGCTTCTTCCTCTCGCTGGAAGACGACCTGATGCGCATCTTCGGGGCCGAGCGCATCACCGGCTTGATGGAACGCCTGGGGATGGAAGAAGACGTCCCCATCGAGCACCCCATCATCAACCGCGCCATCGAGAATGCGCAGAAGAAGGTCGAGGGCCACAACTTCGACATCCGCAAGAGCCTGCTCGAATACGACGACGTCATGAACCAGCAGCGCAAGACCATCTATGCGCTGCGACGGCAAGTGCTGGAAGGTTCGTATGTGCCCCTCTTGTCCGAGGCGGAGCAGAAGGCTGGCAAGCAGGCGCCAGTGCCGGACGCGTCGGGGCAGGACAAGGCGGACAAGCTGGCCGTCAGCCTGCGGCCGGAGCTGGCGCGTATGGCAGAGGCCCTGACCCACGAAGCCGCGCCCCCATCTGCAGACGGCACTCCAGCCGCCGCCAGCCCGGTCACGGTTCCCCTCGACCCGACCAAGTTCCGCTCCGCGCTCTACCGACGGTACGGCGCCTATTCCAATGTAACCGGCATTGCCGAGGACCGCACCGCGACGCTGGATCGCCTGGCACATGACGTGGCCTGGTCGCTGATTCAGCAGCGCGAGCGCATTCTGGACTTGTCGGAGGAAGTTTTGCAGGAGCTGCTCGACGCGACCTGTCCCGAACACGCCCACGCCGAGGACTGGGATCTGGAGGCCCTGGCAGCGGGCATGAAGGAGCGTTTTGGGTTCGAGCCCACCATTCAAAGCAAAGGCCTGCTGGAGCGCGACAAGCTGGCTGGGCTGACCTGGGAGCAACTCGAGAAGATCATCGAGGCGCGCGAGCAAGAGTTCTCGCTGCCCTACCTCCTCTATTTCTTCCGCTATTTCATGTTGGAAGAGATAGACCAGCGCTGGATCGAGCACCTGAAGAACATGGAGGCTCTGCGCGAGGGCATCGGTCTGCGCGGCTACGGGCAGAAGGATCCCAAGCAGGAATACAAGAAGGAAGGCTTC
>Ga0182017_10003881_pt1 | contig 11152 bp, 12 predicted proteins | sample 712E3DmetaG_FD_120492 | JGI IMG/M metagenome (GOLD analysis project Ga0182017, IMG submission 120492) | Permafrost microbial communities from Stordalen Mire, Sweden - 712E3D metaG | ecosystem: Environmental > Terrestrial > Soil > Wetlands > Permafrost | place: Sweden: Stordalen | collected... | reverse complement strand
CCCCGGATAATGAACGAGATGACCCCGATCCGGTCTTCTGCCGGGCCGGGTCCGAAAACCTGCACGTTCTCAATTCCCGCAAGACCCCTGAGGATGTGCCGTGTGATCTGCTGCTCATGATACTGGACATCTTCCATACCGAGCGCTTCCAGATAATCAAGAGCACGACCAAAGCCGATGGCTCCGGAAATATTCGGGGTCCCTGCCTCGTAGCGCTCGTACCCTCCCGTGAGGGTATATCCGGCAGCAGTGACCCGCTCCACGCTCCCGCCCCCGACAAGGAGGGGCTCCAGGCAGGACTCCTTCATGAAAAGGACCCCGGTACCGGTGGGGCCGAGCATCTTATGCCCCGAGAAACAAAGGAAGTCACAGCCAAGGCCCTCCACGTCCACCGGGATATGGGGCACCGACTGGGATCCGTCAACAAGAAGGAGCGCCCCGTGATCGTGGCAGATTCTGGCAAACTCGCGGACGGGTACGATGTTTCCCAGCACGTTGGAGGCCTGGCTGATGGCAACGAGCCGGGTCTTTTTCGTGATGATGGCTTCTAGGGCAGCCGGGTCCAGGGTACCGTCCGGTGCAGGAGTGATCAGACGGAGATCAAGTCCCTGCCGGTCACGGAGGCGCATCCAGGGAAGGAGATTGCTGTGGTGTTCAAGGAGACTCGTGACAACCTCATCCCCCTCATGCCACGGGAATCCTGAAGCAACCATGTTGATCGCTTCGGTGGAGTTCCGGGTAAAGACCAGTTCCCCTCCCTCTGCATGGATGAATTTCCTTGCTTTTTCATGGGCGTCGCGGTACTTCTGGGATGCCTGCTGGGCAATCCGGTGGACGCCCCGGCCGGCGTTTGCCCGGTAATTACGCTCGTAATCGAGCATTGCTTCGAGGACCGGTTCCGGCGAGAGGCTCGTTGCTGCGCTGTCCAGGTAACAGACTTTTGAAAGAAGCGGAAAGTCCGCCCGGATATTACCGGGGATCATGGGACCTCGTACGGGCAACGGGCAGCAGGGATCACGGACAAAAGTCCCTGAGGGAAAAACAGGGAGGGAACCGGGTCATTTTTTTGTTCACGCATACTGGCGGTCCTTTGATTCTGGTCCTGGATTGCCGGATTTCCGGGAAGATATCGTGGTACAATATGGGAGTTCACAATTGTTAATGTTTTGCTGGTATCGCACCGCAATCCTCAGGCCGGTTCATTCCGGGTACATACGGAAGTTCAGCCACCGAGAACTTTTGTCTGTATCATCAGGAGCGCAATACCGATGAGCAGGATACCGAAAAATTTCCGGATATGATCTGCATGAATTCGCGGGGCGATGGACGCTCCTGCATATGCACCTATCCCTGCACCTGCCCCATACAGGGCAAGAAACGGCAGGGAGACATGGCCGAGGACCGCGTGGGTTGCAGCGCCGGTGATTGAAGTCGGAAGGATCGTGAGCAGGGATGTTGCCACGGCAAAATGCACCGGGACGCCAATGACCACGAGCGCCGGGACAAAGAACGCCCCCCCGCTGGTCCCGGTAATCCCGCTCACCAGCCCGCCCATCGCTCCCCACACCAGAAGGTGCAGGCAGGGTATGTGCAGAACGTTGTCATGCCCGGCGGAACCTGAAATATTCACTTGAATGGAAGGCCCCCGGGTGATCGCCGGGACAAAGCACAGGGCAGGAACCAGCATCTGAAGGGACATCAGGATCAGCACAAGGGCGAAAAGGATGACAAGGATCCTTGCATCGAAATACAGGGTAACGAAAGACCCGAGCGCGGAAAAGACCATCGCTGGCAGGACAAGGAGTGCAGCAAGGGCGACGAGGACCTTTTTCTGGCGTGAATACACGAGCGTTGCAGCCGACGATGAAAACATCATCACCGCAAGGCTGGTCCCGACAGCCATCTTCTGGTCAAACCCGAAGACCAGCGTGAGGGTCGGAACATAGAGAAAACCTCCCCCCATCCCGATAATGGAAGCGATCAGGCCGATACCGGCTGCAATGAAAAACGCAAGGATCGTTTCAATCATGGGAGATCGGGGAGGTATGCATTGCCATGTTCCTGCTATCGGATTTCGTATCGTGGAATATGCTACATTTCACAATTGTGAAGTTGTTGGCTCAAAAGAATAATAATACTTATGATAACAGCAGAACGCAGGGAGAAAAGTATTGCCCGGGGTTGTCGATCCCCCGGGAATCACAGCGGGTGCGTGCTGTGCTGCATGAGGCGTATTTTATGGTTACCTGTCCTGACCATGACGGGTGTGTGAGGCCGCATGGTAAGACCGGGTACTGTGTGAGGACGTGATATCAGGGCATTGGTGTCACGGACGCATACCATGGACTGCAGAATGTCCGGGATTCACGCGGCGTGCAGTTACTGAGGGGACTGTCCGTATCGGCTCCATCGGGCGACAAAACTGCCCGGAGCTCCGGATACCGCTGGACTGTTCCACGGGCCTTCCCTGCCAGAGGCCGGGATAAGCACGGGCGGGAGTCTCCGGTGATGCCGGTCCGGCCGCTGGTCCAGCGACAATCGCATGGTGTGTGTTCATGATTTCCTTCCTGTTCACAATTGTGAACACACAGTATGGGAGGGGTCTGGTAATATACCCTGATTTTAAGTCAGGTTTTGCCGCAATTGCCTGATCTTTAAAATGAAAAGAGCAAAAGCACAGGTTCCCCATTTATTGTGTATAGAATGAGAGATGGATGCAAAAATTGACGGAAAACCAAGGTTTTTATTCCCGCCCTACAATTAACAATTGTGAAGTTGCGATCCTGCGCTGGGTGAAAAGCACAGCGTACCGGGTCACCCCACCGACAGAAAATATGATTGCGGGTACCGTATATTGCCCCGGGTATTCAGAAATAAACCATCCGGAGATGGAACGATCCACCGGGCACCTATCCGGGCACCGCGACAAGGAAAGGAGCTGACACATGAAGGTCTATGATGATATCACCCGGACGATCGGCAATACCCCGCTTGTCCGGCTGAACAGGATTACGAAGGGATTGCAGGCCAAGGTTATTGTCAAAGTCGAATCGTTCAACCCGATGAGCAGCGTGAAAGACCGTATCGCGGTTGCCATGATCGACGAGGCAGAAAAGCGCGGCCTGATCAAGAAGGATACGATCATTCTCGAACCAACGAGCGGCAACACCGGTGTTGCGCTTGCGTTCGTGAGCGCGGCCCGCGGTTACAAGTTCACACTGGTGATGCCCGAGACCATGAGCATCGAGCGGCGGAAACTGGCAAAGGCGCTCGGCGCAGAGCTCGTGCTCACACCGGGTGCCGAAGGGATGAAAGGGGCGGTAGCAAAAGCCGAGAAGATGGCTGCCGAGAACCCGAACTACTTCTACGTCCCCCAGCAGTTCAACAACCCCGCGAACCCGGAGATACACCGGAAGACCACTGCCGAGGAGATCTGGCGCGATACCGACGGGAAGGTGGACATTGTCGTGGCCGGTGTGGGAACAGGAGGGACCATCACCGGTATCGCAGATGTGATTAAGAAGAGAAAAGCCTCGTTCCGCGCAATCGCCGTTGAGCCCGATGCATCACCGGTCCTCTCCGGAGGATCCCCCGGCCCGCACCGCATCCAGGGAATTGGAGCGGGGTTTGTCCCGGCAGTACTCAACCGTGACCTGGTGGACGAGATCATCCGGGTGAAGAACGAGGATGCCTTCGAGACGGCACGAAGACTTGCAAAAGAAGAAGGGATCCTTGCCGGGATCTCGAGCGGTGCTGCCCTGTACGCGGCACTTGAAGTGGCTAAACGCCCCGAAAGCAAGGGCAAGACAATCGTCGTCATCCTGCCGGATACCGGTGAACGCTACCTCAGTATCCCGGACCTGTTTGATGCCTGATAGGTTCATCAGAACCTCGAAGGAGAGGAGAATCCTACAGGATTCTTCGATTCACGACAGGTCTGCATGGACCTTGAAGGTGAGACGGATCCATCAGGATCTTTCGATGAACTGACAAGGTCTTTATGTACCTTGAAGAAAAAAGGATCCTTCAATAAAATGACAAAGTCCACCAGGACTTCAGATGGGAGAAGGACCAGTCAGGGTCCTTCGACATAATTATGGAGAAAAATTATGGTCTTTAACCACCTGCGGGAAGATATACAGGCAATTTTTGCCAAGGATCCTGCTGCCCGTTCTACCCTTGAAGTGCTCTTCTGTTACCCCGGGCTCCACGCCCTCTGGTTTCACCGGAGATCCCACTGGCTCTGGACGCATAACCTGTTTTTTTGGGCACGTCTTTTATCCCACATAAGCAGGTTCCTGACCGGTATTGAGATCCATCCCGGGGCACAGATAGGCCGGCGTGTGGTCATCGATCATGGCATGGGAGTAGTTATCGGGGAGACTGCTGAGGTAGGTAATGATGTCCTCATTTACATGGGTGTCGTGCTGGGGGGTACCGCCCTTGACAAAGTCAAGCGGCATCCGACCATCGAAGACAATGTCATCATCGGCTCCGGTGCTATTATCCTGGGTCCCATCCGGATCGGGAAGGGGGCAAAAGTCGGAGCCGGATCGGTCGTGGTCCGGTCCGTCCCGGACGGTGCAACCGTTGTCGGTGTACCGGGAAGGATTGCCGGGCCGGAGCCCGGGTCACCGGAAGAAGTGATTGAAGAGGTCATGCCCGATCCCATGCTCCGGGTGATCAGCAGGCTGCTGGACCGGCAGAACCAGGTGGAAGAGCGGCTCCGCACCATTGAGCAGGCACCACAAGGCCTGGTATCCGCGTCGGTCCAGCAGGATATCAACTGCGTGAACCAAATCCGCGAGGCATTGAAGGAAGTGATCGATCCTGAGGTTGGCATCGATATCGTGGACCTCGGGCTCATCAAGGAGATCCGGGTGAAAGGCAAAACCGCGGAGATCGACATGGTCCTCACGTGCAAGGCCTGCCCCCTTTCCGATCACCTCTCCGATCAGGTCCGTCGCAGGACAATCGGGATCTGCGGCATCGAGCAGGTAACCGTGAACGTGCTGGACGAACCGTGGAACTGGGACCGTTTCGTGAAACAGCGGGGAAATCTCCGCGAGATCTGAACAGCTGCTGCCCGGCACCAACCGGCATTTCTTTTTTCATCTTCCCTATAAAACCGTGATTAGCGGCAAAATTCACAATTGTGATTATATTTATCAGCCCACCAGTACAATACCGTAAGATACCTCCGGGAGAACAGGGTACCCGCAGATTCACCGGGTACTTCCTGCCGATCCGGAACCGGGATACCCGGCAAGGTGAACCAGCATGGAATTAGCAGAACTGAGGCATGGCACCGAACTCATCAAGCGGGGGTTTGCTGCCATGCAGAAAGGCGGCGTGATCATGGATGTTGTGAACGCCGACCAGGCACGGATTGCAGAAGAAGCCGGAGCCGTGGCGGTCATGTCCCTTGAAAGGGTGCCGTCCGATATCCGGAAGGCAGGCGGCGTTGCCCGCATGGCAGACCCGGAGAAGGTTACCGAGATCATCGACGCCGTCTCGATCCCGGTGATGGGCAAGGTCCGGATCGGTCACTTCGTCGAGGCACAGGTTCTTGAAGTCCTCGGCGTGGACATGATCGACGAGAGCGAGGTGCTCACCCCCGCCGACGAGGAGTTTCACATTGAGAAGACGAAGTTCACCGTCCCGTTCGTCTGCGGCGCCCGCAATCTTGGCGAGGCGCTCCGCCGCATCAACGAAGGTGCGGCCATGATCCGCACGAAAGGCGAGGCCGGTACTGGCAATGTGGTCGAGGCCGTGCGCCACATGCGGGCTATCCAGGGAGGTATCCGCACGATCCGGAAGCTCGAGCCGCAGGAGATGGTCGCGTTTGCCCGGGAGATCGAGGCACCGATCGAGCTTGTCATCGAGACCGCGAAACGGGGGAGGCTGCCGGTCGTGAACTTCTCGGCCGGGGGTATTGCCACACCCGCGGATGCAGCACTCATGATGCAGCTCGGCGCTGACGGCGTTTTTGTCGGTTCGGGGATCTTCAAATCGGAGAACCCGGCGCAGCGGGCAAAGGCCATCGTGGAATCCGTAAACAATTACACCAATGCAGAGATTATTGCAAAAGCCAGCAGGAATCTCGGTGAAGCAATGCCGGGGCTGGATGTACACCTGCTCAGGCCCGAAGAAATCCTGCAGGTACGGGGCAATTAAGAACAGGGCTGGACAACCCGGGCAGGAAATATCACCTGCATCGGCCGGTACTCATTTTTACCCTGCGGACATCTGCCCCCAAAAATGTCCTGAGGGATTCTCTCGTTATCGTTTCCAGAGGGATTATTTCCCTCCCTGTCCCAGTCTATGATATGAACGAGGATACCCGGTGGAAACTGACCGCGGGGATCGGGCTTCTCTCCCTGTCCCTCGTTATTTATATCATCCACTTCCTGATCTTCCAGGATTTCCATCACATATTCATCTATTTTGTCGGCGACCTTGCCTTCGTCCCGATCGAAGTACTCGTCGTCACGCTCATCATCGAACAGATGCTGGAATCGCGGGAGAAACAGCTGCGGATGGAGAAACTGAACATGGTCATCGGTACCTTCTTCTCTACCGCCGGCACCCCCCTGCTGGACCTGCTTGTCCGGGCAGATCCCGGTATCGGCGCCCTGCGCCAGCGTCTCGTTGTCCGCGACAGTTGGAAGAAGAGCGACTTTGCGGAAATGAAGAAGAGGATGCAGGACTATACCTGCGACGTTGAGATTGACAGGATCGACCTGGACACCATGCGGAATTTTCTCCTGAAGAACGAGAATTTTATGCTCAGGCTGGTCGAGAACCCGATGATCTTCGAGCACGAGTCATTCACCGACCTCATCCTCGCCTTAAGCCACCTGACCGAGGAACTGAAGGCCCGCAACTCCTTATCCGGGCTCCCGGCCGAAGATACGGGCCATCTTGGAATCGATCTCCGGCGGGTCTATTCCCGGCTCATCCCCGAGTGGCTGAGGTACATGGAGTACCTTCAGACCCATTACCCGTACCTCTTCCACCTTGCCATGCGCAAGAACCCGTTCGATGCCTCCGCGTCGGTGGTTATCGGCAGGAAAGTATAAGCCGGATGTGCATTTCCCTGCCGGTAACTGCCACCGGGAGGTGAGAACCCAAAAGGAGGACCGTAATGGAAGAGAACCTCCGGCCCGTTCCGGGCATACTTCCGGCGCACCCGCGCAGCCCGGAACCATCCGGCAGATATTGCCGCAAACACGACACCTTATTTTTCCCGCACCAACAGTACAGGGTATGAGACCCGCCAGACCCGCCCATACGGCAGTAGGGAAGACTGTCGCAACACCGTTCTTTCCCGCACGTCCCTCGCGAGCGGATACCTTCACCGAATCGGTCATCCGGGAAATGACCCGGCTCTCCCTCCGGCATAACGCGATCAACCTAGCACAGGGATTCCCGGACTTCCCCTGCCCACCGGAACTGAAGACAGCGGCTTGTGATGCAGTCAACGAGGACTACAACCAGTATGCCATCACCTGGGGGGCAAAAGACCTCCGCGATGCACTGGCGGCACGGGTGAAGCACTACAACGGCATGGCTTTCGACCCGGAGGCGGAGATCACGGTCACCTGCGGCTCGACCGAGGCGATGATGGCCTCGATGCTTGCTGTCATCCAGCCCGGCGATGAGGTGATCGTGCCGGAGCCGTTCTATGAGAACTACGGCCCCGACGCACAGATCTCCGGTGCCGTTCCCCGGTATGTCCACCTTGAAGACGACTTCTCCCTTTCCGAGGAGGCATGGAAGGCAGCGTTCACTAGGAAGAGCCGGGCGATCATCATCAACACCCCCAACAACCCGACCGGCAAGGTATTTTCGAAAAAGGAACTCCGGTTCATCGCCGACCTCTGCATCGACCACAACATGGTCGCGATCACGGACGAGATCTACGAGCACATCCTGTACGACGGGAAGAAGCATGTATCGATCGGGGCGCTGGATGGCATGCGGGACCGGACCATCACTATCGGGAGCTTCTCCAAGACCTACAGCGTGACCGGCTGGCGGGTCGGGTATGCGCTGGCGGGGGAGGAGATCACCGCACGGCTCCGGAAAATCCATGATTTCCTCACGGTCGGTGCCCCCGCTCCTCTTCAGCAGGCCTGTGTTGCAGCCCTCCGGCTGCCGGAGTCGTACTATCGCGAACTGGCGCAGGACTATGACCGGAAACGGAAGATCCTGTACAACGGGCTCAAGAACGCCGGGTTCTCCTGCGAGCTGCCGGAAGGGGCGTATTATATCTTTACGGATATTGCGGAGTTCGGTATGACTGATATTGCATTTGCCCGCAATCTCGTGGAGACGGCGGGGGTTGCGGCAGTGCCGGGATCCTCGTTTTACCATGAGGGAGGAGAGACAAAGCTCCGGTTCACCTTCTCCAAGAAGGACGAGACGCTGCACGAGGCGTGCAGAAGGCTGGAAAAGGTAAGGATCAGTTAGGAAGTCAGCATTTTTTACTTCTCAAACTGCTTCACGGCTTCCGGCAGGCAGGTCACCACGCCCCGAATCCCGGAAACGGTAAGGGTCATCAGGATGGCGTCAACCACTTCTTCCCTGGTTGCCCCGGCTTCCTTTGCCATCGGTATGTGGGCCCTGACAGCCATCTCATCGCCCACCGACGCTTTCATGGCGATATAGATGAGCTGTCTGGTCTTCGCGTCAATTCCCTTCGATGCTATGAGCGACTGTATCAGGCCGTTGAATGCCGCTGCTACATCCGGCGCTTCTCTCTGGAATACTTCCATGGGGTTCTGCTGCATATATTTCACAAAAAAGGATGGTACGGGAACCCTTTTTTAACCTGCGGCCTGAGTCGTGAAAATAATAAGGGTGACGGGCCTGTCGGATCCGATCAGGAAAACCCGGGTATCAGGAACGGGGTTTTCCGGATCCGTGCGGGTGCTCGCCAGGAACCCACCGGTCACCGTCTTTCCGAAGCTCTTTTTTCCAGATGGGGACACCTTTTTTTATCTCTTCGATGATATACCGCGAACCGGCATAAGCCTGCGGGCGGTGGCCGGCACTGACCACGATGATCAGGATGTTCTCACCAACGGAAAGCCTGCCGATCCGGTGGACGATATCGACATGGAGGAGGGTATGCAGTTTTTTTGCCTCTTCTGCTATTTTCTCAAGCTCCCGGAGGGCAACTTCCTCGTACGCCTCAAGCTCCATCTCCCGGACGTCGTCGTCCCTTACCACACCGTCAAATACCACGACGGCACCGGTCCCGGGTTGTTTGGCTTCCTCGATCAGCCTGCCGATATCAACGTCCTCGTGTTGTATGGCGATCATAGTCTGGCGACCTCCCCTGGTTTATCCCCCGGCTACGGGGGGGAATACGGCTATTTCATCCCCATCCGCTACCATAACTGTTGCTGTTTCTGCAGGTTCAAGGCGTTTCCCGTTCCGCATCACGATGACAAATTCGCGGAAATTCCCGTTCGCGTCAAAGATCGCGTCGTAACCTTCCTTCTTTTCCAGTGCAATGTCCTTTACCAGCGTGGCAAGCATCGTACCGCTCTTTTTCTCAACCAGGATATCGGTACCGAGCAGCTCGCGGAACCGGGCAAAAAACCGTATTTTTACTGTCATTTCTTCTTCCTCGCAGGAGGTTTTACCGGGGAGATCTCACCGCAGACCGGGCATGCCGGGTTCCGCTCAACCGCGATCTCTTCAGCATGTGATTCAAGACCGTCCCAGATAAAGAGACGGTTTGTCAACAACCTGCCGTCATGGAGCAGGTACTTGAGCACTTCTGTTGCCTGGACCATCCCGATAAGGCCGGGGGTCACGCCGACCACAGGAAAAACTTCCTTTGGCGGAGCCGTAGGAAAGATGCAGGCAAGACACGGAGTTACTCCCGGAATGATCGTGGTCGCCTGGCCATATAAGCCTTGGACGGCCCCATGGAAGAACGGGATCTTCTTCCTTACTGCCGTTTCATTGAGCAGGTAGCGGGTCGGATAGTTGTCCATAGCATCCACAATCCCATCTGCCCTGCCGACAAGCCGGTCGACATCTGTCTCATCGATAGTGGTATCGATAACCTTCACCGTGATATCCGGGTTGATCTCACGCAATTTTTCCTCTGCAGATACCGTCTTCTTCCTGCCAATATCCCGGTCATAATGGAGGATCTGGCGGTTCAGGTTGGTCAGCTCGACAACATCGTTGTCAACAAGAGTGATCGCCCCGATACCTGCAACCGCAAGGTAGAGGGATACCGGGGAGCCGAGACCGCCAGCTCCCGCAACAAAGATGTGCGCCCTTTTCAGCTGTTCCTGCCCTTCTTCACCAAAAAGCAAGATCTGCCGCTTGTACCGTTCGAGTTCGCGTTCTGACAGCATTCATTCACCAGAATTCAGCTGAGCTGCAGCCAAAACGGGCCATCCGCACCGACTCTGAATCCCTGCCATTTTACACTATTGCCATGAACATTCCGGATTCAAAGTTGTTTCGGAATTTTTTCCCGGTCTATGGGGGGATTCCCCTTTCGTGTCCGATATCACTTTCGCTGAAATACGTGTTCACGTTGCTAATGCTGGCAGGTATGCTCATCCCCGCCCTCATCGTGGGAGTGGGGGTTCTTCTCCACCCATGGTTCGAGGCCCTGTTTCTTCCGGTAATCGTTGATCGCCTTGTGGATCCCTTCCTCGGCCAGCACCGAACAGTGCATCTTGATCGGCGGGAGGCCTTCGAGAGCTTCTGCCACTGCCTTGTTCGAAACCTCCCAGGCCTCTTCGAGGGTCTTGCCCCGGACAAGCTCGGTCGCCATGCTACTCGAGGCAATGGCAGCCCCGCAACCGAAGGTCTTGAACTTCGCGTCGGTGACGATATTGTTCTCGATCTTTAAGAAGATCTTCATGATATCCCCGCAGACCGGGTTCCCGACCTCACCTATGCCATCCGCGTTCTCGATCTCGCCCACATTCCGCGGGTTCTTGAAATGATCCATGACTTTGTCACTGTACATTGCAGCCACCTTCCTTCCCGCTTTTCTGGTACAGCGGGGACATCTCACGCAGGCGGGATACGACCTTTGGTAGTACTTCTAAGACGAAATCCACGTCCGCATCCGTGTTGATGTCACCGAGCGTGAGCCGCAGGGAGCCAT
>Ga0182017_10003880_pt1 | contig 11154 bp, 9 predicted proteins | sample 712E3DmetaG_FD_120492 | JGI IMG/M metagenome (GOLD analysis project Ga0182017, IMG submission 120492) | Permafrost microbial communities from Stordalen Mire, Sweden - 712E3D metaG | ecosystem: Environmental > Terrestrial > Soil > Wetlands > Permafrost | place: Sweden: Stordalen | collected... | reverse complement strand
GCCTTCGATGCCGAGTAGGCCGCCTCGGTCGGGGTAGGGATGAACGACCCCGTCGAAGCCAGGTTGAGTACCCGGCCTCCACCCCGCTTCACCATGCCGGGCACGAGAAGCCTGGTCAGCTTTACCGGCGCGTAGATGAGGACCTCCAGCATCTTCTCGGTGTCCGCGAAGTCCGTCTCCGAGAACAGCCCGTACACCGTGTACCCCGCGTTGTTCACAAGGACGTCGACTTCGATGCCGCCCGCCTCGAGCTCGCTATAGATCTCGTCGGGCGCCGACCGGCTCGAGAGGTCCTTGGGGATGACTTTCGCGGAGATGCCGTTACGCAAAGAAAGCTCCTCCGCCAGCTTGTTCAACTTCTCCTCGTTGCGCGCGACCAGCACCAGGTCGAAACCCTCCCGCGCGAATATGCGCGTCAGCGCCTGCCCGATGCCCTCGGATGCCCCCGTTATCAGCGCGGTCTGCCTCTTTGAAGCGGTCATGCCATCTCCCCCTCAAGGCCGGAATGAACTGCAATATTGCCGGAGATCAGTATAGCGCGACGGCGCCGCGCTGAGGCGCCGCCGAACGGGAGTGCTTGCACTGGCCAATTTCCGCTATAATCTCGTCAGGATATCGGCACAGCCGGCAATGCACCCCTCTCCCTCTCGCACGGGTTGCGTGCTATCTGTGCCCCCGATGAGGACGGCAGCGTGAGACGCAGCGGCAAGCATGCGCAACTGAATAAGAGGACAGTAGCCCTGGTTCTGGCCGGCCTGCTGGCGACCGGGATGGTGCTCTGTCTTGCGCCCTCGGCATGGGCTTACCCAACCGGCTGGTCCTCGGATTCGACCGTGGTTTCTTCGGAAGCCGCCAGCGATATAGATATTGCTTCCATCGGTTCCACCGTTCAAGTCGTGTATATAAACACGTCTGACGTTTCTATTCAGGTTTCCGCTGGTGGGAATATCGTCGCCGAACGCTCAATGTACTTCAATCATAAAAACATGACGGGTGGCTCAGTCGTGATCGGCACTGACAACCCTGCTACCACCTGGTATCTGGCTGAAGGTTGTACGCAGCCCGGGTTTGAGGAGTTCATTACTGTCCAGAACGCCAACGACCAGGATGCCGACGTGACACTTTCCTATATGGTTGAGGGTTCCAGCGCCCCTGTTGAGATCCACAGGACCGTACCGGCAAAGAGCAGAGGTACGGTTCGTGTGAGTGACACGATAGATCCGAGCAGGAACGTGTCCACGAAGGTGACTTCGGGTGTTCCGGTGGTCGCCGAGCGTCCGATGTACTTCAACTACAACGGCGCATGGGACGGCGGCCACGACAATATCGGCATCAAGGAACTCTCGGACGAGTGGTACCTGGCTGAGGGTTGTACCCGCGACGGCTTCGATGAATGGGTGACGATTCAGAACCCGTCGATGAACAACATCGGTGTAAGCGTGGACTACATGATGGGTGACGGTTCTGTCAGTGGCGCCATCTTCACCATAGCGCCTTATTCGCGACTGACCGTTAACGTTAACGACCCGAATCCGAAGGTCGGAGTCGGCCCTGGCAAAGACGTGTCGTGTCACATCCTTGCCGACGCTCCCGTGGCGGTCGAGCGCCCGATGTATTTCAAATACAACGGTGCCTGGACTGGTGGACATATCGGCAGCGGTTATCCGATGATAGACCGCTGAGAGGACTCTTATACGGGGAGGTCCGGTGTACGTATCTTTGCTGATGCGGTATGGCTACTCTTCTTATCCCAGAACACCCTTGCCGGGTTGGGCCATTCTCCTGCTCGGGGGGCTGTTCCTCATCGCGGTGGTCATCGCGGTCATCAGCTATCTCCGGCGCCAGAAGGCCCAGCAGCAGGCTCGCACGGAGATGGACCAGGAGATCCAGCAGGCTCACCGCAACGACCCGGTACTCACCTGCCCGTTGTGCGGAACTCACAACAACATCAGCATGACCGCGTGCGTGAACTGCGGCGGGCCGCTCGGCCTGGCCGCGGCGATGGCCGGAGGGGGAGCGGTCGGTTCGCCGATGGCGGCGGGACCCACCACGTTTGCCCCGGCGCCGCCACCTGACCCGGTGAAGACGAGCGGCGTGATCAAGCACGACGTGGTGATCGGCGGCCAGGTCGCGTTTTCGGCGGGAGACATGGTGAACATCAGCGACGTGAGCCCGGATGCGTCGAGGCCGGAGTACAAGTACGTCGTCCAGTCGGACAGCCTCGGGAAGTCCTTCCGCCTTTCGGACAACGAGCTGATGTCCTGAGCGCGTTACCCGATTCCCATCGGGCCTGAATCACGGCCGCGCTCTGCTGAACATCCCCTTCAGAATATTCTTCAAGTGGCGGGCGAGTATCTCCAGCGACCCTCTCATGCTCTGAGCTTTCTGGAAGTCGGGCGCGGTTCGCTGGTTCTCGAGCCGCTCCTCGTGGAGCTCCGTTGAAAGCTTGCCGATCTGAGCGTCTCTCTCCGCGACGATGTGGTCGAGCTCGACGATACGCGACTCGAGGTGGTCCGCCTTTGCTCTCTGTTCCGAGATGCCGTGCTCGAGCTCCAGGAAATGGTTCGCGGCTTTCTGCATAAGGTCGTTACGTTCGATGTCCTCAGAGGTTATCTCTTTCGAGTACTTGAAGGCCGATCCGACAGTGACCTCGCATTTCGCGTGCCGGCCGGCCGCACCGTCAACCCCGGGGTCGTCCGCAACGGTCAAGACGATCTCCATCGCCGAACCGGACAGCGACATCTCCCCTCCCGATACGAGGAAGTACGAGTCCCTGCCGCGGTCCCAGTAGACCTGGAACAGGTCGGCGCCCGCGGTGCCCCTGACAAGGTTGTAGTCGGTCATGTCCCGCCGCTCCTGCTGATATCTTCTATCGCGCACGTCTCTTATACTTGAAATCGCAAGCCTGTTCAAACTACTATCGCCGTGGTTGCGTCAACAGAGAAAGGGCCTGCAATGTCCGATGTCGAGTATATCCCGTGGGCTGGCGATCATTCGTACGGAGAACCGCTCGTCCTGATGTACGTAGGCTCGGTCACGATCGGCAAATACTGCTCCCTCGCACCCCGCGTCGAGTTCAACATGATCGGCGATCACATGATCGGCTGGACTAGCAGCTATCCTTTCCACAACATCCCGTACTGGGAGTTCGACAAGCCGCTCAGGCCGTATAACCGTCGCGCGACGACGAACGTCGGCAACGACGTCTGGCTCGGATACGAGAGCAAGATAATGAACGGCGTCACGATCGGTGATGGCGCGGTGGTCGGAGCGTACGCTGTCGTCGCCAGGGACGTCAGGCCATACGCGGTTGTGGTAGGCAACCCGGCGAAAGAGATTCGAAGGCGTTTTCCGGATGACGTAGTCGATTTTCTGCTGGAGTTGAAATGGTGGGACTGGCCAGAGGAAAAAGTCAAAGAGAACCTCGAGGTCCTTACGAATCCCCCCGATATCGAAGCGTTGAAAAAGATCGCGGCTGACATCTGAGACTCGCGAGGCGTTCGTTAACTTTATGGGGACAACGCGATGACCCGACCCATCAAAGGTGGTGGAGATGGAAGAGAAGCCGGCGTCCTCGATAGATGAATACCTGGTGGGGGTCCCGGAGGAGCAACGGGTCGGACTCGAGAAACTGCGCAAACAGATCAAGGCCGCGGCGCCTGAAGCAACAGAGACGATCAGCTATCGGATGCCCGCCTTCTACGACCACGGCCCCCTTGTGAGTTTCGCCGCCTTCAAGGACCACCTCAGTTTCTTCGTGATGAGCATGCGCGTCATGGATGCCCACCGTGGCGAGCTCGAGGCCTTCGACGTTTCCAAGGGCACCATCCGTTTTCAGCCCGGCAAGCCGCTTCCCGCCGCGCTGGTCAAGAAGCTCGTGAAGGCGCGGATCAAGGAGAACGTAGAAGGCAAGTCGCCGAGAAAAACCGCCGCCAGGCGGGCGAGACATCCGATGCCTGACTACATCGAGCGCGAGCTCGAAGGCAAAGGGCTCATGGACGCTTACAAGCGGCGGCCTCCCTACCAGCAAAACGACTACGTCGGCTGGATAACCCGGGCGAAACAGGAAGCGACCAGACAGAAACGGCTCGACCGGATGCTCGGCGAACTAGAGAGCGGAGACGTCTACATGAAGATGGCCTGGGTACCGGGTAATAAAAGGGTACTGTGAACTATCATCTTCTTCCCGCGGCAGCCGGTCTGCACATCGTTGATGAATACGTCTACCCCGGGGGATTCCTCGAGGTGATGAGGGAGACGAGCCCCAGGTTCGCGGGCCAGGTGACCGTTCGTCTGGCCGTGATCATCAACTCACTGTTTTTTCTGCTATGTGTCATTGCTGCGTTCTTCGGCGACAAGAAGCGTACCTTCGGGCTTTCCGTGCTTGTCTTGCTTTTCCTGAACGGGCTGATGCACCTCACAGGGACGCTGGCCAGAAGGCGCTACAATCCCGGCACTGCGACCGGACTTCTCTTCTACATCCCGCTCGCTCTTCTTGAGTTCCGGGACGCGCTCTCATCCGGTGATACGAGTCGGAAACAGGTCCTCGCTGCATGTGCGCTCGCGGCCGCATATCAGGCGGTTCCTCTGGTGACGATCCTCGTGGAGGGTCTACTGGAAGTAGAGCCGACCGGTAGCGGCGGTCCCGAGTAGCGCCAGGGCAGTTCAACAATTAAACTTATTTCCGGAGAGATGGCCGAGTCTGGTTTAAGGCGCACGCCTGGAGAGCGTGTGGGCCCCACAAGGGCCTCGTGGGTTCGAATCCCACTCTCTCCGCCAGTCTGAAGCCGCGTAACATCACATTAGAAACTGCAGACACGCGGGCGTGATTCTGAGCAGACAGGCTGTCGCTCAGGCCTTGCCCCTCCGATAAAGACTTGCGCCGAAGCGGGCCATCTTCTCTTGCGCCGCACTGCGGATGATCGGGCCGTGGCCCGCGCATATCACGCGGTAATCCTCGTCGGCCAGCGCCTCGACGACCGCGGCTGCGGAGTGGCCCGCCAGCTTCAGGTCCCAGCAGAACCCGGCCTCCGGCAGGGTGAGCATGAAGTAGAGATTCTGGATGGCGTCACCGGTGAAAAGGACGCCTCTGTCACGCCACAGGAAAACTGAAGACCCCGGCGTGTGCCCGGGGGCGTGAAAGACCTCGAGACCTCCAAGCAGAGGGAGCACATCGCCGTTGCTGAAAGACACATCCGCGTCCACGGGTGGCACCTGGCTGTACTTCTCCACCGTCTTGGGCAGCAGCATCAGCGCCCGGCCCTGCACGCCCGCCTTGAACACGCTCGGCATGCTTTTCTCGCCCTGGAGATACGGCGCGTCCTCGGCATGTACATACAGCTTCGCGCCGCTGATCTCCTTCAGCGTCGCGGCGGAGCCGGCGTGGTCGACGTGAAAGTGGGTGAGCAGGATCGCGGTGACGTCCCTGGGCGAGCGGCCCAGGCTCTTGATCCTGTCGAACAGGCGGCGGTGGTCTGACGGCATGCCCGGGTCGACTACGACCAGCTCATCTCGGGACTCGACGATGTATACCTTGTTGCTCAGCCTTCCGACTATCGGCGTTATCCCATCGTGGTTTTTCATGGCGTCCAAGTTACAGGCAGTCGTCGCGTTTGGCAAATGTCGAGAGGACCAAGCCTTCACACGCCTTACCGATTAGGAGTAGCCTCTAAGTGGCGGATTCGTTCAAGCAGGCGAACGTCGCCTTTGGAAGCTCTGAAAGGGAAGCGGAATGATCAATCCGGGAGACAACTGCATAGTGACGAGGGACGTCGCGACCGGCGCCGGGCTCGCGTTCATGACAGGCGAGCAGGTGACGGTCGAGAACGTGAGCCCTGACCCGGCTCGGCCCGACAGCCGCTACGTTGTCTACTCGCAGATACAGAGCAAGAAGTTCCTGCTCTCGGACGCAGACCTCCGCCCCGTTCCTTTCATGCATGCATCCTCGGAGCCGATAGTTCCCGTGCCGGCGGCAAGCCCCGGTGACGTGTTCGCGGGCCAACCTATCAAATCGACCCCGGGCGACGTTTTCGCGCCACAGGCTGGCGACAGCGTCTTCGCCGGCATGGCCCGACCGGGGACGGAAGAAGAGACACGGTTCATCTCAAAGTACTGGATAGCGGGCATATCCGCTACTGTCGTGATAATCGCGGTCACGCTGTTCTTCGTCTTCTCGGGAGGTGCGAAGCCTCCGCCGGGGGTCCCCTCTGACTGGAAGAAGTATTCGTCCAAGGGTGTCTCTATATGGCTGCCTCCTTCCTACCAGGTCGCTTACAATCCCGAAGACGTCGACAAGCTGGCCTCGGGCATCAAGCAACCGGGCCCGCTGTTCGACGCGCTGGGCAAGCTGATGGCCATGAACACTGCGGCAAATGCGATCTCAGGACTCCAGCCCGGGCCTAAGAAGACTGGTCTGGTCAGCACGTGCAACGTCATCACCGAGGAGATCCCCCTTGGCATGAACGAGGACGACCTGATAACGGGCGGGTCGTTCGAGTCACCCCCCGGCTTCACGGTGGACAGCAGGTCGGTCGTGATGCTGGGGAAGAAGAACGCCGGGGAGCTGTTGCTCGAGGGCCCCGCGGGTTCCAGTTACGAGCAGCTTAAGGATGTCGTATACATCATCGTGAACGGAAACATGATGTACCAGGTCACCTTCGGCTCGAACAAGGACGACTTCGACCGGCTCCAGCCGGATTTCCAGAAGTCCGCCGCCAACACTACCGCGTCCTGAGACGCTGGACCCTCGCACGGCATGAGATCCAAAGCGCAGGTTCGGTCAGCCGTTTTACACGGTCATGGGACACGCGCGTCTTCCTCGGACGACAGAGGCGGTGACAGGACCGAGTCCTCGGGGACCTTCTGAGAAGGGTAATTCCTCATCGCTACCAGGCCGAACGCGCCCGCCGCAATAGCCGCCATTCCGCCCACGGCCACTGCCCAGCGCGGGCTCGCGTGCCCTCCTATCCAGCCGATTACCGGACCGCCGATGAAAGTCGATCCGAGGAAGGCGACGGTCCAGAGCGACATTACCCTTCCTCGCATGGTCTGGTTGCTTTCGAGCTGCAGCACGGTGTTGCCGAGGGCGTAGAACATGATCGAGAAAACTCCGACCAGAGCCATGGCGATCATCGCGACAGCAATATCAGGCGAGGAAGCCACAACGATCATCCCGAGGCCGAACGCTATAACAGCCCAGAGCAAGCCACGCGGGGCGGTGCTCTTTCTGCCGGCCGCGATCAGGCCGCCGATCACCGCACCGGCTCCCATAGAGCAGGTCAGCAAGGCGAAGGAACTCGCATTGCCGTGAAAGGTGAATCTCGCGAGGAGCGGAAGCGTGACCCCGAACTCGTAGGTGAGCGTCCCGACGATGGCCATCATGATGAGGACATCACGCAGAACGGGGGTGTCCCAGACGTAACGCAGACCTTCGCGCAACTGGCCCTTCTTCCGTTCGACCGGCTCAACTGTCTCGAGCTCGGAGCCATGCATGAGGAGCAGGCAGACGAGTACCGCGACGAAAGAGCCGGCGTTCAAGAAGAAACACCAGCCTATTCCAAGGGTCGCGATCACGACAGCGGCGATTGCCGGACCTATGACGCGCGTGAGGTTGACCTCCGTTGAGTTCAAGGACACCGCGTTCTTCAGCTCCTCGCGACCCGCCAGCTCGTGGATGAACGACTGCCGCGTCGGGTTGTCGATCGAGTTGACCAGTCCGAGCGCCGCGGCGAGAACGAAGATCATCCACAGCCTGACGGCGCCCGTGACTACCAGGATGGCGAGGATCAGGGCGAGCAACCCGGAACAGGACTGGGTGAAGTAAAGGATGTGGCGCTTGTGGAAGCGGTCGGCGATAACGCCTCCCCAGGGTGCGAGCACCAGCAAAGGAAGGTACTGCAGGGCAATCACCAGGCCAAGTGCCGTGCCTGATTTAGTGATCTGCAGCACGAGCCATGACTGCCCGATGATCTGCATCCAGGTACCTGACAGCGAGATCCCCTGGCCAATGAAATAAAGGCGGTAGTTCCGCACCTTCATCGACGAGAATGTGCTCTTGCCGAGGTCTCTGAGCGAAACGATTATGTGGGCTGCTCTGGACATGATCAGGCTGACCTGCTTGGTAAACAATGCGGGGGAGTGACGGACGCGCGGCTCGGCTCCGCGCCCGGTTCGACCCTGACATGACCATTATACCGGTATGGGCCGTGGCCTCCGGACGTTCAGTCGTCCGGCGAGCTTGTGGACGTGAGAGCCGAACGGGTAGTCGACGTCGATTCATACGACAACCGGAATATAAGGGTTTTCAACAGGATTTCAACAACGTGAACGGATATCCACAGGTCGCCCGGTCAGGCCCGAAATGAGCACGGAACGGGGGCAAAGTCTCCCATCGTGAATCAATTTTACGCCCGATATGAACAGGATATCAACAGAGATGTCGCGCTCGCCCCACTATAGTTGCCGTCCACACGCAATATCTTGCCGCTCAGTGCGAATATTCGACCGGGCCGGTCCGATTTGCCTGGTTTGTTGGACACCTTTGCGATCCGTGGTATAATTGTTCCTAACGACGAGGCCGAAAGGCCCTTTTTTTATGCCCGGACATGGTGGGAATTCTTCCTGCGGGCGGAACCGCGGGGCGGACTCATTCGTTAAATAATTAATGGGAAGCGGCATTTTCCCGATCGGATAGAAAGGAAAGGGCGGTCGATGGTTCTGGGCCGGCGGAAGGCACTGTTGTCGGTGCCCGCGCTGATAGCGCTGGCGGCGCTACTGCTGCTGTCGCTCTCTGGCGCCGAGGCGGCCGCCAACGGCTCGAACTGGACACAGTCCGACTGGTCCGGCGGCGTCGGCCCCAGCACGCTGAACCAGTTCTCCTCATCGAATAACATCCAGTATTCCTCATGGCCTCTCTCGCTTTCGAGGCCCGCCGGGTGGTACAGCCAGAGCTGGGGCTACCGGAAGAAGTTGACCGTGAACCCGGCCAGGGTCACCGGGCCCCTCACAGATTATCCCGTCTACGTCGACCTCTCAGGCATGGGCTCCGATTTCTTCACCAACGTCAAGGCCGACGGCTCCGATATCGTCGTGACATCCTCTGACGGCTCGACGAAGCTACCGCGGCAGCTGTTCGCGTTCGACAAGGCCGGACAGAGAGGAGCGCTTTACTTCAAGGCGGCGTCCCTCTCCAACGTCACGGCCAACGACTTCTATGTCTATTACGGGAACGCCGCCGGGGCGGAGACCAACAGCACATCGACCTGGGACTCCGGCTACAAGGGCGTATGGGAGCTCGAGGAGGACCCCTCTGGCACCGCCCCACAGATGAAGGACAGCACGTCCTCCGGCAACTGGGGTACGACCGCGGGTGGCATGACCGCCGGGCAGAGCGTAGCAGGCCGCATCGGTAAGGCGGTTCAACTCGACGGCACCGATGACAGCGTGACCGTCGACAACATCGCCGTCGATACCACGGCGCTCCACAGGAACACGGTCGAGTTCTGGATGTACTGGGGAGGCGCCGACGGCCAGGTGCCGTTAGGCTGGAACACTCCTTACAACCTCCTTCTACAGGGCGACGGCTTCGGGTTCAGCACCGACGATGGGAACATCGAAGGGTTCTCCGGGACCGCTCCGTTAGCCAACTCCTGGCACCACGTAGTGGCGGTATTCCCCAACGCGGCGCCGGACGACACCAACGCGGAGCTGTGGGTCGATGGACAGAAGAAAGTCATCACGCACCTGTTCGGGTCCGGGCCGAGCGACAGGACGGTCACTGCGAAGATGCTCCTGGGCACCCTGGGTGCCGGCGGCAGCGATTTCGGCGGGATCATCGACGAGGTACGCGTCTCGAACCTGGCGCGCTCGGCTGACTGGATAAAGACTTCGTACAACAACCAGGGCACCCCCGGGACCTTCTACACGATCGGGGCGGCGCAGACGCAGTACGCCTCGTCCGGCTTGCTGACGTCGAACGTCTTCAGACCGGGGCAGCCGGGGAACGCGGTCCGCTGGGGCCAGGTGAGCTGGTCGGGGAGTCAGCCGGCCTGGACCGGGCTCGCTGTCGAGCTATCACTGGACGGCGGCGTGACGTGGGGCCCGGCCGTAAACGGTGGAAGCATCGGGCTGGTCTCGGACAGCATCCGCTACCGGGTCACGATGACCTCCGCCTCGGGGACCGCCTCGCCGAAGTTCTCGTCGATCGGCTTCGATTACTCTTACCTCGCCGACGCCGGCGTGTCGTCGGTCACGGCGTCGCCTGTCGATCTGCTGTCCGACGGGATCGACGAGACTACCGTCTCGGTGGCGCTGAAGGCGTTCAACGGCGAGCCGCTCTCCGGTCACGTACTGGACTTCACGTCCGACCGGGCCAGCGACACTTTTTCCGAAGACGAGGTGTACACGGACGACAGCGGTATGGCGAGCGTGTCGATGTGGTCGACTTCTTCGGGCACGTCGAGCATAACGGTGACCGACGTCGGTGACTCGATCGAGCTGTCCCAGAAGCCGCAGGTGCATTTCTCACCGGCGGTGGACCCGTACGCTTCTGATGTCCAGCTGGGGTCCGACACCTGCGTCGCGGACAACAGCACACAGGTGGAGATAAAAGTCATCCTCAAGGATACAGACGGCGCGGCTGTAGCGGGGCACGCGATCGAGATCAAGTCGGACAGGACCCAGGACACCTTGAGCCAGCCGCTGATGCTGACCGACGCGAACGGTGTTGTCATCGGCAAGATCAAGAGCTCGGAAGCCGGCTTCTCCACTATCACCGCTACCGACGTGAACGCCGACGTCGAGCTGTACACCACGCCAGTTCTGGAGTTCACCGAAGCGGATACGACAGCGACCGACACCACGGACAACACCAGTACCGACACGACGACAACCGAGGAGGATACCACGAGCAGCGACACTACTGACTATAGCGATTACACCGACACCTCGGGCAGCGATCAGACGACGAATGACAGTCAGACGGGCACGAAAGGGACAGTCGGCCGCGCCAGCTTCTCGAAGTCGACGCTGACGACGGGCACGGGCCGGACGAGCAAGCTCAAGGCGGGCGACAAGGTCGCGCCGGGCGAGGTGCTCGCGGTCATCATGAACGTCAACAACTCCGGCAAGGGCCCCGGGCAGAACGTTCGGGTCTCG
>Ga0182017_10003879_pt1 | contig 11155 bp, 10 predicted proteins | sample 712E3DmetaG_FD_120492 | JGI IMG/M metagenome (GOLD analysis project Ga0182017, IMG submission 120492) | Permafrost microbial communities from Stordalen Mire, Sweden - 712E3D metaG | ecosystem: Environmental > Terrestrial > Soil > Wetlands > Permafrost | place: Sweden: Stordalen | collected... | reverse complement strand
GGCGGTATAGTGAGCTTTGGCGACCTGGCGCACGAATTGAATTTAGGAAATTGCCGGATTGCGTCATAAAATGTCAGATATTCCGTACAAATTTGGACTTATTGACTAGAATATCTGACGAAACGCTGGGATTGAGTAAACGGTTAATCTTATCGCGATGTTCCTCCCGCAGACGTTCTCGCCACGCCTGGGCGAGAGCTTTTTCGTTCGCCTTGTCGGGAAGGGGTGTTGAGGGAGCAAAATCCTGGTGTTGTAAATTATTTTTAACTAAATAATCCTTAATTTGCTGACAAGTCGGCGCTGAATGAGCCGAAACATTGGGTCGCGGGCCGGGGCGACTAAACACACAATGCAGTTTGCCTTTAGTTTGGGGCGTGGCCGTGTGGGCGTGGGGTGATTTGGGAGCCTTGGGAAGTCCCTCCGCAGCAGGATGGAACTTCAAACGCTGACGTTTAGTCGCGATAGTGGTGGGTTTTAACTGGTGACAAGCGTTTCTCCGGGCAATTTCGCGCAAGGTAGTACGTTCCAGCGCGATGGGTAAGCGTTCACAACCTTTTTTGGTATTGCAGCGCGGGCAACAACTAATCAAATTCGAATAGGTATTGAGCCCCCCAAGAGCTAATGGAACAACGTGATCCACGCCAAGAGTTTTTGCAAATTTATTACAATAAAAACACCGATTTAGGTCACGATTATTGAGTCGGGTTCGAAAACGGGCGGGAACTCGCCCAACGCCGTGTTTATTATAGTATTTTTGTCGGCACTCATCTTGGCAAAAAACGTGTCTCGTGTGGTGAGCAGAAAACTCACAACGACACTGGGGGCAGTTGTCCCAGACAACTTTCGGAAAGGGCCAACGATACGGGCGAACTCGGGGCTGTTTAATTTTGAGGTGCCGTTTACAACGAGTATAAATTATTTGGCCAAGAGCGCTAAACTCGAGCCGGCAATTATCACAGTCCTCAATGGCAAGCAAGAAGGCAAACTTCTTTGGGTGGGCGTGAAACGGGGAACGAGAATCTACAAGCGAACACCATGGAGAGCAGTAAGTCTGTGTTTTATATGAGGTATAAAATGGGGCGGAACAAAGACGACAGCGTTCAAGGCTCATAAGGTCAGTATATCTAAGCACCCCATCGCTGTCAAGTAAAATAATTTTCTCGAAAGTGCATTTTGTGCTTGCATTGGACCCCCAAACCACGTATAATAGCACAAGGATGCCCGCACCGAAGCATGAGGCAGGACATCCGGTGCGCCGCAACGGATATCTCTGTTAAAACCAAAGGATGCCAACTTCCGCTCCCCCCGCCTCGGGAACAAGTTCCCGGCGGGGGCTCGCCTAAATTATTTGTTGAACTTGAATTACTTCCGGGAGATGAATTATCGTTCGGCCACGACCTCGGCGGGTGGAGCACTACTCACGGGATGGCGGGGGGCCGGCTCGCCATAATTTATTTTGTAAGCACAGTGCTTACAGTTATAAGTTATTAATAATTTACTACTTGACAAGGAATTAAGTTTACGGTATGATTCACCAATATGTCAGTTGATTTCAGTTCCTGGCCAGTTCTCCCACTGGAGCTTCGTCCAAAGAAGCTTTTTCATTGTGGAGAAATGGACGGGGAAACTCGGGAGGCGCTCGAGGGGGCGGGCTGGAAAGTGATTGATATTAGGACCTTACCCGAGGGCACCGATGACGAGAAGGTCGAGGCCATAAAATGCTGGCTTCAGGGTGTCAGGTTGGGCTCAATTCAACCTGGGCGGGGCGACGTTCGTTTTAGCGAATTAGAAGCAAGGGTTTACGGGCTTTGTGCTAACAAGAGACCAGAAAAGGCTAAGGAGCCCATGAATGATGAGGATCTAGCTGGAATCCTTGGGCCTTTGGCATCAAATAAGGGAAAAAAGTAATGAGCTATTTCGGGAAAATTCTGACGCGCGGCTTTTTGTCAGAAAACTCTGACTACAGCACACCGAGTTATGACACTCGCACGGACGAGTACAACTTGGTCGTAACAAGAGTCGCTGAGGGGCGCCAAACCGTTACGGATACAGCAGTTGGTTACATCGACACCACGCCTTTTACAACCGCTACCGGAATTGTACTAATTAATCACGGAACTGTGGCCACTCAATTTGTAACAGCTGTGTGGCAATCTTTAATTTACACACGGTCGGCCGGAAACTTAATCTTTCACGCCGCCACGGCCACGATAACCGACGCAGCTTGTACAAGTTGGAATGTTCGTGGGGTGTATTCTGGAAATACTGTTGTTGTTTCTGCCTCTGAGGGTGGCACAAACGACGGTTCTAGCACCATCACTAGCACATCTGCGACAAATCTAGTCTGCGCGGCTGCCACGTTCGTTGACAATCTCGACGACGACATGGCTGTTTTGAAGATTTACGGGCAAAACGGTCAAGTTATCGCTCCCCTGGGGGGCCAGCTTGTGCTTACGGGTAATATCTTTCCAGCTGCCGATATTGCTGTAACTAGTCAGTCTGGGTCGCCCGAGCTTGAGTATATTATCCTGGGAACGTGATCATGAATAGACTCATTGGATTACTGGTCTTGCTTCCCGCCTGTCATGCCTGCGGACAAAACAGTAATCCCATATTTATCACGGCCAATGGCTTGGCTGTTATGTCGGATGGGGGCACGCCCAAAACCACGGCCGAGGAGCTTGACGAGGCTATTGAACTCATTGAGAATGCTTACCCGGGAGCAATTAGTATTGCAAAGGATGCGACACTCACCATAGTGCCCACAGTATTCGAGTGCGCCGGGGGCGAGGTGTGCGCGGGGGTTTACTATCCGGGTGTCCACGAAATGTTTATCATGCGAGACCCCGAGTACGGAGCAACCATTTGTCGAACGGCATTTATTCATGAATATTTTCACCACATTTTGACTATGTTCGACAAAGATGTGCCCGGTGATGCTCATGCTGATCCCGCTATTTGGAGCAAAGACGGGCTAGTAAACACGGTTCTGCTTCAGTGTTACGAACACTTTGAAAACTAATGAGATTTGCTGAAGTTCTAGTTCGCGCCGGCGAGATTTGTCAGATACTCAAGGTGTCTGAGCCCGGAAGAGCTGACTTCAGCGCTTACGCGAAGGACATGGGCTATTTTGCTCTGCAATTGAGCAAAGTCCAACGCGAAAGAATCCCGTGGCTCAAGGAATGGGCCCAAAGGCTTCGTCAACTCCATGACGACTTCGAGACAATTCGCAATGCTGACAGAATGCTCCTTTATGTCCCTAAGAATGCGAGCGCTCTAGAGTTTCACAAAAGTCCTGCCTATATTCGATACTTTAGGGCGGGCAATCGCTCCTCTAAGACGACCTCGGGCTATGCTGAAGACTATTTTTGCCTTACGGGCTACCATCCCTACAGGTATATGCCCCCCGGCCAGGCGAGTGCAGTTATCATCGCGGGCTTGCCCTTCGTGGATTATGCCCCCAAGGTCTTTGAAAAGAAACTGTTTTCTGGAGAAGATGGAAATGTCCTTTCCCCCATGTTTCCAGAAAATGGCAAATTCTTCAACAATTACGACAAGAAGGATCATATTCTGACTCTCGCGTGTAGTGAGTGCGCTGAGAAGGGCCTTGCACAAAGCTGTCCTGGCCACCACCCGAAGTACACCCTTGCCCTAGTTTCGAGTGAGAAAGGCGTTGGGGTTATCGAAGCTTTCACGGCCCGGGTGGGACATATTGACGAGCATGTTCATGAAGACTTCTTGGGGGCCCTCAAGATGCGCGTTGGTGACCAGAAGGGTTACCTGTGTGTAACGGGAACGCCTCTCCATGGTCCCGAAGCCTGGGAAAAACGACTTCTAGCTGATTATGCGGCCCGCCCCAAGGATTCTAATCGCTTCGACCCCACAGATCCCGAGAGCATTCCCTACTGCACTATCCACGAGTGTACCAAGTTTGATGGTGGGATTGTAGACCACGCGACCATCCGAGCTGAAATGCAAGGCATGGACGAGTTCGAGGTGGAGTCCCGCATTTATGGAAGGCCGGCTGCCCTCGCTAAGAAGCCGGTGTTCTCGCGCAAGATTATGTATGAAATGCGCGAGAAGTGTCGCGCGCCTAATCGCGGGTATCTGGAAAGCCCGTGCCCGCTGACAGAGGCGGACGACAAGACCCAGATGAAGTTCGTGGGGGAGGAGAGCGGAGCGCTGAGGGTCTGGGAGAGCCCGGAGGTGGGTGTCCAATACGTGGTGGGGGTGGACACGGCGGCCGGCCTGGTAGACGGGGATGCCTCTTGTGCCTCGGTGTTGCGTGTGGACCTGAAAGGTGGTAGAATATCCCTTCGGATGGTCGCGCAACTACACGGGTGGATGGGGCTTTTCGATTATGCTGATGGAATTTTCAAATTGGCATGCTGGTATAATAGCAGCCTTGTTGTTGTTGAGCTTACTGGTGGTTTGGGCCGAGGTGTCGTTGAGAGGCTGAAAGGCGGAAAATCTGGTGAAGGACTTTGCTATTGGAACCTCTTCCGTGACACTCAAAAAGGTGAGTACGCTCAGTTCTCCCAGGACGTTCGATTCGGCTTGGACACTAGCGCATTCAGCAAGCCAAGCATGGTTGGTTGCCTCCAGCAACTCGTCAAAGACGGGATCTTCACTACTCCTTGTCTTGACACCGTAGCCGAGATGGTCGCGTTCGCGCAGGAAGTTACTGATATGGGCAACATTCGCCTTCGCGGGGCGGGCGGGACACACGACGACCGCGTGATGTCGGTGGTCCTGGCCGCCTATGTCGCTGTCTCCTTTCCTGTGTATGACTTCGGTGCCGATGTGGTCGTGGCTAGCCAGAACGTGGAGGCCGCCAAAGCTCGTGGCGAGGGCGCCTCCGAGGGTAACTCATGGTAATCTTAGTTGTTAGCTGCGTCATTCTGGCCAGCCTCGCGGCCCTAGCATGTCCGGCAGTTGCCTTATGTGTCTATTTCTCGGCACGTAAGTCTCACGACCTGGAAATAGTGCGGCTCATGTGTATCTTTGAGTCTGCCATGATGTTCTCAAAGGCTGCCAACGCCACGGATAAGGTAACGGCGGACGCCACCAAGAAGTCAGCCGACCTTCAGCTTCGTATGCTTGAGGACGCAATCGCCCTGGACAAAGACCAAAAAGACAAGGCGAAGCAAGAAGCTAATCCCGCGCCCAAGTGGGTTTCGGGGTTCGACAAAGACGGGAATGCCATAAACGTGGATATGAACGAGGGCTGGGCTATCGTCGAGTAGCCCGGAATGGTTGAATAAAATGTCAAAGCACTTAGAGCGGGTTTTGGGCGGGGCGCCGGACGATGAGCCGGTGGCTGACGAAGAGTTGGGAATGAATACCTACCTGGGAACAAACGAGCCCGATGACCTGGACGCACCCAGCGACAATCCGGTCCAGGACGACCCGCCCATGTTTGCAAGCAATACTGAGATAGATGCTCCCCTGGAGAACCCCCTTGATTTTTCGTCCCCCGAGGACACTGAGAACACAGAGATGCTGGTGACGCCGGGCCAAGACGAAGGGCCCCCGACCGATTTTCCGAAAGGCCGAAACAACGAGGAGCCCACGGATAACGCCCGGGCCGCGTTGACGAAGCAGTTCCTTGAACGCGCTTACCGGCGCATGATCAACTCCCAGAAGTTTCAGCAACGCGCTATGCTACTGGGAGAGGGCAGTGAGGAAGATGAAGATGCCGGCCTCTAATAGGAACGTGCAATAATGCCTAGTTCAAGAACAGGTTTTGATAGTACCGCGATCCTGGAGACATATCCTGAGCCTCAAGCTAAACCGGCCCTCTCGACAGTTGAACAACAGCTTACTACGGACCTTATGGACAGGTTCGAACAGGCTTATGAGGCCCGAATACCATATGAGAGAGACTGGGAAATGTACCGGCTGTACCTCAAAGGTGAACAGCTCATTATCCGGCACAAAGATTCCGGGGAGGTGGTCCGTGTTACGAGCGAAGATAGCAAACGTCTTAGAAGCGTTCTTAACATACTCCGGCCTACGTCTCGATCACTCGTTGGTAAGCTTACCCGCTCCATCCCGACGTGCACGGCGATCCCGGCCACAGCCGACTTCAACGAGCAACACGGGGCCAAGGTCGCTGAAGCGCTCCTCGCCTATGCTCGACGGAAAGAAAACCTGGACCTCAAGTACCTAGAGGCCAACGAGTACCTTCCTTGGGCGGGAAACGCCATCCTGCAACTTGTGTGGAATCGTCTTGGTGGACGCAAGTTGGCCTTCTGTGAGGTGTGTGGGTTTAACGACGCCGACCTCAAGATGATTCATACCCCGTGCCCCGCTTGTCGTAACCAGCGCAAGATGGAGCTACAGACCCAGCAACTCACCCTGGCAACGGCGAAGGCCGAGGCCCTCGGGCGCCGCATGCAACACGAGGATGGCTTGGCTCAGCAAGCCTCCTCCCTCTCGCAGCAGGCCGAACAGACCGGGCTGCCAGTTGACGTTCTTGCACAGGACGCCCCCGTCCCACCCACCCCCGCCCACCCGGACAGCATTCCTCCTCCCCCCCTCCAGCAGGGCGGGCCCCTCCCCCTCGATCAGGAGCCGGGAGCTTTGGTCGAGGCGTACGAAGGTGACTTTGAGGTTTATGTTCGTGACGTGCGCGGTTTTTATATCGAGCCGGGCTGTACGAACATCAAAGAAGCCAATTGGTGCTGTTATCGGCAGGCGCTTCCGGTTCCAGAAGTGAACCGGATGTTCCCTGAGGCCGCGAGTTGGGTACAGGCCGACCCGAGTATTCATACGGACCGGACGGCCGAGCTTCGTTATAACGCCTTGGTGGTCTCAGGTATTCAGACTCAGCTTCGGGACCATTGTTACGTGTACGAGTTCCACGAGCGTCCTACCGAGGCGTATCCAAAAGGCCGCGTAATTTACATGGTGGGAGATCGAGTTGCGCGGACGTTGGATGAAAGTCCGTATCATATCCTGGGACGCTTCCCGTTCTACCATTTGGGCTTTGACAAGTCTATTGGGGAGTTTTGGCACGAGCCCTTCATTGCCCAGGCGTGGCACAGACAGCGTGAGCTGAACAATATCGAGACCCAGATTCGTGAGCACACTGAGCTTGCTTTGAAGCCCAAAATGCTTAATCCGATGGGCTCACGGATTAGTCAGGACGAAATTACCGCTAATAGTGACCAAATTATCAAGTACAACGCCAATGCGGGTATGCCTCAGTTCTTGGTGTGGCCACAACTAGCGCAGCAGGTCTTTGAGCGAAAATCCGAGCTTACTGGTGATATCCGTCTCCAGGCGGCAATTACTGAGCAGGAAGCGGGTCAGAGTACAAGTGATCCAAACGGCCGGGCTATGGCCATTATTGAGGCCGAAGCAGATCAACAGTTGGGCCCGATTTTGTTGCGTAATCATAACGAGTGGCGTGAGTTGCACATAGGAATTCTGAAGCTTTTCAGGGCTTACGCGCACCCGGATCGCCAGTGGTCGATTGCGGGGCCAGAAGGCGTCGAAATTTACTGTTTTGATGAGCTTATTTTAAGTGATGGCTTTGATCTCCAGATAGAGCAGGAGGACGGTCTCTCGCGCAACCCCGCGATTAGATTGCAACAAGCGGCTGACTTGGCGAATTTGCCCGTGGGGCTGTTTATTGATGCAACTACGGGGATGCCAGACAAGAAGGGCTTTATTCGCTTTGCCAAGCTCAAGCTGCCCCAGGGCGGGTATGATATTGACGCCACGGAACGGGCCATGGCAGCGCAGATTCCGCACATGCTGCTCCAGGGTCAACAGTACATGCCGAAGATTGAAGACGATCCCGCCATGTTTGCCGAGGTACTTCTGGGCTGGTTGAGGGGCCCCGGGCGAAAATTGGAGTCCAAGAATCCGATGGTCGTGGCTCAGGTGCGCCAAGTTTGGCAGATTTACATGATGTGGGCCATGTCGGGACAAATGCCGAGGCTAATGGGCCAGCAAACGGCCGGAAATGGCCCGCCAGGCGCCGCGCCGGGTCCGGGTGGACCTCCGATGCCAGGTAGTGACCAATCGAGCCCTGGGGGGTCTTCAAACGGCCCAGGACACGTTGGGACAGATATCATGACGGAGGCACGCGGACAGGTGGCGGGGGCCGATCAAGCGGCCGAGGGCCAGGCCAGGATTAGCGAGAAGCACGAAGGCTAGCACGATTCTTGCACAATACCCCTTGACATGTTGGCACAGTTCTTGTATAATATCGGGTACAGATCGAACTTTCATCGCTTCGAAAGCGTAATACTCGGGGAAGTTTGATTATTTCGTTGTCGGACGTAAACCGAGCTGGAGGTGCTGATGGCATTTGTGATGAGCAGCGCAGAGGAAGCTTTGAACGAGCCACTTGAATCCGAAGCCAACACTGGATCTGGGGTAGAAGCCCCGGACGAGGCGTTCTTGGCAGAGTTGGGGGGCGAGTTCTCCCAAACGTCCAAGCCCGGCGAGGATGTAACAGAGGCCGTGGCTGATGCTGCGGAGGAAATCGTAGACCCAGAGGCTACGACAGAGGAAGTTGAGGAGACTAAGGAACCGGAGAAGCAGGACGAGCCCAAGGGTCGGGCTAATAAGCGTATTCAGGCTCTTGTCAAAGAAAAGAAAGAGCTTGAAGGACGTATTGCCGCCCGAGACCAAGAATTTCAGCGGCAGATGCAGCAGGTTCAGCAACAGCAGGCCATACAGGCGCAGGCGTTAGCTCAGCAGAATGCAGTATTGCAGAAGCAGCTTGAGTTTATGTCTCGACGAGAGCCCGCTCCAGAAGAGGATTTGAGTAAGCTCACTCCCATGGAGCAGTATGAACGGCAGTTGCTGAGCAAGGCTGAAGAGCGGGCTATGGCAAAGTTGGCCCCGCGTGTCGAAGCGGCTGAAAAGCGCTTGGCCCAGCAAGAAGCTAAGGAGCGCACTACGCTCGAGAGAGCGAAGCAACAGGCGACTCTTCAGAAGTTTACTGAGGGGGCGCGGGTTGCGAGTCAAGAAGTTATCATGGGCGATGTGGATGCAGAGGGATTTGACGCCGATGATAACGATGTGGCGAAAGACCTCGTGTTGGCCTATGTGGCTGCCACGGGAGTCACGGCACCCGATGCTGCACAGCGCTTCAAGATGTGGCTGGACAAGTATCATCAGGGCAGACTGCGGAAGGTTTCGAAGACTTCTGGTAAAGCTATACAGGTTTCGCGTAACGTCCCGGCACCGATTCAGTCGGGCAAGGGCACAGTTCAGGGTGAAGCAAAGCCCTCATGGGCCACCCTAAAACAGCACGGGTATGATAACTACGTGCAATGGATGCACGCGGGTGCGCCGGCTTTGCGCCGGTAACTTGCGGGCACTCCAAGGATAGAATCTAATGGCAGGCGTAAATATCGGTAACGTCGGCTTGACCTTCACCCGTTATCTTGACGGTGTGGTCGAGTCCCTCAATCAAATGTCTAAGGCGCGTAAGCTCGTTCGTCAGGACGATCAGTGGACCGGTGATCATATCGAAGGTCGTCTGCACACCGCGCGCAGTCCGTCCTTTGGGTATCTCGAGGACGGTTCAGCCTTTGCTAGCCCGGATAAGCAGGACTACGTGTCCTATAAGGCGTATCGTAAGTTTATCGGTGGTTCGATTCAGCTCACTGATGGTGTCATGGCGACGGCTTCGAAGTCGAAGAATGTGGCGCGAGACGTTATCACTTCTGAGGTCGAGGGCCTCATGAATGGTATGCTCAAGCACGAGAACTTCGCCTTCTTCCGTGATGGCACGGGTATTGCGGCGACCGCGACCACGACTGCTGCGGCGGCTGCGACCACTCTGTACGTGGACGATGCTCGTGCTCTTTGGGACAAGGCGCGCTTCCAAGTCTATACGACCACGGTTCTTCGGGGCGACTTGACGGTGACGAGCGTTGCTTCGGCCCCGTCTCTTAGTGGCGGCGTGTATCGAGCGGTTGTGACTGTTCCTGCGCTGGCTATGCAGGTTACTGCGGCCGACGTTCTTTACTGGAATGGCTCTTATGGCCGAGCGATCACGGGCCTTAGCTCGCTGATTGACAACACCGCGACCACGTTCCAGAACGTGGCGGTGGGCACGTATCCGCGCTATAGCTCGCTGGTTTTGAGCAATAGCTCGGTGAAGCGCGATCTGACCCCGACCCTGTTCCGTCAGATGATGGCGGGCATTAAGCAGAAGAGCGGTTCTGAGAGCCCCACGGATGGGTTGACTGTTCTCTGCAATAATTGGGGCGCGATCAATGTCGAGGAGCTGTACGAAGGCGAGCTTCGTCTGACCCCCGAGAGCAAGGTTGCGGGTCTGGCGGTTGCGAGCTTCCAGAGTGCCATGGGCAAGGTCGATATCATCACTGATAGCGACGCCCCCTATGGCAAGATGTTCTTCGTGGACTTCAGCAAGATTTATCGTGCGGTCCAGAAGCAACTGGCCTGGAGACGTGAGCCGGGTTCAGGCGCGATCTTCAAGCGCTCTGACGTGGCCGGCGTGTGGACTGCCACTGCCCTTGAGATTGCTGAGTTGTATATCAAAGAGCGGCACACTTCGGGTCGTATTGACGACTTGAATGAGACTCCCGCAACGATGTACTAAAGACGCGGAAAGAAGTGGGGGTGGACGCTAGTACAGGTCCGTCCCCGCTTCTCCACGGAGGTCAGTATGTCGAGAAAAAACTTGGTGGCACCGGATGTGGGATGCCCGCCATTGTTGATTCGACAAGTTCGAATCCCCACGGCGAGTGTTCTCACATTGAATGCCACGCCCTTTTTGCTCGTGCCCGGCCCAGGCGGCTTGACACAGGCAACATATACCACGGCCATCGCTGCGGGGCCGATGCAGAAGCAGACCAAAGCATTGTTCTTCGAGAAGGCCATTGTTAACGTCGTCAAGGGGTCGGGGGCTGGCACGGCTTATGATAACGGTGGCGATGGTTTGAGGGTTCAGTATCAGGGTGGTGGGACGGCTGTTTCCTTTGTCTTCACCGACCCGCTTAATGCGGCTACGGCAGGAACCCTTTTTGTGTTGAATCGGTGTGGAACGGACTTATCGACGGAAGCGGCTCCCGCGTCGTTAACGCCGAATAAGGGCCTTGAGTTGACGAATGCGACGGCCGAAGTTACGACGGGAACACATGACCTCATCGTGACTACTTTT
>Ga0182017_10003878_pt1 | contig 11156 bp, 9 predicted proteins | sample 712E3DmetaG_FD_120492 | JGI IMG/M metagenome (GOLD analysis project Ga0182017, IMG submission 120492) | Permafrost microbial communities from Stordalen Mire, Sweden - 712E3D metaG | ecosystem: Environmental > Terrestrial > Soil > Wetlands > Permafrost | place: Sweden: Stordalen | collected... | reverse complement strand
TGACGAAATTCCCCCCTTCATCAATAAAAACCGCTCTATCGGCATCTCCGTCATGTGCAACGCCCAAATCGGCGCCGTTCGAGATGACGATCTTTCCGAGATCGGTGAGGACGTCCTCTGTCGGTTCTGGATTTCTACTCGGGAAAGTGCCATCGATCTGCGCATTAATCGTCGTGACTTTGCAATTGAGTTTGCTCAGCAAGAAGGGCGTAACAATGCTGCCCGCCCCACAGCCAGTGTCGACGGCCACAACGAACCCGCGTTTTTTAATGTCCGAGGCGTTCACCTTTCCCATAATACTCTCCATGTAAGCGGGTATCACGTTGGTGTCCGAAAGTTCCCCGGTCTCGCGCCAGTCAGCAAGCTTGAGACTACCTTTGAAATACACGTCTTCGACAGCGAGTTCTCCTTCGATTCCGAATTCTGTTCCATCTCCTGCGATCAGTTTTAGCCCATTGTATTCGCGCGGATTGTGCGATGCGGTGATGACGATTCCTGCGTCGGCATTGTCACGCACGAAGTACTGCACCGCAGGAGTCGGCGCTATGCCGAGATTAATAGCCTTGCAACCCGTTGCGAGCAGTCCGGCGATGGCCGCGTGACTAAGCATATTACCGGACACGCGCGTATCCTGTCCGACCGCAACAGTCCCCCTTGTAAGTGTTCCCAAGCTCATCGCCAGCCGCAGGGCGAGCTCTGAGGTTAGATCTTGGTTGACAATCCCCCGCACACCGTTCGTTCCGAAAAGCCTCATGATAATCCCCCTCGTCCAGGTCTGGCAGAAAGAATAGGTGCCCCTCTCATATTCCTACCCATTTGTCACCCTGCTCAGTAAGTTCCTTTTTCCAAATGGGAACCTCTTTCTTGATGCGTTCTATTGCATCCCTTAGTACCTTAAATCCCTCTTGTCGATGTGCCGCCGCAACGACGATGTACACGATGTCTTCGCCTTTATTGACGCGGCCTGATTTGTGGTATATCTTTACATCGACTATGCCCTCTATTGCCGTCAAATCGTGCGCGATTGAAGAAATTCGCTGCTGGGCTTCTCCTTCATAGATGTCAAATTCCAGGGCTGAGGCCTCTCCGCGGACAACTCCGGTGAACGTGAGTATCGCTCCTGCTTTGTGAATATCGGGGTGTGCGCGCACGGCTCTTACGAGTGCACCAAGCGTTATCCATTCTGGTGCAGTCGCAAGCGACTCGAAATGTTGTTCAAAGTTCAAAGAGGGCGCTAATCGCACCTCGTAAACCTCGTGAAAGGATGCGATTCTTGATGCAAGCGTGCTACCCACAACAACAGCAAAATCAAGGTCTTCCCGTTCCGCCAGCTGATCGAGCTCTCGCGCGATCTGATTTGCGTCATCAATAGCGCGCTGCGTCAGAACGTATCTGGAGGGTGATTGTATGGAAAGCAGGTCGTCTGCGACTTTTTTCGTGAATGACGCCGGTTTATCGTTGTGTTCCTCACGGAGCGTCGCCGCCTTGCAGCGGCGAGCAAGCTCAGCAATGAAGCGCTCACGCTGTTTTACTTCACCCGTGAGTGCAACAACCCTCACATCCTCATAGAACACAATAAGCGCATAAATACGTATTGATGACAGCCAACCGAGCTGAGCGCATCAATGCAATCAGAGAGCACGCGGGCGCCCTTGTTATGATGTCCGAAGAACTCAGATAGGCAGGCCGACCTTATGTAGATCGATAGGCGCGGGCAAGAATAGCGCAGACACGGTCCCGCCATCTGCGAACGCAAACGTGCATAAGACTGGCTTGGCGTGACTTGAGCCGGAGTACGCTCAGCGCCTCAGTGCTCTGCGAACTTAATTCGTCCTGCGCAGTGAGAGCAGACCCAAAGAACGCTTTCTCCTTTTTTTTCGCGTCGTAGGATTTTGATTCGACCTATCTCTGACTTTTCGAAGCTGCGCTGACAAAGTTTGCAAACCGTAGTCGTGTCCTGCCGCCCCATGCCCTGCTCCCGCAACAATCGACTGCCATACGGAGTGCAGTCAAAACTCAGGTAGTAGTAAAAGGACAACGTACTAAATAATATTTGCGTGGCCGTTTACCACACGTCAACTGCCCGCAATCTGCACCCGCCGGCAGCGCTTTGGTGAGTCAATGTTGAATTTGAGATTCACATTCCGCGAGTTGCAAATCACCAGCAGTTTTTCATATTTTCAGCTAACGTAAATAGTGATGATCAAGATTGACGGCAGCATAGGCGAGGGGGGAGGCCAAGTGCTGCGCATTTGCTTAGCGCTTTCAGCCTTGACGGGAGAGTCCGTCGCAATCAAGAACGTGAGAGTAAACCGCGCAAATCCTGGACTGCAAACTCAACATTTGACGGCGGTGCGAGCCTTAGCGGAGGTCGCCAACGCGAAGGTGATCGGGCTCGGGCTTGGCTCGTCTGAAATAACTTTCGTTCCAGGGCGGAGGCGCGGCGGGATTTATAGCTTTGATGCGAAAACGGCCGCCAGTACGACACTCATACTGCAAGCCCTTCTGCCCGTGCTTGCGTTCGCCGATCAACCTTCATCTGTTACCCTTATCGGTGGCACAAACAATCCTTTGGCTCCGCAAGTCGACTACGTGATCAATGTTTTAAATCCTGTACTAGCTAGCTTGGGATTTTTCTACCAATTGCGCCTCAGCAAGAGGGGATTTTATCCTCGCGGAGGGGGGCTCCTAAAGGTCGCAATCACGCCTGTAGAAAGACTAACTGCCATTAATGTCGCCACCATGGGATCTCTACGAGATATCAGAGGGATGTCACACTCGCGCAATCTCCCGGCTCACGTCGCAGAACGCCAAGCCGAAGCAGCGACCCAACGCTGCACGAGCGCCGGCTATCCAAATGTAAGCATAGAGCGAGATTTCGACCAGAGAGAACAAAGCCCGTCTACTGGAAGCGGCATACTGCTCTGGGCGGAGACGTCTACTGGGGGCAGATTAGCAGGGGATGCTTTAGGCGCGCGAGGAAAGCCTGCTGAGCTCGTTGGACGAGAGGGGGCAGCGAGGCTTCTAATGCAATTGTCGAAAGGGGCACCGTTCGACGTGCATCTGGGCGACCAGCTGGTTATCTGGCTGGCGCTAGCGGAGGGACGTTCTAGAATTGGAACAAGTGAGCTGACGCTTCACACCGTCACTGCCGTGGAGGTTACTGAGATGTTGACTGGCTGTCAGTTTAAGGTCAGTGGCGAGATCGGAAGCCCGGGAGTAATCGACTGTAATGGCGGCATCACGCCGCGGTAGCAGACGGCACCTTTGTTAAGCGGGAAGCTTGTAGAGGGCTGTTGCTAGTTCCCCATCTTTTACTACCGGCAGGCAGCCGACCCCGTTTGTTATCATCTCTTGGCCAGCATTCACGAGTGACGTCTCAGGTGAAGCAGTGAGCAGATTCTCAGACATGATGGTCTTGGCTAGGGTGCGATCTTGATGTCTCCTTCGCCAACCCGCCTCTGACGATTCTAGCATCTTCGCGAGGTCGTATTTGGCGATAACGCCAACAAGAGTCCCTTCATACTCAACCACTACCTACCTACTTTGTGTTTAAGCATCACGTTTTTCACGTGACTGACAGTGTCATCAGGTGAAACTGTGTATACAGGCGCACTCATTAAATCGTCGACTTGCATTTGATCCCCCTGCTGTTGGCTTTTTTTGCCGCCTCTATTCACAAAGTCAGAAATATATTAAAGCTCTATTTGCGATCTTATTAGCGAGCGACACGTGCCAATGCTGCTCGACTCTCTGATTAGCTGAAGTAATACGACAATGTTTCATCTATGCTTTCACGCTTACCACCGTTACGTTGTAACCCCACGCTCGGCGTAAACGATTACGCTCGACAATGCGCCGCATAGGTGCTGTCCTCCGACTGCTGTACTACAAGCGTGCGCGCCGTGCCGTTGCGGGTAGCTGAGGGGGTTCTGGTTGCTGATAATGAGGGGCACTGGTAGATTGCGTATGCCAGGTTTGAGGTTTACCGTGCATCCGGCAGCCGGCACCGAAAAAAGCACAACCGCACGAAATAGCGAATATAGTCTCTTTCCATATACTCGCATCCTGTCGACAATGATGTGTAACCTTGCACGCCAGATAAGAACTTGCTGCCCATCTGAAGCTTTTCAAACACGATGCTAGAGATGAGCTCTTTAAGCACTGTAATGCGTACTAGACTTACGGAGAGGATTTACAATCGCTTTTTAGCCGATTACGTGCCGCAATGCATTATGGATTGGTTCACTTGCCTCTTTTTATCTCAGTTTGCGCGCAGCGGTCGGTAACACTGCACGTCTGCGACTGAATCAATTACGACAAAAGCCATGAGCAAAGCAACAGTTTTCAGCACAATCAACGACACTCGTCTCAAACGAGTGCTGCCGCGTTTCTTGTGGTCACTGCGGCTGTTTGATTAACTTTCTATCAACGACGATGTAATCCTTTATCGCCCTGACGGCGTCAAATGGTAGAAATATAAAATCGTTTTCTATCCTAAACTCCTGCAGATTCAGGTCAGGATCGGGCTTCACTTTGAGATCAAGGATATCGCCTGTGTTCCCATCGATAATGAGGTCATAGAGCGTGCCGAGGTCTGTACCATCGCTCCCCATTACTTGCTTATTAGACAAATTCTTAGCGAATATCTCCTTTTTCATCTCTGCTTGCTACGTAGTTATCATACAAAAGGGTTTCTTATTCTCGGCGCTCACTGATAACTTATATGCGTCGTCGGCTCAGCAGGTCGGCCCCCTGCAAATTTCTGTTTTATCTGTTCGTAATATTGCATCGTATGTTCGTCAATCGCTGGCCGTACTTTTTTGAGCGCCTCTCTGAAGTGCCGCATTTCAATGGCGCTTATGTCCATCGCTTCTCGAAGCGCGAGCATTGCCGCTTCTTTGCAGAGAGTTTCTAAGTCGCTGCCCACATACCACTCAGTAAGATCCGCAAGCTCTTCAATGTCCACGTCATCGGAGAGAGGCATTGTTCGCGTGTGGATATTCAAGATTGATACTCTCGCACTCTTCTGAGGCGCACCAAGCAATATCATTCGGTCGAATCGTCCTGAGCGTAAGAGCGCCGGATCCACTATGTCAGGCCGATTCGTAGCGGCGATCACGACAATGTCCTTGAGATCTTGTAAGCCGTCAAGCTCCGTCAGCAGAGTGTTCACGACTCGTTCCGAGACCCGCGACGTGTCTTCTATGCCTCGCACGGGGGCGAGCGCATCGAGCTCGTCGAGAAAAACAACAACAGGCGCAACTTGTCGCGCCTTCTTAAAAACGCTCCTCACTGCGCGCTCTGATTCGCCAACCCATTTACTCATAAGCTCAGGGCCCCGCACGCTAATGAAGTTCGCTTCCGTTTCATTAGCTACCGCTCTGACGATGAGGGTCTTGCCAGTTCCTGGCGGTCCGAAGAGCAAGATTCCTCGGGGCGGCTTAATGCCCATTCTTCTAAATGATCGGGCCTCTTTCAGAGGCCATTCTATCGCTTCGATCAGTTCCTGGCGAGCTTCCTCAAGCCCGCCTACGTCGTTCCAGGTAGTATCAGGAATTTCGATGAGAATCTCGCGGAGAGCACTTGGCTGTATTTCTCGAAATGCTTCGCTGAAATCCTCCTCAGTGATTTTTATTTTAGTGAGGGTCTCTGCCGGAATCTCTTTGTCGAGGTCGATATCTGGCATGTATCTCCTCAAGGCCCGCATTGCCGCCTCTTTCGTGAGCGAGAGGAGATCTGCTCCGACAAAGCCGTGGGTGATGCTCGCTAGCGCTTCGAGCTTGACGTCGCTGGCGAGTGGCATGTCCCGAGTATGAATTTGCAGGATTTCCTTTCTGCCGCCATAATCCGGCACCGATATTTCAATCTCCCTATCGAACCGCCCGGGACGCCTCAAAGCAGGATCAATCGCTTCAATCCTGTTTGTAGCTCCGACTATTATTATTTCACCCCGCTCTTCAAGCCCATCCATTATAGTAAGCAGCTGCGCGACAACGCGTCGCTCAACTTCTCCGGTTACGTCTTCGCGCTTCGGCGCGATTGAATCAAGCTCATCAATAAATACAATCGAGGGAGTGCGATCGCGGGCTTCCTCGAAGATTTCACGTAGTCTTTGCTCGCTCTCCCCGTAGTACTTGCTCATAATCTCAGGTCCCGCTATAGAATAGAACGATGCGCCCGATTCATTCGCAACGGCTTTTGCAATGAGCGTCTTGCCAGTACCAGGGGGCCCGTGAAGCAGCACGCCGCTCGGTGGCGTTATGCCAAGGGCGTGGAAGACTTCGGGATGCTTCATAGGAAGTTCGATCATCTCTCGTATGCGCTGTATCTCGTCTCTCAGGCCTCCGATATCTTCGTACGAGATGCCCGTAGCACGCACCGATTCAAACCCCTTGACAGGCTTGTCCCTTAAATCTAGCTGGGTCCGCTCAGTGATGAATACCACGCCGAGCGGACTCGTATTGACGACGACAAGCGGCACGGCTTGACCCGGCACCCGCAAGAGTGGGTGTGACGCGACACTCATAATGGGCACGACGTCCCCCTGAACCATTGGGCGCTTGAGCAGCTGACGGTGGACGCTATCCGTCATCTCGGCAAGCGGTTGGGCAACGGTCCCTTCAGGAGGGGCAAGCACAACTTTCTGCGCTTCGTTCACCTTTGGCTTGCGCACAAGAACGCGCTCCCCCATCCCGACGCCTGCATTTTGACGAATAAAGCCATCTATCCGTATGATGCCCTCGTGCCAATCCTGACGATCGGCCCGCCAGACTTTGGCAGCGGTACTGGTCTTGCCAATGATTTCTATGATTTCTCCAGGGGATAGCTGAAGCTTGAGAAGTGTGTCTGGGTCGAGTCGAGCGATACCCCTTCCCGAATCGTTCGGATAGGCTTTGGCGACCTTTAGCTGGACCTCTTGCGCCACGCGATCAGAACCTAAGCTTATATGATAACACGGTGATATATAAGGGTGGCTAAAAGAGCCCTAGCTGCATACACATGACGATACTTGCATTTGAGCCTTTTTCCGGCGCTTCGGGAGATATGCTGATCGGATGCCTCATCGATCTTGGCGCAGACGCGTCCGCCGTTCGAGAGAATATGGAAGCTGCCGCCAGCGTCGAAGTGCAGATCTGCGAGGTGCAAAAGTCGGGGATACGGGCAACGCGCGTCAACGTGATCGCGCACGACGGGTCACGCACGTACCTGGAACTCATTGACGCGATTCAGTCGTGCGGAATCAGTTCAACGATACTCGCCGATGCGAGCGCGATATTTGCGATCCTAGCAGAGGCAGAAGCAGCTGTGCACGGAGTTCGCAAAGATGAAGTCATATTCCACCAAGTGGGCGCTCAAGATGCCGTTGCAGATGTGATCGGCGCCTGCACTGCTATTTCACAACTCAAGGTTGACTCCGTATTCACGACCCCTATATGCGTCGGCGGGGGGTCTGTAGAGACTGATCACGGACATCTGCCCGTACCCGCTCCTGTGACCGCTGCCATACTCTCCAAATACCACCTGATAACCAGAGGGGGGCCCGTTGAGGGCGAACTGCTCACCCCTACAGGTGCGGCTATTCTTGCCTTTTTCACCCGAATTTCGGACGTTTTCTTGCCGCAAATGACCCTCGAGCACGTGGGGTACGGTGCTGGATCTCGAGATTACCCCCACGCAAACGTCCTGCGTGCCACGCTCGGCCAGGTCAATGAAGATCTGCTACTTGATGATGTCCAGGTGCTCGAAACCAACGTGGACGACGTCACAGGGGAGGTGCTCGGAAGTCTCATAGAGGGACTCCTCGAAATTGGCGCGCTCGACGTGGCAATCATACCCACGACGGGGAAAAAAAGCAGAACTGGACACATTATCCAGGTGATCGCCCGGCCCGCTGAATCGCACCGACTTGCAAAGAAGATCATTGAAGAAACTGGCAGCTTAGGAGTGCGAATCACGCCTACACATCACAGAATCAAAACACTGAGGCGTTTTGAAACAGTAACGTTGCGCATCGGCAATGAATCTTACACGATTAACGTAAAAGTTGCGACAGACCAACACGGGACTGTGCTCAACGTTGCCGCCGAATTTGACGAGGCAACTGCGCTTGCAAGGAGGCTAAATATCCCTGTTAAGCGTGTTATGAGGATGGCTGAACAGGAGGCCTGGAACCGAGTCGGCGGCTAGTGCGTTTGATCGTCGCTTGCTCCCGCGTGTTCCGCGAGAGCTTGATTTATCGTTATTTCGCCTTTCGCTGCCCTTTGGGCAAGCTTTCGCGAAATTGTTGTTCGACCTTCAGAGAGCTCTCTGGTCCTCTCTTGAATCCACCGGATTTCACCCTTCGAAGGGAGCACGTCTTGATGTCCCGCGGGGGTGCCATGCGTGTATGCGATGTTGATTGCGGCAACGACATCTGAGATCGCGATTCCTGCCGTGCCCTTTCCCAGGTATGGCGAGGTTCCGCTTTCATCGACGAACTCAACGGCGACGCCGCGCGAAATTAAGGCATTTGCTAAATGCGTGCTCGTCAGGCGCGCTCCGTTTCCAATTCTTACCAGGATCTTAGGATATGTCTGCTGAATCCGCTCTACAATCTTCGAAGCCTGTCTTAAGGGGACACGGTAAACAGCCTCAACAATACCATTCGCGACGACGGCAATTCCGGGTTCATCTCCTGGATCGATCCCTATGACGGCGCTTTCAGGTACGCCTGTATTTCTGAGACGTCGTATCGCTTCGCTGACCGCTATCTCGGGATCAGACGCAATAACGACATTCGGAAAAGAGATCGCGCTCGCCTCCTGGTCAGAAGTGATTACCACGCCAACTTCGCGTCCTATAGCTTCGCTTGGCGCTACAGTTACAAATTTGAGCCTCTTTTCGCGAAGCTCTCTTGTGATGTCCTGGTAAAGTGCGAAGTCCGTCGTTGCTAGGGCTATGTAGATCTTTGCCCCTCCTGCTCTAATTCTGGAACGAAAGTTTATAACTCTAACTCTCCATAATGCCATAGCGAACGGCTTTGCGTTGTTTTTGAGGTTAAATTTGCTCTGAGGAAGTGAACATTGACCCTTTATCCGAGTACCTGCCACAGCATCGATGCCCTCGTCGGCGGCGGCTTTCCAACAGGAGTCGTGTCGCACATCTATGGAGAGCCGGGAAGTGGGAAGACCAGCCTATGCATACAGCTAGCTACGAACGTCATAAGACGCGAAAAGCGCGTGATTTATATCGCGGCTGGTCCGTTCCCAGGCGAACGGTTCGCTCAGATCGCTGCAACGGACACTGCACCGATCAGTCAAAAACTGCTCGTTTTCGAGGTGAAAAGCTTCGATCAGCAGCGGACTACGCTGGGTAATATCAAGAAAATAGCACAGGAAAACATAGGGCTTATCATTTTCGATACAGCCACCGCTTACTATCGGCTCGAACAGGCAAAAAACACGGAGACTTGGTCGCGACACGCCATCGCCAATCAAGTTCTTTTGCTGCTCGGTTTAGCCAAAAAGTACGACCTGGCCGTTATGTTAACCAACCAAGTTTATGTCGACATCGACACTAGGGAGGTGCTGCCTGTTGCGGGGTATCTGCTTGATAACCTCTCCGCCATCGTTTTACAATTCACAAAAACTCACTCGGAACGGCGATGCGCGATATTGAAGAAGCACCCCATACTGCCGCTCGAGACAAGCGCGTATTTTAAGCTTACGGGTCGGGGACTCTCCGACGCTTAACCTTTTTTTAGGAAATAGATGCCCTTGTAGACCGTTTCCGCCGGCCCCTCCATCAGGGCGCGGTCTTTCCTCAACGTAACTTTCAAAGGACCACCTAACGTTTTGACAGTGACCCGAGTGCCTATGAGGCCCATCTGGTTCGCGACAGCTGCGGCTGCGACAGCACCGGTGCCGCAGCTGAGAGTCTCACGTTCCACGCCGCGCTCGTACGTACGAACAGCAAGCGTATTCCCATCGACTTTCACAAAATCGACGTTGGCTCCTAAAGGGAACACTGGATCAAACCGAATCTTTACTGCTAAGTCGTGCACATCATCGTCAACTTGATCGTCAAAGATCACCGCGTGAGGAACACCGGTGTTGACCGCAGAAACCACCACTCCGTGCATATTTTCGATGAACTGATCGCCGGTCCCGAGCGCTGGTATCGCTGGGCGGGCAAACCGAGGCTTGCCCATATCGACAACTACCGAGCTTCTCTTAGCGGTGATCTCGCGAACCCCCGCCTTTGTCTTCACCGTCATGCGGCCGCGCTTCACATACCCGGCATCGACGGCGTACATGACAAGACAACGAATGCCGTTTCCACACATCTCCGCCTCAGAACCGTCAGGCTGAAGCAATCGCATGCCCAGATCGACCCCCGCAGGCCGTGACACAAAAAGAACCCCATCGGCGCCTATGCCAAACCGACGATCACACGTCTTTATGGCAAAACTCGATTTGTTTTTGATGGCCACTTTCTCAGTCTCGTCAATGATGACAAAATCGTTCCCATTACCGTGCATCTTGACGAACTCTAATGCCCTCATAGTGAACCCTTATAGCAGGCGCGGTGGAATACGCTGCCCGATCAAGAGATCCTCGTAGGTTTCGCGCCTTCGAATGATTTCTGCCTCACCTGCGCTGACGAGCACTTCACTCGCGCGTGCGCGTCCGTTGTACTGAGAGCTCATCGCAAACCCGTACGCGCCTGTGTCGAGTATAGCGATTAGGTCATCTTTTTCAACGCGTGGAAGACGTCTGTCTCTTGCCAGTATGTCACCGCTTTCGCATATCGGGCCGACGACCGTGTACACGTGATCGGGTGTTTCATCGAGCTTATTCGCGACGATCACCTCGTGGTACGACTCATACAAGGTCGGGCGGAGCAGAAGGTTAAACCCGGCGTCAACGCCGACGAAAGTGCTATGCGCCTCCTTGACGGTGCTTACCGCACAGAGCAGAATTGCGCCGTCACCGACGACGTACCGTCCCGGTTCAAGCACGAGCTTGGGGCGCACGCCCAGCGCGCGTGTACGTGCCGTGAAGATCGGCAGAATCACATTCGCGAGGTCGATTGGGGTTGGCGCCGTCCCGGCGTACGGTATGCCCAGTCCACTGCCGACGTCAACGAAATCGAGTTCGAGCTCAAGGTCGTTT
>Ga0182017_10003876_pt1 | contig 11165 bp, 10 predicted proteins | sample 712E3DmetaG_FD_120492 | JGI IMG/M metagenome (GOLD analysis project Ga0182017, IMG submission 120492) | Permafrost microbial communities from Stordalen Mire, Sweden - 712E3D metaG | ecosystem: Environmental > Terrestrial > Soil > Wetlands > Permafrost | place: Sweden: Stordalen | collected... | reverse complement strand
CTCATGCAGGAATTCCTCGGGCTGCCACCGGAAGCTTCAACGTATGCCCATGAGATCGACGGCTCCATGGCGATGATTCACTGGCTGATGTTCGTCCTCTTTGCCGGCTGGGGGGCGTTCTACCTCTATAGCCTTATCCGATTCCGGCGTTCGAAGAATCCAGCGGCGCAATACGGAGGGCTCAAGAGCAAGTTCCCGTATGTCGTGGTTGCCGCGGTCGCAATCTTCGAGGGAGTGGCCCTGGCGGCGTTCGATCTTCCCTTGTGGGCGAAGCTCGTCAAAGACATCCCCTCCGAAAAGAACGCGACGGTGGTCAGGGTTGTGGGGGAGCAATTCGCCTGGAATTTCCACTATCCCGGACCTGACGGCATTTTCGGGCGGACAGATATCTCGCTGGTCAGTCCGGAAAACCCGTTGGGACTCGACCGGAACGATCCGGCTGCGAAGGACGATATTACCACGGTCAACCAGTTGGTCATACCGGTGAACAGGCCTGTGATCGTCCGGCTCACAAGCAAGGACATGATCCACAGTTTCGGCATCCCCTATTTCCGCGTGAAGCAGGATGCAGTTCCCGGACAGTCGCTCCGTTTGAGCTTTACGCCCACGATGACCAGTGACGAAGTACAGGAGGCAGTCGCCCGATCATATCGGATCGATCGCGCGACCGACACGGACAAGTTCTCCGTCTTCGTGGCGCAGCAGGAATACAGGGACAAGGAAGGGAATGTCCTGCTTGCGAAAGGGGACGGCATCACCCCCGATGCTGTCGGGAAGCTCGCCGATGCGGGGATTGGCGAAGTGCGCCTGGGCCCGTATTCTCCGATCGAGGTGGCATGTTCGCAGCTGTGCGGCCTTGGTCACTACAGGATGCGGGCCACAGTCACGGTGGTCACTGCGACAGGATTTCAGGAGTGGATAAGGGATCAGGAGGCGGCACTCCAACAATGAGGACAGATCACTTTCATCCGGGCGTCCACCGGTTCGCTGTTTTCACGGCCTGTTGCACATTCGGACTTCTCATCGCCGGAGGTCTGGTGACGAGCACCGATTCGGGGCTCGCGGTCCCCGATTGGCCGCTTTCGTACGGCCAGCTCATGCCCCCCATGGTGGGGGGGATCTTCTATGAACACGGCCACCGCATGATCGCTACGTTCGTAGGAATCCTGACGGTCATTCTGGCAATCGCCCTCTGGCGGGTAGAGAAGAGACGCTGGGTAAGGGTTCTTGGCTTTCTTTCGCTTGGCGCCGTCGTGACGCAGGGAGTCCTGGGGGGACTGACCGTGCTGTTTCTCCTCCCTACGCCTGTTTCTGTCGCTCACGCAATGCTCGCGCAATCCTTCTTTTCTCTGACGATCCTTCTCGCTCTTGTCACCTCGGCTGCCTGGATGCAGCCGTCGGCGGGTGTATCGGCGATGGCCCGTGCAACCCGATGGTTCGCGGTCAGCGCGGTGTTCGTCGTTCTTCTCCAGCTTTTTCTCGGTGCATGGATGCGCCACAGCAGCGCGGGTCTTGCCATCCCGGATTTTCCTTTGACGTACGGCACGCTCCTGCCCCCCATGGATGAGGGCGGACTTGCGGCGGTAAATCAGATTCGAATGGCGTGGTACGATATGCCTCCGGTCAGCATCGGCCAAATCTGGATCCATTTTCTTCATAGGGGAGGAGCGCTTGTGGCTGCATGCGTGGTACTCGGTTTTGGGCGTCACATCCTTCGATCGTATCCCGGCGAGTCGAGATTACGGGAGCCGGCGATCGTCATGATGATGCTGATTCTCGTTCAGCTTCTTCTCGGCGCGCTCACGGTCTGGACCGGAAAGGGGGTCCAGATTGCGACGGCGCACGTTGCTGTTGGGGCGCTTCTGCTTGCCACGACCGTCTTTGTTACGGCCCGGGTATTCCGATTCTTCGTGCTGCCCGCGGCTGCGCGTCCACCCGTCCCGGCACTGGTCGCTGAAGCAGGTGCGCAATGAGAATGAAGATCGAGGGACGGGGTGTCATCGCCATCGAATGGACCCGCGTGCTTGATTATCTCTCGCTGGCAAAGCCGGAGCTCACTCTCCTTTCCGTGTTGACGGCCGTTGCAGGGTATTGTTTGGGAGCCGGCGGCTCGGTTCATCCGGGAATCCTTCTTTCGGTTGCCGCAGGAACCGGGATGGTGGGAGGGGGTGCGGGCGCGCTGAACCAGTACATGGAGCGCCGGTTCGATATCCTTATGAAACGAACGGAACGCCGGCCGCTTCCCGCCGGCCGCCTGTTGCCTGTGGAAGCACTGACATTTGGGACGTTCCTCTCCATTGCGGGGATCGTCTACCTTGGGCTCGCCACCAACGTTTTGACCGCGTTTCTTGCGGCAGTCACCAGCGTGACGTATCTTTTCCTCTACACTCCGCTGAAGCGGATCACTCCATGGTCGACGCTTGTTGGGGGGATCCCGGGTGCGCTTCCCCCGGTGATGGGCTGGACAGCAGCGCGGAATGCAGCGGAGCCCGGCGCATGGATTCTGTTCGGCATCCTCTTTCTCTGGCAGATGCCGCATTTCCTTTCACTTGCATGGCTGTACCGTGACGATTATAAGAGCGCAGGGTATCGGCTTCTGACAGTCCTCGATACGAGCGGGGAGAGGACAAGTCGCCATGTCCTTGCCGCCACGATCGGACTTCTCCCGGTGTCGCTGATGCTGTCGGTCACGGGAACGCTGGGATGGGTGTATGCAGCGGGATCATTTTCTCTCGGGTGCCTCTTCCTCATCCCGGCCTTGCGCCTCGCGGGTCGGAGGACGAATGCGGGTGCGCGGCAGTTGTTCATCGCTTCCCTTGCGTATCTTCCTCTGCTGATGGCGATGATGGCCGTTGACCGATTGATCAGTTGATCGCAATGGATATTCATTTCCTTCCTCATGTGAATGCGCTGCTGAATGCCGGCTCGTCGATCTTTCTGGCGGCGGGATACTACGCGATCAGGGAGGGGCGCACACGGCTTCATCGCGCCGCCATGATTTCCGCTCTGGTTTGCTCGTCCCTCTTTCTCACGTCGTATGTTGTCTATCATGCGAACATTGGAAGCATGCCGTACCATGGACAGGGTGTGGTACGGAGCGTTTACTTTTCGATACTTATTTCCCACACGGCCCTCGCGGCAGCTGTCCCTGTGCTTGCGGGAATGACGCTGGTCCGCGCATTGCGGCGATCGTTCAGGGCCCATAAGGCGATCGCCCGGTGGACGCTGCCCATATGGTTCTACGTGTCTGTGACCGGCGTGATCATTTACCTGATGTTGTACCAATTCCCCGCCCCGACCGCCTGACTTTTCCAGCCGGCTTTCCTGTTCGCCTCCAATTCCGTATCTTCGAAACAAGGATCTCCTTGCGATAGCCGGCAGCACACGTGATGATGGTCGAATCCACCAATCCTGACATTTGCGAGCAATGCGGTCTTCCGATACCTGAAGTGCAGTTTCCCGGCTTTGGGGGGGCGCATCGGAGACGGTTCTGCTGTTACGGATGCTACCTGACGAACACGATCACGGGGGAGAAAGGGGAGGAGGGAGTCCCCATCCTCTTCCTGGCCCGCCTGGGACTCGCCGGATTTCTGGCGATGAATGCGATGACTTTCACCTGGGCGCTGTACGGGGACAAGCTCTCCTTTCTCTTTCCAGTAGAGCCCGAGTCCCGTCGCTCGATCACCTACCTTCTCTTCATCCTTTCTGTCCCGGTCTATCTCCTCATAGGATTGCCATATCTCAGAAATGCGATCCGCGAAGTAAGGAATGGCATTCCCGGTATCGACACGCTGATAGCGTGCGGATCGACCGCAGCGTTCATTCTCTCGCTCTATTCCACGTTCACGGGAGGATCTGCGATCTATTACGATACGGCGACGATGGTGCTCGTTCTGGTCACCTTCGGCCGCTACCTTGAGGCGAATGCACGGCTCAAAAGTTCGCATGCGCTGCAGCATCTCTTTGGAAACGTGAGGGGAAGAGCCCGGCGTATCGATGGGAGCGAGGAACGTGTTGTTGAAGTGGATGTTCTTGCGCCCGGGGACAGGATAAGGATCTTGCCAGGTGAGGAGATTCCAGTGGACGGCGAGGTCATGGAGGGCGCCACGTCGGTCAACGAGGCGATGCTGACCGGCGAGTCAGCCCCCGTCCGGAAGGCCGGCGGGGACAACGTGATTGGAGGCTCAGTAAATTACGACGGGACGATCGTCATGGTTGCAGGTGCAACAGCGGGGAGCGGCCTGCTGGCGCGACTACACGCCCTGACCGAAAAGGTCCTGACGGCGCGATCCCCCGCACAACTCCTTGCTGAGAGGATAACGCGCGTATTTGTTCCAGGCAGTATTCTTCTCTCCCTTGCCACGGGGGTCTTCTGGGGTGTGCGGTCGAATCCGGCGACGGGGCTGTTGAACGGCCTTTCAGTACTCCTGATCGCCTGTCCGTGTGCACTGGGTATTGGAGCGACGCTGGTCGGTTCCATTGGCTATACGGCAGCGGCGAAAAGGGGGGTTCTGTTCAAGTCGATGGCATCGCTGGAGACTGCCGGCGAGGTTGGAGAAGTCTTTTTGGACAAAACAGGGACACTGACGGAAGGGAATCTTCGTGTTGTGAGGTTTGAGCGGCTCGGCGAGGAATGGGGGGAGGCCGATGTCCTGGGGATGGCGCGAGCAATAGAACTGCACTCAGAGCATCCTGCAGGGAGGGCAATCGTTCGATATGTCGATGCGGTGCACAGCGGCCTCTTTGCGGGGGAGGAAGTCAGGTCTCTGCCCGGGAAGGGGATCAGTGGATATGTTGACGCGGGTGATGGAAGAAGGCACGTGGTACTGATTGGAGTCGAGAGAAATAGTAAAGAAGAATCGAAGTCAAACAGTGTAATGGCTTTATTTGCAAGAAGTTCTATCTGGGTAGATGACGTGAAATGTGGTACCTTTATGCTTGCCGATGACCTGAAGAGAGGATCCGTCATTGCGGTCCGCCAGCTTGAACAGATGGGAATGCATCTCCATCTGGTATCGGGGGACGGGGAGGAGCAGGTCGCTGGAGTGGCCTCTGCGCTTGGCTTTCACGGAGAAGTTCGAGGGCACCTTCGGCCGGAGGAGAAAGCATTGCTTGTCACGGAGAAGCGAGCAGCCGGTGCGCGGGCAGCCATGGTGGGGGATGGGATAAACGATTCTGTGGCCCTTGCTGCGGCGAATATAGGGATTTCTTTCCGTTCCGGAACAGATCTCTCACGCATGGCCTCTGATGTCGTGATCATGGACGATGATATCGGGCAGGTGCCTTGGATTTTTGCATTCGGCCGCCGAGTGCGCCGGACAATCGCTTGGAACTTTCTTTGGGCTTTTTGCTACAATGCCGCAGGAATGGGATTAGCCATGATGGGAAAACTCGAACCGGCCTTTGCTGCAGCGGCGATGGTTTTCAGCAGTCTTCTTGTGATAGTGAATTCCTCACGCGTTGCTTCCGGGCAGCCTTCTGCCAGGTCGGATTCGCCGTGCGAAGGCCAACGAGGGATTGCGTCCCCATCAGGAGGGGGGGAGGGCCTCGATGATGTGCGTGAGAAGCCGGGAAAGTGAATGGCGGACACGCATGCCCACATCCGTCACATCCGTGTGATTCAATTTGCTTGATCCAAGTCCGGTTGCCTTGTTCGTAATGCAGGAGATACCGAGTACCTGCATTCCATAGTCGGCCGCGAGTTCTGTCTCCTTCACTGTTGACATTCCTACTGCATCACCTCCGCATCTTCGGATCATTTCTACTTCAGCAGCAGTCTCGTAAGCGGGGCCCTTGACAGCAACATACACGCCGCGCTTCATGGAAATTCCATCTTTCCGCGCTGTCTCGGTTGCAACGGATTTTAGGAAACAATCAAAGATCGGCTCCCGTCGACCCCATGTTTCTCCAGAGGTGATTCCGTGAAGGGTGAGATCAATTTGTTCTTCGATGAGCATCAGATCCCCGGGGGAGAATGATGGGTTGATTCCCCCTGCGGCGTTCGTTGCGATGAGAATTCGCGCACCCAAATGGTGGGCAATCGTTACGGGATAGAGGACCTGGCTGTAGTCGTTCGATTCGTAGAAATGAACGCGCCCCTGAAAAAGAAGGAGTTGCTTTGCCCCGAGGCGGGCAAAGACGAGATTCCCCCTGTGGCCGGGAACAGTCGGCCTGGGGTAGTAGGGGATTTCATTCGTCGTCACGGATGCCGAGGCATGCAATGTGTCCGCATAATCCGACAGGCCTGATCCCAGCACCAGGGCGATATCGGGCGTCATATTGGTCTGCGCGCGGATATGCCGGAGGGACGCATCAATGTGTGTATGGTTGAAGAGCATCAGGATCCGAAAAACATTCCCGCAATCGTCGCTGTCATCAGGTTCGCCAGAGTACCGCCGAGAACCGCCCGGAGGCCGAGGGAGGCGAGGTCTTTTCGCCGCTCCGGTGCCAGCGGACTGATGGCGCCGATCTGAATGGCGATGGAAGAAAAGTTGGCAAAGCCGCAGAGAGAGAACGTAGCAATCATGATCGCCTTCTCCGACACGATCTTGTGGGCGGAGATCAGCGCGGCAAGATCGGTGTATCCGACAAACTCGTTCAGGACGAGCTTCGTCCCGATCACGGAGCCGACATGGAGCGCCTCTGACCAGGGGACGCCGATGGCGAAGGCAAGATATTGGAGGACAACCCCGAAGATCAGCTGAAGCGAAAGGGGTTGGCCGTAGGCGGTCATGAGGGGAGCATTGGCCCCTGTCACGCTCCCGAGCCATGTCAGCACTGCATTACACATCGCGATCAATGCGATGAACGCGATGAGCATCGCACCGACAGTCAAAGCGAGCTGGAGGCCGTCGGTGGCACCCGCGGCGGCGGCTTCGATGGCATTGGAGGCAGGACGTTCGATGGTGATCCGGACGGTTCCCTTTGTCACCGGGGTCCCTGTCTCGGGATACAGAATCTTGGAGATGGCAAGCCCGGCGGGCGCTGCCATGATACTCGCCCCAAGAAGTTGTGCGGCGAATTTCGCCTGCCCCACCTCGAGCGGCAGGCCGTGTGCCTGGGAATAGCTATAGCCGAGCAATTGAACGTATGCAGCCATCACCCCGCCCGCTATCGTACACATGCCGCCAATCATGATCGTCAGCAGTTCGGATCGTGTCAGCGTCTTCAAGAAGGGCTTGATGATCAGCGGGGCTTCCGTCTGTCCGACGAAGATACTCGCTGTATTGGACAAGGACTCGGCACCGCTCGTCCCCATCACCCGTGCCATAACCCACGCCATCGCTTGGACGATGCGCTGCATGATTCCGAGGTAGTACATCAAGGACATCAGAGCGGCGAAGAAGATGATCGATGGCAGGACCTGGAAGGCGAAAAAGACTCCCAGAGTTCCTTCCGCACCTGGTCCAACGGCGAGATTGCCGAACACGAATCGGGCTCCCTCGGTTGTGAATCCAACCACCCTGACAAAAATCACGCTGAGCCATTCGAAGGCCAGCATGGGCCAGCCAAGGGGGGAGAAGTAGTCGGCGAGATCTGTCCCTTTCAGCATCAGGACGGCAAACACGAGCTGAAGTCCGAACCCAGCCAGAACCAGCCGCCAGTCGATGATCTTCTTGTTGTTCGAAAACGCAAAGGCGATCCCCACAAGGAGGAGCAGCCCGCATGCGCCGTGGAGAACGGACAGAAAGGTCATGGCCGGTATCTGCGTGGTTCAGGTTGTCGGCGGCTCAAAACAGCGGCGGCAGCGGGCCTCGTACGAGTCCTTTGCCCCGACGAGGACTCTCTCGTTTGCCGCGGTCGTTCGTTGCGTCCGATCGGCAGGATTGCCACAGACGACGCAGATCGCCAGGGTCTTGGTGATATACTCGGCAATGGCAAGGAGCTGCGGCATGGGTTCGAATGGCTTTCCACGGTAATCCTGATCGAGGCCGGCGATGATCACGCGCTTTCCCCGGTTCGCGAGCGTCTCCGCCGCGTCCACGATGCCCATGTCAAAGAACTGGCCTTCGTCGATCCCGACAACCTGCGCATTCCCGGCCAGCCGCAGGATGTCGGCCGAGGAATCGACCACCGTGGAGAGCAACTTTGCATCACTATGGGAGACAATATGGTCCGGGCTATACCGGCTGTCGATCTTTGGCTTGAAGATTGCCACCTCCTGGCGCGCGATCTGGGCGCGACGTATCCGTCGGATCAATTCTTCTGTCTTGCCGCTGAACATGCATCCGGCGATGACTTCGATCCATCCCACGTCATGGGGTGAATCATGCGAGGTTGGAGCACTCATACACGCCTATTCCTTGACGAGATGTGTTGCACCAAAGGGGAGAGGGAGCAATTCGCTCATCGTGGCTACCGTTGCGGGTCCTTTCCTCCCGACCATAATGACCTCGATGTCGCCTGCGAGATCCAGAAGCACCTGGCGGCACGCGCCGCAGGGTGGGGTGCCGCCGTCTCCATCGGTGGCGATAGCGATGGCGGAAAACCCCCGCACTCCTTCGGACACGGCCTTGAAGATCGCCGTTCGTTCGGCGCAGACAGTCAGCCCATAGGAACTGTTCTCGATATTGCAGCCCGTGTACACCTTCCCCGATCGAGCGAGAACCGCGGCGCCGACGCGGAAATGGGAATAGGGAGAATAGGAGTGTTTCTTCGCCAACCGGGCCAGCCGGACGAGCACTTTGTGGTCCATCAGGATGGAAGAGGATGAATGACAAATACTATTGAATTAAGGGAAGAGAATCAACTGCGCGAAAGAGTGATCACAGTGATCTCCGGTGGGCAGTTGATCCGCATAGGGAGTCCGACGGTGCCGACGCCGCGGGAAACGAACATTTGCGCTGTGCCGTGGCGGTAGTGTCCCCAGACGTAAGGGGAAAAGAGCTGGGCCGGCGTCAGCGTGACGTTGCCGAACCGTCCGAAAACAATCTGTCCACCGTGTGTATGTCCACTCAGCACAAGGTCGATGCCTTCATCCGCGGCCTGCGGGAGGAAATAGGGCCGGTGGCACAAAAGGATGCTCGGCACTCCGGGGGATGCGCCACGGAGCGCGCTCCGGAGATATGCCGAAGCCCGTTCCGGCCGTCCCACATCGTCGATGCCCACCAACGCGATGCTCCCTCCCCCTTTCGTGACGAGCGTGCGCTCGTTGTGAAGAAGTCGGATGCCGCAGTCGTTTACCTCGCGGGCGACACGATCAGGATCAGCGGCAAAGAAGTCGTGGTTTCCCATCACGCCGTACACACCGGAGGGTGCGTGGAGCGCGCTGAAGGCCTCCGCAAACGGATACACTTCTTCGGTGGCACTGGTGACGAAATCTCCCGGGACGACGATCACATCGGCATCCACGGAGAGAAGCGCCAGGACGCAGGCGTCCATCTCGGCCCTGGTCATGAAGGGACCGGAGTGAATATCGCTTGCCATCGCGATCGTAAAGCCATCCATGGATGGCGGGAGCGAGGCAATGGCAATTTGCGTCCGTGTAAAGCGGACATCGTCCTTCTCGGCGTACACACCGTATGCGGCGCTGCCGAAGGAGACGGCTGCGAGGCCGTACGCGCTTCGGCGAAGGAAGACCCGGCGCGACTTGTCGAATTGTACGATGGCAGGGCGGCGTTCGAACGCTTTGAGCTGCCTGCCGATCTGCGGCGTTGCGTGCAGAAGACGACGCAGCAGGCGAAACAGGAGGGTGAGAATCAGGGCGGGAAGCAGGAAGAAGCCGAGAATCAATACCGCCCCGTGCCAGAGGTAGAACGGGTCCGTTGCGACATAGAGAAACCAGGACGGAAGCCATGTGGTCCGCACGTGAACAACGAGAAGAAGGGAAAGCGTGCCGTTGAACAGGAGAAACAGTCCGGCAAGAAGAATCTGGATGCCCCGGTTGTCCGGCCAGCTTTGCCGCAGCCAGCGGCGGGCGGAGATGTACACAATTCCTTCCACGCACAGGACGACCGCAAGCACGATCACACGAAACATGGTTCCTCGGGTTCATGGAGAGGATCGAAAATGGATTGCGGTGCCGCAAGCCACTGGGAGGATGAAAGTTCCGAAGATTTTCCCCGGAGTGCAAGTCGTTTGTGTCTTGTGGATCCCTTCACGATTTGCTATATTGCATGAGTGATTGTTGGTATGTGCGGGCCTGGATCAATCGACCGCTTCCTATTGCGCATGGCATCGTTGGTTGTTCGGCTTCTCAAAAAAACCTGGGTGCAAATACTCCTGGCGGTGAGCGCAGGGCTCATCGTCCTTTTTGTCCTCCTGAACAGCGTTCTCCTTCCTCTCTACGTCAACCATGGAAACACCCTTCGCGTTCCTGACGTGACAGGTGACGAGCTCCTGCAAGCGGAGAGGACTCTCGAAGCGGCAGGTCTCCAACCCATTGAGGCGGAGACACGTTCCGACCCGAAGATTCCGGTGGGTTCGGTGGTGTTTCAGAATCCGGCGGCGGAATCGGTGGTCAATCACGGAAGAAGGGTCTACCTGACGGTTTCGGGAGGTGAGATTCAGGTCGTCGTTCCGCTGCTGCGCGGTCACTCGATGCGCGATGCAAAATTCGCGCTGGAACGGGTGGGGTTACGGCTTGGCAACACGACGTTTCAGCCGTCCGATCAATATCCCGAAAACACGATCATTGCCCAGTCGTTTTCCGCCGAACTGCGGATCCCGCGCGGAGCTCGTGTCGACATTACCGTCAGCAGCGGGCGGGTGGTGACCGGCAGCACTCTCGTGCCGAACCTCGTTGGGAAGACGGTGACAGAGGGACAGAGGATGCTCGGAACTGTCGGACTGGGTGTCGGGAACATCACGTATCAGCCGAGCTACGAGCTTGTACCGAACACGATTGTCGAGCAATTTCCCCGCGCCGGCGATGCAGCCCTCGCAGGACAGAAGGTCGATCTCTTCGTCGTGAAGGCGGGGAAACCGGAAGAAGAAATCGCATTGCCCAAAAAGTGATCCATCGGGGAAAACCGCCCTTCCGGGAGACGTTCATGGAGAAGCAGGTGAAACTTACTATCGTGCCTTCACTTCTGGCCGCAGATTTTGCGGACCTGCGGGGGCAGATTGCGCAGGCGGAAGCGGGGGGGGCCGACTGGCTGCACCTCGACGTCATGGACGGCCGGTTCGTTCCCAACATTACGTTCGGTCCCCCGGTGATCGCCTCT
>Ga0182017_10003873_pt1 | contig 11175 bp, 10 predicted proteins | sample 712E3DmetaG_FD_120492 | JGI IMG/M metagenome (GOLD analysis project Ga0182017, IMG submission 120492) | Permafrost microbial communities from Stordalen Mire, Sweden - 712E3D metaG | ecosystem: Environmental > Terrestrial > Soil > Wetlands > Permafrost | place: Sweden: Stordalen | collected... | reverse complement strand
CCGCTTCTATCATTGAGAAGAACGTGAAATGGCTCATTGCGAATACTGGAAACAGGAACCTAATGGTTGGTGCCAGAATTACGATTACCGATGCAAATGCAAATAGGCAAAAGGAAATGGTAGACTATCTGGCTGGCCTTGGGATTCGATATATGTGGACTGACCCTGTATTCCCATCAGTAGATAGCATCCCTGTGTGCGACGATTCAGTAAAACTGAAAGAGTATAAGTTTAATATGGATGCATATGTTGATGAATACATCAGAGCATATCGCTATGCTAATGAAGAGGGTATATTTTATGGGAGTTTCCTAACCTGCAACTTCGATGGCGAGTGCGACAAACATTGCCGAGCCTGCACTCCAGTGCCTCATTTTACAACCGACGGTTATATTTCTGCTTGTGATTTGGTTACATTTGGTAAAAACGCAGGACATATGGACTGTTTTGTTTATGGGAAGTGGAATGACATAAAGGAATCATTTGATATCGATTATGACAAAGTGAAACTCCTCCAAAACAGATCAATAAATAGCATGACACACTGTAACGGATGCAAAATACGCAAACATTGTGGAGGTTACTGTTTAGGTGAAGTCCAAAACGAGACTGGAAGCCTAATCGGTCAAAAACCAACCGCTTGTAAGGCAATAAGACGTCTTGCAGAAAGCATAGGTTTCACGAATAGCTCATATCCTTTCCTTCATCCATAATTCTCAATCTTATCGGAGGTAAATTCACATGAAAGCAGTGGTTATCGGAGCAGCAAAACCCGGCTATGCAGAGTCGACAACAAGGAGACTTATTCAGAGCGGATATTCGGTTATCGGAACTTACGATTCCGACTTTTCGGAAAATGCCCATAAGCTTCAGTCCGAATTTTCTTCTGAGAAACTCACGCTACATCAGATTGATTTGGCTTCACGTGATGAATTAGCTTCTTTCGTGAAATCCATCGATGGCCAGATTGAGGGCTTGATTTTCGCTCAGTTCTTCTTTAGCATGGAGAATCCGAACGATTTTGACCATGCCATATGGGATAAGAGCCTTTCAATCAATCTAACCGCGCCAAATTACCTTGTTCACGAATTAAAAGGACAGATGAACGTAGGGAGTTCGATTGTAATAATAACAAGTACCGAAGGCTTTAGGGGCTCCTATGGTGCCTCTGCTTACGCTGCTACAAAAGCGGCGATCCACAATCTGGTTAAGACATTAGCAAACAACCTTGGCAAGAGAGGAATACGAATCAATGCACTCCCTGCTGGTTGGATTGGCGGCGAAATGGATACCGATGAGATTTTTAACAAGTCAAGAAGTATGACCCCACTTGGGCGTCTTGGAACAGATGATGAAATTGCCAATGTTGCTTATTTTCTCTTCTCAAAAGAATCCAGTTTTGTGAATGGCACAACTCTCGTTGCTGATGGAGGATACCTTTGCTCTGACCCGCTCTCCAAATTTGAATTTGAGGATACCTTTGGTGTATAGCACTTTAAGACAATTGTATAAGAAAAAAGGATCTGCAATAACATGAAAAAGAAATGGGCAGCCATAGAAATCATTATTCTCATTTTTGAGGTCCTTGCACCGGTAGCCTCAATCCTTGTCACATGTGTTTATCCACAAGGCAAGGCTTTGTCCGAGGATATTAAATTGGCTATCATTGGTGCTGGAATAGCGATTCCCATTATCTTGGTGCAGTTTTCGGTAACTGTTGGACAAAATAAAAGTGAAAATGATTTGGAAGAGTTAGCGACAAATATGACTGACATGACCATCAAATTAAGTCATATCAGTCCTATACTTGAGAAAGTATTCCTATCAGGGAATGACAGAGTGAAACGTTTTGTTTATCGCCGAATGGGTGAAGTAAATAAGACAATCCAATCGGCATTAAGTAACAATAATTCAGGAAACCTTAGGCCAAGCGAATACTATGAAGAGTTGTTATATCTGGCAGATATGATTATCAAGGACAAAGATGAGCAAAAGAGAAATTTCACCGGTGAAGTTTGGGCAATGACCAGTTTTGCCGAGGAAGAATGGATTGCAGATGAAGGATATGAAAAGCTATGGACAGAAAAGCTTCGACATATTGTTGATAGAGGTATTAAAACTCGCAGATTGTGTATCATTCCAGATAATGTATACAGGATAATTACTGGTGAAACATTTTCTGAACCTGCTGCAAATACAGAGAAGTCATTCCATGGTTTTGTTAAACTCCTTGAAATCTATTATGGAACTCCGACAAGCAAAAAAACTGCTGAGCACTATTTAATACGAACTAGTGATAACCCAGAATTAAATCAGATCAAGGGCTTTTTCGCAATAAAGCTAACGAATGGTGATCTGCACATTTTGCACGGTGAAACAGTTAATGAAAATGGTGCTTTGACGGCAAAAGTATTGTTTGACCCCATTGAAATTCAAAGTGTACGAGGACGTTTTGAGTTATACACAGGCTATAATTACGCTATGGGACAGGTCATTCCTTTCATTGCAAAGCAGAACGGTTTTATAGAATACTTGCGAAAACGAAATGTAAGAATTGAATCAAGCTAAATATTGGGATTGAAACACGAGATGGATTCTTGGGAATGAACAGTTCATTGTTAACAGATTATGGAACGGAAAACATTGTATATCGAGATGCATATACCATAAGAATATCTGTGTTTTCTGATGAGCAAGGAATTAGTAAAGAAAACGAACGAGATGAGTTTGACGATACCGCCTTTCACACGGTGATTTATGCTGATACGAAGCCAGTGGCTTGTGGCCGATTGAATATAATCAATGAATCTGCAAAAATCTGTCGTATTGCTGTTATGAAGACCTTTCGAGAAAACGGCTATGCTACACAGATCTGTCGCCACTGTATTTCATTTGCTCGACAAAACGGAGCAAAATACGTCTATTTGCACTCTCAAACTTACATTACCGGTCTTTATGTGAGATTGGGATTCACTTGTGAGGGCAAGGTTTTTCTTGAAGAAGACATACCACATATTCGCATGGTCAAACATTTGTAGAGGGTACAATTGATGCAAAAATGCGAGACTATCAACTGTACTCTTTCAAAGTCTGCCACCGATGCAAATGTCATGATAAAAACAATATTGAGCGAGGCTTTTGTAGGAGGTTGCTTTGGATAAAATAGATTGGTCTAAAAATCATATTCTCTATATTGCCAATGAAGTTCCCGAAGACGCGGATAAACCCGACGAAAAACAACTACGTTCCGTAATCGAGCCTTGGCTTACGGCAGTTTTCCAAAGTGAACACCTTTCTCTCCTTTTAGGTACTGGCATAACAACAGGTATTTGCGTTGAAGCTGGTATTTCTCCACAAGCGATGCAGCGCATTGAATTCTACATAAAAAAAGAAGAAATCCAGCAATTCGCGGATACTGAAGCAAAGTCGCTCTCGCGAGGGAAAGCGAATTTTGAAGATGATCTCAGAACCGCCATCGAATTGCTTAAAGGCATGAGAATTTGTAAAAATGACAATGTAACAGCCCTTGAAAAAGAAATAAATGAAAAGCTTAAAAGCATAATTGTTGGCTTGTTAAATAATGAAAAAGGTGTACTTACAGCCGAAAAAGGTTGTGATTCTCTTGGCCTTCTGAAACGTTTTCTCATTAGCTTTAGTAGTCGCACAGCTACCCGTGACAGGCTCCACATTTTTACGACAAATTACGACCGTTTTATTGAATATTCATTAGATTCCGCTGGCATATATACTCTTGACCGCTTCATCGGCAAATTGAACCCGACTTTACGAATGCATAAAATGGAATTGGATTACCATTACAATCCACCTGGCATTCGTGGCGAACCACGATATGTAGAGGGTGTTGTACGTTATACTAAGCTTCACGGTTCTTTAGATTGGCGGTTTAAGAATGGTGAAATTCACAAAGAGCCAATGCCTTTTGGGTACAAAGCCAATGAAGAAGAACTTAAGAATCCTTTTGACACAAATGTTATATACCCAAATTCTGCCAAAGGAATAGATACATCCTATTTCCCATATTCAGAATTATTCCGAGATTTTTCTTCTGCAACATGCCGACCGAACTCGGTGCTTGTAACTTATGGGTATGGTTTTGGCGATTCCCATATCAACAACATTCTGCTTGATATGATGACGATTCCATCTACTCACCTTGTTATTATCTCCTTTGATTTAGCTGATGGACGCATTAAAACATTTGTAGACAAATGCAATCCTTCACAGTTGACCCTATTATTGGGTAACCATTTCGGAAATATTCGTACTCTGACTGATAATTATCTCCCCAAAGCGGCGATCGACCGGATATCAGACAGAAGGCATAAAATAGACGAAAAACGTAGTGGAAGTCATTTCACCTCGCCAAAACCCGAGGCTGAAAATGCATAAAGAATTTGAGCACATTAGAAACCAGACAATAGGAACAGTAGAATATGTTTCGCCACGAGAAATAAAGGTTCTCCTTGAAACCAATGCTCCGCAAAACACCGCAATTAATACGGGTGTACCACAACTATTTCCTAAAGTGAATGGGTTTATTCTTATTCCAAATGAATCAGGCGCTTTGGTTGGGATTATATCTTGGATTGGAATTGAGTACTCACCGTACCCAAAGAGAAAAGGATACAAAGATTTTGATTTAATTGATCTGCCTTTTCCGCTAAGAAAGCTTTCTGTTAGCCCTTTGGGCATCCTCAAAGAAGAAAATGGAAATTACGAAATAGAACGCGGTGTATTCAGCTACCCTACCGTAGGTGACATTGTTGTTGTACCAAATCAATTTCAATTACGTGCGATTGTTCAAAACAAAGATAGTTACGCAAAAGTAAAGATTGGCATATCGCCGATGGCCGCAAACGCACCTGTTTATATAAGTCCAGATAGAGTATTCGGTAGACATATTGCAATACTTGGAAATACTGGCAGTGGCAAATCATGTTCTGTTGCTGGCCTTATCCGTTGGACGTTGGAAGCTGCTAAAAAAGAATTACCCGAAGGGAAGAAACTAAACTCCCGCTTTATTGTTCTTGATCCGAATGGCGAATATAGTGGTGCATTTGAAGGATTATGCAATCTCCGGCGGTTTCAGGTAATTCTTAATGAAGCTAATCCGCCAGCCGGTTCTGTTACACAATTGAAAGTTCCAAGTTGGATGTGGAATAGTTATGAATGGAGCTCAATTGCTCAAGCAAGCGGCAAGACGCAACGGCCTCTATTAAGAAAAACTCTTCGGGAAATTAGATATGGCGGCAGACTTGATGAAAACGATGTTCTTATTGGGCCGAGAAGGTTTGTTATAAGCATTTTAGTGTCGCTAAGGAATTTTGAAAGGCAAGGGGTAAACGCAATTGCAAATTGGCCCGGGAAAAATAATCTTGGTGAAATATTACAATCCGCGCATGATTCACTTGCAGCATTCTTAACATCATTAGATGGGGAACCAAGAGCGAAAGTTGAAGCAATAATAAATGTCATTGGCACTGTACTTAAGCGGAGGCCAAAATCTGGAAATAATTACCCAGCGTTTAATTTGACTGACATTTCAGTTGTTTGTGATTCAATAATTGATAGCCAATCTGTTTTCGGTGAATTAGTTAGCTACCAAGGGCCAGATGAAGATAGTCCTGTTTTTTTTACAAACGAAGATTTCTTAAGCCACATTGAAAGACTTGCCCAAGAAAACAATGCCCAGCAATTCATGGATTTTTTCATGATGCGCGTAAGAAGCATTTTGACTGATTCTCGAATTGCGTCTGTTATTGAAACAAAAACAAAAGAAGAGATTACACTTGAATCATGGTTGAATAACTATATCGGCAGCAATGAAGATGATGGTTCTATTACAATCATTGACCTTTCCCTGTTACCGTCTGAAATTCTTTTTGTAATTGTATCTGTGTTGTCAAGAGTTGTCTTTGAGGCTCACCAGCGGTACAGGAGAAACACAGGAAAGATCTTACCAACTACACTTGTTGTTGAGGAAGCCCACAACTTCATTAAAAGGTATGATGGTGATACCGACGAAATCACCGCGAACCGACTTTGTAGCCAGTCCTTTGAGAAAATCGCTAAGGAAGGCCGCAAGTTTGGTGTTGGATTGATGATTTCTTCTCAGCGGCCATCTGAATTATCTCAAACAGTTTTGTCTCAATGTAACACATTTCTATTGCATCGCCTTGTCAATGACAAAGACCAAGAAATGGTTAAGAAATTGGTACCTGATAATCTTGGTAGCATCCTTAATGAGCTCCCGATACTGCCGACAAAGAAAGCAATTTTGCTTGGGTGGGCTGCGCCAATTCCAATAATTGTTGAAATGAATACTCTTAACGAATCAGACCGCCCAAAATCAAAAGACCCTGAATATTGGGATGTATGGACGGGAAAAGAAGAAAGAAATATTGACTGGAAAACCATCACCGATGAATGGCAAAAAGAAGAGAACATTTAAAAGGACTTTTTATGGCAATCAAATTATCTGGAAATTGGAAGAATGGATTTGCCTTAGACTTGCACATGATAAAAAGCGAGTATGCAGGTGATGATGAATACGGCCATCCCCGTTTCAATAACATTCGGTCAGAGGTCGGTGAACTTGTTTACAATTTGAAGTATAAAAGTAATGAGACCGCAGTTCAAAGTCTTGTACAAAAGATTAGGGCCACAATTAGTGGGCTTGATACTCTCGATTATATTATCCCCGTGCCACCGTCTGATTTGAGCAGGCCTAAACAACCTGTGCTACTGGTCGGCAAGGCTCTTTCTGCTGTAGTTGGCGTACCGTTCTTGTTTGATTCTCTCAAAAAATGCAAACCTACAAGTCAAGTTAAAAACGAGAAAGAAAAGAATAAAAGTAAGCGCCTGGAATTGCTGAAGGGATCAATGGAATTAAACCCCAAAATAGACCTTACTGGAAAAAGGGTTCTTCTTATTGATGATTTGTTCGACACGGGTTCAACACTCACGGTTGCAACTGAGATATTATATAATGTCGGGAACGCAAAGGCCGTTTATGTTCTTACTCTTACAAAAACAAAAGGCTCTCGATGAATAGAATTTTTATTAGTGGGTCCATTTCTATAAAGGTAGTCAATAATCAAATTGTTGCCCGTTTGGAAAACATGATTGAAAAGGGCCATGAAATTCTAATTGGTGATGCAGACGGAATAGACAAAGCTATACAATCATTTTTTGCTAATAGATATTATAAACAAATTGCGATCTATTGTTCCGGTGGTATGTGTAGAAATAATGTTGGGAAATGGAATGTCCAGAATGTTCCTGTTCCGCCGAATGCAAAAGGCAGGAAGTTTTACATGGTTAAAGATGAGCAAATGGCAAAAGACGCGGATTATGGTTTTTTAATTTGGGATGGCAAAAGTGCAGGAACAATCAACAATTTAACAAATTTGATCCAACTTGGTAAAACAGGTTTAGTTTACTTTGTTCCATCAAATTGTTTTTACACAATCAAAGACAAACAGTCCTTTGATGAACTATTAAGCAAATGCAATCCCGCTGATATAGATAAAATTGACAATAAGATCAGCTTTCGGATAATATTTGAAAAGCAAGAAGTGCCATTGCAGGAACAACTTCGTTTTGATTTACCCGTAGTTGATCTTTCTATTGAAAATTCAGCGATTACGGATCAATATGATGTATTAGTCAAGGAAACTGGCACACCTTATGGCTATTTAAATGAAAAACGTAGCATATTTGACTTTCTGAGCGAAAATCTTATAAAAGACCTTAATAAAATGATTAAAGGTGGTATGGATTATTATGCCTTTAATTTGCTATGTAGTGGATTGGAATTACTTGGTTCATTTTTCGATCAAGAAGAACTATCAAAAAGTAATGCATCCAAAAAACGAATTGACAATGCCCTTGACCACTTGTTTCCCAAGGAATACAAGGCGAACAATATTAAGAGCGCGATAACCCAACAAATCAGAAACGGACTTGTACACCAGTTTAGACCGACCGGCAAAATTGCACTGACATCCGAAACATCCAGTAATTGTCCACGCAAATATCATCTACAAAAATCTTTCGATAAATCTGATAAACGCATAATCTTTGTAATTGATCAATTTATTGATGATTTTCAAAGTGCAATAAATAAACTTAAAGAGGAAAAAGAAACCAACCTTAAATCAACAATTAATGCATCTCGGTTTTTGCCTGATTTTTTATTTATCCAAACATTAAAAATTAAAGATGATGTGTTTACTACCTCTGCAGGAATACCATATAAAGAAATTGAATCCAAGTCACTTTAAATATCAGGAATCTGAGAAAGGCAATTTTGTCGCCCACGCACGTCATGTGCGCAGGCGACAAAGGGGCGCGGCAAGTCATAAAACCGAATAAACAGAAGAAGGCACCCCCCCCCCTCAAGAAAATACAGAGCATAAATACAAAGAAGAATGCGCCGCCGAGAAAAAGAAAGTCAATGAAGACCTGAAGCAAGAAATCCAAAGACGCGCGCGGAGAAAGATTGAAATATGATAGCATGCCTGGTTTACATTCGCACAACAGCGCAAGGAATGCCATGTCCGGTTTGATGCCTCCGTCGGTGTCCACTCGCAAAGCCTCGGGCACCGTCATGTCGGCAATCCGGCCACGGCATCCGTTGCGCACACGTTGGCTGCAATAAACTTAAACAATTAATTGATAGCATGCCGCCGGAAGAAAAATCAAAAGAAAGAGCGCGCCGAAGAAACGTAAGCGCTCGATCAAGGCAATGGCACATTGATAAAAATCTAGAGTAAATTGATCGATCAAATGGCTCAAACCAAAAAGAGAACGGCCTACTTCCTAAAATAAAGATGGTGTATCAAAGCATCGGCTGAAAATGAATCGCCACCGCGTGTACTCAAATACTGTTTTAGGAATGATACAATTTTTAAAACGGAAACTGTAATAACGATAGAGAAGGTTATCATGGAACCGACAGAAGAAAAGTGGAGGTCCGCAGCTGCTGCGAAGGGTGTTGCCAGGATGGCGCGAGTAACTATGTTCCTCGTGCTGTGTGTGGCATTGACAGTGGCGAGCGGGACGATTCCCCGGATGTTCGGACTGATTACGACAGAAGTGCTTGCCTTTCTGGCATGGTTTTTTTCCTTCGTGGCCGCATCGTCAGCTTGGGTGGCGACCAAATCAGGGTTTTCGAAGAGACCCGCCACTATGGCGAAGAACATGGCGTGGACGATAATGCTGACGCCATGCCTTGTAGGGATTGCGGTGGTGGCCGCAAAAAAAGCCTTACCTATGATGGCAACAGCACCGTGGTTCGAGGTAAGCATGTTTGCGATGATGGCGGTGGTGAGTGCAATAGCCGCGATGGTGGCTTCCAAGCAGATCGAGCGCTCGTAGCTTCCCGGAGGACGATTATGACAGAAATAACGGTCGAGACGGCCGCCAAGCGAGCAGCAATAGTAGCAATAGAGGAAACCGCCAAGCGAGCAGCAGTGGTGGCAATGGCGGCAGCAACGGTGTCGTCGTTGGTGTTGACAGCAATGTATATGGGAGCGGAGAGGGTGTCGCCGCTAGTAGGAAATGTGGCTTGGGTGGTGGTGGTCGTAGCGATGTCGGTGGCAGTGCTGGCAACAATAGTAGCGGGATCGGCAGCCGTGCGTATGTTGGAGGACGCCCTCTCCATAGGAATGCGGTTGCCTAGGGCAACAGAGGCAAAAAAAATTGCAACGAACGCGAAGCTGACACCACTGGTAGTACCTATACGAGTGTCTGTGCTTGCGTGGTTGATTACAGGGTTAACTGCGGCGTTGACTGCGCCGGTGGGAACATTGGTATGGGTGGTGGTTGGGATAGCAGCCGGGGTGGCAGCGTTGAGGGAGCTGCTGGTACCACTGGCCATCAAGTGGGTGGTGGCAAACATAGGGCTGGAGACACCACGGTTAAAGATAATAGACCCAATGTTGGCGGCGCTGGTGGCAGCGCTAACGGAGATAATTATGCATGAGATAAAACATATAGGGATACCAATTCCGATTTGGATAAAGATTGGGCCGGTGACAATGATCGCGGGTAAGATGGCATACACAGCGGTGAAGGCGGCAAAGGCGCTGACGATAGCGGCTTGGGAACAGAGCAAAGGCAAAGGCTGCGATGACAGCCAAAGGTACCGTGACTTGATTTGGGATTTTGAGATCACTCTTCCGAATGGCTGGGTAGCACTTCCCAGGCTTCACCAGGTCAACGGTCAACCAGAGTTCGTTAGTTGTGGTGAGCCTCGGTTCACCATAAAGTTTGCTGTGGGGCCCGTTGCACCAAGCACATCGGTAGACGAACAGAAGCTAAACCTGCAGACGTTCGCACGGGAGTATGGGTATGACATAATTGAGATAGGTTACATTCAGGTTGGCGGCAAGGAACACGCTACTATGGTCTACTGGGGCCCCAAATTTGGCACACGCAAATGTTACAGCTTGATCTTTGACGGTATCGAGTATTATGCGATGGCGTGGGGTGATTTCTCAGTAATTGATTCGATCGTGAGTTCCTTTCGTGGTGCCTCCTTGTCACTTGGATGACGAACTGATTACGCGGCCACCGATGGAACGCTTTTTAATATGGTCAAACAATTATGATAGTATAATCTCAATGAAAGGAGTTTTGTCATGGTAATATTGGCTTATATTGGCTTTTGCGTTTTTAGTTTTCTTACAGCTACTTTTATTGGATCGTTTATCGCCTCTGTAAAGCGAGCAGTGCGAGAGGGAAATCAAAATCCGAGGGCAATTGTAAGCGTCATTTTATGCGTTCTTATTAATATTCCAAATGTTTTTATTGCCTCCTATATTCGGCACCAAGGAAATGTAAAGCTAACATTCGTGATTTCTACTGCTTGTGTTGTGCTTGGGTTGCTGATAGGCTTAAAAAATAAAAATGCATAGCATAGGGTCTCCACAGCCGGAAAAGGAAGGTGTAAGACTTGCGAAAGTTATAGAGGATGTGTTGGGGAAATAATTATCAAAAATGATGGTTTTCTTGAAGGCTTGAATAAATCAAAAGAAGAATAAATTTAGCCGCATCGCGTGTTTTAATGGGTGCCCCCAAGATATAGTGTTTGATTTATTTTCATATCATGGAAGACACCCGATATTTCTTTGAAAAGCTTCTGGGTAT
>Ga0182017_10003870_pt1 | contig 11178 bp, 8 predicted proteins | sample 712E3DmetaG_FD_120492 | JGI IMG/M metagenome (GOLD analysis project Ga0182017, IMG submission 120492) | Permafrost microbial communities from Stordalen Mire, Sweden - 712E3D metaG | ecosystem: Environmental > Terrestrial > Soil > Wetlands > Permafrost | place: Sweden: Stordalen | collected... | reverse complement strand
TCTCGAAATGCCCCACTTGACGAGCAACAGGCAATGCTTTCCCCCCTTCGGATAGCCGTCATCGGATGCGGCAGCATGGGAGAGATCCATGCAGACTGCCTTTCCCGGATTGACGGCGTCCGCCTGCATGCGTTTTGCGATGTTGATGAGCAGCGCGCCGCCGCGCTGTGCGCGAAGTTCCCGGGGTCGTATGCAACCGGGGATCATGAGCGGGTGCTGAGAGACAGCGACGTGGACGCGGTCTATGTCTGCACGCACCATGACACGCACAGTCTGCTTGCCGTCCGGGCCGCGGAGGAACACAAGCATGTGATGATGGAGAAGCCTCTCGCACTGACGCTCCGGGAATGCTACGACGTCGGGAACGCAGTCGAAAAGCACGGGATACAGTTTATGACCGGCTTCAAGATGCGATACTACCCTTCTGTCGCCCGGGCGAAAGAGTTCATCCCTTCCCCGCTCGTCACGATCGCTCAGATGATGGATGCCCGCTGGCCCGACGGGTTCTGGGCGAACGATCCGCGGAAAGGGGGGGGAAACATCCTCTCACAGGGGTGCCATACGATGGATCTGGTCTGTCACCTCAACGGGTCGAGGCCCGTCAGGATATATGCTGAAGGGGGGAACTTCAGCCACCCCTCGATCGGCATCGTTGACAACATTGTTGCGACCATCCGGTTTGAAAACGGGAGCGTGGCCGGCGTCGCGATAGGGGATTCGGGGCAGACCCCCTTCGTGTCGAAGTTCTCCTTTCAGCTCACCGACGGAAAAAAGACCGCCCACCTCCGGGACAGGCTCAAGACCGTTACGCTCTTCGACGGCGAGAGAATGACGGAAGCAGCCGACCCCGAGGAGTACGGCTTTATCGAGGAGAACATCGATTTCATCCGCTCCCTGCGGAACGGGACTCCCCCCCCGATAACACATCTCGATGGGCTCCGTGCGACACTCCTCGTGCTTTCGGCGTTCGAGTCGCTCAAAACAGGGCTCCCGCAGACATTGTCCTTCTAAACCGGAAACCATGGCAGCCTCCCCGCCCGAGCAGTTCGACGTTCCCCCCGGTCAGTGGCATATGTACCGCCGCGATCACCGTCTCAGCGGCCGGTGCACACTCACCGGGGATATTTCCCGGCCGGCGATCCTCTGGAAATTCCCTCTCGGGGGATCTGAGAACGAATGCATCCCGATCCCCGGAAGAGGCAAGCGCAGTGATCTGCTGTTTGCCTACGGCGGATGCGTCCTCCGGACGGAGGGGGCCACCGGAGCCGTCATCTGGAAAAGCGCCGCTTGCGGCATCAATGCGGTGGGGGCGGTGGAAGATCTCGACGGTGACGGACTCCTCGAAATCGTCTGCAGTTCGGGGTACGAGGTGATCGTGCTTGCGGCCGAATCGGGGGCTCTCCTGATGAGGCACTATGTCGGGTTCCCTCTCTCCTCAGGCACTCAGGCCAGCACAATTCTCTGTCACCGGTTCGACAGGTCCTCAAGAGGCATGCACCTTGTGGCCCCCCTGATGAGTGCGAAGGAAGTCCTCGTATTTGACTTCCGCGGGAATAGACGGGGGGTCCTTGCCCACACGCTTTGGATGGATGACGCGTTCCATCCGACCGTCGCGGCCGCGGACATGGACGGCGACGGAGTCGACGAGCTTGTCGTCTCGAAGCTCTGCGGTCTGTACATCTTCGATGTCCTGACCGGCGTCATGAAGCGGTCGGTCCTGTGGAATTCCAACGGCGAGCGGCACCGCACCTACGGTCTTCTCCAGCTCGTAGACATCGACGGGGACGGCGCCCGTGAAGTTGTGATCGTGGCGGAGCGGGTGGCGCGGCACATTTCGGTGCTCGACAACGACGGGGCAGGGAACCTCTCCCTCCTCTGGGACCGGTTCATCGAGTTCATTTATCCCGAAGACACGACCGAGCTCCGCCACACGGGGAATTCTGTCAGTGACGTCGACGGGGACGGGAAACCGGAGCTTGTCGTTAGCGTGTTCAACGGGAGAAAGGACGGCCGCTGGTGGCTCGAAGTCCTCGATCCCCGCACGGGCGCGCTCAAATTTGAAATGCCCGACAGGTATCTCTGGGGTGTCCAGGACGTGAACGCCGACGGCACGTCGGAACTCCTTATCGGCCTTGAACGAAAACGGAACCCGGTCCCGTTCTCCACTGTGGAAATTGTCTCGCTCATCGGATTGAACCCCGTCTCGCTCTGGAAGTGCGACAACGCGAGGTTCGCCGGGAGGGGGCTTCGCCCGGAGGGATGGAGATCGAATTTTCGGCCGGTCCAGTTCGGGCACGATGAAACTTGGACGACCCGCGCGCGCGCGCGGACGACGGTATTCCTGTTTACCGCGGGGGAGGATGGCGCCAGATCGTTTGCGGAGCTCACGTTGTCCGGCGGGGACGTCTCCATGCGTGCTCTCCCTCTCGGTCGGGGGGGAGAGTATCTGATGTCGGCTCTGGCCGACGTCGATGGGGATGGGGAGCCTGAAGCCGTGCTCTCGCGCAACAACGGAGAGATACTCGTCGTCCGTGCCGGAAGAGGAAAAGTGGGGGGATGGAGTACGGGGATCCGGCTCCAGCTTGAGGGGTTCTCCGCTGCACGCCCGGGGTCGCTCCCGGTCGTCTATAGGCCGCGGGAGGGGAGGAGACCCCTGATCACAGTCCCCGACAACACAAACACGCTCCACCAGTTGCAGGTCGATCCCTCCGGGCTGAATGTGGCCGAGCTCTGGCGGAAACGGGGGAGAGGCTGGATGGGGTACGACAACTGCTTTCACTCGGCGTATGTACGGGACGTCGATGATGACGGTGAATATGAGCTCATGGCGGTGAACATGGAGAGGAGCGACTGCTCGGAGCTCCTCGCATTCTCACCCGGGGGGGCGGTGAAGCGATCATGGGTCTTCCCTGATGCTCCTCCTCCCTCATCCCCCAGGATAGGCCTGTACGAATGGGTGGTCGTTGATGGCGCAAGAGGGAAGACCATCACTGCCTCATCCTACGCATCGTATTCGATGAATTCCGAGCGGACCGTCACTCTTGATCTCGAAGGGAAAGAGCTCTGGCGGAAGGAGCAGTACGGCGAAGGGGAATGGGGCCGGGGGGTGGGACCGTGGAGTGCCTACTCCGTCCTCACTGCAGAGGCGGATAAGCCGGAGGTCCTTTTCCTGGCGAAGGACCTCATCTGCCGCCTGGACGCGCTGACGGGCGTATGGAAACGGGAACCCTGGATCCTCTGGCGCGCGACAAATTCCGTCATGAACCAGCCTGAATGGGATTTCACAAAAGACAGGCAGGCGGACTTCGGGACGGAGAAGGACCCCTTCACGGCGTACGGGTCTCCGGTCCTCATCGACGTGGACCATGACGGGGAGGCGGAGATACTCGTCGCGGGCTGCTTCGGCGGATTCGGGGTGCTGCGCCAGGACTATTCGGTCGTATGGTGGAAACGGACCCCGTTCACCGATATGATGCTCCGCCATCCCGGAATTGCGGACATCAACGGTGACGGCAGGATGTGCATCGGCATTTGCCGCTCGAACGGAGTGTTTTACTGTCTGGAAGAATCCTCCGGCAGAGAGCTCTGGAGCATCGACCTTCATAGTACGACAGCCGACATCGCCGCATGCGACATCGACGGAGACGGCAGAGAAGAGTTCATCGCCGGGGCGACCGACGGGCGGCTCCTGGCGATCGGTGCGGACCCCTCGGGGAGGGGGGTCATCAAGTGGAACCTGGATCTCGGCTACGCTCTTGGGAATCCCGTGATCGCGGACGCCGACGGGGACGGGTACGCGGAGGTACTTGTTGTGGTCGGGGACGGGACGCTCGTGTGCGTTGGAAAGGGAGGATGAGCATGCGCATCGCAAGAATCGGGACGACGTCATTCCTGGTGGAGGACTACCACCACACCCCGGCGATGAATGTCGAACGGGCGGTCGGGTATATCGGCCGCGCACGGCGCGAGAGGGCCGACATACTCTGTCTCCCGGAGATGGTGACGACCGCCAATGTCCCCGCGGACCTCACGTATTTTGCCGAAGAGTATCCGGGCGAATTCACCAGGGCTTTCCGGCGCGCGGCGCGGGCGAACAATATCAACGTCATCGCCCCGTACCTCGTCCGCTCCGGAAAAAAGAAGGTATACAACCAGGCGACGGTCATCGACAGGAAGGGGAAGATCGTCGGTTTCTACCGGAAAGTGCAGCCGACGGCCGAGGAAAGCCGTCATGTGGCCGCCGGCAGTGAGTTCCCCGTTTTTGAGCTCGATTTCGGCCGCTGCGCGGTCATGATCTGCATGGACATTTATTTCCCGGAGATCCCGCGCATCTACGCGTTCAAGGGGGCCGAGGTGCTCTTCTGGCCGACGGTCTCACATGGTCCGACGCAGGAAGCGCTCCGGACGCAATTGACCGCCCGGGCCATCGATAATTCGCTCGTCGTGGCGGAGTCAAACCTTGCGAACCACCCTCCATACGCGGCTTACAGCGGCCGGTTCAGACCTGCGACCGCGCGGATACTGGATCATAACGGAGATATCATCGCTCAGACCGGGAGGCGCGAAGGGATCGCCGTCGCGGCGGTGGACCTCGATGAAGTGCGCCTCACTTCTTCCTGTGTCCTCGTCCGCGAGCCGGACCGGATGAAGGAGGACCTGGAAAGCATCACCCGTCTCGACCTGTACGCGAGGGAGTACGCAAGGCTCGCAAAGAAACAGAAGAGGTACTATTGATGCTCCCGGTCCGCGGGATGATCCCGCTCTTTCTGGCCCTCTGTCTCCTCTCGTGCGGCCCCGGCAAGAAGCAGCCCGGGGAGGGGGTGACGCTCATCCTGTACCACTGGATGGAGAAGGACCGGAGTCTCTGGGAGGAAGGGATCATTAAGCCGTTTGAGGAGGCGCATCCCGGTATTCACGTCGTGCTGCAGACCTCCCCGTACGCGCTCTACGTTTCGAAAAGTCTCACGTCGATCGCCTCCGGGAGCAGGCTCGCCGACCTGATGTTTGCGGAGGACTGGTTCGGGCAGGAGCTGATCCGCACGAAGTACGCACGGGACCTCATGCCGTACGTCCGGCGCGACATCTCCCTCAAAGACTACTACAGCGAGGCGTTGACGGAGTGGCGGGGTTCGTCCGGGAAGGACGCTAGCGGCGGACAAGAGGTCCTGTACGGCTTCCCGGCATGCCTGGGGCTGACGGTCCTCTTCTACAACAAAGACATGTTCGACCGGGCGGGGATTCCCTACCCCGATACCACCTGGACATACGACGACCTCGTCAGAGTCGGCAAGGCGCTGACGGTGGACAGAGACGGGGACGGGATCCCCGATCAGTGGGGACTCACGTTCGATGTCCACTATACCGGGCTTGAAACCCTGATCTACTCGCAGGGGGGGCGGATGCTGACGCCGGACGGGAAGCACGCGGTCCTGGAGGAGCCGGCGACGCTCAGGAGCCTGGAATTCGTTCGGGACATATTCCTGACCCACCGGATCGCCTCCAACACGACATCCTTCGTGAGCTCGTTTGAATCGTTCGTCGGGGAACGCTCGGCGATGATACTTATCGGATCGCTCGGTTCCATCAACCTTGAGAATTCCCGCATCAGGTGGGACCTGACGTTCCCGCCGAAAGGCTCCACTGGTGAGCGACGCTCGAGGCGATTCTCGATGGCATTCATGATCCCCGAAAATTCTCCCCACCCGGAGGAGGCGTGGCAGCTCCTCCTCTGGATATTGACGAAGAGCCCGGTCGAGCACCTCAACCGCCAGTACGAGGGGATGATGCCCACGTACAGGCCTTTCGCCGCGTCCCCGCTCTGGCTCAACGCATCACCGGTGCACAGCCGCAATCTTCTTGTCGAACTCGAACAGGGGCAATCGTTTCCCCTTTTCACCCCCGGGTGGCAGGAGTGGCGGGACAACAACCTGACGCCCGAACTGATGCTGATGACGCTGGGAAAAAAGTCGGCCGCGGAGTGCGCCCGGGACGCCGACAGGAGAATCAATGCGGTGCTCGACCGCCTGAACGCTCACTGAAATACTACCGCCGCTCACTCATGGTGCGCATAGGCCTCGTCGATCTCGATACCTCTCATCCGCAGGCGTTCACGAAGATACTCCGGACGTTCCCCGGCGTGGAGGTGACGGCGTTGTGGGACGGCCATGATGTCTGGCCCGCAGGATACGACCGCCGGTTCGCGGCGGAGAACAACATACCCGTGGTATGCACGGCACTCGAAGAGATGCCGGACCACGTGGATGCCGCGATGATACACGGGACGAACTGGGATTCGCATCTCGAGAAGGCGCTCCTCTTCATGAAGGCGAAGAAACCGGTCCTTATCGACAAGCCGGTTGTCGGCTCGGTCCGCGAGTGCGACCGGCTCATGAACATGCAGGAGAAGTACGGGACGACGGTGTTCGGGGGCTCCTCCCTCCGCTACGCGAGCGAAGTCACCGCCCTGTGCGGGGCCGTTCGATCGCGCGATGACCTCGTATCGGTAGTCGCCTCCGGTCCGGGGGATTTCTTCAGCTATGGCATTCATACGACCGAAATGCTCCAGGGTTTTGCAGGCACGGGGATCCGCTCGGTGAAGGCCGTCGCCCGCGCCGGGATCCCTGTTCTGGCAGTGGAATACAAAGACGGGCTCCCGGGGACTCTCTATCTGCAAATGGAATTCCACGAATGGTCCCTCTGTGCGTACACCACCTCGGGACTCCGGACCGCGATTGTGAGCACCGAAAAGCTCTACGAGCCGTTTCTGAGAAATTTTGTCACGATGCTGGGTGGCGGGAGCGTCGGGTTCGAGCTCGCCGCCCCCCTTGAGGCTGTTCGCGTGCATATTGCCGCGAACATCGCGCTCGAGAAGGGGTCAGAGGTGTCGCTGGACGATCTCCCCCCCGACGCAGGGTTCGACGGCCGGGCGTTCGCCGCGGAGTACGCGGCGATGAAGAGGCGCCAGGCTTCCGGCACCCCTCAGACCTGACTGACAACCGGGGGCATAATGAACCGATCAGGCATTTTCCGTTTCTTCGAACCCTACCTGTATCTTCTCCCGACCCTCATCGGGCTCCTGCTCTTCAGCGCTGGGGCGGTTGCCGTATCGTTCTTCATGAGTTTTACGCGGTGGGATATCATCTCGCCTCCCGAGTGGAAGTGGTTCGCCAACTACGCCGACCTGTGGCAGTCCGATCTCTTCTGGGAAGTATTCCGCAACACGCTCGTGTTTGTCGGCCTGGCCGTCCCCCTCTCGGTGGCCGCAGCCCTCGGCCTCGCGCTCCTTGTCAACACCGGCGTCCGCGGCGTCACGGTCTTTCGCACCGCCTATTTCCTGCCTGTCGTTTCCTCGATGATCGCCGTCGCACTCGTCTGGAGCTGGATCTACAACCCCCAGTACGGTCTCCTCAACTACCTGCTCCGGGTCATCTTCGGTGTGCAGGGTCCGGCGTGGCTTGATGACACAAGGTGGGCGCTCCCCGCCATGGCGATTGTGACGGTCTGGAAGGGTCTCGGGTACTCGATGGTGATTTTCCTCGCCGGATTGCAGAACATCCCCGGGGACCTGTACCACGCCGCGACGATCGACGGCGCCGGCGCCTGGAAGCGGTTTCGCCACGTCACACTCCCGCTCCTCTCACCCACCACGTTCTTCGTTCTCGTCATCACGTTGATCAATGCGTTCCAGGTATTCGAACAGACCTACGTGCTCACGAAAGGGGGCCCCGCGAATTCCACGGTTACGCTCAGCTACTATGTGTACCAGAACGCATTCCAGTTTTTCCAGATGGGGAAAGCTGCGGCGGTGGCCTACGTCCTGTTTGCGCTCCTTTTTGCGGTGACACTCGTGCAGTTCCGTGTCCAGAAACGGTGGGTCTTCTATGGCTAGAGCCCTCCGCACGCTTCTCCGCTACCTGCTCCTCCTGGGCGTCGCCGCCCTCATGGTGGGTCCGTTCCTCTGGATGGTGTCCACTTCGATGATGGACCAGACGGACATATTCCGGTATCCGCCCCGGTGGTTCCCCGCGGAGCTCAACCTGAAAAACTACCGGGCGATCATGGAAATCCTGCCGCTGGGCCGGATGCTCCTGAACAGCTTCACGATCGCACTCAGTGCAACGCTTGGCCAGCTCATCAGCTGCACACTCGCTGCGTATGCGTTCGCGCGGATGAGATTCCGAGGTCACACAGTCCTGTATTTTATCCTGCTCGCCACGATGATGATCCCCCCCCAGGTGACGATGATCCCCGTCTTTCTTATCATGAAGGCGCTCGGCTTGATTGACACACTCTATGCGCTCATACTCCCCGCGTTCTTCGGGGGGGCGTTCGGGACGTTTCTCCTCCGCCAGTTCTTCTCCACGATACCCCCGGACCTCGAGGATGCCGCGCGCATCGACGGCTGCGGGAGGTTCAGGATACTCTGGCGGATCATCCTCCCCCTTTCCCGGCCGGCGCTCGTGACGCTCGGGCTCTTTACGTTCATGACATACTGGAACGACCTCCTCGGGCCGGTCATCTATCTCTCCAGCGTCGGGAAGGCCACGTTGACGATCGGGCTTGCGAATCTCCAGTCGGACGTGATGACAACACGCTATGACCTGCTCATGGCGGGGTCCGTGCTGAGCGTATTGCCGATACTCGTCCTTTTCATATTTGGCCAGCGGTGGTTTGTCCGCGGGATTGCGATGACAGGACTGAAGGAGTGACATGGAAAGGTCCGGTACGTATTGCTTTTGAATCGTGCGCTCGGTAAGATAGACATCACAGCCATCTCATCCACCCTCTCAGCGGAAAAGCCATGCCGTTCAGGATTCTTGTTGCAGATGATGACGAGAACGTCCGCAAATCGCACAAATTCGCCGTTGACGCCGCCTCGGAACTGTTGAAGGAGAAGCTCGCCGTCGTGGAATCGGACGACAGCGTTGATGCATTGGCGAAGATCAAGTCCGAGCGTTTCGATCTCATTATTGTGGATAACGATTTCAAGGACAAAGAAATCCACGGGCATCTCCCCGGCATTGCCCTCATTCAGATAGCGAGGAGGGAGGGGGCGAACACGGAAACCCCGATCATATTCTGCTCGGCCGAGACATTCGAGACCCTCAAGCCCATGGTGGAAAAATTCAAGGCGGTCCATTTTCCCAAAGACGGTTACGATATTGACCGGGCCGCGCATCTGTTCGTGGAGCTGCTCACAAAGACGAAGGAGTAGCTCCCGTGCGGTGAGGTTCTCTCAGGCGATTCAGGAGGTTCCCCGTGCGCCGTCACCCCCCCCTTACGTTCTCCCTCCCCCTGTTCTTCCTCTTCTTTGCGGTGTCCTGCAGCACCCATGATTCTGCGAACGTCTCTGTCAGGGAGATGATCGGGCTGGGGAAGGCTGCACTGGCGGCACGGAATTGGAGCGATGCACGGGACCTGGCGGATCGCGTCATGGTAATTGACGCTGCCAACCCCACAGCTCACTATATCGCGGCGATTGCGCACCGTGAGATCGGCGCGTTTGCATTCCGGGAGCCCGGCTACTCTGGTCCGTCACGTTATGGAGACTGGGGCCAATCCCGGAAGCACTTCACGTGGATTCTGGATCGGGATTCATCGTTTGAGGATGTGCTCTATCAGTTTGCCCTCCTGCTTCGGTATGAGGGGGACAGGGAGGGGGCACTCGACCTGGATGCCGCCCAGATCGTGAAAAGACCGGATCTTGTGGGTCCGCAGGTGGGGCGGTATACGCTCCTGAAATACTTCATGGTGACCGAAGATTCTACGTACTTCATCACGTGGCTTGAGAAACTGCCCGGATCCCTCCCGCGCTATTTCATGGCGGAAACCTTCCGTCGTCACGGAAATTTTGCTGCCGCGGAATCGCTCCTGACGGAATTGCTCCGTCACCCCGGAGATGTCTCTCCGCAGGCCGTACGTCTTTCCCTCGCCAGACTCCGGTTTCAGCAGGGAGACGCACCCTCCGCGGAAGCTGAATATTGGAAAGCCGTCCAGGAGATCCGCTCCCCCCTGGGATCGGCGGTTCTTTTCGAAGACCTGAAATACATCGTGTCCGACGGGGAGCTGGAATACTATGACAATCTTGATTCCGTTGGCCCCCAAAGGGACTTCTTTCGCAGTTTCTGGAATTTCAGGAATCCTTCTCTCGCGCTCGGGACCAACCCCAGGCTTCGGGAGCATATCCGCCGGTTTGTTCATGCCGAGCAGGCGTTCGAATACTACGGCGCGCGCACCTCATTCAACAACCCCGACAGGCAGCATGAGCTCACGTTCCCCCGGGCATTCGCCCTGAACGACGAGTTCAATGATATGGGGCTCATATATATGCGCCAGGGGGATCCGGACGACCTCGTCCGTCATGACTATTCGCCGTTTGATGAAGATCCCACACATTCAATCCCGTCGGGGAAGCAAACCGGAACAGGAGTGGGGACAGTCGATGAGCAGGTGCGTGCGCAGGAGGTTCTGCAAAGAGCCAAAGACAACGAGCACCTGTTGACGTATACACACGACTCTTTTGAATCGTGGCTCTACCACGCGACGCCGGGATCTCCCAGGATGATGTTTCACTTCCAGAAGCACAATGCGGTCGGCAACAACTGGAGACTTGTGGCCGTCCCCTCGCTGGATGCGATGATTGACGAATTGCAGATCTGGGACTCGAAGTTTCAGCGGTTGTACAAGGGACTGGAAGACGACCGGCTCCCACTCCAGACTCAGTTGAAGTTTGAATCGAAACAGGTTGTGAAGTATGCCCTGTCGACCGAAAAGCAGACCTGAGACAAGAAGACGGAGACGTTTCACTTCCCTCACGCGATCGACCTCTTCCGCGCACCAAACGGCCGGACGCTTCTTGACGTAAGCTATGCGATCCCCCTCGCCTCCCTCTCTCATGACCTGCCGGACAGCGTGAAATCCATCCCCGTCGAGATCGGCTTCTCGCTTGTCGATGCACAATCACATCACACGGCCTCGCAGCGTGATACGATGCAGGTGGGCTTCACCCGCACAAGGACCGGCGCCGTTCTTGATCTGATCCGTTACACGGTTCCCCCGGACTCCTATGCCGTGTCAATGCACATACGCCCACTCATGGCGAACATGATCGGTACGTGGCGCCAGACGCTTCGTGTGAGGGATTTCTCCCGCCCGGATTTCATGATGAGTTCTGTCCAG
>Ga0182017_10003869_pt1 | contig 11179 bp, 13 predicted proteins | sample 712E3DmetaG_FD_120492 | JGI IMG/M metagenome (GOLD analysis project Ga0182017, IMG submission 120492) | Permafrost microbial communities from Stordalen Mire, Sweden - 712E3D metaG | ecosystem: Environmental > Terrestrial > Soil > Wetlands > Permafrost | place: Sweden: Stordalen | collected... | reverse complement strand
GCAAGGGGGTAGTGTGTACAAACGACCAAAAACCCTGAAAACAACCCCAAGAAAGGGTGATATTAATGACTTGAAATAACCTTACTTCGTCTTCTTAAGCCGCTGTTTCTTTAAAGTTTATCCTTGAAATGATGTTGCAAATGCGTCATAACACTTGTTCAGAGATTCCTTAGTAATAGCGCAGCTAATAAAAAGTAAAGGTAGATTTGATGGCACAAAAAGTAACCAGAGAAGAATTACTAGCCAAAGCAAAAAAACCGGCAGAAGATGCCATGATAATGCATGCATTTTATCGCGGTAAGATGCAAACTGTTCCACGTGCGGTAGTACGTGACTACAGGGATTTTGCGGTCTGGTACACACCCGGTGTCGCCGCTCCTTGCAAAGCAATTCAAGCGGACAGAGACAAGGCTTATAAATATACCAGCAAGTGGAATACCGTGGCCGTAGTTTCGGATGGTACTCGAGTTCTTGGGCTGGGAAACATCGGGCCTGAAGCAGCAATGCCGGTAATGGAAGGCAAAGCGATGCTTTTTAAATACTTGGGTGGAGTTGATGCTGTCGCTGTCTGTCTGGACACCAGAGACACGGAAGAAATCATTAGAACAGTAAAGATAATCCAACCATCATTCGGTGGTATAAATCTCGAGGATATTGAGAACCCGAAATGTTTTTATATCTTAGATACCTTGCGTGCGCAGTGCCGCATTCCGGTGTGGCATGATGACCAACAGGGGACAGCAGCCGTAACACTTGCCGGAATTATCAATGCCTTGAAAGTTGTAGGTAAGGAAATAAATAAAGTTAAGGTTACAATGATTGGCGTCGGGGCTGCAAATGTAGCCATCATTCGCTTGATGTTAGCTGCTGGTTTCAAACAGGAAAACATAATAATTGTTGATAGCAAGGCAACTTTGCACAGTGGCAGAAAGGACCTGGAAGAAAAACAGGTAGAAAATCCATACAAGTGGGATTTAGCCAAGCGTACCAATCCGGATAAAGTTACCGGAGGCATTGCTGAAGCCCTTATCGGATGTGATGTTGTGATTTCATTATCCACATCGAACCCGGATACAATTAAGCCGGAGTGGTTGAAAAAAATGAATACAAATGGGATTGGGTTTTTCTGCGCCAATCCGTTACCGGAAATCTGGCCTTGGGATGCTAAGGAAGCCGGACTTAGAGTTGTAGCTACCGGTCGCTCGGATTTCCCCAATCAGGTGAATAACTCTATCGGTTTTCCCGCTATTTTCCGCGGTACGCTTGATGTAAAAGCCCGTACAATCACCGACGAAATGTGCATCGCGGCTGCTTACGAATTGGCAAAATTCGCTGAAGATCAAGGACTTTCTGATGAATACATTGTGCCCACCATGGATGATACCGAAGTCTTTGTTAGAGAAGCAGTGGCTGTAGGCATGAAAGCGATCGAACAGGGCGTTGCCAGAGAAAATATGACACGTGAAGAATTGACCAAAGTATCCAGCAAAATTATTAAGGATGCCAGACAAACAGTGGAGACACTGATGAAAACCAGGATGATACCAGCTGCTCCAAAAGGTTTATAACAGGAAGGAGTTTATCGGTGAGAGAGATCGACGCAAAAGAGGTAATAAAAACGACTACTCGGCTCTTTATCGATGCCAATTATAATTTAACTGAAGACGTTTTGGCCGCTCTCAAAAAAGCTCAAGGCAGCGAGGAATCACCGGCAGGCAAAGAGGTATTAGCACAAATCATCAAGAATGCAGATATCGCTGCTAAAGAACAGGTAGCGTTGTGCCAGGACTGCGGTACAGCGGTTGTATTTGTAGAACTGGGCCAAGAAGTACACATTGTTGCTGGTGACCTCTATACGGCAATCAACGAAGGTGTTCGTCAGGCATATGAAAACGGTTATCTCCGGAAATCAATGGTTATGCAGCCTTTTTCCGATAGAGTGAATACTAAAGATAATACTCCAGCAATTATATATACGGATGTAGTTCCCGGCAATAAATTGAAAATAATCGTCATGCCCAAGGGAGGCGGTGCTGAGAACATGAGCCGATTGATAATGTTGACGCCGTCAGCGGGCCGGCAGGGTATTATCGAAAATGTATTAAAAGCGGTGGACGAAGCTGGCAGTAACCCTTGCCCTCCAATTATCATCGGTATAGGTATTGGCGGTACAGCAGAAAAAACAATGATGCTCGCCAAAAAGGCATTACTACGAAAAACTGGTGAACACAATGCTGACAAAGAGGTTATGGAACTCGAAATAGAATTATTGCAAAAAGTAAACGAACTTGGAATAGGTCCGATGGGGTATGGCGGACGAACCACCGCTCTTGCGGTAAATATCGATGTATTTCCTTCTCACATTGCCAGTATGCCACTGGCAGTGAACATCAATTGTCATAGTTCACGGCACAAGGAGGCAGTGATCTGACGCCTTCGTGTGGTCTTGAGAAAATGCCGAAAATAATCAATCTCCCGTTAACTGAACAAGACATTACCGGACTGAGAGCCGGAGATAATGTATTACTTAACGGTGTGCTCTACGTGGCTCGCGATACCGCTCATGAGAGAATTGTGGAAGCTTTAGCCAAAGGAGAAACGCTACCCTTTGAGATTAAAGGACAAATGATATATTATATGGGACCTGCACCAACTAAACTAGGCAATATTATTGGTTCGGCCGGCCCTACCTCTAGTTACCGTATGGATATTTATACACTACCCTTAATGGAAGCAGGTTTGAGAGGTATGATCGGTAAAGGACAACGGACGCAAACGATACTGGATGCACTGAAGAAATATAACGCAATCTATTTTGCAGCCATTGGTGGAGCTGGCGCATTAATTTCCAAGAGCATTAGAAAAGTTGAAATAATCGCCTACGAAGATCTTGGTACTGAAGCCGTGAGAAAACTGGAAGTCGAAAACTTTCCGGTCACAGTGATTAATGATATTTACGGTGGTGACCTGTATCGAGAGGGAAAAGCCAAATACAAAAATAGTACCAAATAAGATAAAGATATTTAATAAATTACAAAAAACCTATTTATTAGTTGTCTGTACCGGTGAAGATAATTTAATTATTTCCTGTTGGGCGGCTTGAATTAAAGAGTTGTTTTTATCCAGCGAGACTACCTTATTGAAATCGGCCAGTGCCTCATCATTTTTCCCAAGAGCTTCATAAGCTAAAGCCCGGTGGTAATAACTATCCGGTAGATTCGGGTCAATCTCTATAGCTTCATTGCAGTCAGCTATGGACTTGGCCATATCTCCTTTGTGATTGTAGGCTAAAGCCCGATTAACATAAGATAAGGATATCTTATAGTCCAGTTTGATCGCTTTGTTACAATCTTGAATTGCCTGGTCGTAATTTCCCTTTGCATTATCGGCTGATGCGCGGTTAACGTAGGCGAGTGGCAATTTTGAATTTAGCGACAAAGCCTTATCGCAGTCGGCAATAGCATTATCATAATCCCCGAGACTAATATAAGCTGCAGCTCGGTTCACATAGGCTTTCGATAATAAAGGCTCAACCTTAATTGCATCCGTGTAGTTAGCGATCGCTCTTTGATAATCACTCTGCTGCGCATATTTTAAGGCATTAGTAAAATACCATTCGGCACTGCCTTGCGGTGCAGGCTCGCAACCGGATAATGTCACAGGAATTGATAATAAAGATAGAAAACACAGTAAAATTAAAAACAGACGACAGAACACAGTTATCCTCTTTTGATACGAATGTCAATTATATAAAAACGATACCATTACTGCTAACTAGTGTCAATTTTAGGGTTAATATACATAATTAAGGTTACACGATTAGATCGTGCTGATGTAGCTTAGAAAAGCGTCGTTTTTGTGCGGAGTAACAAGTACAAAGCAACACGTACGGCCGCTATAATTCCTGCCTCAATTCCTATTATTTGTGCTAGACATAATGCGGTTTATAAAGTTATGTTTAAATATGCGACTCTGACGAATATTCCCTTAAGTTGCCTCATGTTTTTCGGGACGTGTTAATTTTTCATCGGTACAGGCGTAACTCATAGTGTAGAGATGATAATACGTGCCTTTCTTTTCAATAAGTTCTTGATGATTACCCATCTCCACAATCTTACCGTTTTCCATCACCACAACACAGTTTGCGTCATGAATCGTCGATAAACGGTGGGCAATGACCAATGAGGTCCGTCCCTTGAGGAGGCGTTTTAAGGCTTGTTGAATAATCACTTCGGTTTGTGTGTCGATATTAGCCGTAGCCTCATCTAGTACCAGAATTTTGGGGTCTGATAGAACGGCTCGGGCAAAACTGATGAGTTGACGTTGTCCTTGACTCAGGTTGCTGCCCCTTTCTTGCAACACTGTGTCGTAACCTTTTTCTAACCGCATTATAAAATCGTGCGCTCCCACAGCCTTGGCAGCTTCAATCATCATTTCTTCCGTGGCGTATTCACGTCCGTAGATAATATTCTCTCTGATTGTTCCGGAAAATAGAAACGGCTCTTGCAAAACAACCCCAATTTGTTTGCGTAGAGATTCCTGTGTAACCTTACGTACATCATACCCATCAATTGTCACACTACCTTTGCTAACCTCGTAGGATCGGTCGACCAAAGCAACTATTGTGCTTTTACCAGCGTCCGTGGTACCGACGAAAGCGATAGTCTCACCGGGCTTAATATGAAGGTTAATATCGTGGAGTACCTCCCTGTCTTTGATGTATTCGAATGAAACATGGTCGTAATTAATTTCACCCTTGATTGTTGGTAATTCAATAGCATCAGGGGCGTCAACTACCTCGATTTTGGCGTCAACCACTTCAAAAATACGCTGGCCGCCGGCCATGGCACGTTGCAATTCGGTGTACCAGATGCTTAAGTCACGGATAGGGTCAAGAAATCTCTGGGTATAAAGGACAAACCCTACCAACGAGCCTAGTAACAATTTACCGGCGATTGCCTGCGAGCCCCCGTAGATAATTACTATAGCGATGGCCAATCCCATTAGTAATTCGACGATAGGTTGGAGCCCTCCTGACATCCTAGTTGCTGAAACGTTAGCATCAAAATTGTCTTCATTCATGTTGTCAAATCGTTGGAAGTTCACATCTTCACGGGATAAACTCTGAATAACACGCGTTCCCGAGATATTTTCCTGCAAACTGGCATTTACTATTGAAATGGCTATCCGCACTTTAAGAAAAGCGATTTTGGAATATTTTTGCCAGACTATCATTACCACCACTAAAATAGGGATTACTGCCATCGTGATAAGTGCCAGTTTGATATTTAAACCTAATAATATAATAACTATACCAACAAGGGTTATTAAATCGGCAAATACCAAGAGCAGGCCATTACTAAGGAGGTTTTCAAGTGAGCCTACATCATTTAAGATGCGCGACATAATACGTCCTACTTCGTTACGGTCATAAAAACCGAGAGACAATTTTTGGAGATTGTCGAACATCTGCCGGCGCAAAGTGCGAATGATTCCATAGCCGATATTTGCCATTGTATATTGTTGGATGTATTGGCTGCCCCATGCTATCAAACCATCAACGACAAAAACAACAAAAATGAGTGTAAGAATGTGGGAATTACCTTGAACGTTATAGTTGTGCAGTAAAAATCTAATAATGGGATCCAAAGTGCTTGCATCCGAAGTCTGAACAATGTTAATAGCGTCAATGAACAAAAAAGGCATAAAAAGGGTAGTAAGAGTCGAAATGACCATCGAAACAGAAGCTAAGACGGCACTAAATTCATATTTATTTAAATAGACTACCAAACGGCTGACAACTTTTTGATCATAAACCTTACCGAAGACAATGTCATCGGAGAGATCACTGCTATGCGTCAACCCACCCATTGGACCGCCCGGAGGACGTCCAAACAATCCGCCTCCGCCAACCATTCCACCACCAAACATTATTTTTTCACCTCAACGCCCAGAGCTTCTTCTTGTGCACATAGTTGAAGCTCATATATTTCGCGATAAATTTTACTATCTTGCAGCAATTGAATATGTGTGCCTTGCTCGACTATTCTCCCTTTATCTAGAATAAAAATCTGCTGAGCATCTTTCACCGTCTGTAATCTTTGCGCGATAACGAAGGTAGTGCGCCCTTTCATTAATTCACGCAGTGCCTGTTGAATCAGGAATTCGGTCTCTGTATCAACACTTGAAGTAGAATCATCCAATATACGAATACGCGGATCAATCAACAAAGTACGCGCAATTGCCAATCTTTGTTTCTGCCCGCCAGAAAGAGTGACACCGCGCTCTCCCACCCACGTATCATAACCGTCAGAAAGAGTAATAATAAAATCGTGGAGATGTGCGGTTCTAGCGGCATTAATTATATCTTCCTCATCGGCAATTACTCCATAAGAGGTGTTATCTCTAATAGTTCCAGTAAACAGAAATGAATCCTGCTGGACAATGCCTATTTGCCTTCTCAGAGAAGCTAACGTCACATCTCTGATATCGATGTCGTCAATTTTGATACTGCCGGCTGTAACATCATAAAATCTCGGAACGAGGTTAACGAGAGTCGTTTTACCACTGCCGGTGGCGCCCAATAATGCAACCATCTCCCCGGATTTAGCTTCGAACTTAATATTTTCAAGAATATTAACTGGTGGTTTACCGGGTTTTGTGCTCTCGTAACTAAAATTCACATCATTGAATTGGATGTCGCCTTTAACATTGGAGAGAACCATAGCGTTTGGCTTTTCTTTGACGGCCGATTCCGTATCGAGCACTTCAAAAATACGTTTACCCGACGCAATGGCGCGGGAAGTCATATTAATATGTGGACCGATGATTCTTATCGGGGGTATCAGGTAACCAAGATACCTCCGTACCATAACACTAATGCACTGGCAAGCGCTGTCAGAACATTAAAAAGTGGCCCTCGAACTGCTTGAATTCTTGCGTTACGGATTTGGAGATCATATAAATGCTGCGTTTCTTCGTCGAATTTATTTGTTTCAAGCTTCTGCCGTGAAAATCCTTTCACGACTCTTACCCCTGAAAGATTTTCTTGAAGGGCCGTGTTCATAGATGCAAATCGCTGCAGAATTTTTGTCCACAGGGGAAGCATTATTACTCCAAACCTGACCGCGATAAAAGCTATTAGAGGCAAACACGCAAAGCTGATAAGAGTAAGAGACCAATTCATTCTAAGTAAGATAACCGTAATAACTACAAAGATTATAACGAGGTTAATTATACGGACTACTACCAACGACAGGAAGAACCGAACTACTTCGATATCTTGTGTGGCTCGGGACATTAGCTGCCCTGTTTGGGCCTTATCATGAAAAGCGAAACTGAGACGTTGGATACGGTCATACAATTTATTCCTGAGGTCATACGCTACTTTCTGGCCGGCGTATTCGGCAAAATAAGTTTGTCCAAACGAAAATAATCCACCTAACAGACTGAGGACGACGATAACCAGACCATAAACCACTAACAATCTCATGTCGCCGCTGACTTTCAATGTGGTTGGGTCAATGTGAAGACCATTATTGACAGCGTCACCGATTAAGATGGGGATAATCATGGTGGCGGCTGTTAACAACAGAAGGCAAACGTAGGTAAGAACAAGCCATTTCCAGTATTTTTTAAGAAGTGCAAGTATTCGAAGTAAAATCTGCATGTTTTAATGTATATCCTATTACGCAAACACTCAGCTGTGTAAAATAACTAATGAATAAACTTAGTGGTTTTCAACAAATAGAATCATTATCAATTGCCAGGACCGTCTGAGTTTTTTCATAGAAATTTCAGATATTCAAGGCCTTCTTCAATAATACGATAGATTCTTCGGGCAGGGCTGCTTTCCTGGATCCAATTAGAAACTATCAATCCACCTGATTCCATTCTTCGAGGATAGTATAGATAATACCTCGTGGAGTATCTATCTGGAATTATTCTTTAGGCGATTGGTGAATTTCACTGCTATGAGCAGACTTGTCTTTAATCAAGTCTACAATAGCAATACTTAAAATACCTTTGAGCAGCGCTTCGTTTTGGAAACTTAAAACAACTTGCGTGAGCTCTCCGTAAACCAAAATCTACTCCTTAAAAAGATACTGTTATTTATAGTATATAACATACTATGGTAATTGTAGTTTATGATTACACCATCTTTACATTTTAGCGCCAACGGGTTACAATCCAGCATAGTAAGTTCACAGTTCAGTGCAGTATTGTAATGGGTAAAAACGGCGTTTTCTTTTAATCGCAATAGCTATTCTAACCATTATAATCATCGGCACCGCCGGTTATATGATTATTGAAAAATGGCGATTTTCTGATGCACTGTATATGACTGTAATTACTCTAAGCACTGTTGGTTTCCAGGAAGTCCATAGCTTATCGACTGTAGGACGCTATTTCACAATGTTTCTAATCCTTGGCGGCACCGGTACGATCTTATATGCTGCTACTGCTATTGTGCAATACTTACTTGAGGGAAATTTGGAAAATATCCTGGGGAGGCGTCACATGAAAGCGGAAATTGCCAGCTTAAGGGACATACCATCCTTTATGGCTATGGAAAGGTTGGTAAAGAAGTTGCACGTGTTCTTGCTAATGAAAAAACACCGTTTGTTGTTATTGAGTCTGATGAAAAAGCATACAACAAAGCAACGGATGATGGGCAATGATGACGCTTAAACCCCTCATTTTCGACTTTATTGACACAATAATTGACCGTCAGGGGCATGAACTTACTTTGGAAGATGTGAAGATAGAGAAAGGATGCTCGATGGACGGGATTATACTCAAGGAAAGTCTGAGACGTATTAGCGGAGCGCACATTCTCGCGATAAAAAAGAAGAGCGGCCAGCTGTTGACAAATCCCTCTCCTGAAACGGTCCTGGAATCTGGTGATGAGTTAGTTTTAATGGGCACACGGGACCAGTTGAAAGGCCTCGAGAACTCTACATAAACATCTATAAATTGACCATTTGAGTAAAGTATAGATATAATGAAAATTACGGGTCCGTAGCTCAGTGGTAGAGCGGTCGGCTCATAACCGATTGGTCGCAGGTTCGATACCTGCCGGGCCCAGAACTTACGATGTTTCGTCCGAAGACTTTCAAATTCATGAAATGTTAGAGGTTCTCTTGGGCAGTAAAGGCAAGAGAAAAATCAGACTCCACCGTAAAACGAACGCCGAACTATACCAGTTATACGATGCGCAACTGATATTGCGACCACGTTCCCAAGAAGCGCTGGAAGAAGCGCGAAGAGTTTTAAATCATGTTCACGAGTATCTGGGTGAATTACCTCCTTCGCCAGAGATTGCCGCGTCGTTTTTGGCAAAATTCGCTGGTCGTAAAACCACCACTCTTTATCGTTACCACAGCATCATTAAAACATTTATGGAATGGTACGGCGAAAAAATTGATACCAAAATTCGAGTTGAACAGGGGTTACCCACTTATGTGAAAAGTGAAGATATAGAAAAAATAAAAAATGCCATCAGAGGCAGGAAAAGTCATAAACAACTTATCGAGAGAAACCTATTAATAATTGACGTGGGGGATAAGGCAGGTTTACGCCGTGAAGAGATTAGTAATTTGACGGTTGGCAATATCAATCTGGAATGTGGTTATCTTGAAGTGAGAAAAGGCAAAGGCGGGAAGGATAGAATCATTGATTTAACGCCATCGTTATAAAAATCCCTTGCAACATTCGTCAAAGGAAAGCAAAAGGAAGAAAAAGTATTTGGAATTTCGCCAAGCAATATATTTTACGTGGTTCACTGGTCAGCCAGAAAAGCAGGCGTTGACATTCATACCCATTCGTTGAGACATTTCTTTGGGCAAAGTCTAGTTGATACTGGCACTGACCTCGAAACCGTACGTCGTCTTATGGGTCACAGTGGTCTAAGAACAACCCAGGTATATATAGGGCGGACTGATAAACAGCGACGGGAAGCAATCAATCGATTGGAACAGACTCCCGTAAACACAATTTCACTTGATGAGGAAGCAAAGACAACAGATGAAGAACTGTTGACAGATCTACAGAAGGACTCCGAAGGGCCAGAAAAGGAAAAAAATAGCGATCTAAATGTGAAAAGAAGTCAAAATGATCGGGGATGCACTGGGATGAATTTTCAACGATAAGTTTGGATTCTAATAAAGCTAAGGTTCAGGATGATGTTTCCTCACAAGAAAAAAATACAGTTATTGTGTCAACTGCAACACCAGAAAAAACTAACCTGTGTTTGGCATCTCCAGATTATGTGCGCAAGGAGACTTTAAGAAGTTGGGGTATCCCCACTAAAGAAGTACCAGAGTTGATGAGGGTGTGGTATTCTAAACACCGGTAAGAGAAGCACGACATTTGCAACTTATTTTTGCGATTACGAGATGACCTTTTGAATGAAAAAATCCCTTATAATGAATCGAAGAGAATGCTTGAAAAAGGTATTTTTGCAACTGAGAAAAGTCTTCAAACAATTCTTCAAAATCTGAACCAAGAAAGATTATTTAAACCATGGGAAAACATACAAAGTGAAAAAGCTTATGTCGCAGACTTTGAAGAACGGACTAGGCCGAAACATGATGCTATACAGAAACACTTGGAGGAAATCGAAGATTTGCTAACTAGGCTGAACGATATCCTTAGAAACGCTAAATCTATTTTGGAATACTACGAGGTTCTTAAAGTCGAAAAGGACCCTGTTTACGCGAGCATGATCGAACATTGCGCTACAGTGGCAACGGCTTTTCGGAAATTCGACTTTGATTGGGGAGAATTTCAAAATCTGAATTCAAGGAAGATTCCGGCTAGAGATGATCTTCGGACCGCCAGCAATATAAATAAAAAACAATTATTTATCTACCAAAGGAGGGTGGAAAGTTCCGCTAAGTTATTACGGAAGTCAGTCTACGACGCTTTGAAGAACAAATGGTATCAGAATACTCGGTATTCAGATTATAGTAGGGTTGAACAGTAAAAATTTCTTGAGAGGCGCCCGCTGTTGCGTACTACCTCAAACCCATTTACACAATTGAAACCGTCTTAAGGAATCGAATAAACGGGAATGGGCCTTCGAATAAACAGGTTAGGCGTCTAATCTTAGTTTTATGCAGGGAATTCCAATTTTCTGGTGGAGGTGAAGTAGGGTCGAGGCAGAACGTTCAATATT
>Ga0182017_10003868_pt1 | contig 11181 bp, 7 predicted proteins | sample 712E3DmetaG_FD_120492 | JGI IMG/M metagenome (GOLD analysis project Ga0182017, IMG submission 120492) | Permafrost microbial communities from Stordalen Mire, Sweden - 712E3D metaG | ecosystem: Environmental > Terrestrial > Soil > Wetlands > Permafrost | place: Sweden: Stordalen | collected... | reverse complement strand
GCTTCATCCGCCGACGGGATGCCGGTTCCACCCGCGCTGCCCGGTGGCGATCGACCAATGCTCGGTGGACGAACCGGTTTTCAGCGAGATCAAGCCGAACCACTGGGTCGCCTGTTGGGTGGCCAAATAGCCTCTCGGATGGTATATGTCCCCTTATCGCATCCTGATTGTTGAGGATCAACGGGAAGTCAGCCGCCTGCTGCGTTCGGCTCTTGAAACCCTTGAGCACGATCTGGTGGTGATCGAGATTCCTTCCGCGGAGGAAGCCATCCTGGAAAGTTCACGCAAAAAAGTGGATCTGCTGGTCTCCGATTACCGTCTTCCAGGAATGTCGGGGATCGAGCTGTTCCATAAGGTGCGTAAGGATCACCCCCTGGTCAAGATCATCCTGATCACCGGACAGACCGATCCCCGCATCCGCAAGGATGTTGCCGAAGCCGGGGCGGATGCATTTTTTATCAAACCTGTCCCGATAGCCGATTTCCTGGATGCCGTGGAACGCCATCTTGGCCTGGTCGAGACGATCCCGCCTCCTGAACCGATCATGATCGTGGAGCACGAAACCCAGGAAAGCCTGCCCGATCTGCTGGCTGGACTGCGTCAGGCCCTGGCAGCGAACGCTGTGCTCCTGCTGAATGACGCCGGGAACATCCAGGCTCGTGCGGGAAATTTACCAAACAGCGATAATGAAATCAACCTGGTTTCCTCCCTGATCCCGATCCACCACGCTGGAAATAAAGTTGCCCGTATCATTGGCCAGAAAGCACCCTCGAACTGGCTTGTGTTCGATGGTGGTCAGTATGATCTGGTGTTCGCTCCGGTTGGATCGACCCACGCGATGCTGATCATCGGGAAGGGACTGGCCAACAGGGAGCAGGTGTTAAAAACGATCGACATGTTCTTGCTGGTCCGGAAGAATATTGAGCAAATACTTGGCGAATCGGTTGCCGAGATATCTTCGGCAGAAGAATCCCTGATCCCCCCGGCGGAGAGGACCGAGCAGGGTGAGATCGATATGGAACCGTTGTTCAAGGAGGCGAAGAAGAGATTAATGCCCTCCGAGGTGAATGAGTTTTGGAATAATGCCACCCATGAGCCTAAAGCACCTGCCAAGCCGGATATGCTGTCTTACGAGCAAGCCAAGAAGCTCGGCTTGGCCCCCGAGGACAAATCCTAGCCATGCCGTCGAGGCTGTGATACAATCCCCCCCGCTTTGGGGCGTTGTGCAATGGCAGCACGTCAGCCTTTGGAGCTGATTATCTTGGTTCGAATCCAGGCGCCCCAGCCTGAGTTTCCCGCTGCATGCGGGGCTTTTTTTCCGAATTGGGCCTCGCGCCGCCCGCCGGCAGCGCAGGCTCTTTTCATTAGGAGATGCCCATGAAAATAACCGCCGTACTCCTCGCTGCCGGACAGGGCACGCGCATGAAATCCGATCTGCCCAAGGTGCTGCATCCCGTGTGCGGGGCGCCGATGATCGCTCATGCCCTGGCAGCGGCCAAAGCCGCCAGCACTGAACTGCCGGTGGTCGTGATCGGCCACGGTGCTGGAGCATTACGCGAGTTCCTGGACGAAACAGCCCGCTGTGTCATTCAGGAACCGCAAAAGGGCACAGGACACGCTGTCCAGCAGGCAGAGCAAGCTTTGCGTGGAAAAACAGAACTGGTTTTGGTCACCTACGCGGATATGCCGCTGCTCCGCCCGGAAACCCTCTCGACCCTGGTTGAGACCCAGAAAAAAAACCCCGGCCCGATCAGCATCTTGACGGTCATCGCCTCCGACCCGCGCGGTTTTGGCAGGGTGATCCGAGATCCGGATGGCGGTGTGCAGGCCATTGTCGAGGAGACCGCGGCGACCGAGGAGCAGTTGTTAATCAATGAATTAAATGTAGGCGCATATTGTTTCTCTGCCGAGTGGTTATGGGCTGCATTGCGAAAAATAAAGGTATCCAAAAAAGGGGAGTATTACCTGACGGATACCGTCGGGCTTGCGGTGCAGGCAGGCCTCCCGGTTCGGGCGCTGGTCTGCGACGATCCGCTCGAGACGATCGGCATCAATACCCGCACTGACCTGGCGGACGCAGAAGCGGCCATGCGACAGCGCATCAACCAGGTTCACATGCTGGCCGGTGTGACCCTGGTGGACCCGGCTACAACCTATATTGATGCAACAGTAAAGATCGGCAGGGACACACGGATCTGGCCGAACACTTATTTGCGCGGCGAAACTGCCATTGGCAAGAATTGTATCATTGGACCGAACACCATCGCGGAAAATACGACCGTTGGCGATGATTGTGAAATCCTGGCTGCAGTGCTGGAAGGGGCGGTGGTTGAGGATCGTGTGTGTATCGGTCCATTTGCCCGATTGCGAAAAGGTGCGCACCTGTGCAGTGGTGTCCATATGGGCAATTTTGGGGAGGTCAAGGATTCAACTCTTGGACCCGGTACAAAGATGGGGCATTTCTCTTATCTTGGCAATGCAACGATCGGCGAAAACGTCAACATCGGCGCAGGGACGATCACATGCAATTACGATGGTGTCCACAAAAACCCGACCGAGATCGGCGACGGGGCTTTCATCGGTTCCGATACGATGCTGGTGGCACCGGTGAAAATTGGGGCGCGGGCCAAGACCGGAGCGGGGGCGGTGGTAACGAAGGATGTGGAAGCGGATACACTGGTGGTGGGTGTACCGGCACGTCCAATTAAAAAAATTGATCCCAAAAAGGATAAAGAATGACCTGAGCGTTTTAAGCTGATGATCCTTTCCTGATAAAAACCGTTATAAAAAGCTGATCTCTGGTCAAATGGTGAAACGATGCTCACTCTTACTGAGATAGAACGAAAAACTTTGATCGACCTGGCGAACGAAGCCCGCCATCGGGCTTATGCGCCCTATTCAAATTATCAAGTCGGTGCGGCACTGCGGACGCGGTCAGGACGGATTTTCACTGGCTGCAACGTGGAGAACGCCGCCTATCCCACCAGCATGTGCGCAGAGCGGGTGGCCATTTTCAAGGCGGTCTCGGACGGAGAAAAAGAGTTCGATGTCATTGCAGTGGCCACCCCCAACGGCGGTTCACCCTGCGGGGGCTGCCGACAGGTGATGGCGGAGTTTGGCCTTGACACAATCGTGTTGATCAGCGACGGGAAAGGTCATTTGGTCCAGGAGACCACCGTTGCTGGTTTGCTTCCGGGTGCGTTCACGCCAAAGGATCTGAAGGTGTAAAGACCCCGTGTACCTGTTCACCTGCGCGCTATGACCGAACAACGTTCTTTCCGTGTGGAAGCTGTGGTACTCCGCCACGCAAACTGGGGGGAAGCTGACCGCATCCTCACCCTGTATACACGCGAGCGTGGTAAAGTTCGGGCCATTGCCAAGGGGGTACGGCGGATCAAGTCACGCAAGGCCGGACACCTTGAACCGTTCACGCAGGTGACCCTGCAACTGGCAAAAGGCCGCGACCTTTTCATCATTACCCAGGTGGAAACGCTGGAAGCTTATCTGCCCATCCACGAGAACCTGAATAAAACCAGTCAGGCGGCCTATCTCTCTGAATTACTTGACCGCTTCACCTATGAGGATGGATCTGAGAACTACCTCATCTTTCACCTGCTGACCGAAACCCTGGAACGAATTGAAAGCGAAGAGGACCCCTGGCTGGCGATCCGTTATTACGAAATGCACCTGCTGGATCTTCTGGGCTACCGGCCTCACCTTTTTGAGTGCGCCAATTGTGGGGAGAAAATCAAGGCCGTGGACCAGTTCTTTTCCCCAGCAGCAGGCGGAGTGTTGTGCCCGCGGTGCGGAGCGGGTCTGCCCGGTGCCTGGCATGTGCCGGTGGGAACACTTAAGTACCTGCGTCATTTCCAGCGCAGCGACTACGCCAGTGCTCAAAAGGCCCACCCCGGGCTTCAGGTCCAAAACGAGGTCGAGGCCCTGCTGCAGGGCTATGTCACCTACCTGCTGGAACGCAGCTTGAATTCCCCCGAATTTATCAGGCAAATAAAAAAATAGGAGCGATCCGGCACATTGCCTGGTTTATGCCGTCCTTTTTTCCTGTCGCCGCGCCCAGCCGATCAGGTAATTATCCATGATCCATTCAATGACCGGTCCCAGGTGGTGCCAGACCAGGTTCTGGATTCCTCTCCAGCGCAGGTGGTAGAAAAATCTTGCCCACCAGGTCCGCCTTCGCAAAGCTTTGCCCATTTCAGACCCCAGGATGGCTCGCTTGTATCCCCGGAAGGAAAAGTCGTTTTTGGCAAAGGCTTCCTGGATGGAATTTGCGGCAATGTTTCCATAACCAAGGGCGATGCTGATGCCTTCACCAAAGAGGGCATCGGCTCCGGCTGCGTCCCCAACCAGCAGGATGCGGGAAATGGAGAACTTGCTGTCCGGTTCGAACCAGCGCAGCGGGTGCCCTTCCAGCTGGTAATCCCCCAGTTCATAGCCGTGGTGTCGGAATTCGTCTGCCAGGGCCTCCCGCAGCGAGATATCTGTTTTGTGTACATACACATTGCTGTCGAAAATACCGCGCACGCGCACGGGTTTTCCGTTTTCAAGGGCAGGAAAATCCCAGGTATAGCCCAAAATGCCCTGCGGAACGTGGAGAAAATCGAAATAGGAATCAGCCTGGGCATGGAAGGAATGCTCCGGCTGCGGTTTGGTGATGATCTCGAGAATCCGGGCGGTATGGGTACCTTCGCGCGGGATGACCGCCCGTCGTACAACACTGGCTGACCCGTCTGCACCGACCACCAGCTCTGCACTGAACGTTCCGGAGTCGGTTTCCAGGCTCACCCCATCGGGCCCGGCGTGAACGCTCTTTACCGTGACCCCTTCCCTTATTTTGATACCCTGGTCGCCAGCTTTTTGCGCCAACCAGGCATCGAACACATGCCGGCGGATGACCCGGAAGGCGAAGGAGCGATGCGGGTCGGGACGCATCTTGAACCCCTTTCCATCAAAGTCGAAACGTGCCCATTCGACATCCACATGGGGAATCTCGGTTACATCCAGTCCCAGATGCTGCAGGATGATCTCGGCATCCGGCAGAAGTCCCCCCCCGCATAATTTATGCCTCGGGTGGTGTGCCTTTTCCAAAACAAGCATATGAGGGATCAGGTCTGGAGCCGCCTGAGCCAGGTGCAGGGCGGTGGAGAGTCCCGCAGGTCCGGAGCCGACAATGAGGATGGCGTATCTTTGCGAACCAGATTTCGGTGTGTTAGATCGCATGGGACAGATTTAACCACAAATAAGCCCAGCTGAACACGGATAATCCTCTCCAATCCTGCCCGCACATCCGCTAATCCCTTCCAGGCCTGTTTTCTAGGTGCAATCCTCCCGGCAAAGGATGCGAACCTTCGCGAAGCTTCCATCCAGCCTGCGGTATAATCCTCTTCAAATCCATTCCACCCTTTTTTCTTTGGTACTCCATGCCTGAAAAGCACACCTTCCAATCCATCATCCTGAGTTTGCAGGAGTTCTGGGCAGCGAAAGGCTGCCTGATCTGGCAACCCTACTACACCCAGGTTGGCGCCGGGACGATGAATCCGGCCACCTTTTTGCGCGTACTCGGTCCGGAGCCATGGAATGTCGCCTATGTCGAGCCATCCGTCCGGCCGGACGATGGACGCTACGGCGAGAACCCCAACCGCTTCCAGCAGCATTACCAATTTCAGGTGATCCTGAAACCTGATCCTGGCAACCCGGTTGAACTCTACCTGCAGTCGCTGGCTGCCATCGGCATTGACCTGCGCGCCCACGATATACGCCTGGTGGAAGATAATTGGGAACAACCCGCCATCTCGGCCTGGGGCCTGGGCTGGGAGATCTGGCTGGATGGACAGGAGATCACCCAGTTCACCTACTTTCAGCAGGTGGGCGGCCAGAGCCTTGACCCGGTAGCGGTGGAGATCACCTATGGTCTGGACCGCATCCTGATCGCCCTCAACAATGCAGCGGCGATCTGGGATGAACCCTGGAACGAAACAGTCAAGTATGGCGAAGTGCGCCGTCAGGACGAGTTTGAGCACAGCAAGTATTACTTTGAAGTAGCCGATGTGGGCCGCCTGCGCCAGATGTTTGACCTTTACCGGGCTGAGGCTGAAGCCTGTCTGGCTGAGGGGCTGGTGATCCCGGCACATGACTACGTGCTTAAGTGTTCGCACGCCTTCAATACCCTCGACACGCGCGGCGCCATCGGTGTGACTGAACGCCAGGCTTTCTTCGGACAAATGCGCGACCTGGCCCGCAAGGTTGCCCAGGCATACCTGGAGCAGAGGAAGGAACTGGAGTACCCGCTGCTCAGGAAAGCTGATGGGAACCGGAAGGCAGTTGAGCGGACGCAGGTACCCGCAGGCGGTGACAAGGTCGAACCATTTATCCTTGAGATCGGCGTTGAAGAACTCCCGGTCGGCGACCTGGACTCGGCCATCGAACAACTTAGCATCAGCGTCCCGAAATTGTTGGATGAACTTCACCTTGTCCATGGCAGCCTGTCCATTTCTGGAACCCCGCGCCGCCTGGCTGTTTATATCGAAGCCCTCGCCCCCCACCAGCCTGACCGTGAAGATCTGCTCAAAGGACCGCCCGCTGAGCGGGCTTTTGGACCGGATGGCAACCCCACCCCGGCGGCGATCGGTTTTGCCAGAGGCAAGGGTGTGGAGGTGAGTGCCCTTGAGCTGCGCGAAATGGATGGAGGCAAGTACATGGTGGCGGTGGTCAGGAAGACCGGCCGTCCGACGCCGGAGGTTCTGTTTGAATCCATGCCGGGACTGGTGGCAGGCATCAGGTTCGACAAGTCCATGCGCTGGAACGAGAGCGGCGTGGCATTCTCGCGTCCACTGCGCTGGCTGGTGGCACTTCTGGGAGATACGGTCATCCCGTTCGAATATGCCGGTCTGACCGCTGGTTGCAGCTCACGCGGCCTGCGTCCCTATGGTTCCCCGGAGATGATCATTCCCACGGCCAAAAGGTATTTTGCCATTATCAGGAAGAATAAGATCATCCTCGAGGTGGAAGAGCGTAAAACAATGATCGCAGCCGGGGTCAGCAGGCTGGCCGCCTCGGTGGGGGGCGAGGCGATCATGCCGGCCGAGTTGCTTGGCGAGGTCGCCAACCTGGTAGAGCTGCCCACCCCCCTGCTGGGAAGCTTCGATCCGGAATATCTGGCATTACCAAGGGACGTTCTCATTTCAGTGATGAAGAAGCACCAGAGATATTTCCCGATCCAGAAAAATGGAAAACTGATGCCAAATTTTGTCATCATCCGCAATGGGGATGACCGGCAGTTGGAGCTTGTCCGGGAAGGGAACGAGCATGTGGTGCGCGCCCGTTTTGCAGATGCGGATTTCTTTGTGCGCGAGGACCTTAAGCACAAGCTTGAAGATTTCCGCCCGCGGCTGAGCACACTTATCTTCCAGAAGAAACTGGGTTCGATGCTTGACAAGTCTGAGCGAATCGAGAAATTGACCGGGATGCTGCTGCCCATGCTGGGGCTGGAAGCGGAGGAGGCCGAATTTGCCAAACGCGCAGCCCACCTGGCCAAAGCTGATCTGGTGACCAGGATGGTGGTGGAAATGACCTCGCTGCAGGGGGTCATGGGAGGCGAGTATGCACTCCGCTCGGGTGAGAATCCAACTGTGGCCGAGGCCATTCGTGAGCAATATCAACCTTTCCTGAAAACAAAAGCCAGCCTGGCGGTAGCCCTGGCCGACCGTCTGGATTCACTGGTCGGATTATTCGCGGTCGGGTTGATTCCCAGCGGTACGAAAGATCCTTTTGGGCTGCGACGCGCCGCCATCGGGGTGGTCCAGCCGCTCATCGAGCATCATCTTGCCTTTGATCTACGCCAGGGGCTGAAATCCGCCGCCGCGCTCGAACCGGTCCCGGTCAGTGAAGAGGTTCAGGCACAGGTTCTGGAGTTTCTGGTCGGACGCCTGCGCGTCGTCCTGCTGGACAGGGGATACAGACATGATGTTGTGGACGCCATCCTGGCAATCCAGTCGGATGACCCGGCGGGAGCAGCAAGAGCCGTCAGGGAGCTGACCGCCTGGGTGGAACGCAAGGACTGGAGCACGCTTCTCCCGGGTTATGCCCGCTGTGTGCGCATCACGCGTGATCAAAAAGCTCGCTTTACGGTCAATGAAGAACTCTTTTCCGAGGATGCCGAGAGAAGTTTATTCTCGGCCCTGCTGCAAGCAGAAAAACAACCCCGCCCTTCGGGAAGCGTGGATGGATTCCTGAATGCTTTTTCCCCGATGATCCCCTCAGTCAATGAATTCTTCGATAAAGTGCTGGTGATGGCTGATGAAAGGGCTGTCCAGGAAAACCGCCTTGGTCTATTGCAGAGGATCACTGGTCTGGCTGATGGGATAGCCGACATGAGCAAACTGGAAGGATTCTAAAAGGGATACAATAGGACCTGTTCCTGCCGTTCATTTTTTGTCCGGTCGATTTTTGGAGTTTAAAAATCCATGACCCAGCCAACTGCCGACGTTTTGCTCCGCATTGAAAGACTCCTGCGCATTGGGAAGCAAGAAGAGGCCCAGGCGCTGCTGGTGGAGTACCTGAGAGTCAACCCATCCTCTGCACGTGCATGGTGGTTGATGAGTTTGACGCTCCCGGACATCACCCAGCAGCAGGATTGCCTGGAACGCGTCCTTCACCTGGACCCTGAAGATGAGCTGGCCAGGGAACGGTTGGAAATGTTAAAGAACCAACCCATTCCCCCACCTTCGGTCAAACCTTTTACAGTGCTGGATTTATCGGACATAAATGAACTTTCAGCAGGGACACCGCCTGCTCCGGACCGGACTGCTCCCGGCGAGGCGGTTCCCGAAAGCGACAGGAATGGGTCCACTTCTGAACCCGCACCTGCCATGCCCGACTGGGCTGCCGGCAGCGAGGCGGTTCCCGAAGGCGACAGGAGTGCCTCCCCTTCTGAACCTGGACAAGCCTTGCCAGTCTGGGCCGCCGGCAGCGAGCCGATCCCGGAAAGCGAGAGGAGTGCGTCCACTACTGAACCAGGACAAGCCGTACCGGAGTGGGTCGCCAGCAGCGCGGCAGTTCCGGAAAGTGAGAGGAGTGCGTCCACTATTGAACCTGGACAAGCCATTCCGGAGTGGGCTACTCCCAGCGGGGTGATTTCCGAAAGCAACGAACAGGCCTCCGTTCTTGGATCTCCACCGCTTGAGCCGGTGAGCATGGCGCCAATTCCCGATAGGTCAAAAAATAAATGGTGGGTCCTTGATATTCTAATGGCCATACTGGCCGTCATCCTGATTGTGATCCTTGCAGGGTTTATTATGAAGCAGCAGCAAACCCAGCTGAAGACCAAACAGGAGATTAATTTCCAGCAGCAGACACTTGAGGTGGCCCAGACAATGGCGAGCATGCCGTTACCGACGTTGTCGCCAACCTGGACCTCTTCCCCAACCGGGACGGCTCTGCCGACCGCCACCTTTTCTGCCACGCCCACCTTGACACCCACTCCGAGAAACACCTTGACCAGGACTCCGCCCCCATCGGGTCTGGTCGGGCCAATAGCGGGTTTATTTGCGCCTGATTTCAACCTGACCGACCAGGTCACCGGTCAGAAGGTCATGTTCAACCAATTTGACGGGCAGCCAGCCCTGATTTTCTTCTTTTCAACCTCATGCACGATGTGCAGCAAAGAGATACCTGCTGTCGAAAGTATCTACCAGACCTATAAGGGGCATGGCCTGGTACTCCTGGCGATCGACTCCGGCGATTCTGCGGCGACGGTGGAAGCCTACCGGAGCGCCAATCAATTGACATTCCCCATCCTGCTTGACCCTGTTTCTACTGCTCTGTCGACCTACCAGGTGGACACTCTTCCCAGGCATTTCTTTGTCAATACAGATGGCAGGATCACTTATGTCGGAATGGGAGAGATGACGCCTGATGAATTGAACACCCAGGTCGGGGTCATCCTGCAGCAACCTCCCACCGCCACTCCCTAAGACCAACCCGGCTGGATAAAACCTAATCGGTCAACCATTCACGTGACGATTGGATCGATCGTCTTTTTTAGGCACACCTTTTCCCCCTCAGCCATGGGAAGGTGCCGCTTGCGCCGCCTCCCAAGCGCGTCTATAATTCCTCTGCGCCATGTCCCAAATTGATGAGATTAAATCCCGGATCGACATCGTAGACCTGGTCGGAGAGACCGTGAAACTGCGCCGTGCTGGAAAAAATTATTCCGGCCTATGCCCATTTCACACAGAAAAAACTCCGTCATTTATTGTCTCACCTGACCGTCAGACCTGGCATTGTTTCGGCCAGTGCGGGGAAGGCGGCGACATCTTCAAATTTGTGATGAAGAAGGAAGGCTGGGATTTTAAAGAGGCGCTGCGCTACCTGGCTGAACGCGCGGGTGTAAAACTTGAAGCATACAAGGCAGAAAAACCAGAAGAAAAAGAGGCACATGAACGCCTGCGGGGATTGCTGGAGGAAGCGCTGACGTACTATCGTCATCACCTGTCTACACCCGCCGGGAAATCCGTCCTTGATTACATCCGTGAGAAGCGGCACCTGACCGAAGCCACCATCGAAACCTTTGGTCTGGGTTATGCACCACCGGGATGGGATTCCGTCCTCAAGCATTTCGAAAATAAAGGGTACACCGATGTGGAACTGCTTGAGGCAGGGCTGGTCAGCCAGCGTGAAAACGGCGGTTTTATTGACCGCTTCCGCAACCGGTTGATGATCCCCATCCGTGATGAGAATGCCAAAATGACCGGTTTCGGGGCACGCATTATCGATCCCAATGATTTTCCCAAGTTCATGAATTCGCCGGAGACACCGCTTTTTAGCAAAAGCCGTCTGCTCTATGGCCTGGATCGGGCGCGAAAACCCATTCGAACTGCTAACCAGGCGGTCATAGTTGAAGGATACCTGGATGTCATCGCCTTGCACCAGGCCGGGTTCGAGAACGTTGTCTCACCGATGGGTACTTCGCTGACTGAAGACCAGTTGCGCCTGCTCAAGAAATTCAGCCGGCGCATCGTGCTGGCTCTCGACCCGGACGCTGCCGGGCAAAAGGCTGTGCTGCGTGGATTGGAAGCCGCCCGCCAAACCCTGGACCGCGAGGACGAGATCGGCTTCGATGCCCGAGGTCTGTTGCATCACGAAGCCCGTCTTCAAGCCGACCTAAGG
>Ga0182017_10003866_pt1 | contig 11185 bp, 8 predicted proteins | sample 712E3DmetaG_FD_120492 | JGI IMG/M metagenome (GOLD analysis project Ga0182017, IMG submission 120492) | Permafrost microbial communities from Stordalen Mire, Sweden - 712E3D metaG | ecosystem: Environmental > Terrestrial > Soil > Wetlands > Permafrost | place: Sweden: Stordalen | collected... | reverse complement strand
GATGAAATGCACTTCGACGCCATCACCGCCCTCAGCGGGAGCGGGCCGGCCTATCAGTATCTGATCATGGAGGCGCTGGCGGACGCCGGAGTGCGAGTCGGTCTGCCGCGCCACCTGGCGCTCACGCTGGTGTCGCAAACCGTGCTCGGCGCCGCCAAGATGGTGCAGGCCACTGGCCGCCACCCGGCAGCGCTTCGCGACGACGTGACCACGCCGGCCGGGTGCACCATCGCCGGCCTGCTCATGCTCGAAGACGGCAGGATCCGGTCCGTTCTGGCGCGGGCGGTGGAGGAAGCCGCCAAGACCGCCGCCCATCTGGGACCGCCGGCAGTGAAGGACGCCGCACACCGCGCCGGCCATTGAGAAGGACGATGACATCCGAGTCTTCAGCACCCGCTAACGAACTCATCGCGATCGAAGACCGCTGGAACGCGCGCAACTACCATCCCCTGGATGTCGTGATCGAGAGCGCCTCCGGCGCCTGGGTCTACGCGACCGATGGCCGCCGCTACCTGGATTGCCTGAGCGCCTACTCGGCTCTGAACCAGGGGCACTGCCATCCGCGCATCGTTCAGGCCCTCCAGGACCAGGCGGCGCGGCTCACGCTGACCTCGCGCGCCTTCCGCAACAGCCAGCTCCCCCGCTTCGCCCAGGAACTGGCCGAGCTGTGCGGGATGGAGATGGTGCTGCCGATGAACACCGGCGCGGAGGCGGTGGAGACCTCGATCAAAGCCGTCCGGCGCTGGGGATACACGCGCAAGGGCATTCCGGCGGACCAGGCGGAGATCGTGGTCTGCCGGAACAACTTCCACGGGCGCACCACCACCATCACCGGGTTCTCCTCCGAGCCTTACTACCAGGACGGCTTCGGCCCGTTCACTCCCGGCTTCGTCACCGTTCCGTTCGGCGACGCGGAGGCGTTGGAACGCGCCATCACGCCGCACACATGCGCTTTTCTGTTCGAGCCGATTCAGTGCGAAGCCGGAATCCTGATCCCGCCCGATGGCTATCTCAAGGCCGCCGCCGAGATCTGCCGGCGCGAGCGCGTCCTGCTGGTGGCAGACGAGATCCAGACCGGCCTCGGACGCACCGGCCGTTTCCTGGCCTGCAGCCACGAGGGCGTGACCCCCGACGTGCTGATCCTCGGCAAGGCGCTCTCGGGCGGCGTCTACCCGGTCTCGGCGGTGGTTTCAAGCGCGGAGATCCTGGGCGTCTTCCGGCCCGGGAGCCACGGCAGCACGTATGGCGGGAATCCGCTGGCTTGCGCGGTGGCGAGGGCGGCGTTGCGCGTTCTGGTCGAAGAGCGCCTGGCGGAACGCTCGGCCGAGCTGGGCGCCTGGCTGCTCGATGAGCTCGGCGGCCTCGACCACTCGCACATCCGGGAGATCCGCGGGCGCGGGCTGCTGGCAGGACTCGAACTCACGGTTCCGGCGCGCCCCTATTGCGAGCGGCTGAAGGAACTCGGCGTCCTGTGCAAGGAGACGCACGATTTCGTCATCCGCCTGGCGCCGCCGCTGGTGATCTCCAAGGAAGATCTGGCCTGGATGGTGGAGCGGCTGCGCGAGGCGTTCGCGACGTAGGCGAGGCGGGCGGCCACGGCTGCCGCGCGTCTCCGGGCCGTCGCTTTGCGAGGCGTTCGCCAAATAGGCGGAGCTTCCGGCGCCTCACAGCCCCCGCCGGGCCTATGGGACCATGCCCATCTTCCGATAGATCGGACCAAGCTGAGGGTCGGCTGGGAGTTGGCGGAAGATGGCGTCGAGAACATGGCGCGCACGGATGCCGGCCGGAGGCGCTCCGAAGAGCACCGCGGCGAATGCGCCCAGCCCAAGCGACCGCAGTTTTGCCGGATCGTGGGTGGCCTGGGCCGCATTGGCTGCCTCAGCGGCAAGCCGATCGCCAGGGCCCGGCCCGGAGAGCATCAGGTAGGCGACGATCGCCGCAAACTCCCCGGCGCCGACCCGCGTCAGGTATTCACGCTCCTGTTCCGGAGTGAGGCCGCCCGCGCCCTGGAACGTTCTCAACGCGACCACCGCCAGGAGCCGGTTCTGCCCCGAAAGCAATGACATCAGCAGGCGCGATTCCGCGGGCCCAGGCTTGTCCCCGAACGCGCCGGCGTTGTCCCGATAATACGCCAGCGCCGGCGCAACCTCCTGCGCCCAGCCGGAGAAGAGCAGGGCCACGGGGCCGAGGTCCGCCAGAGCTGCCACCTGCGGCGCCGGGCGGAACAGCACATCCCCGCCGTGAATGAAAGGAGAATACTGGTCCTCCGGGGCAGGAACGCGTTTCCGCTCCATCGGCTCGTTCCAGGCGTACTCCTGCCGGCCCTGCCCGCCGGCCACCACCTGCCAGGTTCCCTGCTTCATGACCACGGTCTGCGGGGAGGGAGGCATAACGACCTTGCCGGTCTTTCCATCGATGTAAGCTCCCGGCGTGGTCGCCTTGCCGCTCCTGGGGCCGGGGGTCGCGAGCGCGACGATCCACGGCGGACCGTCCGAAAGATACGCCGCCAGTCCGATGACCGCGATGTCATGGACGGCACGGGCATCGTGCAGCAGGACGATCTCGACGTTCTGCTGCTGCGGCGGCATGTTGGATGGAACCATCTGCTCTCCCCTTCGGGTCCTGGCCCGCCTATCGGTTGAAGAAGACCACCGTGTCCGCCGCATTCACCGGCGCGGTCACGTCGTTTGCCGGATCGTTGCACACGTCGTTGGCGTACGGTCCTCCCGTCGGCGGATTCGATGTGACGTCCTTATCTGCCGCGTCCACGGTTACCGCCTGAGGTCCGGCCGCCGAGCTGTCCGCGTGGACCTGCCAGCCTCGCACGCGCAACACCGAAACCTGCTGCGTGACCGTGTCGAAAACGGCGACGTATGTCAACCACGAACCCTCCACGGTAGCGCTTTGCACGTAATAGTCCACGTCCGCCACCACCACCCCATCGGCCGCCGCAGGTAAGGAGTAATTGGACTGCACGGGGTTGGCGGGGCTGTCGGTCGTTCTGGTGGGGCCACCTCCGGCGCATCCGATCGGCGGCTTGAGCGCAGACGGCTGCCGGTCGTACAGGGGCCCGTCCTTGATGTCAGTGTCGTTGACGTCGACCGGTTGGTTTGAGGTCAGCCGCATTTGCTTGGGGACCTCGATTCGCGCATCCGCCGGGGCGCCCGCGTAGAACAGAGGCTTGGGGTCACCCCAGGTGATGCGCTTGTAAACGCCCGCCAGGCCGGTCTGGACGATGCCGATCTTCAGCTTGCTCACCTGTGGCGCGGAGCAGTCCACACCGTCGGGGCGGATTCTGGCCTGCGCGGAGAGGTTCACCGCAGGCGGGCCGCCAGGCGGAGCGCCAGTCGAGTACTGGCCGCCGGCCAGTACATAAGGCGCACCGCGGGTGATGTTGATCTGCGGCTGGTCGAACCAAAACACCGTAACCTTCTTCTGGCCCATCAGCGCCCCGGTCGCCGTGTGGCAGTGCGCCTCGATCATCGCATCCCCGATGGCATCGCTGCCCACTTCACCATAGAGGAAAAACGAAACCCACGTTCCGTCGTTGGGCACGGTCAGCGCTGCCGTCTTGTTCTGACCCGAAAACCGGAGCTTCCCGTCGGGGTTAGTCAGCACGATCGTGGCGGGATAGGGCGGATTGGAGGTCCCGCGGATGCGGCAGACCACCATGGGCGAGTATGGCGGATGGACGGAACGGAGTTGCACCAGATCGTCGTTGGTCCCCGGCGTTCGGTTGATCTGGATTTCCACCTCCGGGCACGGCGTGTCGCAGGGGACCGCGGCGGCGCAGACGCCCATGGTCGCATCGTCGCCGGCGGCCGGGTCGGCAATGCCCGGGTCCGCGGCTGGGGGAGGAGTGGGGGCCGGGGGAGCCTGTTCCTTTCCGCCGTTGGCCAGGTACAGTCTGCGCCACTCGGCCCTCATCCCCGCCTGGGCGGGATCCGTAGCGCTGAGGGGGATGCGGTTGCCGTCCGCATCGATCATTTCCTTGTGGTTCGCGTAAAACGCGTCGTCCGCCTTTTGGACGGCTGCGGGATTTAGGGGATTTTCCAGTTGGCTCATGTCGCCCTACGCGGTCCGAGGTTCGAGGTCGCGTTGCGCGCGCCCTGCGACTTTCACCATGCTGCGGAAGAGGTTGGCCGCTCTGTCCTGTGGATTGGAGGTTTCCGGGCCGCCCAGCGCCGCGGCGATCCAAGGGTGCATAGGGTCTTCGGCGACGCCATGCCCGAATAGAAACATCGTTGCCGCCAACAGGGCGGCCGCCGTTCCCAGCCGCACGCCGAAGCCCGCCGCCGTCCGGGCGGCGCGGGCAACCAGCGGGCGCACCGCGTCCGCCCCGGCGTATTCGAACTTCTCCGGGTACAGTGCGCGGAAAAGCCGCATCAAGTCGTCCTCGAAGGTGCCGCCCAGTTTCGGGCACAGGCTCTCGGACAAGCGGCTGAGGCGCTCGAAAGCGGCCCTGGTATGCTCGCGGTTGGGGCCGGCCACTCGTTGGGTGTACGATTGCGCCGCCCCGTACAGCGCCTTGGCGCGGCTCATCTCGTCTTCCGCCGGGCCGGCGGCAAGCGCCTCCTGCGCCCAGGCCAACTGAAGATCGGTGTCGAAGTCGCATCCGAACCCGAGCATCAGGTCCACATAGAGGCGCACCGGCCCGCGTAGAGTGAAGCCGTGGGAGCCAGCCCGGTCGACGCCCAGTTTGACGAAACGGGCGACGTTATCGCCGCCGGCGCCTTCAGAGAGCGCTGGAGCGGCACTCGTGCAACGCCCGACGAGTTCCCCTTCGAAGCCGCGCCGGGCCATGACCTCGAACGCCGCCATCTGTTGGGTGCGAATGATCATCGCCGAATCTCAGCGCCAGCCGCCAGATCCTTCCTTTCGACCGCCAGCGCCCCCGACTTGAGCCGGAAGCAGAGCAATACGCCGGGCTGGTCGGCCTCGGCTACGTATGAGGCGGCCGGGCCGAACATCTGCTCGAGTTGCTCGCGGTCGCAGGTGGGCAGGTAGTTCCGCAGCACGCGCGGGTCGTAGAACCGGAAGTACAGGGGCTTTCCCGTGCTATCGTGCACGATCAGGAACCGGCGGAAATGCTGCCGCATGGCGTGCAGGCCGGCCTGGGTGGATACAAAAATGCCCCAGTGGTTGCCCCATCCCTCCGTCAGGACCCATGCGGTGAATTCGGAATCGCGCTCCAGGCGGACCAGGTAGGGCGCCACCTCCGCCATGTCCGGCTCCAATTCGCCCCGATAGAGGCACACGGACTCCGGCTTGGTCTGGTGCAGCTTCTCGCGCAACCCGGCGACGGAGGCGCCATCCAACACGGCGAACACGCCGGCCCCCTCCGCCGCAAACAGAAACTCCTTCACTCCATCGCTGATGCTCTTCATACTGGTCTGGCTGGCCGCACGGGCCAGCTCGCTCCTAATGTCATGTGTCGCAGAACGGCGCACCCGAGTCCGCGGCCTGCTTCAGCAGCATGGCGGGGACGCTGTACGTGACCGGGGTGATCGGCGGCGGTGGCGGCGGCGGTGGAGCGTTCTCGCCCGGCTTGGCCGTGTCGGCTTCCTTGGCCTCTTTCGGCGTCGCGGGCGAACTTCCCGCGCCCGAACCCGCCGAGCCGCCGCTGTTGATCATCACCGTCGTCCCGCTGATGAAGATGCCGCCGGAGTTGAGGTTGATGAAGTTGCCGCCCACCTTCAGCGTCAGGGTCGTGCCGGATTCGATCACCAGATTCGTGCCGGCCTTCAGGTGGATCTCGGTGCCCGCCTCGAACGCATAGTTCTGCCCGGCCTTGGCTTCGACATTCTGCCCCGCCGTTAGCGACACCGTGCCGTCGACCTTCTCGTTCTGGTCGCCTTTCACATGCAGGTGCTTGTCCTGTTTGACCAGTTCGATCTGGTCCTTGTAGACAACCAGGTCGCTCTCGCCGAGGATGGTTTCAAAGCGGTCGTTCTCCACGCGGATATCGAGGTTCTTCTGGCCGTGAATGAAGACCTGCTCGCTGCCCTTCTTGTCCTCGAACCGGATCTCATTGAACCCGCCGCCGCCCTTCGAGGAATAGGATTTGAACGTGCTCTTGGTCTGCTCGTCGGGCAGCGCGTACGGCGGCATCTGGATCGCGTTGTAGACGCTGCCGGAGATGAGCGGCTGGTCCGGGTCCCCTTCCAGGAAGCTCACCACCACCTCCTGGCCGATGCGCGGAGTCCACACCGCCCCCCAACTCTTGCCCGCCACGGGTTCAGCCACCCGGATCCAGCAGGAGCTGGATTCATCGAGCTTGCCCAGTCTGTCCCAGAAGAACTGCACCTTCACCCGGCCGTATTTATCCGTGTAGAGCTCTTCGCCGCTGGGACCCGTGACTACGGCGGTCTGCGTGCCGTGGATCAGCGGCTTGGGGGCGGTGCGCGCCGGCCGGAACGTGACCGCTGCCTGAATGGCCGTAAAGGTGTTCTTGTAGGTGGAGTCCGTGGCGCTGCCCTGGCCGGTGTAGAAACCGCCCTCCTCTCCGCTGTGAGTGATGTTGGTCAGCAGATAGCTGTCGTTCTGATCCTTGCGCTCATAGCCGTACAAGTCGAACTTGAAGCCGGAGGCCAGCGTGCGGCAGTCGCTCTCGCCATGAAACACGGCGTGGGGCGCCTCCTGTTCTTCGATGCGGATCTTGGCGAGCTTGTCGCCGTCGCCGCGGGTCTCGTAGAGGCCGGGATAATCGTAGACCTCGAAACGGGTATTGCCGCCCTGGTTGATGGTGCTCTGCACCTCGGCGTCGAGCCGGGTTCCCGGCGTCTTGAAGTTGTAGTCGCAGAGAGCGTACTTGCCGGGGCGCATCTCCTGTTCCATCCTCCAGCCGACCACGATGTCTTCCTCGTGCCTCATCTGCCGCATGGCACTGCGGTCGAACATCACGCGCGACTGGTCCGGACAAGGCTTACAGGCCGACGGGCTGTCGCCCAGCACCAGCGTGTGCTTTCCGTTCTCGTGGCGGAAGAAGTAGAAGATGCCTTCCCGTTCGAGCAGCCGGGACACGAAATTGAAAGCCGTCTCGCGGTACTGCACACAGTACTCCCACGGATGGTGCGAGCCGCGGGTCTGATCGTCGAAGTCGGTAAACCCGGACTCCTTGAAGACCTTCAGGACGATATCGATCACCGACATGTTCTGGAAGATCTTGCAATCGGCGGAGCGGGTGAGAAACCACAGCCAGGGCACCACCTCGGCCTGGTAGTGGGTGAAGCGTTCCTCGCCCGGCAACTGGATGAAGCGGCTCACATAGCCGTTGAAGTAGCGCGCCTTGGATTCCTCGGCCAGGCGCACGGAGAAGGTGACGTTCTGGCCCACGATGTGGTCGAAGTCGATGGCTTCGTTTTCCGACAGCATGTCCAGGTGGAAACTGAACAGCCGGGAAATCCCCTCCTGGCCGGTGAAGGAGCGCAACAGGAGCTGGTCGGCGCCGAGCGGCGTCAGGATGTTCAGAAACCGTTTCTGCTCGGTCCACTGGGGCATCTTTAACCTCCGATGACCACCGTCGGGCAGCCCATCGCGATGCTGTTCGAAGGGCCGGCCGCCTCCAGAATCGTGTCGCCCTGGCGAGCGGCGGGCAGGTTGTCGATCATGACGGTAGCCGAGCCGTTGATGACCACCCCCGGCCCGTGCGGCGGGACCGGCAGTGGCGTGGTGCAGGCGTGAATATCGGCGCCCCCGCTGGCGCCCGTAATTGCGCTGGACATGGACCCCAGAACGCTGGCTTTTGTGGCCTGCTCGGCCGCGTAGGCCGCCCCCGCACCCGGAGTTCCGGCCGCCGCGGCCGTCGCGGCTACCGCCGTTTGAATGGCCGTGTCGGCCACCTGCTTGGCGGCCTGGAGCGCCGCCACCGCGGCCAGCGGCATGGCGCGCCACGCCGGCAGGAACCCGATCATACATGTCATGCTGCCCGGGCCGGGCGTCAACACCGGCGGCAGCGGATGCATCACCGGGTCAGTGATCCGGGCTGCTGGAGGCATATGGCCCCTCCTCTCTCGTTCCCGTGGGGCAGGCGCTTCCGCCTGCCCACCAGGCAGGCCAAACGGCCTGCCCCACTCCTACTTCCTACGAGTACACAAACTTGCCATCCGCACCCACGCCGACGCCGACGGCCGATACCTTCCTGCCTTCGGCCATCCACGCCAGCAACTGCCGCGAGACTTCCGGCAGCAGCGTGTTGGTCAGAATGTTGTCCACGTTCCGGGCGCCGCTTTCGACCTCGGTGCAGCGGCTGGCCACCTCATCCACCAACGCTTGATCGTACGTCAGTTCGATTTTATGATTCTCCATCAGCCGCCGCTTGATCTTCGCCAGCTTCAGCACCACGATCTTCTTCAGGTTCTCGTCCCGGATGGGGTAATACGGGATGATCACCATGCGGCCCAGGAACGCCGGCTTGAAAATCTTGTTCAACTCGGGCTTGAGCGCCTTGACCAGCGCTTCGGGCGAAGGCATCGTCTCGGGATCCGCGCACAGCTTCATGAACGTATCGGTGGCTGCGTTTGTAGTCAGGATCAGGATGTTGTTCTTGAAATCGATGTCCCGCCCTTCGCCGTCCTCCATCATTCCTTTGTCGAAGACCTGGTAGAACAGCTCCAGCACGTCCTGATGGGCCTTCTCGACCTCGTCGAGCAGCACCACGGAATAGGGCCGCCGCCGCACCGCCTCGGTGAGCACTCCGCCCTCGCCGTAGCCGACGTATCCGGGAGGCGAACCTTTCAGCGTGGAGACCGTGTGCGCCTCCTGGAACTCCGACATATTGATGGTGATCATGTTGCGCTCTCCGCCGTAGAGCAGATCGGAGAGCGCCAGCGCGGTCTCGGTTTTGCCCACGCCGCTCGGCCCCACCAGCATGAATACGCCCACCGGCTTGTTGGGGTCGTCCAGGCTGGCGCGGGAGGTCTGGATACGCTGGCTGATCAGCTCGAGCGCGTGGTCCTGCCCGATGAGCCGCCGCTTCAGGATGGAGGGCAGTTCGAGCACCATCTGGATTTCGTCCTTCACCATTTTGCCGGCGGGAATCCCGGTCCAGCCCGAAATCACTTCGCCGATGGTGTTGGCATCCACGCACACCTGAATCAGGGGAGAGTCCCCTTGCAGGGTTGCCAGTTCCAGGTTGAGTTTTTCGAGCTCGGCGCGCAACGCCGCCGGGTCCGCGGCGGCCCCGGCCACGGGTGCCTCCGCGGGAGCCGCCGGAGCTGCCGCCGGTACTGCCGGAGCTGCCGGAGCCGCTGCCGTGGCTGCCGGGGCTGCCGCCGGTACTGCCGGAGCTGCCGGAGCCGCCGCGCCGCCCTCGATCTTCCCGCGAATCTCGCGGATCTGCGCCACCAGGCCGGCTTCCTTGTCGAAGCGTTCCCGCAGCGAGGCCAGGCGAGTCTCGACGGCCGCCTTGCGCGCCGCGATCTCGGTCAGGGCCTCGGAGTGGTCCGCGCCCAGTTCCTGCTCGCGGTTGAGAATCCCCTGCTGGACGCCCAGGTCGTCGAGCTCGCGCGTCGCGTCCTCGATCTCCGGCGGGACGGAGTTCTGCCCCAGAGCCAGCCGCGCGCACGCGGTATCGAGCACGCTGACGGCCTTGTCCGGCAACTGCCTGCCGGCCAGATACCGGTGCGAGAGCTTCACGCCCGCCGCCACCGCATCGGCCAGAATGCGCACCTTGTGGTGCTTCTCGAGCGCCGGAACGGTGCCGCGCATCATCACCATGCACTGCGCCTCGCTCGGCTCATCCACCTTCACCACTTGGAAGCGGCGGGCCAGCGCCGCGTCCTTCTCGAAGTACTTCTTATACTCGGACCATGTCGTGGCCGCTATGGTTCGCAGCTCGCCGCGCGCCAGCGCCGGTTTGAGCAACTGGCTGGCGTCGTTCTGCCCGGCCTGGCCGCCCGCGCCGATCATGGTGTGCGCCTCGTCGATGAACAGGATAATGGGCGAGGGCGAGGCCTTCACCTCTTCGATCAGCCCTTTCAGCCGGTTCTCGAATTCGCCCTTGACGCCCGCACCCGCCTGCAACAGCGCCAGGTCGAGGCTGCGGAGGCCGACGCCCTTGAGCGGCGGCGGCACGTCGCCCGCGGCCACCCGCTGCGCGAAGCCTTCGACCACCGCGCTCTTCCCCACGCCGGCCTCGCCGGTCAGGATGGGGTTGTTCTGGCGCCGCCGCATGAGGATGTCCACCATCTGGCGGATCTCGTGGTCGCGCCCCAGCACGGGATCGAGTTTCCCCGCCTTGGCCTTCGCCGTCAGATCGACCGTGTAGGCGTCCAGGTTCTGCGTCTTCCCCGCTCCCGCGGCACGCGGTCCCGAGCCCGCGCCCGCGCCCGCTCCCGCCATTGCGCCCGCCTCGGCCAGCGCCGCGATGGAATCTTCGTGCGAGCCTCCCACGATGGTCTGGAAGTCCTTCTTGAGGGCGTCCGGCTGGATCTTGCCGAATTCCTTGGGGCTCACTTCGCCCATCAGCCGCGCCAGGTCGTCGGTCGCGGCCAGCGCCAGGATGGTGAACCCGGTTCGTACCTGCCCGGCGCCGAAATCGATTGTCCCGATGGCCCACGCTTCTTTCAGCATGTTGACCAGCGAGACGCTGAAGACCGGCCGGCCCGCGTTGCCGCGCTTCAGTTTGTCGAGGCTGCGAGTCAGTTCCTGCTGCAGGCGCGTCGAATCCACGCCGAAGTGCCTCAGGATGCGCGCCAGGTCGCCGTCGGTGTCGTCCAACAGCTTGAGGAGGTAGTGTTCCACCTCGATGTTGTAGTTGGTGCGGGAGACGCACAGCCCGGCCGCCGCTTCGAGCGCGTTCCGCGTGGCGTCGTTGAGTTTGCCGATCAGTGATTTAAGATTCACGCTCATGGAAGAACCTCCCCTTTCACAACTCTAGTACCGTATCGCCCGGATCGCGCCCCATGGGCGCCGATTTCGCCCACGTGAGCCAGCCGAGGCGGGGCGCCGTCTGGTCCCCGCGTCCCAGTTCGCAACCGGGCACCTGCTCGCGCTTCAGCACGAGCTGCACTTCAAAATCGAATTCGTTTCCGGCAAAAAAGCGCACCAGCGCCTGGAGCGGCTCATAGGCCGTGCCGGTCGGCAGAAAATCCCGATACTGGTCGAGCGCCAGCGGACCCAGCCGGATCCGCACGCGCGATTGCAAATCCCAGATCTCATCGCCCACCACGGCGCCCACCGCGAG
>Ga0182017_10003865_pt1 | contig 11185 bp, 8 predicted proteins | sample 712E3DmetaG_FD_120492 | JGI IMG/M metagenome (GOLD analysis project Ga0182017, IMG submission 120492) | Permafrost microbial communities from Stordalen Mire, Sweden - 712E3D metaG | ecosystem: Environmental > Terrestrial > Soil > Wetlands > Permafrost | place: Sweden: Stordalen | collected... | reverse complement strand
GCCCGGGAGCGGATACTGCACGACCTTGCGGAAGCGGGGCTCCTTGCCAGGACGGCGGACCACGCCAACAGGGTCGGGCGGTGCTACCGCTGTGACACCGTGATCGAGCCGTACCTCTCCGACCAGTGGTTCGTCCGGATGAAGCCGCTCGCACAGCCCGCGCTGGATGTCCTCAGGGACGGCACGATCAGATTCTACCCTGAGCGGTGGACGAAGGTATACGAGCACTGGATGACGAACATCCGGGACTGGTGCATCTCGCGCCAGCTCTGGTGGGGGCACCGCATCCCCGTCTGGTACTGCACGCAGAACAAAACGGACCGGTGCAACGAGCCTGTCGTCAGCCGGACGACGCCTTCCGTTTGCCCCCACTGCGGGGGAACGGGTCTCCGGCAGGATGAGGATGTCCTTGACACCTGGTTTTCTTCCTGGCTCTGGCCCTTCTCCGTTCACGACTGGCCCGCCCAGAAATCGACGGGGAAGGAGCAGGACCTCCGGTACTTCTACCCGACCGACACGCTTGTCACGGCGCCCGACATCATATTCTTCTGGGTCGCGCGGATGATCATGGCGGGGCTGAAATTCGGGCCGACGTTTACCGGGAGTACCGACGCGACAAAGAACGTCCCGTTCCGCGATGTCTATTTTACGAGCATGGTCCGTGACGCACGGGGGCGCAAGATGTCGAAGTCGCTCGGTAACTCGCCGGAGCCCCTCGAGCTGATCGCCGAATACGGCGCCGATGCGGTCCGGTTCACCATACTCGCCCTCGCCCCGGTCGGTCAGGACATCATCTATGCGAAGGAAAAGAACGAGCTCGGACGGAACCTCGCGAACAAGATCTGGAACGCCGGCCGCTTTCTGATGATGAACCGGGACCAGACCGGGGAAGCGCCGCACACGAACGAGTTCAACACCGATCACTCCGACCTTGCCGACAGGTGGATACTCTCGAGGCTCCATTCGACACTGCGCGACGTACAGGAGTCGATCTCGCTTTTCGAGTTCAACAGGATTACACGGCAGGTCTACGATTTCTTCTGGCACGACTACTGCGACTGGTATGTCGAGATGGTAAAATCCCGCCTGTACGGCCCGGAACCCGTTCCAGTCAAACAGGCCGTTGTGACCCGGGGGCTCGACGTCTACGATGCGGCGCTCCGCCTCCTTCACCCGATCATGCCTTTCGTCACCGAGGAACTGTGGCAGAGTATCAGGCCCAGGCCTTCCGGCGCGACAATCATGCGCGAGAGGATCCCTGAGCCGGATGGGGCGTTCATCGACACGGCGGTGGAGCGGCAGATGGCATACGTCCAGAGCGTTATCGAGGCGGTCCGCACGATACGGGGGGAGATGTCGATCCCTCCGTCGAAAGAGATCAGAATCGTGATGACGGCCGGAGAGGCGCACCCTCCGGAGGAGATCCGCAGATACGAAGGATACATGATGCGCCTCGCCAGGGTCACTTCGCTCTCGATCATCGAACCGGGGCTGCGGCCTCCCACCTCGGCGACTGCGGTGGTGGAGGGGGAAGAGATTTTCGTTCCGCTCGAAGGAGTGATCGATCTCGATCTCGAGCGGAACCGGCTCCGGCGGGAAATCGACAGGGTGACCGGCATGCTGAAAGGGATCGTGGCAAAACTCGCGAACCCGGAATTCACGGAGAAAGCCCCGCCGGAAGTCGTCGGGAAAGAACGGGAGAAGCAGGCCGCGTTCGAGGCCAACCTCGTCAAGCTTTCACGGAGCCTCGGGCAGCTCTCCTCCGAAGGCACCCCCCCCCGGGAAAGCGGAGGTAAGCGATGACCGGCGCGGGAGAGGCCCCGGAGCGCGGAGCGTTTGCTCGGGTGACCCCGGAACTCGCTCGCGCGCTCTCGGGCGTGTGCGGTGCAGCAAATGTTCTGGCGGACCCGGAGTCGAAAGAGGCGTACGGCCATGACGAAACCGAAGATCTCTCATTCATACCCGATGTCGTCGTGCGGCCTGCGGACGCCCGGGAGATCGCGCAGGTCCTGGTACTCGCCGGCAATCACCGGGTCCCTGTCACGCCGCGCGCGGGGGGGACGGGACTCTCCGGCGGCGCCCTCCCCGTCCACGGGGGAATCGTCCTCTCGCTGGAAAGGCTGAACCGGATACTCGAGATCGACACGGCGAATCTCCAGGCGGTCGCCGAGTCGGGCGTCATCACACAGCATTTCCAGGAGGCGGTGGAACAGCAGGGGCTCTTTTATCCCCCCGACCCGGCATCCCGCGGAAGCTGTACGCTCGGTGGAAACCTGGCCGAGTGCGCCGGAGGGCCGCGCGCGGTGAAGTACGGCGTGACCAAGGACTACGTGCTCGGGCTCGAAGCGGTCCTTCCGACGGGAGCGATCATCAATACGGGGGGGCGGGTCCTCAAGAACGTGTCGGGATACAATCTGACGCAGCTGATCATCGGGAGCGAAGGGACGCTGGCTGTCATTACGAAGATCATTTTCCGCCTCATCCCTCTCCCCCGGGTGCGACAGGTGTTGCTCGTCCCCTTCGATTCGCTCGAAGCGGCAGTTCAGTCGGTGGCGGGGATATTCCAGGCGGGGATCACCCCCTCTGCACTCGAGTTCATGGAGCGGGCCGCCGTCAGGGCTGCCGAGGAGAGGCAGGGGAAGAAATTCCCGAACAGCGACGCTGAAGCGCAGCTGCTTGTCGAAGTGGACGGGAACAACGAAGAGGCGCTGGCCGGTGACATACAGGCCATTGCGAGTGTCGTCGGGACACACGGAGCCACCGACGTACTGCTTGCCGATGACCGACAGAAAGTCTCGGACGTGTGGGCGCTCCGCCGCGGGATCGGGGAGGCGGTCAAATCGATTTCCGCGTACCGGGAGGAAGACACCGTCGTCCCCCGCGCGCAGCTCCCCATCCTGGTGAAAGGAGTGAAGGAGATTTGTTCCCGCTACGGGATCACGTCGATCTGTTACGGGCACGCGGGGGATGGGAATGTCCACGTCAATCTCCTGAAGGGGATGCTGCAAGACGACACATGGAATGCCGGGATCGAGCCCGCAATACGCGAGATTTTCACGCTGACCGTCTCTCTCGGCGGGACGATCTCCGGCGAGCACGGCATCGGATACACGCAGCGGCCGTATCTCCCGATCGCGCTTCCGGACGCTGAAATCGGCCTGATGAAAGCGGTCAAACGGGCGTTTGATCCCGAAGGGATACTCAATCCCGGGAAGATATTTCTCTGATTTGCATTTTCCCCCGTTGTCGCTATATTCACTGGAGGCGCCAGGGGACGTTTCACACTCATCGCACATATGAACCGCGCGACAATCGACCGCATCATCGACGAGATACTGGCTGAAAAGCTGGGGGGAGGGGTCCGCCCTCACCATGAATGCTGCAGGGACGGGTTCTGCGACGACAAGCTGTGCGTTGTTCATAACAGGGCGGGAGTGAGGAGCATCGTCGGGAACGGCGCGTCACGGATCTCTGCGGGGGTGGGCGTGGAAGAGGCCGGCGGCGTCGAGCCCGACCTCGCCCCTTTGATCGACCACACGCTCCTCAAACCGGACGCGACCGTGAGCGAGATCGAACAGCTCTGCGCCGAGGCGCTCAAGTTTTCCTTCGCGAGCGTCTGCATCAACCCCGGCTACGTCCCCCTCTGCGCACGGCTCTGCAAGGGGAGCGACGTCAAGGTCTGCACGGTGATCGGATTCCCCCTGGGCGCCACCTCCACCGCCTCAAAGGCATTCGAAGCGGAGCAGGCCATCAGGGACGGGGCCCAGGAAGTGGACATGGTGATCAACGTCGGGATGCTCAAAACGGGGGAGCACGACTACGTCGAGTCTGACATATTCGCAGTCACAAGCACGGCACGGCGGTCCCGTGTTCTCAGCAAAGTGATCATCGAGACCGGCCTGCTGACCGACGAGGAAAAAATCAAAGCGTGTGTCCTTGCGAAACGTGCCGGAGCTGACTTCGTCAAGACCTCGACCGGCTTTGCAAAGGGGGGGGCGACTGCCGGAGATGTCGCCCTCATGAGGCGCGTGGTGGGGAGCGCCATGGGAGTCAAAGCCTCCGGCGGGGTACGGAGCCGCGAAGACGCACTGGCGATGGTCGCATCGGGAGCGGACCGGATCGGTGCCAGCGCGAGCGTGAAGATCGTCAGCGGTGAGTCCGGCACCTCGTCGAAAGGTTACTGATGAAGGTCGCACCCCTGGTGATGATGGCATCGGCCCTCGCGGTTTGCCTTCCCGGTTGCGGATCCTCCGGAGAACCCGCCGCCGCGGGGAACCCCGCTCCCCCCACTCCCCGCAGCGAAAGCCCGGACAGGGTACAGTTTCACACACAGGCGGACACTGTGACGGCGCTGCATGGTTCGGAGCTCGGCATGGTCGGGACACCGGGAAGGACGCCGCAGATACGCTTCATGGTTCAGATCGGTGCGTTCAGGGACCCCCACCACGCGAGCGCGGTGCAGGCCGGAGCCCGGAAGCGGTACCACATGCCGGTGATGAACGATTACCTCGCCGGTTCCGGTCTCTACCAGATACGGATCGGCTTCTTTGAATCACGCGAGAACGCGCACTCGTTCCAGCAGCAGATGAGGCGGGACTACCCCTCAGAATACGGAGATTCATGGATCGTCCAGCTCAAACGGTAAAGCGCATGAAATCCATCGCTGTCCTTTTGATCCCGGCAGCCCTCCTCTCCGCCTGCTCCCCCGGGAGGGAGACCACACACGAAACACCCGCATCCGCTGCACAGGATGCCATGGGACGCTACGAATCGGATTTCCGCCCGTCAGATCACGACACGCTGCCGGCCCCCCTGTCGCATGCGGATGCGCCGCCCCTGCGGCAAAACCCGGATAACCCCGGGAACGCCGCCGCGCCGGAAGGGGAACTCGTCCAGGGTTTCCGCGTCCAGATATACTCAACCACGGACATCGATGCCGCGAAGGCAAAGAAACTCGAGGCGGAATCCTACTTCCCGTCGGAATGGTTCTACCTCCAGTACGATCCACCCACATACAAGATCCGGGGGGGGAATTTTCTTCAGCGCTACGAGGCGGAAAGGTTTGTCAGGCTGGCGGCAGAGAAAGGCTTCGGAGATTCGTGGGCGGTCCCGGAGAAGGTATTCAAGCAGGCGCCCCCCCCGACGCGCTGATTCATCCGGCCCTGGCTTCTGCTATCTGAATTTCACGAGCACGCCTTCCACTCCCCAACGTGCCCTGACGCGTATCGTATCCGGAAAGACCGTGAACCGGTCCGAGGGACGAAACGGCGCGGGGACGCCGAACGCATACTCTCCGGAACCCGCGGAATCACTGAAGGCACTTATCGTATATTTCCCCTCCGGCAATTCCGCAAGTGCGAACGGACCGGGTGACCCCATCCGGACTGTCGAGGAATGCCGGGGGGTGATGTTGATGCTGGTCGCTGTCAGGACAATCTTCCCGCCCCGCGCATCCCGGACGATCCCCGAGATGCTCCCCGTGTTCCTCAGGTCAAGCGTCTGAAAATGAAGCACGAACGTCGAATCCCTGTAGGTACGTCCCGTCAGACTTCTGACGGAGTCCATGGTGACCCGGAGCGTATACCATGCATTCCCCGGCAACGGTCCCCGGGGGATGAGCGCAAACGATTCAGGTCCGGTCCAGAGAGACCGCGCGGGGACCTCTTTTTTCGTGCTGTCCGTGAGCACCGCCCCGGCGGGGAGTGAAAAAGGGAGAACCGGATCGTTGAACCGTACTTCAATCACGGGGTTGAGCGGAAGACCGCGGGTGCTGTCTTTGATGTCCTGTACGCCGATCGAAGGTCTGAGTGTGTCCGTGAGGAGCGTCCCTTCGAATATCTCGCCGCGGGCACCCCCGTCCATCAGGTTCCCGGCCAGGTCCGCCACACCGCGGACTGTGAGCCGGTAGACCGCAGGACTGTCCAGCGGGACGTCCGTGAATATCCCCGCGACAGAAGGTTGAAATCTGTCAAGGTAGACGAGCCGGATCGGGACCGCACGGGTCGAGAGAGTATCCACGACTGTGAATGTGCTCCTTGTGAAGGACGCCGAGTCGAGTGGCTCACTGAACCGGACTGCGATCCGGTGGCGGTCCAGCGCCCTGACCCCTGCAGTGAAGGGGCGGGTTGTATCCTCCTTCCAGAGGCGGTACCAGAGATCGTTGACGACAGGCTCCCGGGGAGAAAGGATGAAGTCCCCCGGGGGGACGCCGTACTGATCGATCTGCCGGTCATAAATGAAATTATGGTACTCGTCCCTCACAGCGAACACCCTGTATGGACCGAACGCCAGGTGGGCGAGCGAAAACGTGCCGTCCTTACCCGTCTGTGTGACGTAATCAGGTTTGACCCTGGATGGATCCAGCGTATCCGGGAGGAGGTCCGAAAGACGGTAGGCGAATATCAGCACCCCTTCTGGTTTCTCGTCGAAGACCCGCCCGTTGATGAATCCTCTGTCGATGGAATCCCCCGTGGAAAACGCGAGCGTAAATGAGGCTCCCATCCGGTTCCCTTCACGCAGGTCAGCGACGTCGGTCCCCACGTTGACAACATACGTAGTGTGTTCCCTCAATTTTCCCGAAAATGTAAACGTCACCGCTTTCCCGCTCCAGTCGTAGCGGAGGTCCCCCGGGTACGGGGATATGAAGATTGATTCCTCCACGCTCCGCCGGTCGACGTACTTGCTGAATTCGAGCGTGATGGCATCGGGAATCACCCGGACGGCATTGCTGTCGGGAAATGTCCGGACAATGGCCGGAGGGACGGTGTCTCTCGGGCCGCCTCCGGGAGGGACCTGTCCGGCGCACCCTGCGAGAATGCCCGCAAGGATCGCCGCTGCTATCAGGAAAAAATATTTCTCCAGATCCGGAACCATTGTCAGTGCCATGACGTTACAGTATTTGAATGCCGGCAAGTTCCGGCATCAGGTCGCGCAAATTATACGGGGTACCCGGGTGTGAGGTTGGCTGTGACGCGTCGCTGGTGGGTGGTGACGTTGATGGCAATCCCGGGCTACCCCTTTTTTTTCTACGCTCCCCCCCTACTCGCGTCGTGAAGCCGATCCGGCCGCCGCACGCACCCGTCTCTCGCGTCTGAATATTCTGACATAGTGGAGATGCTCATCATATGTCCGCGTGAACCAGTGTCCTCCCCTTCCGTTTGCAACGAAGAAGAGATAGCCGTTCCCCTGGGGGTACAACGCCGCCATGATGGACGCTTTCCCGGGGTTGTTCACCGGACCGGGGGGAAGGCCCGGGAAACGGTATGTGTTATACGGAGTGTTGGACCTCAGGTCCGTGTATGTGAGCCGGCGCGGTCCGTTTTCGAGGACGTACTGTATCGTCGGATCCGCTTCAAGCCTCATCCCCTTCCTGATGCGGTTGTGGTAGACTCCCGAAATGATCGGTCGTTCTTCGTCCAGCACCGCCTCCCCCTCGACAATCGACGCAAATGTCACCGTCTGATGCACATCCCATCCGAATTCACGGCACTTCGCCCGAAGCGTGTCATCGAAGAACCTCTGGAACGCCTCCACCTGTCGCCGCAGGATCTCCCGCTCATCCTGTTCCCAGTAGAAATCATACGTATCCGGGAGGAGGTATCCTTCGAGCCCCCCCGCGTCGAATCCCAGTGAGCGTGCAAAGAGAGGATCGAACGCGAGCCGCGCGTATTTCGACGAGTCGATGCCGAGGGCCCTGGAAAAAATCCGCGCCTGCCCGCGTATCCTTGACCCTTCCGGCACGGGGACATGTATGACCTGGTTCCCCCTCCCCGAACGGAGCATCGTGAAGAGATCCATGTTCGAAACCCCGCTCTGAAGGAGGTATTTCCCCACCTGCACTCTGTCGGCGCCCCCCAGGACGCGCGCAACGGCAATAAACTGGAGACGGCTCCGGATGATCCCTTTCGAGTCCAGCGAGTCAACAACCGAGGCAAAGGACTCGCCGCGCGAAAGATAGAGAACGCGCTCCCCTCCCCCGGTGAACGTGTTCGGTCCGAACAGCACCCAGACAATTGATGCGCCACAGGTGAGCAACCCGACCGTGAGAACCGCCAGCGCGCGTCGGAGCGGTTTTCCCGTGACCATCACTTGTGGTTCCCCCGGGCGGCTTCAACCTGCGCGAGGGCGGCGCGCGCCTTCCAGAGCGAGGGCTGTATCGCCAGTGCCCGTCCGAGCGACGCCTCCGCCTCCGGGATCTTCCCCGCCGACAGAAGCGCCACCCCCAGGTTCAGGTGCAGCCGCGACGAGAGGGGATCCAGCCGGATGGCCGCCTTCAGGAACGCAAGAGCAGTCCCCGTCTCTCCGCGCGCCAGGCAGGAGAGCCCGAGTTGCTCAAGCCCGACCACGTTTCCTGCAACGATGTGGAGCCGGACTGGATCGAACAGGAAGACCTCCATGATTTCGGGGCGGGCTTCATCAGTCTGGAACAGCGGATCGACGTTCACGATTTCGAACCAGTTGCGGAGGACCGCCAGATGCGTCACGTGCTTCCGCACGAGAAACGCCCTGAGGGAATCCAGGTTGTGCAGATTGGGGATCATCTCCGGGGAAACGAGTCCGACGATATCGATCACGCGGTGTCCCGAATAATACCCGATCGCTCCGATGTCATGCGTGGCAACGATCGCCCCCTGAGGGAGGTTGTCGTGCAGCCAGCGCGCAGTCTTCACCTGGCGCTCACCGATGTACCGGCAGGCCTCTGCGTATCTCCGTTCCATCGCCTCTCCGCCGTAGACGAACTGACCGATGGGAATCAGGACCAGTGCCAGCGGGACGAGCGGGGAGCGCCTGAGGCGCGCCTTTGCGAAGAGCCTCCGCTGGAGGAATTCACCTGAGGCCGAGGCACCGAGCAGGCCGAGGACGAGGAACGGGGGTATCACCGGCATCATGTAGCGCCCTTCCTGATACAGGAAGGGAAGGTTTCGCCAGTACGCCAGAAACATCAGGACGACCCAGCACACAAGCAGGAAAGGTTCCACACGCCGGACCCGGAGAAAATCGCGCACCGCCAGGAGAGCGCCGATCGCCGCCAGAGGCGCGATGACGATCATGTGCCCGCCTGTGAGGAAATCATAGACCTTCGCCGGGAAATCCGACGAAACGGAACCGTAGTACTTGATTTTCGCCGCGTAGGTATTCGGGAGGAGCGAACCGGAAAGGATGTAGTTCATCATGAGATACGCAGCGACGATCACGAAGAGGAGGCCGATCGAAATGCGTGACCCGCGCCAGAGGACCCTGATTGCCGCGCGGGATGACCCTTCCACATGCGGGGGCCTCGTGAGGAGCGCCCCGTATACTGCTCCCGCGCCGAGAAGCGCAATCAGCACCAAACCTTCCGGACGAATCCAGAGCAGCACGCCAAGACAGACCGGAAGTACCCGCCATGCCCGGGCGGCAAAGAAATAAAGCGACGCCAGCACGCCGGCGATAAAAAGCGTCGTTTCCATTCCCGAGAGCGCCGCCCACTCCATGCGGGGCTCCAGAAGGAAGACCAATAGTCCGGCCAGTGTGAAGACGGGACGATCAGGGACAAGGCGGCGCAGGAGCAGAAAGAAAAACAGTCCCGCGGCGGCAAAAGAGGTTATCCCCAGGACGTAACTGAGGAGCATTTCATTCGACGTGAAGAAAAACCCGAGTGAGAGGAGTATGGTGTACAGCGGGGAGGTGGAGCCGGCTGTGACCATTTCATTCCGGAAATAGGAAAACGACCCGAAATCATGAAGATTCCTGGCAAACTGAATATGGATCCACGGATCATCCAGGGGGAAACCGGGTCCCGCGTTTGCCTTCACGGATGACCAGAGGACGAGACAGACCCTCACCACGACGACGGCGATTATCAGTCCAGCGACAGCGAATTCTTGCCGGGGTGCCGGGATATTCTTCATGAGGCAACGCCGGTCATTTCGAGATATGCCACCGCCGGGGTCTCGTAGGCGGAGGTGAGCCCCCGGAGGAACCGCATCCAGCCGACATAGGCGATCATTGCCCCGTTGTCCATGCAGAATTCACTCCGGGGCGTAAACACCTTAAACCCGCGCTCCCCCGCTTCGTCACGGAGCGTGCGCCGGAGCGAAGAGTTCGCCGAGACCCCTCCCACCAGCGCGATATCCCTGAGCCCGAGGCGGAGTGCGGCGCTCATTGTCCTTGCGACGAGAACGTCAACAATCGCAGCCTGAAAGCTCGCACAAATGTCCGCCAACCGCTTCCGGTCCAGGAGCGTGCGGGCCGCGCCGGATTCCCCCAGACCCTGCCGCCGGAGATAGTAGAGAACGGAAGTCTTTATCCCGCTGAAGCTGAAATCAAGCGTTCCCTCCTCCAGGAACGACCGGGGGAAGCGGACCGCGCCCGGGTTCCCTTCTGCTCCAAGCCTGTCGATGGCGGGGCCCCCGGGGTACCCCAGCCCGAGCATCTTCGCCACCTTGTCGAATGCTTCCCCTGCTGCATCATCCCGGGTCTGGCCGAGCACGACGTGCCTGAAGGGAGCCTCCACGTGCACGAGCATGGTATGCCCCCCGGATACAACGAGGGCGAGAAAAGGGTAGGCGGGTACATCCGCTTCGAGGAACACGGAATACAGGTGCCCCTCCATATGGTTGACGGCGGTGAACGGAATGCCCAGTCCGAATGCGAGCGCCTTCCCGAAGCTGAGGCCGACAAGGAGCGCACCCACGAGTCCCGGCCCCTGCGTTGCGGCGATCCCGTTGATCTCTTCCTTCGTTATCCCTCCGCCGGCGAGGGCCTCTTCGACAACCTGTATGATCAGCCGCTGGTGCGCACGTGAAGCAAGCTCGGGGACGACCCCCCCGTAGGCACTATGAATGAGCTGGGAGGATATCACGTTGGAGACGGCCTTCCCGTCCACGAGGAGAGCCGCAGATGTTTCATCACAGGAGGTTTCAATGCCGAGGACAATCATATCACCGCGGGGTGCGCGCACTTCTTCCATTGCTTCCATTTTTTCATTGTACGGAACAACGGGCTGAATTTCAACACACTGTTGCGCGGAACGGTTTTTTTCACTATCTTGATCACCTCAATTCTCATTGATTGGACGTTAGCATGGCAAAGGTGTGCGACATCTGCGGAAAGAAGCCGGTCACCGGCAACAACATCAGTCACGCCCACAACCTTACCCGCCGGCGCTGGGAACCCAACCTCCAGAACGTCCGCGCGAAGGTCG
>Ga0182017_10003864_pt1 | contig 11186 bp, 14 predicted proteins | sample 712E3DmetaG_FD_120492 | JGI IMG/M metagenome (GOLD analysis project Ga0182017, IMG submission 120492) | Permafrost microbial communities from Stordalen Mire, Sweden - 712E3D metaG | ecosystem: Environmental > Terrestrial > Soil > Wetlands > Permafrost | place: Sweden: Stordalen | collected... | reverse complement strand
TCGACGCCTCAGCCGGAAGCGCCCTTGACAGAAATTCGACGAGACCACTCTCACCAAACGTCCCAGACGTACGTTACAGCGCTTTCGCGCGAGCCATTCGCCGGGTTTTTGTCTCTCGTCCCCAGCTCGCAGAACCTCGTCCTCGGCGAGGTGCCCCAGTTTCAGTCCGACAGGCTCCTAGACAGGCGTTACCGGTTTTCACTGCCAGCCATCTCCACGAGTCAAACTGAGAATTGCTGAGAAAGGGCGCCTACAGCTCCCCTTCCAGCTCGATCCCGATCGGACAATGGTCGGATCCCATAATGGAGTCCATGATCCAGGCCTGGCGCAGCCGGGGCCGCAGAGCCTCGGAGATGCACACGTAGTCAATCCTCCACCCGATGTTCCGCTCCCGTGCGCGGGTGGCGAGGCTCCACCAGGTGTAGCACTCCCCCTCGTCGTGGAGAGCGCGGAAGGTGTCGATGAATCCCGCCCCAAGCAGTCGGGTGAAGCTCCGCCGTTCCTTGTCGGTAAATCCCGCGTTCATCCTGTTTTCCCTCGGCCGTGCGATGTCAATCTCCTCGTGCGCAACGTTGAGGTCGCCGCAGAACACAAGCGGCTTTTTTTCCGAGAGCGCGCTCACGTATGATCGGTAGCTCTTGTCCCATCGCAAGCGAAACGGGAGCCGAGGAAGACCCCGCTGGCTGTTGGGCACGTACACGCTGACCACATAGAGCGTGGGATACTCCACCGTGACGACCCTGCCCTCATCGTCTGACACCGCATGACCCATGCCGTGAGTCCAGGATAAGGCCGGCGTGCGCGAAAGCACCGCGGTCCCCGAGTATCCGGGCTTTCGGGTTGTGGCGAAATACTGGTGCGGAAGACGCGGAAGGACCTGTCCCACCTGGTCTGCCCGGGCCCGCACCTCCTGAAGGCAGAGAACGTCGGGGCGATGACGGGCAACAGCGTCGAGAGACCCCTTGCTGAGGACCGCCCGCAGCCCGTTCACGTTCCAGGAGAGGATCGTGGGCATGGGGTCGACCCGGGGTCACAGCCCCGCGATGTTGTAGCCGGTGTCGACAAAGTGCACTTCGCCGGTGACGCCGCTTGCCATGTCGGAGAGCAGGTAGAGCGCGGAATTGCCGACCTCCGCGGTGGTGACCGATCGATGCATCGGGGACCGGTTCTCCATGATCCCAAAGATCTCGCTGAAGTTGGAAATGCCGGTGGCCGCGAGCGTGCGGATGGGTCCCGCGGAAATCGCGTTCACCCTGATCCCCTTTTCTCCAAGCTCCGCGGCAAGGTAGCGCACCGTTGCTTCCAGCGCGGCTTTGGCGACCCCCATGACGTTGTAGTTGGGCATCGCGCGCGTTGAGCCAAGGTAGGTCATCGTGAGGATCGATCCGCCGTTTTTCATGAGCGGCAGCGCCGCCTTTGTCACCCCGATCAGGGAATAGGCGCTGATGTCCAGAGCGACACGGAAACCTTCCCGGCTGGTCTGGACAAAGGGCTGGCGCAGCTCGTCTCGGCCCGCGTATGCAATGGAATGAACAAGAAAGTCCAGATGGCCCCACTTCTGCTCGACTTCCAGGAACGCCCCCTCCACCTCGGCATCCTTGGATACGTCGCAGCGAAGGATCAGGTCCGCACCCAGGCTCTCCGCCAGGGGCCGTACCCGTTTCTCAAAGACTTCATTCAGGTACGTGAACGCGAGCGTGGCGCCCTCCTCATGCAGCTTCTTCGAAATGCCCCACGCGATGCTCTTGTCATTCGCCACGCCGAGAATGATTCCCTTTTTCCCTGTCATGAGACCCATATGGTTGTTCCCCCGAACAAGATACACCGCGGCCGCTGGCTCTGGATACTCCCGCGTTTTTTGTGCCACTATGCTCCCCCATGGAACAAGGCGCGGCAGCGGAGGTGATGCGGGGTGTCCGTGCCGGCGTGCCCGTGGCCGTCGGGTACGTGCCGATGGCCGTGGCCTTCGGCGTCCTGGCAACCCAGACGGGCCTGAGCTTTTTCCAGGCAGGCGCGATGTCCTTCTTCGTCTACGCGGGAGCAAGCCAGTTCGCCTCTCTGGGGCTCCTGGCAGGCGGGGCATCCGCGCTGGCGATCGTGCTGGCAACCCTCGTGCTCAACTTCCGGCATTTCCTGATGAGCATCTCCCTTTCGCGCCGCCTGTCGCTCCCGTTCGCGCTCGGCTTCGGGATCACCGACGAGACGTTCGTCGTCGCCTCCCTGGAGGATCTCCTCACCATCCGATTTTTCCTTGGCCTGATCGTCACGGTGTACCTGGCATGGCTGAGCGGCACCCTGATCGGCGCCGGTTTCTCATCCCTCATCCCCGCGGTCATCGCGCGCGGCATGGGGGTGGCGCTGTACGCGATGTTTATCGCGATCCTCATTCCCGGAGTGAAAAAGTCCTGGGTGAACGGGCTGGTCGCGGTTGCCGGAGGAGTCCTGGCGTGGGGCGCGTCGGTTGCACTGCCCGCGCTGCCCTCCGGGTGGAGAATCGTCATCGCCATCCTTGCCGCATCCGCCATCGGGGCGCTCATTGGCGGCGGGGACGAGACCGCCGTCGAAGAGGAGAAAGCCGCGTGATCTGGCTGATGATTGCCGGCATGTGCCTCGTGACATTCGTTCCGCGCGCGCTCCCGCTTGTTCTCGGAAGAAACCTCGTCCTGCCCAGGTGGATCCGGAGGTGGCTTTCCTTCTTCCCCTACGCGGCACTGGGCAGTCTCATCTTCCCGGGGATCCTCACCGTGGTCGAGGGACGACCGTGGATCGGGCTGGCCGCGGGAGGCTGCGCCGCACTGCTCGCGCTGAAAGCGAGAAACGCGATCTTCCCCGTGCTCGTCGCAATCGCCGTGGCCGTCGGGCTGCAGCTCGCCACAGGCAGCTAGCTCTCCGCTCGGGGTCCTTGAAGCGCGCCGGCTCATCATCTTACACTGATGCCATGACGCGCCTGGCGGGCTCGAACAAGATCTTCGTTCTGGACACGAACGTCATTCTCCACGATCACGACTGCATCAACTCCTTCGAGGAGCACACCGTCGTCATCCCGATCACGGTGCTGGAGGAGATCGACAAGTTCAAGAAGGGCAACGAGATCATCAATTTCAACGCCCGGGAGTTCTCCCGCAAGCTGGACGGCATGGGCGGCGACAAGCTTCTGAACGAGGGGATCCGACTTGCCAGCGGGGGCACGGTCATCGTTGATACCAATGTCCGGCGCGACGAGCTGCTGGGCGAGATCTTCCGCGAGGACAAGCCGGATCACAGGATCATTTCTCTGGCCTTCAACCTGGCAAAGGAATACGGAAAGGATCGGGTCTTCCTCGTCTCCAAGGACATCAACATCCGCATGAAGGCCAAGAGCCTCGGGATCAAGGCGGAAGACTACGAGACGGGCAAGATCGGCAATATCGACGAGCTGTACAAGGGCAAGTGCATCCTGGAAGACGCGGACGGCACGCTCATCGACGAGCTGTTCCAGGAAGGCATGGTCGCGCGGGACAAGTTCGCCCTGGAGCGCGACCCTTACCCGAACGAGTACTACATCATCAGGAACCAGAGCAAGAGCACCCTGGCCACGTACATTGCCGATGAGAAGTCGTTCAAGCACATCCAGAAGCGCCGGGCCTACGGCATCGATCCGCGCAATGCGGAGCAGACCTTCTCACTGGATGCCCTGTTCAACGAGAATATTCCCCTGGTGACCATGGCCGGCAAGGCCGGCACGGGCAAGACTCTCATGGCCCTGGCCGCCGCGCTGGAGAAGCGATCCAGCTATAAGCAGATCTACCTTGCCCGGCCCATCGTGCCCCTCTCCAACAGGGACATCGGGTTTCTTCCCGGCGACATCAAAAGCAAGCTCGACCCCTACATGCAGCCGTTGTTCGACAACCTGACCCTGATCCAGAACCAGTTCGAGGAGAGCTCGCCGGAAAGCAAGCGGATCCACGACATGCTGGAGAACGGAAAACTGGTGATCACCCCGCTGGCCTACATCCGCGGCCGCCACCTCTCGAAGATCTACTTCATCATCGACGAGGCGCAGAACCTCACGCCCCACGAGGTAAAGACGATCATCACGCGCGCCGGGGAAGGCACGAAGGTGGTCTTCACGGGGGACCCGTACCAGATCGACACCCCCTACCTGGATTCCCGTTCGAACGGCCTCACCTGCCTCATCGACAGGATGAAGGGGGAATCTCTCTACGCCCATGTCACCCTGGAGAAGGGGGAGAGGTCGAAGCTCGCGGAGCTCGCGTCGAATATTCTGTAGGTGCTCAAAACCGCAACCCGAATTCAAACACGAAAGGCCGAAAGCGCTCTCCTGCCGCGTTCGGCGCGTCCAGCCGATACTCCACGTACATGAGGATGTACCCGAGATCAAATACATCGATGTACGCACCCACGCCTGTTGTCGCAACCAGCCCCGGCGATGGCGAGCTGATCCCCGGCTCTCCGACTTGGTCGTAAAAACCCGTGTCGAAGTAGACGAGCAGCCCGGGGACGAGATCCTGGAACCACAGGGCAGGCAGATTGACGCGGAGCTCGATGTTGTTCACCGCCTTGAGATTCGTGTCATATGCCCCCTTGTCCACACCGCGCACCGAGTCGCCGAGCCCGACATTCTGATCCCTTCCGCCGAAGGACTGGCGGATGGCCAGGGGAACGCGCGTCCCGTTCAGACCGACCGCGTAGTCGGCGGAGAAATACTCTCCGAAATACACGCTGAGAGAATTGAGGGTACTGTCGGGATCCGCGTCGTACACGCGGTGGAACCATCGGAAATTGCCGTTGAATCGGAGAAAATCCGAGCTCCCCATGATCGAGTTGAAAAGGAATCCCGGCCCCCATTCGGCGGATACCTCCGCGGAGATTCCGTCTTTCGTCTTGTGTTTTTTGTCCGGGAGCAGGTCATCGTAGCCGAGCCCGAGCTGGACGGAATTGAGAAACAATTCGTCACGGTCGGGCAGGATGCTGATCGGCACAACCGCCAGGAGTGAGTCGGATGCAGGTTTGTTGAGATCGTACCTGCCGATATAGAAACCGAACGCCTCCAGGAGATTCGTGTGGGTGCGCGGGTTCCACAGAATGCCCTGGTCGATGCCCGCCCGCCAGGCGTCTTCGATCCTGTTGACGTTGGGATCGGCGTTCGGCTGTGCTCCGTGCGGCCCTATCTCCCCCGAAGAGAGGAGGTTGCCCGCAGAATCTCGATAGTAATGCTCGTTCTCGTAGCCCATGCCGATGTATCCCCAGAAGGTCGTCTGCAGCCCGGGGAGCATCGTGATGCCGCGGTACCCGATTCCGATGTCGATGCCCACAAGCCTGGGCTGGATATCCAGGACCAAAGGCTCATCCGCGCGCACAGGCAGCAGGATGCCGAGCCCCAGGGAGACGACAAGCGTCATTCGCACCAGAATATTCGTTTTCACCCGCGACCCGCTCCTTCCCCGCGCACCTTACATGATTTCAAACGCGTGTGCTATACTTTTTCCATGGCGTTCAGGCGTGCGGTCGCAGTCTTGGCCGTATTGTTCGCACTTTCCGGCGGGGCGCTTTCGGCGCTGTCCCTGTCCATCGACGAGCTGGATGCGAACGTGGGCCTGATCTTCATCGGAAGCAATCCTCCGAGTGCAGCAACTGACCCGAACCTCGGCATCCCCCCGCTGGTAGGTGTTTCAGTTCCCTTCCGGCTGGGCGGACCATATTTCCTCGAGGCGGGTGTGGACTTCCTGGGGTGGTACTACGTATGGACGAGCAGCGGCACCGCGGTGATCACCCAGCCCGAGAACGGGTCAGGATTCTTCACGATGGGCACGATCATCAGCCTGCAGGGAGGGATAAGCTACCCGATCTCCCCCGTCCTGTCTCTCGGTGGAGCCCTGGGGCTGGACTTCCTGCTTCGCTTTCCCTTCGAGCTGCAGAACACCGGAAGCTCGGTGAAAGCGGACGAGAACTCCGCGCTGTCCTGGTTTTACCAGAGCGGAAGGTTCTTCTATCCCGAAACGCGCTTTTTCCTGCGGTGGCACGTGTCGGAGCCCGTCGATCTGCTGCTGAACCTCAGGGCCTTCTACCCCCTCTTCCATTTCTGGGACGGAGCGGGCCAGCCCTTCTGGGACCAACTCATGGTTTCCTTCGGCGTCGGCTTCGCCATCCGGCTCCGCCCGGCTCCTAAATAAAGTTCTCCGCCTCCACCTCGGTCCACACGTTCTCTTCACGCGCAATGAGCAGGGATACGAACGCGGAGGAGAGGACGTCGATGAATGCGCCGAAGCTTACCAGCAGGGGGGCGATGGTTCGAAGGATCAGGTAGCCTTCCTGCAGGCCCTTGGCGTACAGGCTGCAGAGCATGAAGATGGCATAAAAGGCGCCATTGCCCGGCATCGCCCCGAGGATGAAAGAGACGACGAATGAGAAGAACATGACCCAGAGCGTCTGCAGGAAGGTGATCTCCAGGCTGGAGTACGAGCGCAGGATCAGGATGAAGGACACCGTGGACACCATGGCCGTGCCGGCGCGGCCGAGGATGGCGAACAGCGGGTAGACCGCCGAGCCGACCATCCGGGGAACGCCGAGGCTTTCCTTGCCGTGCTTCGTGACAATGCCCAGGCAGATGTACTGGTCACCCGTGAAGAGCCCCGCGATGGCGGGCCCGATGGACGCGTAGAGCCACCGGTAGGGATTTTCCCTGATGCCCATGAGGTACAGCGCGCCGGGAAACACGCCGAAGGCCACGACCACCACGTCCACCGCCACGATGATGATGATCTGCTTGTACATGCCCAGCTCGGCATGGGACAAGTGCGAGATCCGCGCCGCCGCGATGGCAATGAGGGCAATTGCAAACAGCTCCACGATGAGCGAGTTGAGATGGTAGAAGATGCGTGAGAGCGAGTCGAAAATCTGCACGACCGGGCGCGTGAGCTGCCGGTCGAAGTCCATGTTCAGCCCGAGAAGGAACGCCAGCACGACGATGGGCAGCAGGAAATCGCCGCTCCCGAAGAAAACGGCGAAGAGGTTCCTCGGAAAGACGACCTTCAGACCGTCGATGACGCTGACCGCGGAGAATGCCCGGTCCGCCTCGATCGTGATGGGTATCCGCTCGGGCGGGAACACGAGGACCGACAGCGTGCCGATGATGATCAGGAGGCCCGCGGAGAGCACGAGGTACTTGAAAATGGAGAAGTACACCCGCAGGAGCCGCTTCTCCTGCCGCAGCTCCGAGGTACCGATGCCCAGGGAGAAGAAGATGAAGGGAAAAAGCGCGTAGCGGCCGATCCCGATCAAAAGGCTGGAAACGGAATCGAACAATCCCTGCGCCTGCACGGGAATGAAAAAGCCCGCCGCCAGCCCGATGAGCGATCCAATGAGAAGCTTGATCCAGATCTTCATACCACCCCCCGCGGCAATTCACACTACCGGATTCACCCTGCCGCGTCAACAAAAGGCATCGACTCTGATATACTGGCCGCCATGAAAGGCGTCATAGTCACCGCGGGGTATGGCACAAGGTTCCTGCCCGTGACCAAGACAATCCCCAAGGAGATGCTGCCGCTTGTCACCAGGCCTTCGATCGAGTTCATTGTCGACGAGTTGGTGGCCTCCGGCATCACGGAGATTCTCTTCATCACCTCGCGCAGAAAAAAGTCCCTGGAAGACTATTTCGACCGCGAGAGGGAGCTGGAGGCGGTGTTCCAGGCCGCCGGTGACGCGGAGAAACTGCGGGCCATCGCACCGCCGAAGGCAACCTGCTACTTCGTCCGCCAGCAGGAGATGCGCGGCACGGGACACGCGCTTCTCCTGGCCCGTTCATTCGTGGGAAAGGAACCGTTCGTGGTCGCCTACCCAGACGACCTGCATTTCGGATCGCCTCCGCTGGCACGCCAGCTCATCGAGACGTGGGAGAAAACCGGATGCACGGTCCTCGCCACGCTTCATGAGCCGCCGGATATCAACCGCTACGGAGTCATTGCGATCGCGGAGGACAACCTGCACGTGACCGGTATCGTGGAGAAGCCCGAGCGCGGAAAGGAGCCCAGCAGGGAAGCATCAATCGGCAGGTTCCTGTACACCCCGGATTTTCTGGAGCAGCTCGAGGCGGAATGGTCGCGGCACGGCACGGGTGAGTTTTTTCACACGCCCGCTGTCCTCGCCCTTGCGCGCCGCGGGCGCGTGGTCTTCCGCCGCGTGCAGGGAGAGCGGCTCGACACGGGAGAGCCTGCCGGTTACCTTGAGGCTATCATCCGCTACGCCCGAACCGTTCCTGAGCTGAAGAAGGTGCTGGACCGGCTCCTGCCGGTGCACGGGTCGTGAAACCGGACCGCATCATCCTCATCGGCTTCATGGGCTCGGGCAAGACGACCGTGGGAAGAGCTCTGGCCGCGCGGCTGGGCTGGGAGCTCGTGGACACGGACGAGCTCGTGGAAGCGCGGGCAGGCGCGCCGGTGGCGCGCATCTTCCAGGATCGGGGGGAGCGCGCCTTCAGGGAAATGGAAGCAGAGGCACTGGCTTCTCTCCTGGAGCGGACACGGGTGGTCATTGCCACCGGGGGCGGAGCGCCCGCCCAGCTCCAGAACCAAAACTTCTTCTCCGGCGCTGTTGCGATCTTCCATCTGCGTGTTTCGCTGCAAACGGTTCGTGAGAGGACAAGGGGAAACACGGGGCGGCCTCTCCTCGGGCTCTCCGAGAGAGAGCTGTTCGCGCTGCACAAGAGCAGGCAGCCCGTCTACGACGGGTTGGGAACGGCAGTAGAGACGGACGGCAGGAAACCGGAGGACGTGGCTGAGGATATACTTCTTTTGTTAGGGACTCAGGAATCCCAATCCAGACACGGCGACTGAGGATAACGCGTGACAAGTGCGCCGAGATTCACGCGTGACTCGTACAGCACTTTCCCCAGGATGATTCCCGCGACCAGCGAATCCTTCTTCTCGGCGACCTCGTCCACGTCTTTCTCCGAGCCGATGCCACCAGAGAGAATCGTGGGGAGTCCTGCAGCGCGTGCCGCGCCATTCGTGCGTCCAATGTCCGGTCCCGAGAGTGTTCCGTCCCGGCTGATATTGGTGTAAATGAGCCATCGCAAGCCGAGTGCGCCGAGGCCGGCCGCGACCTCGGTGTCCGAGCGCGCCGCGTCTTCCGTCCACCCGCTGATTCGCACGCGCCCATCCCGCGCATCGAGGCCCGCGGCGAACCGTTGTCCAAAAAGCCCGGTCCACCTGCGCACCTCGCCCGGCGAGCGCACGACCATGGTGCCGAGAACGAGCCTGTCCACGCCGAGGGCAAGGAGCGCGCGGGCCTTTTCAATGCTTCGTACCCCCCCGCCGACCTGCAGGCGGCAGGAGAGCGCGTGCCGGATGCGCTCGATCACGCGGAGGTTGTCCGCGCCCCTCCCCTCCGCCGCGTCGAGGTCCACGATGTGGACCCAGCGCGCGCCGTCCCCTTCAAAACCGCGCGCGGTCTCCACGGGGTCGGATGAATAGGCGGTGGAATCGGAAAAGTTTCCCTGCAGCAGCCGCACGCAGCGGCCCGCCCGCAGGTCTATCGCGGGCAGGAGAAGCATGGGGATCAGCCGGCGGATCCGCGGGACTGTCGTCCGCTCAAAGGCTCTTCGAAATGCACCAGCCCTGCGGAGAAGGCTTTGCGGAGCCACTCTTCCATCTCCGCCGCGCTCGAGGCGTCGATCAGCGAATCACGGGCCTCCCTGTCGTGAATGCAGCGCACCAGCGTGGAAAGAGCCTGGAGATAATCCAGTGAAAGGTGTGGCGGCGAGGCGATGACGAAAAGCAGGTGCACCGGAGCGCCGTCGGGCGAGTCGTACGGGATGCCGGCCCTGGAGACACCCATTGCAATGAGCACCCGGGGGACACCCTGCACCCGGCCGTGGGCCACCGCAACCCCGTGTCCAAACCCCGTTGTCTGCTCACGCTCGCGGGAGAGCACGGCTTCCTCGAACTTCGCGCGCATGTCTATGGCGTGGAACACAGGCGCACGGCGGATCAGCTCGCTGAGGGCTTCGAACTTGTCGGTGCTGCGCAGGTCAGGAACAACGGAACCGGTTTCAAAACAATGGTGCATGCTCATCCGTTCGTACAGTCGCACACTATACCGACCAGCCGGGCCGAGTGTCAACACCGCGGCCACGAATGTCACGGTACCCCGTGACGTTCGTGGCATCTGCGGCCGGCTATTTACAATATCGGCGCCGCGATATATTCTCTGAACGTGCGGCCGTGTGCCGCATCAGAGAACTCGAGTGGGAGGGGAAGACAGTGGCGAAAGCACCAGCAAAAAAGGCGGCGACCAAGGTCCCTGACAAGCTCACCAGCGCATCGCTGATCGGCTATCTTGCGGAGAAGAACGGCCTTGTCCGCAAGGACGTCAAGCAGGTCCTGGAGGACCTGTTCGAGATTGTCGGCGCCGGCGTCATGCGCGGCGAACGGGTCGCGCTCGGCAAGATCGGCAAGATGTTCATCAGGCTGAGGCCGGCGCGCGGGGCACACCCCGGAAGAAATCCGCTTACTGGTCAGATGATTATGATTCCGGCCAAGCCGGCGACAAAAGTGCCCCGGTTCACTTTCAGCAAGACGTTCAAGGAAGCCGCGACGAAGTCGAAGGCGAAGAAGTAGACCTGCGCGGGCCGGGGCGGGGCCGCGGCGCCCCTCCCCGGCTCAGCGAAATAGTTTCTCCGCCACCTGCCGATCAGAATCGGCCAGATCGTAGGAGCGCACTTCCCGCGGCTCCACCCAGCGTATCTCCTGGTGCTCCCGCAGCAGGGGAATCCCTTCGAATCCTTCAACCCGGTAGACCATCAGCTCAAGGCTGATGCCTTCCCCCTCGTAGGAGGCGCAGCACAGCAGCTCCCCGATCCGTGCCCGCACGTCAAGCTCTTCCCGCAGCTCGCGGGCAAGCGACTGCTCGGGAGATTCGCCCTTTTCGATCTTTCCCCCAGGGAACTCCCACTTCCCCGCCATGTGCTTCCCCGGCTTGCGCCGGGCGATGAGCACAAGGCCGTTCTGCTCCAGTATGCCCGCCGTGACCCTCACCGTGACTTCCCCACCCCGACGCGCGCGCAGAAGCGCGCCGCGGGACAGCTGCTGCACCAGGGTGAGAGCGGAGTGCACACCGCCTGCCCGTATCGCACAAGGAGCTCGTTGACTCCAATCCAGTAGCGCGGGGGTAGAACGTCCATGAGC
>Ga0182017_10003863_pt1 | contig 11191 bp, 6 predicted proteins | sample 712E3DmetaG_FD_120492 | JGI IMG/M metagenome (GOLD analysis project Ga0182017, IMG submission 120492) | Permafrost microbial communities from Stordalen Mire, Sweden - 712E3D metaG | ecosystem: Environmental > Terrestrial > Soil > Wetlands > Permafrost | place: Sweden: Stordalen | collected... | reverse complement strand
GGTGTCGTCGCCGCCGTGACTTGCCAGGGCAGGGGATCTGGTATCCTGGCGGGCATGCCGCCCTCTGCCGCCGTGGATTCTTCGACGGTCTGCCTGACCCTGGACCTCGACTGGGCGCCGGACTATGTGCTCGAGGACACGCGCCAGCTCTTACGGCAGGCGGGATTGCCCACGACCATTTTCGCCACCCACCAAAGCCCTGCGGTGACCGCCTTGCTGAGCCTGCCTGGGTGCGAGACGGGAGTGCACCCCAATTTTCTGGGGGACCCCGACGAGGACGCGGTGCTGACCCGGCTACTGACCGCGTTTCCCACGGCGGTCGGAGTGCGCAGCCACGAACTGTACTTTGATTCGCGCCTGCTGCCGCTCTTCCAGCGCAAGGGCATGCGTTACTTCTCCAACGATCTCATGTTCCTGCATTCCGGCCTCGAGCCCTACTACGACTGGAGCGGACTGGTGCGCCTACCACTGTTTTGGGAAGACGACGTTCACTGTCTCTACTTCGACGGACGCTTCGACTGTGCGGCGTTGCGGCTCGATCAGCCTGGTTTGAAGGTGCTGAATTTCCATCCGGTGCACCTCTTTCTCAATACCCGCGAAATCGCCGGCTACCAGGCGGCCAAACCGTCGCTCGCCGATCCGACGGCGGCGCGCAAACTGCGGCGCGAGGGTCCCGGCATCCGCGCCCTGTTTCTCGATGTGGTGGGCCAGCTGCGCGGCGCAGAGATGCGAACCCTGGGCGCGCTGGCCGAGAAATTCCGCGCCCTCCATGTTTTCGGGGGCCGCACTGCCGAGCGCTTCGCACAAGAGGCTCGCAAGGAGCACGCGCCGTGAACCCCCGCCGGATTCTGGTGACCGGCACCGGTGGCCCGTTGGGCAGCAACCTGATCCGATCGCTGCGCGCGGCGCCCGAGTCGCTGTCGCTCTTAGGCACGGAAGCCAACCATTATCATGTCCCGCTCTCTCTGGCGGATCGCACCTTCTTGATCCCCCACGCGCGCGAGACCGACGCCTACCTCGCGGCCCTGGCCCGCATCGTGGCTGACGAGGGGATCGATCTCATTTTACCCACCCATCCCGTCGAGGTGCGCACCATCGCCTGCCACCGCAGCGAGCTGGGCAAGGTGCACTTGTTCTTGCCCGAGAGCGAAGCCATCTTGTGCGCGGACTCCAAGTGGGAAACCTTCCGCACCCTGCGCGCGGCCGGCGTGCCGGTGCCCGACACCTTTGCCATCGATCGCGAGGATGACCTGCGCGCCGCTTTCGCCGCCATCCCCACGCGTCCCGTCTGGGTGCGTGGCTCGGGCGCGCCTGGCATCGGCATCGGCGTGGCGTCCTTGCCCTGCCGAGAGGCGGCGCACGCCATCGCCTGGGTCGATCACTACCGCGGCTGGGGTGGCTTCATCGCCAGCCGCTTCTTGCCCGGCCGCAACCTTACCTGGTGCGGCCTGTTCCACGACGGCCATCTGGTCGCGGCGCAGACCCGCGAGCGGTTGGAGTACGTGATTCCGCATGTCAGCCCGAGCGGCATCACCGGCGCTCCGGCAGTCAGCCGCACCATCGCCCATCCCCAGGTGCGCAGCACGGGCGAGGCAGCCGTGCGGGCATTGCCAGGAACGCCGCGTGGGATCTTTTTCGTGGACATGACCGAGGACGAGGCCGGCCAGCCCCGGGTCACCGAGATCAACGCGGGTCGCTTCGGCACCACCATCCATTTTTACACCGAGGCGGGCTGCAACTTCCCCTACTGGGCGGTGCGCTTGGCCTTCGACGAAAGCATCCCCGGTGCGCCGCTCATCGACCCCATTGCCCCCGGCGTGTACTGGTTGCGCACCCTCGATTGTGGCCCGGTGCTGGCGCGCGATCTGGACGGGCCGGGCCGATGAGTAGGCCGCCTGCCGTAGCCATTCTCGACATGGACGGCGTCCTGGTGGACCTTCACTTGGACGGCGCGGACGTGCGCCGCGAGGTCAGCGGCATCTTGGCTTCCGAGGGTATGAGCGTCGAGGGACAGGGCCTGCTCAGCGGCATCGCAGCCGCCTGCGCGGAAGTCGGCGCGCGCGATGCCGAGGCCGGCACCCGTTTGGCCACCCGCCTATGGGCGGTGATCGACGCGGAGGAGACCCGGTGTGCCCCGACCTGCTCGATCCATCCTGGGGCGCGGGCTCTCCTGCAAGCTTTGTCCGGCTTGCCGGTCGCCCTGTACACCAACAACCACCACGCGGCTGCACTGGCTGCTCTGCGCGCGGTTGCAATCGATCCGACGCGCTTCTTCGCTATCCAGGCGCGCGAGGGCGCGGCATCGATCAAACCGGCCGCGGCGCCGGTGCTTGCGATCCTCGCGGCGCCCGAGGCGGCAGGCGTCGATCGCGTGTTTCTGGTGGGCGATCACCCAGCGGACATGGGTTCAGTCGTGGAAACTCGGCGGGCCGCGCCTGGGCCTCTGCTCGTCGCCATCGGGCACGCGCACTCCATGACTGAAGTGCCGCGCCTGGAAGCGGCCGGTGCGGATTTCGTGGTCACCGAGGTCAGCGAGGCCGCGGATTTGATTCGCGCCACGCGCAGCCTGCACAGCCTGTCCATGGTGTTGCTGGCGTGGAACGAGGAGGCTTCCGTTGCGGCCGCTGTGCGCGACTGTCGGCGCGTGGGACGTCTATGGTTGACGGGCTACGAGATCATCGTGGTCGACGACGGCTCCAGCGACGGCACTGCGGCCCAGGCCGAGGCCGCCAGCGAGGGCGACGTGCGCGTCGTGCGCCACGCGCGCAATCTGGGTATGGGCGCGGCCATGCGCAGCGGATACGCCGCCGCTCGCTGCGACTATGTCGCCCACCTTCCCGCCGATCGCCAGGTCCGCCCGCAATCGCTGCTGGCCTTCTTGCCCTGGGTTGCGCCCGAGACCACCGCGGTCAGCACCTACGTCGCGCCACCCTCGGGCGAGCAGCGCCGCCTGATATCGCTGGCCTTTCGTTTCGTGGTGCGGGGCTTGGGCGGGCTGCGCGTGAATTTCGCCGGCACCTACGTCTTTCACCGGCGCTGGCTTGCGACCATCGATTTGGCCAGCGTGCGCAGCGAGACCTTCCTGTTCAGCTTCGAGTTGCTCGATCGACTACGCCGCGCAGGCAGTCGCTTCGCCCCGGTCACCATTCGCCCCTTCGTGCGCGAGGTGGGACAGAGCCGCGAGGTGGCCCTGCGACGGATCGTGCGCGTGTTGGGCGAGATCGTTCGCTATCGCATGCGCAGCCTCGGACACCGGCGACGACCTACTTCTGTATGATTATGCTGCCACAGTCGGTAAAGGCCAGCGTGGTTTGAATCTCGAAATTCGACTGGTCAGTGTGGCGTTCCGCGTGAAAAACCGCCAGCTCGTAGATGCTGTCTTTCTGAAGTCCGAGTGAATCGATGGTGACTTTCTTGGTTTCTTGGGCATGTCGTCCGCCCAGATCGATGACCAACTGCTTGTTGATGAACACCCAGACGTCGTCGTCGCCGCTGAACGAGAAGGTTTCACCCCCTTTGTATTGGAAGGCGGTGTGAATCTCGGTGGTGAAGGAGAAATTGTGAGGCTGTCCCTCGTTGCCAAAGCCAGCATTGTCGAGCGGAAAGAAAGAACTGGGCTTGGTCGCTTGGAAAGAGGCTGTCCCATTGATGTCCACCATCTGTAGGGCCAACACGTACGTCATGTTGACCCCCGGGACATCGTTGTACCATTGGTTGAAGTTGTCCGGACCTGTGGTGGACTTCTGCGGTTGTCGTCCAGTCGCCGCGTAGACCGGCTTGTTGTCTGGACCCAGGGTGGTGGCCACAATTCCCGGCTCGTCTCCAACTGGCGCCGTCTCAAAATCTGGATGCCCGCCGGTTTTGTTCCCCATCTTGAAGTCGCGAACCACGCCATAAAGGGCGGTACACGCAGTGGCAGGACGGGTGGGTCCACCGCTGGCTCCGGCCGCGCCGGCGTCGTCGGTCGACGTGATTTGCGGACCAAGGGCATAGGCCCCAACGGCTACAGCCGTCTCGTTGGTGAAGCCGGTCGGTGGCCACGGTTCAGGTCCAGTGGCCACGTCGGCATTCCCGGCGTCGACCACCGGATTGCCGCCAATGTGGCTGGTGTCGATTGTGAAGGGGATGCCACCCGAACTGGTGTCATTGTTTCCAGCCGTGCCATTGTTTCCAGCCACCGAGCCCTGGCCGCCATGGCCACTGTTCCCTGCGGCGCTGCTAATTGGGGGTAGATCCGACACACAGTCGATCAAGAACAAGCCGACGAATAGACCGGCCGCGATGCCAACAAGGGCCTTGCCAAACGTGGTCTTCTTCATGGTGCCTCCTGGCCGACTTTCCACGCACACCCTCCACCCCACAACCGCGCCATGTTTGTAACCTGATACTATTTTCTTGCGCCGTCAACGGCTAGGTGGGGAACTTTGTCGCCCCTGATGCGAGCCGCTGGTGATCGCCCGCGGTTGTCCGAGCGCGAACAGACCGACGCGCCGAGGGCGCTCGACGTCGGAATGTGCAGTGTGGCCGCTCGACGCGCCTCGATGAGGCGAGACTACTTCACCATGTTGTAGATCTCGCTGGCGGCGAGAACGAAGGAGCCAACCCCGTAGTCGTGGGTCTCAGTGGTCGCTGCGGCAGCAGGGGCACTTCCCGTCGCTTGGATGCAGCCGACCAGCCCTGCGCTGGTGACGCACTTCATCATGCCGCTCCAAGCCGCAGCCACCACAGGTAGATAGGTGGTGCGATCAAGCAATCCCTGGTTGATGCCGTAGGCGAGGGCGTAAGTAATCAGGCCAGTGCCGCTGACCTCCGGGTTTGACATCCCGGTGGCAGTTGGATGTGTGATGTCTGCATGCCATGTGCCGTCCGATTGCTGGTAGGGCACAAGAGCGGCGGCCATGGTCTTCAGCAGGGTGACGTAGGAATTGTAGCTGGCATCGGTGGCGGGAAGGTATTCCAGGACTCTCACGATGCCGCCCATGACCCAGCCGTTGCCGCGCCCCCAGTACACTGTCGGGGCGGAGGACTTGTGCGCCGTATCTCGCCAGAACAGCCCCGTCTTCGAGTCAAAGAGGCCAGCCTGCGTGGCGGCCCACATAGTGTCCAGGAAACTGAAGTACGTCGCCTGCCCCGTGATCTTGCCCAGGCGAGAAACACCTCCAGGGGCCATGAACAGCGTGTCGCACCAGTACCAGTCGTCAGAGGTGGCGACGCCCGGCTTCGGACTGGCGACCATGGCGTCGATGTTTGTCTTCATGTTCGCATACATGTTCGCATTAGAGGCGACAGGATTTGCCAGGTAAATGTCTTCGTAGACCTGTCCGGCGCACTGGTTGTCTGGACTCCGCGTGGGCGATGCAAGCAGTGTCCATTTGTTCTTCGTACCCCAGTTGGTTGCGTCTGTCAGGAAGCTTGCCTCGTTGGTGGCCAGGTAGGCTGCCATCACGCCGATGTAGAAGGTGGCCTCGGTCCATTTGTTGACCCAGCTCGAATCCTCTGGCCCGAGTTTGATTTCATAAGGGATCACCAGCTTCAAGGTGGCCAGAATATCGGCAGCGGCAGGCATTCCGGCTACCGTGCCGCCTGAACTGGTCGTGCCGCCTGAACTGGTAGCGCCGCCTGAACCACCACCGGATGCAGTGGAACCGCCCGTCTTGCCGCCCGAGCTCATCGAGCCGCCGGACTTGGCCGTGGAGCCGCCCGAGTTGGCCGTGTTTCCGCCGGAGCTGGCAGTGTCTCCGCCGGTGTTGGCCGTGTTGCCACCGGACTTAGCCGTGCTTCCGCCGCTGTTGGTAGTGTTTCCTCCAGGTGCGGTGGTCGCTCCGCCAGAGGCAGAAGTAGTTCCTCCAGGTGCGGTGGTCGCTCCGCCGGAGGCAGAAGTAGTTCCTCCAGGTGCGGTGGTCGCTCCGCCCGAGGCAGAAATAGTTCCGCCAGGGGCACTTGTTGTTCCACCGGGTGGAACAGCAAGTGCGGTCGTTCCGCCAGGTGCGGCGGTTGTTCCGCCTGGCGCGGCCGTGGTTCCGCCAGGGGTGGCCGTCGTTCCGCCCGCCTTCCCCGTGTCGCCGCCGCCCGAGCCGGCCGTGCCACCCGCCGGTGGTGCGGCGGAACTGCATCCGCCCACGATTCCGGCGGCGCACAACGCGACGGCGAAGGTACGCAAGAGCGTGGAGGTTCGGGATTCAGGCGGGATTCTGGTTGGCATCAACTTTTTTCCTTGGCTCGAGTTTAGAGAGGGCCGTCGGTGAGAGCAGTGGCCCAAGATCCACTATAGGCTCAACACCGCGCCATATTTGCATCCGACCCGGCGCGGGGTCTAGTGCCAAGGAAGGTTGGACGGCAGACGAAACCCCGGGCACCGGTTGGCGCAGACCGCCCGCGCTATGGAGCTTCAGATGCGGCCGGATTATCGGCTTATGCGTTAGCGCCTTCTGCGAAGGCGAAATGCAGGAATGAGAAGTGCGAGCAACGCAACGTCGGGGTAGGTCGCCGCCTGGCCTGCGCCGATGCGACAGGAACAGCCGCTGCTTGCCTGTGTCGCGCCGGTCGCGGCTGTCGTGCCGCCGGTGACGCCGGTTTCGGTCGTGCCACCAACGGCAACGCTTCCTCCACCTCCGATCGGGGCCGAACTGGCTGCGCCGCCGCTTTCGGGCAATCCGCCACCCCCGATCGAGCCGACGGCAGAACTGCCACCGACAGTGGCCACGGCACCAGCTGTTCCGACCGTACCGCCGGCGCCAACCGCGCCACCAGTTTCAATCGCTCCGGTGCTGCCGCCCGTTGCCGCAGCGCCGCCGCTTGGAGCTGCCCCGCCGGTTGCGGCGGAGCCGCCTGCCGGTGTTCCGCCGGAGACTGTAATGCTGCCAGCCATCGCTGCGGCGCCGCCTGTCGCCGGCGTACCAGCGCTCGCCGTGGTCCCGCCCGCCCCGGTCTTGCCGCCCGTTGTCGTGACGCCGCCGGTACCGGTCTTGCCGCCGGTTGCTGTGGCTCCGCCACTTCCGGTCTTGCCGCCGGTGGATCCGCCAGCTCCCGATCCCCCACTGTTGCCCCCTGAACCACCAGCTGGGCCTGCGTCAGGCGAACCGCCAGAATCAGCCGGGCAGCCCGCGCTTCCAGGTCCCGGATTATCGCGATCAAACGCGACGCCGTCGAACGGAACAACGATGATCTTGCTCCCGTGAGTATCGTTTGCCACGTCCGAGTTCTTGTCAACGTCGATGACCGCGAAGGTGAAGGCCGAGACATGGCCATTCTCCATGACCGTTCCGGCTCGTTCCATCTTGTACCAGTGGTTGACCGTTCCGTCGGTGTAGCGCACAAAATCGCTGGTCGGATCGTACGCCAATCCCATGTTCTTCCAGTTATTGATGCCGTCAGTTGATGTGAAGTGATTGGCTTTCCGAGCATTATAGTCGTTGGCGACCAGATGGTATTGCCCGCCGCTGCACCAAATCACTGGATCTTCATAGCCCTGGCTTTGCAGGCTCGGAACCGTCGCCTTAATCGTGTACGGCCCAAGAATGTTGCTGGCGCTGACCATCTCCTGAAAACTCCGGCTCATGATCTCGAAGCTGCCATCAGCATTTCCCCAGATAGTCAGGTTTTCCGTTGTTTGCGTCGAAGTGGAGCCTCCGCTAATCTGAAATTGCCCTTTCGACGTCCATGGATCGGCAAGTGAAGTGGAGGTATAGATATTGCCCGTGCCGCCTTTGCCCAGACTATCGAGAAGAACGTAGCTGCCATCGCTGAGGACCGCACCGGTGACATTTTGCTCCTTTCCAGTGAAGGGAGTGTTCGTGCTAAGGGTGTAGGTTCCTATGACGGTTCCGTCGCTGACCGCCTCAGCAATGACCGAACTGGGCCAGTCGGCAAAACCTTTGTTTTGCGGCCACTGGCCCGCATACATGCGATACTTGCCGTCTGCGCCCTTCAGGATCTTGCCGTCCCAGTATTGGTACTGCTTGTTGGTTGCATCTTCGAGGCCGTTGCAGGTATCTCGGGGACCAACGCTGGCAGCACCCCAGGCAGTCGATGTCAACGGACAAACAATTGGCGTCGGCTGGAAATAGTTGATGAGGGTTTTCGTGCCGGCATCAGCGGCGCCGGCTGCGCCTGCCTGCGACAGAATGCCCAGGAAAGACCCGACAACCAACAATCTGACGAACACTTGGATAGAACGCATGGTGCTAGCTCCTTGTGCGAAGACGACGGACGAAAATGAGAAGTGCGAGCAGTGCAAGACCGGGGTAGCCAGTTGTCTGGCGCTGGGCGAGGTGACAGGAACAGCCGCTGCTTGGCTGCGGCGAAGCGGTCGCACCTGCGGTGCCACCGGTTCTACTGGAATTGGGCGTGCCGCCCGTGGCTACACTGCCGCCGGTGGCGGCTGGGCCAGTACTAGGTGTGCCGCCGCTTGCCGACAATCCGCCGGCGGCGATTGTCCCGGCAATTGTGACGCTGCCGCCATTGGCAGCGGCGCCGCCGGTTCCGACCGTGCCGCCAGTGGCAGCCGTGCCACCGGTTTCGCTGGCTCCCGTGTTGCCGGCAATTCCACCGCCGCTTGCGAGCCCGGTTCCGGTGGCGCCGCCGGTCTCCGGAGCGCCGCCGGTCGCGGTCCTTCCGCCGGTTGCCGTGGCGCCGCCTGTCCCGGTGATGCCTCCGGTTCCTGGTCCGGCATCGCCGCCGCCTGAGCCACCGGCAGCAGCGCTGTCTTTCGCGACTCCGGCATCGGGCGTGGTGGTGCTTGTGCTGTAACTAACCTTCAGTGCGAATGCGTATTGGCCGGTATGAGTGGCGGGCATCTGCACTTTGAGGCCAGTCGAGTCTTGGGTGTAGGTGAGCGTGCCGGCATTGCCGAGCAGGGTGACACTTTTGATGCCCGGGGCCTTGCTCGAAGACAAGGCTGCGATGGCAGCCTGCGCCCCAGGCCAGGTCAGGGCGATGGCGTAAATGTCGGTGCCCTTGGCGGTGAAACGGTAGCTAACCCCGTTCTCCTCGGAGAAGGTTGTCCAGGCGGTGGTGCCGTAGATGGCCTCGCCGTTGATGCCCAGCCATTGCCCGACCGCAAGGATGGTTGTCTTCTGGGCGTCGGGAATCGTACCATCGCTTTTGGGCGACAGGTTGAGCAGGAGCGTGCCGTTCTTGCTGGCAGCGTTGACCAGGTCGTTGATCACCGTGGCTGGCCCCGAGACCGTCATGTCGCTGGTGTAGCCGAAGGTGCTTCCAATCGGGTTGTCAGTCACCCAGGTGGTGGGCTGGATGGTGGTCGGTTCGCGGCCTGTCCGCTCATAGTCTTCAATGCTGCCGGCAAGGTAGGCGTCGCTCTTGGTGATGATCGAGACATCCTTGCCCCATTGCTTGGCGCGATTGTAATAGTAGGCCGCGACGGTCAGCTTGAGTGGGTCGAAGGTGCGACTATTTACGCCATTGTCGAACCAAAGCACGTCGACCTGATACTTGTCGATCAATTCGATATTGCGGTTCACCCAGTCGGTGAGAAATTTCTGGCAGGCGGCGTCGCTTCGATCCGTCACATGGTAGAAATCTGCCCATTGCGGGTCGTACAGGTCGGCCTGCTTGGGTTGCAGCTCGGCTACCACAGCCGCCGAGGGCTGAACGAAAGTGAAGTTCTCGATCTCGTGATTTGAGACGCCGAACTTCAGGCCTTGTTTGCGCACGGCAACGGCAAGCTCGCCGATGAGGTCGCGCTTGGGCCCCATATCAAAGGTGTTGCGTTTGTTGACGTCGCTGGCCCAGAGCGAGAAGCCGTCATGGTGCTGCGCCGTCGGAACAACGAACTGAGCGCCGGACTGCTTGAAAAGCAAAGCCCAATCATCTGCATTGAACTGCTCGACTGTGAAGAGCGGAATGAAGTCTTTGTATCCGAAAGTGGTCAGCGGGCCCCAGGTCGACTCGTGGTATTGCTGGAAGATATTGTACATGTACTTCTCGTACCACTCGTTGTGGTAGGCGGGTACGGAGTAGAGCCCCCAGTGCATGAAGAGACCGAATTTCGCGTCTATGAACCACTTGGGCATCTGGTAGTTCTGGCGAATTGAGTCCCAGGTGGGCTGGAACGGGCCAGCCGGCATGGGAGTCGTGACTGCGGCGTTCGCTGCAGCAACGACGGCTGCGGTTGTGTCTGGCCCAGACTGAGCGTGGGCGGAAGCGGGCAACCCGGCCAGCAAGGCGGTGCCCATTGCGGTGAAGCCTCGCAGGAGCGCAGACGTGCGCGAGAAGGTTTTCGTGGATTGCATCTTCTTCTGAGCCTCTTGTGCCAGTCGCGGGCACCTGCACGAAATGAAGGGCGCTTGCAGGCTGCAGTCTTCGATCTTTCTTCTGGGAAAGTGTGTAAGTAGCGGCACATGGGAGGCGCGCAAAAACACCCTGTGTGTATACAGGGAGCGGATCAGGGGCAATTCGGGTTTAGTTATTTTGTGCGCTCGTCATCTTTTTGTGGCTATCGGCCGCGAGAATTGCGGCGGCGCGTAGCACAGGATCCGATGCCCCAGGCAAGCAGGGCGATTGGCCGTCCTTACCATTCGCCGGAGGAAGTAATTCGATGGCAGGTCTCAGCCATCGAGTTGGCGGCGTGCGAGCGGTGGGCTAAGCTGAGCCTACATGCGCAAGCTTTGGCTATCGCTGCTGCTTGGCTGGATCGTCGCTCTGGCGGCGAATGGTTGCAGTGCCGATCAGCGTGTGCTGGGCAGGATTTCCGCATTGCTTGGTGACGCAGGCCTTGCTGATGCAGACGCAGCTGACGCCGACGCAGGCGATGCGGACGCGGGTGATGCAGATGGCGGTGATGCAGGCGGCGTTGCGGAAGTCTGGGTTCCCTTTGGTGCGATTGCGCCGCATCCCGCGTTTGCGGGTTTGCCCGCAAGTCAGGCAGATCCAACCCTGACCGCCGATGAGCTGGAACTCTATTTTACGTCGAATCCCAATAGCGATTATGACATCTGGCTGGTGAAACGAGAGAGCGGCACGGCGCCCTGGGGTACGCCGGCCAAGGTCGACCAACTATCGAGCACCTCCCTGGACGAAACGCCGGAAGTTTCGGCTGACGGGCTGACCATCTACCTCGCGAGCGAGCGCCCCGGAGGCGTGACCCCGGGCAGGCGTCTTTGGGTGTCACACCGAGCGAAGCGTACCGATCTCTGGCAGCCGCCGACGCCGGTGACTGACTTCACCACTGGAG
>Ga0182017_10003859_pt1 | contig 11198 bp, 9 predicted proteins | sample 712E3DmetaG_FD_120492 | JGI IMG/M metagenome (GOLD analysis project Ga0182017, IMG submission 120492) | Permafrost microbial communities from Stordalen Mire, Sweden - 712E3D metaG | ecosystem: Environmental > Terrestrial > Soil > Wetlands > Permafrost | place: Sweden: Stordalen | collected... | reverse complement strand
GCCGTGATGAGCGCAAAGACGAGCGCCAGAGCCCCGCCGACAAGCACGGCGTAATGTCCGATGTCCCGCGCCCACCGCAGGGAAACGCCAATCAGCTTCGGGTTCAGCCACCCGGCCACGTGCTTGACCACCACCGCGACGAAATCGCCCAGCAGCGTGCTGGCGAACGGCAGGGTTCGCGCCGCCGGCGGCTTCGCCTCGGCAAAGGCGGAAAGTAGTTTCCATTCCTGGCCGCCCTCAGGGGCGACCAGGGGATCGGCTGCGATCTTGCCCGCGGCGGCCAGCGCGCGGATCTCATCCATGCTGGCGGGCCCGGCCGGTTGGTTGGCGGAATCGAGGTAGTGATAGTTCATGGGAGTGGTGGATGGTTCGGCTGGGCCAGTCATCGACCCGCCAGCCGCGCGCCACGGCGGGGCGCCTGGTTCTGGCTATGGAAACACGGGGGCAATACAAACCCTGGTCGTTTGAGGATTCGGTCGAACACCGCGAAGCAAGACGCATGTCAAGTAGCAGCGCCATTTCCCCGAGTCAAGGAGCTGAGGGCAGGTCGATGGCCAGTTTGCCTGGTCATCGCGAGCCCGGCCCCGCCGGGCGTGGCGCGGGCAAGCAGGCTCCTCCCGTGGGGGAATCCGCCACCGGCGTCTGCCCTCTGGGACATCCAGGGCCTTGGTTCTGGCCGCGCGCGTTTCCCCTGTACTCCATCCGGGAAAACCAGTTTCCTGTCTGGCGTTCCCGATACCCCGAGAAAGTCCGCGATGGCCAACCGTGGACCATCCGAGAGTTCCGACGAAAGGACATCCCATGACTCTGCCGCACACGTACGGGTTGGTTTTGATGCTCACGATTCTGACCATGATCTGCTGGGGATCCTGGACCAACGTGCTCAAGTTCACCCCAGGCTGGCGTTTTGAACTTCTCTACTATGACTACTCGATCGGCGTGGCGCTGGGCGCACTTCTCGCCGGATTAACCTTCGGCAGCTGGGGGACGGACGGCCTCAGTTTCGCGCAGGATCTGTCGCACGCCGGCCGCCTGAATATTCTCTCCGCTCTCGCCGGCGGAGTCGTTTTCAACCTCTCGAACATCCTGGTGGTCGGGGCCATTGCGGTGGCGGGCATGGGAGTGGGGTTCCCCATCGGTGTCGGGCTGGCTCTGGTGGTGGGTGTCATCCTCAACTACATGATTGAGCACAAGGGGAATCCTGTCCTGCTGTTTGGCGGGGTGGCCCTGATTGTCGCCGCCATTATCGTTGACGCCCTCGCTTACCGGGCGCTCGCGGCCAGCAAGAGCACGGCTGGGGACAAGGCGGATGAGGCCGCCAGGAAGGCCGCCACCTGGAAGGGAATCAAGCTCGCCGGCATCGGTGGCGTGCTGATGGGGCTGTTCTACCCACTGGTCGTGGTCGGCATGGGCAAGAAGCCGGGCGGTGGGGAGTTTGGCATTGGTCTCGGGCCTTATGCGGTTGGGTTCGTCTTCGGCTTGGGCGTGCTAGTCTCGATTTTCGTCTATAATCTTTACTTCCTGAGATTCCCGATCGACGGCTCGCGGCTGACTTTCGGAGATTACCTGAAAGGGAAAGCGCGGGTGCATCTCCTCGGGATCGTCGGCGGCGTGATGTGGATCGCTGGTTCCCTTTCGAACTGGGTCGCGGCCAGCGCGCCCGCGACTTTGCAGGTAGGCTCGGCGATCAGCTACACCATCGGGCAGGGCGCGACGATGGTTGGGGCGCTTTGGGGCGTGCTGGTGTGGAAGGAATTCGCCGGAGGCGGAGCGCGCGTCAACCGGCTCCTTACCCTCATGTTCGTTTTCTACATGGCCGGTCTGGTGATTGTTTCGATCGCGCCGCTCTACGCGGCCCGCTAGGCGCTGCATGGGAGACGACCCATGGAATCGCTGCTGCTGGGCATCGATGTGGGGACCAGTTCGGTCAAGGCCGCGCTGGTGGACCCGCGGGGCACCGTGCACGCGGTGGGCCAGGCGGAGTATCCGCTGCACCATATCCGGCCGGCCTGGGTCGAGCAAGATCCCGAGGATTGGTGGCGGGGCACCTGCCAGGCGGTGCGGGCGGCGCTCGCTCAGGTCCCGCACGGAGCCGAGCGGGTCCTCGGGCTGGCGGTGAGCTGTCAGGCGCCCACGTTGCTGGCCCTGGATCACTCCGGCCGGCCGTTGCGCCCGGCGATGATCTGGATGGACCGTCGCGCGGAAGCGGAGATTGTCCGGCTGGCGGAGCAGATGGGGGCGGACCAGATCTACCGGGTCACCGGCAACCGGCCCGACGCTTTCTACGTCGCCGCGCGGCTGCTCTGGCTGCGGGATCACGAACCCGAAGTCCTGAAGCAGACGTGGCAGTTCGCCCAGGTGAACGGCTACATCAATTACCGGCTCACAGGGCGGCTCACTCTCGATCCGGCGCATGCTGTGCTCCTGCAGCTGCGCGACTACCACAAGGAAGAATGGTCCGAGGCTCTCTGCAACGCCTGCGGAGTGGAGCCGTCGCAGTTCCCCGAGGTCGTGGCGGGACATTGCGCACAGGGTGAAGTCACCGCGCAGGCCGCGGAGGCGACCGGGCTCAGGGCGGGCACTCCGGTGATGGCCGGGACGGTGGACAGCGCCTCGGCGGCCTTGGAGGTTGGGGTGGTCGAGCCCGGCATCGCCGCCGAGATGACGGGCACGTCCACGGTCGTCATCATGCCGAACGACCGGGGCCTGACGGAGCCGGCATTAATCGCCATGCCGCATGCCTTGCCGGGAATCCACCTATTGCTGGGTGCCATGGTTGCGTCGGGCGGCTGCCTGCGGTGGTTCCGGGATCAGTTCGGGCAACCGGAGGTCCAGGCCGCGGCCGGGGGCCAAACCGACGCGTTCGATCTGCTCACGCGGCAGGCCGCCGAGGTCGAGCCAGGCAGCGGCGGGGTCATCTTCCTCCCGTACATGATGGGCGAGCGCTCGCCGCTTTGGCACACCAATGCCCGCGGGGTGTTTTTCGGTCTCTCGCTGGCCACACCCAAGGCTGCGCTGGTGCGCGCCATCCTGGAGGGCGCCGCTTTTGCTCTCCGCCACAACATGGAAGTGGCGATGCGGGTCGGCGCCGAGGTCCGGGAAGTACGCAGCGTGGGCGGCTGCAGCCGGAGCGACCTTTGGAACCAGATCAAGGCGGACGTGTTGGGACGCCCGGTGTTGCTGCCGTGCACGTCGGTTGGCTCTCCGTTCGGATCCGCCGTGTTGGCGGGGATGGGCGTCGGAGTTTATCCCGACGTGCGGAAATCACTCTTGGAAATGGTGCAGCTGACCCGGCGCTTCGAACCGAACCCGGCGAATCACGAGCGATACGCGCGAAGCTACCGAGTCTTCCGCGACATCTACGAGCACCTGAAGGGCGACTTCGATCACCTGGCCAACGTCACGCCGTGAACCCGTTTGAGGAGTTCGACGGTTCGTGCCACCTCGGTGGCCGCGTCCGACTGCGACCACTCGAGCACGGGCGAAATGATCGTCGCCAGTTCGTCCAGCAGGGGGCGGCTGACCTCGCCGAGCAGGCCCATCAACGTCCGCCGGAGGATCAGGTCGTCGAGGTGGACCACACGTTCGCTCCGGGCAATGAACTCGATTTCCCGACGGGAGTAGCCGTGGTGACCGGAGAGCGGCGCATCGGGGCCCGCTTGCAGGTAGGCGGCGACTCTGTCCGCTCCGGTGCCATAGCGTTCCACGAGTGTGGCCAGACGCGGCTCGGGCAGTCCCGTGTTCTCCGGCGTCCGGGGATATCCCTTGCCGCCGCCAATCGGAAGATCCGCCGAATCGCGGATGCGCGGGCGTTGCAGCACGCGCAGAATCTCGTCCGTCACTTGCTCAGCCAGCGCGCGGAAGGTGGTCCACTTTCCGCCGACCAGCGAGTAGATCGGAAAACCGACTCCGTTGTCTGGGGCGATGACCGGAAAGCTATGGTCGCGGCTGATCTGGCCCGGAGTCAGGGCGTCGCTGCGCGGCAAGGGACGGACGCCGCAGAACCGAAAGACGACGTGCGACCGGTCCACCCGGATCGAAGGGAACGCCAGGCGCATGGCTTCCAGAATGTAGTCGACCTCGGCGTCGTCGCAGGCCGCGTCCGGATCTTCGGTCGGAATATCGGTGGCGCCGGCGATGATCTTGCCGCCGACCGCATAGAAGATGCAGATGCGGCCGTCCCGGTTCACGAAGTAGATCATCTCGTCCCCGGTCGCGGCCACGAGTTCGGGGTGGTCGAGCACCACGTGGGAACCCTTGGTTCCGCCGATGAAGCGGGACTCGCGTCCCAGGCCGCGATTGGTGCGATCGATCCAGGCGCCCGTGGCATTGACGACAATCCGGGGTCGCACTTCGCCGGTCTCGCCGGAGACCTCGTCGCGCAGAACGACCGCGCCGCCCGCGGCGCTTTGCAGCCCGACGTAGTTCAGCGCGCGCGCCCCGGAAAACGCGTCCTCCGCGTCCTGAGCCAGTTCGAGGCACAACCTTTCCGGATACGTGATCCTCGCATCGTAGTAGGTCGCGGTGCAGATCACTTCGGGGTTTAGCGCCGGCCGGAGCGCGAGGGCCGCGCGCCGGGAACGGAACCGGTGTCTTGGCAGAGGGGATTGGCGGCCGGCGAGCAAGTCATAGAGCGTCAGGCCGGTCTTGATGAGAAGAGCTCCGCGATTGCCCGGCTTGGCGGGCCAGCCCACCACATTACGGACGGCCGGAACCATGCCCGACGTCCAATTGAAGATCGGTATCGTCGTGGGCAGCGGCTTGACGCAGTGGGGAGCATTGCGCAACAGCCGGTTTCGCTCACGGAGAGATTCCCGCACCAGACGGAATTCCGCGTTCTCCAGATACCGGAGACCGCCGTGAATCACGCGGGTCATGGCGGCGCTCGTCCCGGCGCAGAAATCGGACTTGTCGACCAGAAGGGCGTCGACGCCCTGCAGCGCCAGTTCTCGCAGCAGGCCGAGGCCGTTGATGCCGCCGCCTGCGATCAGAACGGAGACGTCAGGGTGCTCGCGAAGCCAGGGGAAATCTGGGCGCATTCGGGATGGGAACATTCAAGGACTAGGACAGCCAGCCCCAAGCTTTTTCGGGTCCGTCTTCGCAGAAAAACGCGTTGAGTCGTTTGGGTTTGTTCTTCGCGGCCCAAGATCGCCCCTGAATGAAGAAGGGCTTGGCCCAGGCCTCGCTGTCAATGGTGCGCGGAGCGGTCACCGACACCAGGAGCATTCCCGGTGCGGGATATCCGGTCCGCGGGTCCATGAGATGGGAGAAGACCCGCCCGTCGGCGCAGAAAGTCTGGGCGTAGCCACCGGAGGTGGACAGCGACAGGTCTTTCAAGAACACCTCCGCTGCGGAGTGGCGCCGCGGCTGCTGCGGATGGCGGAGATCGATCCTCCAGCCCCGCGGCTCGTCCGGCGGCGCGCCCAATCCGTAGATACTGCTGGATGACGCCATCACCAGCGCCGTGGCAATGCCTTTCTTGCGGAGGATGCCGACCATGCGGTCGACGGCATATCCTTTGCCGATCCCGCCGGGATCGATTTCCATGCCGGCAACGTCAAATTGCACCGTGCGGCCCGCGGGATCCAGGCGCAGATGGCGGTAGCCGACCTTGGCGAGGGCCGCCGCAACTTCCTCCCGGCTCGGAAGCCGCTTAGTGCCGGTGGAAAAACCCCACGTCTTCAGGAGCGGGCCAACGGTGATGTCGAATGTCCCCTGGCTGCGCCGGCTGTATCGGAGGCACTGGGAAATCAGCTGGAACACTTCCGGCAACACCCGCACGGGTCTTTGACCGGCGCACCGATTGATTTCGCTCCACACGCTGGCGGGCCGGTGGACCGAAAGCAACTGGTCCAACCGCTGGACCTCCGCAAAGGCAGCGTTGGCGGCCTCTTCCATCCGGTCGGGGCGGTCTCCATAGAGCACGACCGAGAAGGTCGTTCCCATGGAGTCGACGCTCGCTTCCAGGCGGGTCACGGATCAGGTCTTGCCGGCTGCGCGCAGGATTCTCTCCCGTACCGCGGTAAAGTCGAACCGGGCTTCGGCGATGGGGACGCCCGCGATCTCGTTGCGTTTGAGGTCGCGCAGGCCGATGCCCAGCTCCTCGCCGAAGCGCAGCATGCTGTCGGAATTGGCGAAAGGTGGTGTTCCACGGTCGGCCAGGGGATCGAATCCCATGACGGACATGGCCACGGCGTCCGCGGCCACGGTATTCGTTCCGGCGATGATCACGCCCGGATTGACCGCGGCCTGGGGCCTGCTGCCGTAGTTGGTCTCGGCGCCGGTGGCGGTCCGAATGCCGTCGATGATCGCCAAATCCGCGGGCCGCGCGGCGTTCAGTTCGGCGATGATGCGCGGAAGCCGAACGCCCTGGTCCTTGGAAAAATTGGGGTCGATCTGCTGCGGCGCGCTTTTGGACGGCGCACGCCGCGCAAAGTGAAAGACACCACCGCGTCCGCCCTGCGGGCGGATGGACGGCTCGTCGATCCCCGCGCCCTCGCCATAGATGGTGATGGGGGTGGTCCCGTAAATGTTCTTCATGGACAGGGTGACCCCGGTCGCGGCGTGCTCCTTCAATTTGGCGTGCGAGATGAATACGTCGCAGTCCTCGTAGGAATGGTTCCGGTCGTAGCCGGGGAAGACGACCCCCCCGCCGGGCACCATGAACCGCGAATACCTTTTCCCCCGTCCCAGGTAGTTCGTATTTTCGAATTCCACGTTGGGCGCCGCGTTCAGAATGTCCTCCGGCCGCCAGTTCTGGGCCAGCATGACTTCTTCCAGGGTTTCGGCGGTCGACCAAGGACCTTCCAGCACCCGGATGCGGCGCGCTCCGGCCTGGCCCAACAGGTGCACGGTGGCCCCGATCATGCGCGGATGCGACCAGAAGGTTTCCTCCATCGGCGCGGTGCCTAGGCGTTGCCAGCGGACTCCAATGAAGTTCACCTTCATCGCCACGGTCTTCCCCTGGACCAATTTTCCCAGTCCCCCCAGTTCATCGAACATCTTCTCCAGGGTGGGGACCAGATTTGGACCGTAATCCATGCACTTGCCCACGGTGACCCGCCCCGGGCGGGCGTTGGCACCCAGACCATACTCGGGGCTTGGGGTGGCGAGGGGCGTTTGGGCAAAACTCAACACGGGCCGCGTGAGGAGATAACCGGCCGCGGCGCCGGCTCCCACCAGCCACTCTCTTCTGCTGAAATCCTTTTTCATGGGGTCTCCTTGAAATGTCCGGGCTAGATTTCCATTTGGACTGCGCCATACACGGAAATGCGCGGCAGCGAAAGCTCCGCCCCACCGGCCGCCTGCGGCACGACCTGGAGCGCCACGGGCGAGGCGATTTCCGGGCTCACAAAGCGAGCCGATCGGCAGGGCGTCTGCAGATAGACGAGGGCATTGTCACTGGCGGGCCGCCGCGAGTAGTTCAACACGTGGATCACCCCCTGCCGATTCTTGGGCGACGCCTCGAAATAGTAGTTCATGGACGAGCCGTTGTACAAACGCGCCGGATCGCCGCGGTGACTCATGATGTTCTGAACATCCATGCACGTGAAGTAGGTGTCGGGCTTGTCTTCCTTGGCGACCGCCAAACGGCCTTTGCCCAGGCTGCGCAGGTTGAAAAGGAGGTACGTTTCCTCCGATGAAAGCTGGATCGGCGAACCTTCCGGGTTCGGCCACGTGGAACGCACGAACAAGGTCCCGCCTCCCTTGACGAAGGCGATCAGTTTCCGCCGCAGCTTTGGGTCCGGCGGCTCCTGGTCCGCGTAGAGAATCCCCTGGAGACCTTTGAACGATGCGGCCAATCCCTGCGACCTCGGGATCACCCGAAACGGCTCGCGCAGCCGGGGCAGCAGGTTCAGCGCGTCTTCGCCGAAAAACCGGTCCGGCTCCGAGAAATTCGACATCACCGCCAGCCGACCCATCCGCCGGTAGACCCTGGGCGCCTTGTTTTGCTCGAAGAAGGCCAATGCGTCGGTGATCTTTTTCCACGCCTCCACCGCCGGTGTGCTCTTCACGGCCAGGCCCGCGCGCATCTGGTCATCCAGCGAGATCAACCACCGCCCGCCGTACGTTGCCGGGTCGGCCACGGCCAAAAGGTAGTTCTCGACGGTCAGCTTCGCCTTGTGGGGGGGATCGGCGACGAGCCATACCGCTTTGTTCGGCGCGAGCGCCTGGGCCATGGCGAGCAACGCTCCGTTGGAATCCACCCAGGGCAGGTTCGTCGGACCGCCGGTCGGAGTCTTCTCTTGCGGAACTCCAGGCCAGAGGCCGTCCGCCACGCCAAGGATCGGGGAATTGGCGCCCCAGAGTGCGTCGCCGGACTTGGCCCAGGCAACAACCGGAATGCCGGCATTCTCCGTTGGAACAGCTTCCATGGCGACAGCGGAAAGGCCCGCCGACCGGGCGGCCGCCGCTGCGGCTGCTTTGTCCGCCGGGCCTTCGACCAATCCCACAAAACTCAAACCGGCTTGGCGGCCTTTCTCGATCAGCGGCTTCAGCGCTTGTTGCTGCTCGGCGTCTTCCGGCAAACCCGAAGCCCAGCTGACGACCAGGCAATTAACGGGCGTGCCCTGCACCAAGGCCAGTAAAGATGGATCCTGCCACTGGCGGAGCACCTCGGCGATCTCGGGCGTGAAGTTCTTTCCCTTCTGCCGCTTGGCAATGTCCAAGGGACCTGCCGGCCATCGCATCGGTACAGACTGTGCGCCTATTGACATCGATTTAGGCCTCCGATTTTGCTTCCGGAATTGGGTGCTGACGAGGATTTGACCTCGTCACCCTTGGGTCTTCAACCGCCCCGTCGTCCCGCGCGGGATTCATTGCTTCGCTGCTACCGTCGCCTTGGTGGCGGGTCAAGCGCGTTTCCCGAATCACCCCGACTCCCAAATCAGGACCGTAATCTCAACCGTAACGATGCAGTTGTAGGAAGCGAGCTTGCTCGCGATTGCGGGGACTCCATGCTGGAAACAAGTCAGAATCGTCGCGCATCAGGTTTATCGCCAATGAAACCAACTGAACCCCGAATTAACCGATCGCGGATCGCTGCGCTGGCCGGCGCGGCGGCGGCTTTGCTGCTCGCCGTCTCGGCCGCCGCGCAGAACGTGCGGTACGAGGCGTTGCCGGCTGGCAGCAAGGTGAAGATGGAAGGCACGTCGACCATTCACGATTGGACGGTCGAAAGCCCGACGATCAACGGTTTCATCGAAGCGGACGGCGACTTTCCTCAATCGGCGCTCCAAGACCCGAAGGCCGCCCAGCCCAGCGTGCAGGTGATCATTCCGGTGGAGACCCTCAAAAGCTACGCCGACGCGATGGATGCCGTCATGCAGGATCACTTGAACATGGCCGAGTATCCTCGCATCGAGTATCGCCTCATCGAGCTGAAGCCCAAGTCCGCGGCCGACACCACCGGGCCACTGGCCTTTGACGCCATGGGCGCCCTGACGGTGTCGGGCACGACGCGAACGATCGCCATGTCGGTGACGATTGAGCGAATCGACAAGACCAAGCTCAAAATCGTCGGTTCAATCCCGCTGAAGATGACTGATTTCGATGTCGTGCCGCCTGCGCCGCGCATCCTGGGAATGCCGGTGATCAAAACGGGCGACGACATCAAGATCAGCTTCGAGTGGCTGGTGGCGCAGAAAGCCGTGCCGGCCAAGACGCCCTAGCCCGGATGTTTCCCAGAATCGTCGTGCGCCGCGGCGATTCTGCTGGAGGGCGGTGCGCCGTCACCGCCGATCTCCGGATTTCTGGCCCGGACGGCGCCGGGCGCTCCACCTTTGGTTGCGGTTCTGCCGCGCCGGGAAACATCCGGGCTAACGCGCCTGCATCCAATCGCGCACGGCCGCGTTGAGTCCGAAGTAATCCGACTTCCAGAGATCGTTGTGCACACTCGGCACCGGGAGTCTCGTGACCGGAGCCGTCGCCGCGCTCGCGAGGCGCTCCGCCATCCAGGGCGGCACCACTGTGTCGCGGGTGCCGTAGACCAGAAGGATCGGACACGAGACGGATTTGATTTTCGCGAGGTTATCAAAGCGGCAGTTGGCGGTCAGGGCATTGGCGAGCCAGCGGGGTGTCCAGATGGGCGCGGCGACGGCCATGTCCGCGGCGTTGGTGAACCCGCCGACAGCGATGAGGCCGGCCAGATGCCGCCGACTGGCCAGATCGATCGCCGTGGCTGCCCCCAATGACCGCCCGGCGGCGATGATCCGATCGTGGTCGATGTCCGCCCGGCCCAACAGGTAGTCGAGCGCTGCGTCGGCCGCGGCGTAGCACTGGCGTTCGCCGGGCGATCCTCCGCTCATGCCATGGCCCGGAAACTCGGGGAAGAAGACATTCACGCCCATGGCCCGGAGTCCCCGGAATACCTTTTGGTTGGAGGGCGCGGCCAGATTCTGCCTCATCCCATAGAAAAAGATGACTGTGGGTACGTGCGCTACGTCGCGGTGCGGTTCGTCGACAGGCGCTTCGGCCTTGCCGAATTGGCCGACAATCCTGGTGCCGTCCTGGGTGTGCAACGCAATGAGCTCGTAGCTTGGGTCGGGCGGCAGGACCGCTTGAGGCTTGCCCTGTAGCAATCCGGGGAGAATTAGCCGCCGGCCCATCACCGCGCACCCGGTGTCGAGGAACGCGAGGCAGATGACGAAACCCAAGAGGAGAGTCTTCGCGACGAATTCGCCAGCACGTCCCTTCACGCCGGAAAAGCCAGTCTCTTTCATCACGCAGTTTTGCTCAAAGCACGCGCAAGAAGGGTCATGTCGAGGAGGCCCCGATTTGATGGACCGTGGGCGAGAGGGCAACAACCAAGGCGAGTTCATGCCAGCTCGCCTCGGTTTGAGACGGGACGGCCTCCCGCATGTTTGCCCCAAGGACGCGACAAGGGCGTCGCGTCCTCTAGCGGTGATCTACTTTGCCGTGGTCGCGCGAATCCAGTCTGAGACCAGCTTCAACGCCGCCGGGTTGAACGTTTCCTCGATCTTGCTGTATTCCGTCGGAGATCCGGTCTGGCACGTCTGGAACAGATGATTCAGACCGGGCAGTTCGACGGTTTTGACCGAGTGATTCCCTCCAGCCTCCAAGGCGGCGCGGATGGCGGGCAGGTTGTCTTTTGCCGACACTTGCAGGTCCTTCTCGCCGTTGATGGCCAGGACCGGGCATTTCACCAAGCCGAGTGTCGCGTGCGGATCGTAGGCGAG
>Ga0182017_10003858_pt1 | contig 11198 bp, 8 predicted proteins | sample 712E3DmetaG_FD_120492 | JGI IMG/M metagenome (GOLD analysis project Ga0182017, IMG submission 120492) | Permafrost microbial communities from Stordalen Mire, Sweden - 712E3D metaG | ecosystem: Environmental > Terrestrial > Soil > Wetlands > Permafrost | place: Sweden: Stordalen | collected... | reverse complement strand
CTATGATGATTCGCTGAATGTACTTCACGGAGGGTCGTTGCAACGACTTTAACGTTTGGATATTTTTTAACCACGGCATCAATCATGCCGACGAAAGCACTTGGATCGAGTTTTGATTTTGTTGTAACCTCAGGCCCAAGAATACCCAGTCCATTTTGGAGATCTTCTTCGTTTCCGACAAGCACGTCGGTGTTTTCTACGATCCGTGCCACGACTTCCGTCGCTTTTTTCTGTCCCCCCCAGATGTTCCAAAGCTTCTCGCGGAAGTTCAGGTCGAAACTGACAACCGCACCGACTTTCTTTGCCGCCTTCATTCCTTCAATAATCACCTCGCCCGTTGTTTCCGACAACGCTGCAAATATACCGCCGCTATGAAACCATCGTACGCCGCCGGCAAAGATTGCGTTCCAATCGAAGTCGCCCGGTTTCAGTTGAGCACCAGCTTCGTTCGAGCGGTTATAGAAGACCACCGGTGGTCGCACGCCATGCCCCTGATCACTATAGACCGTTGCCATGTTTGGTCCGTTCACACCATTATGTTTAAAGTGCTTATAAAACGGTTGCACGCCCATTGCTCGCACGCGCTCGGCAATGAGATCGCCAATGGGATAATCGACCATCGCCGATACAAATCCTGTCTTCAATCGAAAACAATCCGCCGCATTCGCCGCGACATTAAACTCTCCACCGCTCACGTGTATATGGCATTGTGTTGCTTTCCGGAACGGAATAATTCCCGGATCTAATCGATGCACCAATGCCCCCAGAGAAATTAAGTCATATGCACCCTGCAGACGAATATTCAAACCATTATTCATGTATTACTCCTTTGTCGTCTATCGTTATCTTCAATATCAAAAGACTTGTTACACTCCAGAGAATGCGGAGAATCCACCATCGATGGGCAGCACGATTCCCGTGACAAACTTCGACGCCGGGGAGAGCAACCATAACACCGCACCCAGCAAATCCTCCGAAGTACCGAAACGCCCCATCGGTGTATGATCAAGAATCTTTTTCCCCCGCGCAGTAAGTGCTCCGGTTTCCTTTTCCGTCAACAAGAATCTGTTTTGCTCAGTCAGGAAAAAACCCGGTGCAATAGCATTCACGCGAATATTGGGCGAATACTCTTGTGCAATATGTACGGCAAGCCATTGCGTAAAGTTACTGACCGCCGCTTTTGCCGCTGAATAGGCTGGAATGCGTGTCAGTGGTCGAAAAGCATTCATAGAAGAAACGTTGAGAATGATACCTTCTTTTTGTTCGACCATTTTCTTGCCGAATACCTGGCTCGGCAAGATCGTCCCAATAAGATTCAGATTCGAAACAAATTGAATGGCTTCGCTCGGAATATCGAAGAATGACTGTTCGGGATTGGTTGTCGCTTTGGGATTATTACCGCCTGCACCGTTGATAAGAATATCGATGCATCCGTATTCAGAAAATAATTTATCGGCTGCTTCCTGCACTTTGGCTTTATCGAGAACATCAATAAAGATGACTTTGTGTTTCCCTTTTGTTCCCTTTAATGTTTGGAACACTTTTTCACCAAGCGCTACATCACGATCGAGAATGACAACATTCGCATTGCATCCTGCAAGAGCTCTCGCCATTTCGCCGCAAAGCACACCGCCACCGCCTGTAATTGCGACAGTTTTTCCGGAAAAATCGTATGCTTTTGTTACTTCTTGAAGGTTCATTTCATTGTCCTTTAAAAAAGCTTATAGAAAAGAAGGGGATTTGCCACCTCCTTTTTTAATAATCAGTGATCGGTTTATATTTTGGAACCAAGAACTTCATTACACACCAACCGATAAGGTATGCTACAGCACAAATTGAGAAGATGATGAAGTAACCCGATTTAATTCCTTCAAAACCCATGAATTTCATTTGTGTCGTATTGGCGTAGTCGAACAATGCGCCAGAACCCTTGTTGATCAGGAAAGAACCAACCCCCCCGGCCATTCCACCGATACCAGTAATCGTAGCTATAGCTGATTTCGGGAACATGTCACCAACGGTAGAAAAGATATTCGCAGACCAAGCCTGATGGGCTGCACCTGCAATACCGATAATGAGGATTGGGAACCAATAGGAATAATCTCCTAGTGGTTGAGCTAAAAGTGCTAAAAGCGGGAAGAATGCAAAAATCAACATCGAACGCATACGTCCAGCATATGGATTCATACCTTTCTTGGTGACAAAATAGGAAGGTAGCCAGCCACCAATAATAGACAACAAAGTAATTGCGTAAAGGACAAACAACAACAATTGAGCGATTGGGTTGTCTGAAGCAAGACCATACACTGAGCTCAGGTATGCCGGTGTCCAGAACAAGTAAAACCACCACACTCCGTCGGTCATAAACTTACCAAATGCAAAAGCCCATGTTTGTTTGTACTTGAAACATTCTTTGAACGTAAGTTTCCTCATAGGTTTCCCATTGGCATCTGTGGGATTATGATCTTGATCTTGTTGAATATATTCCAATTCAGCTTTGCTTACCAACGGATGTAAATGTGGTTTTTTATACATGAACACCCAAAATCCCATCCACAAGAAACCCAATGCACCAATGACAATGAAGGCCATTTCCCATCCATATTTGCTCGCAATGACAGGGATAGTAATGGGGGCAACAAGTGCGCCTACAGTAGCACCGGCGTTAAAGATACTGGTAGCATAAGCACGGTCTTTTTTGGGAAAGTACTCGGCCGTAGCTTTAATAGAAGCAGGAAAATTACCTGCCTCACCAAGTGCGAGAACAAAACGTGCAAATATGAAAAGCGTAACACTCACAGTTAAGATCATGCCAACATTGTCGACAGTACTTATGGCTTCTCTTGCCTCTCTAAAACCTACAAGCCATTGGCCTGTAAGTATTCCAGAAGTAGCTATTCCGCAGAAAGCGTGAAGACATGCACCAACAGACCAAACACCAATGGCCCATAGGAATCCTTTTTTAGTATCCATCCAATCGACAAAACGACCGGCAAACAACATGCTCACAGCATAAAAGATCGAGAAAAGAGCCGTAATGGTCCCATAGTCATTGTTTGTCCAATGAAACTCGGGTGCAATAAAGTCTCTCCAAGTTAAAGAAAGGACCTGACGGTCCATGTAGTTGACAGTAGTTGCAAAAAACAATAACGCGCAAATAGTCCAGCGGTAATTACCGACCTTCATTTTTTGTTCCATCATTCCAGGCATCATGCTTCCTTAATTGATTTTTCGAATTGTCCCCTATTGCATATTTTGATTCTATGAAAACTTGAAATATCGTTTTGCATTTCCATAGCAAATATTGCTGACGACGCCGCCAATGAGAGCGAAATCGTTCGGGATCAATCCTCTCTTCATTTCCGTTCCAAAAATTTCACACAACAGCCTTCGGAAATACTCGTGACGCGGGTACGAAAGAAAACTGCGCGAGTCTGTCAGCATACCAACGAATTGGCTTAACACTCCCAAATTTGAGAGCGCCTCGATCTGCTTTTTCATACCATCGAGTTGATCAAGAAACCACCAACTGGAACCGTATTGCAGCTTCCCTGCAACACTGCCATCCTGAAAATTTCCAATCATTGTTGCCATCAACTCATTATCGCGCGGATTGAGGTTGTAAAGAATAGTTTTTGCCAGCTGGTTCTGAGAGTCGAGCCTATTCAGAAGTTTTGCCAGCGGTCGCGCTATCTCGAAATCACCAATGGAATCGAACCCCGTATCCGGACCAAGCGTGCGAAGCATACGCGAATTGTTGTTACGAAGAGCGCCGAGATGAAATTGCTGCACCCATCCCGCCTCGTGATCCATTACACCAAATTCAAAAAGCATCGCAGATTTAAATTGCAACATTTCAAGAACGTCGAGTTTCTTCCCCTTGCGAAGTTTCCTGAAAATCAACTTAATTTCCGACTCGGTATACTCCTCAGCGTATGCCGTTTCTATTCCATGGTCAGAAAGCCTGCAGCCGCGTGCATGAAAATACTCATGCCGATTGCGAAGCGCATCAAGAAATGTATTGAAGTCCTTAATGTCTATACCTGCGGCGTGCTCCAGTTTATCCATATAAGTACAAAATGCAACATGATCTTCCGCTGCCATTGCTCGATCCGGGCGAAACGCCGGATAGACGCGTGTGAATCCATTACCATGTTTTGCATAGGCAGCATGAAAATCCAGAGAGTCTATAGGATCGTCTGTCGTGCAGACAATCTCCACATTCATGCGTTTCAAAATCCCTTGTGTAGTAAATGCCGGTGTATTGAGCTTCTTGTTGCATCGCTCCCAGATGGATTTCGCGGATTTTTCATTCAAGAGAACATCATCAATACCGAACGTACGGTGCAATTCTAGATGTGTCCAGTGATACAAAGGATTGCGAATCATCTTCGGAACCGTGTGTGCCCACGCTTCAAATTTTTCCCAATCCGATGCGGAGCCCGTGATGAAGCGTTCGTCAACACCGCATGTGCGCATTGCCCGCCATTTATAGTGATCGCCGGAAAGCCATATCTGTGAAAGGTTGGCGAACTGCTTGTTCTCTGCGATCTCTTTCGGTGATAAGTGGCAATGGTAATCGATTACTGGCAACGATTCCGCAAACTCATGAAAGAGCATCACAGACGCTTTTGTGCTCAGAAGAAAATCATCGTGTATGAATTTCTTTTTCATAGAATTATTTTTATTATCGAATACTTTTCAAATAATCGCTCATTCTTCAGCCAATAGTGATATCTTCAGAGGCGATTCGATCCGTTTTGCGTACGTTGTGAGGTATTCATTCCATTCATCAGCATTTTGAAAATCACCGCTGCGTGTCCATCCTGCGCCCGCGTAATACACTATAGTTTTACCCAATTTGGCTGTCCCTAATATAAGAAGATGTATGACGCTTTCATGTATCCCGGCGAACATTTCTTTCGATACGACAATACCGGTGCCTAAGGACCCGTTTTCTTCCTTTTCCGTCGTTTGTCCCCATAACGAAGCCCAACGATGATCCGTACTCCAATATGCTTTTATACCTTTTCGCTTGACGATACCCGCTGCGAATGAAACATTTCCTTGTATGGAATCACACCGATAAGTCACTTCTATTTTATTGAGATTACTTCCAGCATCCAGTGTGATGCGCTTTGTTTCCAGTACCTCAAGATTCTTGAACCGGACAGGTTTGTATGTGACTTTAAACATTGCACGAAGAGGGCCTGTCGCAAATATTTTATACGAATCGAACACACCAGGCTGGTACAACGAATCTCCGTCGATAAGTGCACAACTTCCATCGCCCAGTGAACGACCAACATCAAAGAAATCAGCTCCTTCGCCATGATCTTCGTGATACGAGATTCTCGCCGCTCCGGGTGTTTCATCGCCGCGATACCATTTTTCAACGATCGGATATCGTACACGTTTCGTCCAGACATCGATGCCATTGTTCACTTCCTTCGCAAGCGCGGGGCCATAAATCCGATAAGCGATCCTTTCATTTTCCCATGCGACATCCTGGCGTGGAATCATATACCGAGCATCTGTCATCGGTTCGATCACTGGCCTCTCTTTTGTGGACGATTCAATGACGAATTCTTTCGTTTCGTGAGATGTAAACGAAGCAAGGAAGAGCACTTCCATTGGCTCGCCGTTTTCTTCTACAATCTGCAGCGCCGGTTCGATGTGCGTCTTCGCTTCGAGCATGTGGATCATTTCCTTTTTCGCATCGGGAATGATTTTCTTTATCTCATTCCATCGAATAACGATCATTTCATTCGAACGGTCGATGGCCAAAAGATTCGAGATTGTTACGCGCATTCTTGCATCTTTTCCAAAAACCCAAGCTGACATCACACACAAGAACAACACGATGCCAATAGTTTTCTTCACTAGAGAGACTATGTTCAAGTTTTGCACAGCTCCGTTTCTCATTTCATTTCTTACCTTCACAAAAATTCTCTCTATTGAAGCTGATTCATCGGAACATCATCCATGTCGTTGAATACCTGATTCTCTCCGCCCATCGCCCAAATGAAACTGTAATTGCGTGTGCCAACGCCAGAATGGATTGACCAGCTCGGATTCAACACGGCCTGTTCATTACGCATAATGAGATGCCGCGTTTCACCCGGTTGTCCAAAGAGATGTACCACAAGTGCATCAAGCGCTACATTGAAATACATATATACTTCCGAGCGTCTTTGATGAATATGCGACGGCATGGTGTTCCAGACGCTTCCTTCTTCTAATTCTGTCAATCCCATAACTAATTGACAGCTTTGCACACTTCCTGGATGGATGAGTTTGTTGATTGTGCGTTTATTTGCATCATGTTGGCTTCCAAGTTTGGATTGAGATGCATCGGCAAAACGAATATAAGCCGTTGGATATTCTTTATGAGCAGGATAACTGACAAAATAGTATTTTGCTGGTTGAGCAACATTGTTGCTTTTGAACTCGACACGCTTCGCTCCCCGCCCGATATACAGCGCATCTTTGGTGCGGAGTGTAAATGTCTTATCGTCAACCTCAATAATTCCTTCATTTCCAATATTGACGATGCCAACTTCACGCCTCTCTGCAAAATATTCAGCAGCTATTTCCTTTTTGGTCGATAGAAGCGTTAAAGCTTTTTTCACTGGTACGGCAGAACCCGTTATTGAACGATCAATATCCGAATATGTCATCGGCACTTCATCAGGAACAAAGAGAGTGTCAATGAAATAGGATGTTCGTAATTCGTCGGCCGTCATTGCTCTGAACCCTTTAGGATCTGTTGTATATCGCACATTCATAGTTTCACTCCAATCAGCTTTATCTCTATTTCTTCAACATGCTCATTTTCTTTAACGCACATGCACGGCCTCTTTCATACTTGAACGAGATGAATGGCAAATCCACCTACCTCAAGATCTAAATATACGGTGGAAAGCCGGTCATTCTGAATATTCTTTGTTTCGGGTTTGATGCTGACTCCTTTCCGGGCAAGATACGCAATTGCCCGTTCTATAAAATTCGTTGCAAGCGCAAGATGTCCATGTGCACCAAGAGACTTTCGTTTCAATACTTCAAACTGCGTTCCAACAAAAATAGATCCTTCTGTATCCCGTGAAGAAAATTGAAGCATCTTTTCCAATTGCACAGCAGCATTCCGTGCTTCGTCTCCAGACGGCAAATTCATTCCTATATGCCGGAGTTCAAATCCGAGTATTGATGCTACAGCTTTTCGTGTTAATTCCGCCATGTTCTCAAATTGACCTGCTTGAATCATCTCCGGTCGTATCAGCCAGCTTCCGCCGCAGGCTAGCACTTTAGGAAATTGTAAATAGGAGAGGAGTGTGGATTGTTCAATGCCTCCCGTGGGAATAAATTTGAGATTTCCGAAAGGCACCGCTGCCGCTTTTAAGTACTTCAATCCCCCGCTGGCTTCTGCAGGAAAAAATTTTACAACTTCTATACCGTATTCAAGTACATATTGAATCTCTGTAGGTGTCAACACTCCGGGAATCACGGACACCGATTTACCGATACAATACTCGACGACTTTCGAATTAAATCCCGGCGAAACAATAAAACGCGCTCCAGCATCAATTGCTGCTTGAGCATCTTGAACAGTAAGGACCGTTCCTGCTCCTACGAGCATCTCAGAAGAGTCCGCTGCAATCTGTTCTATCGCACGGACAGCAGCTTTTGTGCGAAAAGTTACTTCAATAACTGGCAAACCGTTCTCGCTCAATGTGTGCGCGAGCGGCACGGCCTTTTTTTCATCTTCAATAATTGCAACAGGAACAATTCCGAACAATTCAATCTGCTTTAGTAAAGCATCCATACAATCTCTCTCTTCATTTAATAAATTTCTATCTTGCCATCCAGCCACCGTCCACAACGAGCACATGACCATTCACATAATTTGATGCCTGTGAAGCAAGAAATACCGCCGCGCCTTTTACATCGTCCGGTACGCCCCATCGACCTGCCGGAATACGATCTAAAATTGATTTTGAGCGCAAAGGATCTTCCCGAAGTGCTTTCGTATTATTTGTCGCCATATACCCCGGTGCAATAGCGTTGACCGTAATGCCATGCGGTGCCCATTCATTTGCCAGGGCTTTCGTCACTTGCGCAGTCGCCCCTTTGCTTGCCGAATAGGACGGCACGATAATGCCGCCCTGAAAAGCGAGAAGCGAAGCAATATTGATAATTTTACCCTGCTTTCGTTTCATCATATCGCGCGCAGCCGCCTGGCAAAAAAAGAAAACTGTTTTCGAATTAATGGCCATCACATCGTCCCAATCTTTTTCGGAAAACTCGATAGCAGGTGTGCGGCGAATGATACCCGCGTTGTTTACAAGGATATCCACTTTCCCGAATGTACGGATCGTCTCGTCTACAATCGATTGAATCGGTTTTATAGTCATGAGGTCAGCAACAAGAGAAATTGCTTTCCGCCCTATAGCTTGAATTTCTTGAACTGTCTCATCGCTTGGAACGTAATCGACTAAGACAATATCTGCGCCGGCCTCCGCCAACCCAAGCGACATCCCTTTTCCGAGTCCTGTACTTGCGCCTGTAACAATAGCCGTTTTTCCTGTAAGATCGAACAAACTCATATATACCTTTTGTTTAATGTACGTAAATTTCTTAATTATGGAAGAAGCATCCAGCCCACACGATACTGTGACTGGATGCTTCTTCTTTTATAAAAGACTATTAGCAAAACAATCTTTTATGAAAACTATTTCATCAGAATCATTTTCTTTGTCGATGTAAACGAACCTGATTGCATCTTATAGAAGTAGACACCACTGCCAAAGCTAGCGGCATTCCATGTTGCAGGATATGAGCCAGCCTGCTTGAATTCATTTACCAGTGTTGCTACTTCTCTTCCTAAGAGATCATACACTTTTACCGATACAAATCCTGCGTTACCGACTTCATATGTAAAGCTTGTGCTCGGATTGAATGGATTCGGATAGTTTTGATCTAAAGAATATTTCGATGGCATTTGAGATTTTGTATTATTTACACCTACAGATCCTAAATAGCTCCATCGAGTATCACCGATCACCTTACCATCAGTACCGAGGGCACTTAGATTTACATCAGATCGGAAATTGGCATTAAGTACATTTCCTACACCAACACCAATCTCGCCTTCATAGGGATACCAAGCATACCAATCAAGTGATTTGCGGTTATAATCTAAAGCATAAATTCCGGTCGCAATAAAAGAGGCTTTATAATTGGCATCACCGCCATTTTTCTCTTTGCCATCACCATTCACAGTAAGATTATATGTTTTGGTAATGCCAGCACCTGGACCATTATAATCAGGATTACTATACGTGCCGGCAAGTGTCATCGTAGAAGTCCTTGGTAAATATACCCAGCGAATCATCGAGGTCATTAAACCTGGTACTGATGTGAAAGAAATATTCTGAAGTTTTGTAAAAGTTTTTGTAGTATCTTTTCCCTGTAGGGCAAGATTTTTATTCATATTGAGCGTCAAAAATGGGTCTTCTTTTCCTGCATATGCTCTTGGGATAAAAGGAGCAGGTAGGGAACGCATTGCCGCACCGGAATCTGTTATAACATAATAATTCTTTTGAATATTCCAGACAGCCGCATTATTTTTATTTGTCATTACCCAAGCCATGCGGGGTTGATTGTTTAGAGGATCAAGTTCGCCTGGATCTGAGAATTCGACTTGACGAATATATGCCGTATCTGCGCCTAATGCAAAGTGATCTACTAAAAGGTTATTTGTTATTTGCAAAGTACCCGTTCCTGTGGAATCTACCTTGCCGAGAGATAAAAATCCATGATAACTCATACCATTAATGCACGTGTTATGGTCAAAGATAAAGTTCGAGATTGGCCCGTTTGAAGTGTAGTGCCGTACAATTCGATCTTGGTAGTTAATAAATGTGCAATTTTGTAATTTGACATATGCGACTGGCCGATTTCTCAGATCAAGTGCTTTCCCGGCACCAAAATTTGACGGGAAAACATTTCCCATGTCCGCAAAGATCGTATTAGTTATTATCACTGTGTCAATGGGGCCATCCGTTCTTACGTGGTTACCGTTCGGACCATGCAATACACAGCTATCTATTTTTATACGTCCCGTACCACCAGCGGTACCGATCAGGACGAGACCACCTTGTTGACGTTGGATGAGCGAATCCGATCCGCCTGCAAAGCCATTAAAGTAATTGCTAATATTTAAATTATGCAATTCTACCAAACCCCCGTTTTGCTGAGCAATAAAATTACCGGGCAAGGCATTTGCTGCACTCAAAACCCCATAGCATTCAGGTTTCATTCCAATTCCATAGTACCCAGGATCTGTAGGATCGACCTTAAATACTTTTGGTTTACCTGAGTACGATGTCATTGTTGCATTGAAAAGATATTGTCCATCCTTTCGTAAAATGTATATACGAGTGCCAGCAATGAATTCAGCACTTGTCGAATCCGCATTAACCAAAGCATTCAGGTATTTACTACCACTATGCGAGTAATCCTCAAGCACTAATTCCTGGGCACTCATCATAAGTGGTGCTATCAAAATTAGCACAAACAGAAAAACGTACATTCTTTTTTTCATAACACTTCCTCCAAAAAGATTATTGTTTATTGAGTTATTTATGTAGAGCTCTTTTTCAATCTAAAACGATAACCGTATTCCTAAATCAATTGTCCGTCCATACAATAGTTCTGTATCAGGATTTACCCATGTATGGATGCTGGCATCAGTATAGGCATTTTCTTCTGTCGTCTTTTCGGATTTATTCAATAAGTTGTTTACATTTAAGAAGACAGACACCATATTTGTGATTTGCTGTTTTATTGATAAATCCATTTTGAAAAATGGGTCAACATGTACATTTGCTTGATCTCGCGCCGAATAGCTCCTTACATAAGAGCCTTGGTAAAAAAATGATAGTCGTGCAGAAAATCCACCTATATCATACCCTATCGCGGCATTACCATATAAGTTGGGTTGTCCTTCTGATTCATTCTCCTTCGTTGTAAATGTTAAAGAATACTCAGGAGAATACGAATATCGATATCGTCGTGGATTTGAGAGTGGAATGAGAGAAGAATCAGCCTTTATTCTTACATTTGTTATTCCATAAATAATATGTGTAATAGAGCGTGTGAGAGATATATTATAGGACAGTGTTATATACTTCAGATAT
>Ga0182017_10003857_pt1 | contig 11200 bp, 10 predicted proteins | sample 712E3DmetaG_FD_120492 | JGI IMG/M metagenome (GOLD analysis project Ga0182017, IMG submission 120492) | Permafrost microbial communities from Stordalen Mire, Sweden - 712E3D metaG | ecosystem: Environmental > Terrestrial > Soil > Wetlands > Permafrost | place: Sweden: Stordalen | collected... | reverse complement strand
AGTCTCCATGCGCGCGACAGCCATTCGTTGAAATTTCCGGGAGTACCGCTTTCTCTTCACTGTGGTTCCTTTCCCGGAAACTGTGCCCCATTTTTGTGTGTCAGTTCAAGGGTTCACTCCAATTGGCGCTTCCGATGTTTGGCAAATGCCGGTTTTAGAGAGCTTGACTGACGGATGCTTTCGACCATTAACGGACCTCAGGGCTGAAGCTCGATCGAAGTGAGAACTTACCCCACATTTCCTTTTTGAAGTTCGTGTAAGTAGCCATATGATCGAACCAACGCCAGCATCCATGCGGCTTTGAGAGCAACACAAACTCTGCGGAGGTCTCGACCCAATGGGTGAGAAGCAAAACCAGCCCTTTCAGCTCTCCTTCAATTTCTCGTTGAGAGTCGATTTCCAGGGATCGCGGGTTACTTCCGACAGCGGCTAGCTGCTGGTGCGCGAGTTGGATGAACGCCTGGGGTTGAGTTCGCTCATCGCTGAGCACCACACAGGCGACCGGCGGGGCAAAAACATCCAGTTACCACTCCCCGATCTGTTGCGACAGTCCATCTACAGCCGGCTGGCGGGATACGAAGATGTGAACGACGCCGAGCGGCTGCCGCAAGATCCGACGTTCCGGTTGATCGGCTCGGAGAAGATCCGGGATCGTGGTGCAGTGCTGACTTCACGCCTGCACTGGTTCGAGACCGAGGTGCTGAGCCAAGATGAGAACCTGGAAGGCCTGAGCAGAATCAATCGGAAATTGCTAACGAAGGCCGAGGCCATGGATTCACCCCAGTGGGTGGTGCTGGATATGGACAGCACGGAAATCTCGGTCTACGGAGAACAGGAGCAGAGTGCATAGAGCGGACACTTCGAGTCAACCTGTTATCACCCGCTACTGATGTTCAACGGTGAAGGCGACTGTCTGGCGGCGAAGCTGCGTCCGGGTAACGTGCACAGTGCGGAGAGCTGGGAAGAGCTGTTACTGCCCGAAATCGAGCGGCAACAGGAGTTGGGCAAGGAAGTAGTGTTTCGGGCCGATGCTGCCTTCGCCAAGCCGGAGATCTACGAGGAACTGGAAGAGCGAGGGGCAAAGTATGCGATCCGGCTTCCGGCCAACGCTGGTCTGGAGCGAGACATCGAGGAACTGCTGACGCGCCCGGTGGGGCGGCCCAGTGACAAACCCATCGTGTGGTACAATCGCTTTCTCTATCAGGCCTAGGGCCCGCGCCGGGCCAAGGATTATTGTATGTCTAAAACTCCTAATAAAAAAAGCGCCTTTAATCACAACCAATTACACAAGTGCCCCACCGGCATCAAAGGCTTTGACGAAATTACAGAAGGCGGGCTTCCGAAAAATAGAACCACTTTATTTTGTGGAAGTACCGGCACTGGGAAAACACTTTTGGGGATTGATTTTTTAATTAATGGTGCGATCAATTACAACGAGCCAGGCCTCTTTATGTCATTCGAAGAGACACAAGATGAAATTTATAAAGACGTGGCTTCTCTCAACATGGATTTACAAGGGCTTGTTTCACAAAAAAAGATTCTGCTTGAATATGTTCTTTTGGAGCGCAGAGATATTCAAGAGAGAGGCGAATTTAATCTTGAAGGACTATTCATTCGTTTAGAACAGGCTATTGATTCCATTGGCGCCAAACGCGTTGTTTTAGATTCTATTGAATCTCTCTTTGCAGGCGTCAAAGATGCTGGCATTCTTCGCTTAGAGATAAAAAGACTTTTCCGATGGCTTAAGGAAAAGCAAGTTACGGCAATCATTACCGGCGAGATGGGACAAGGCTCTTATACTCGTCATGGCCTGGAGGAGTACGTTTCCGATTGCATAATTCTCCTGGATAACAGAGTTAGGGAACAAATTTCCACCCGTAGAATTCGTGTAATTAAATATCGTGGTTCAAAGCATGGAACAAACGAATATCCCTTCGTAATTGATAAAGGTGGACTTTCAGTAATTCCTATCACTTCCGCAGGACTCGATCAACCAGGTACAGCCAAGAGAGTTTCGACAGGAATTCCATCGTTAGATAAAATGTTCAAGGGTGCAGGTTATACCAGAGGCAGCACGGTACTCGCTTCAGGTACCGCAGGAACTGGGAAAACAAGCCTCGCGGCTGCATTCGCAATAGAAACCTGTAAACGTGGAGAACGGTGTCTTTTCTTGTCTTATGAAGAATCTTCGGGGCAACTCATTCAAAACATGAATTCTATAAGTTTCCATTTTGAACCATTGGTGAAAAAAGGACTCTTAAAGATTGTGTCTACGAGACCCTCCTTTTTTGGGTTAGAGATGCATTTACTCGAGGTATACAAGATCATTGCAGATTTCAAACCACAAGCTGTTGTCATGGATCCCCTGACAAGTCTCATCGGACAGGGGAACCAACTTGAAATACTATCAATGTTTACTCGCATGATTGATCATTTAAAATCCGAGGGCATAACCGGCTTTTTTACAAGTCTTGTTTCTTCAGCCGCACAAAATGACACTAGCGGCGAAATCGGCGTCTCGTCTTTAATTGACACTTGGATCGTAGCTAGAGAATTAGAAGAAAATGAGGGCAAAAGACGCATTCGTGGACTTTACATTGTTAAGTCTCGTGGCATGAACCACTCCAGTGACATCCATAAATTGATTTTAAGTGATGATGGAATTAACTTAGTACCAATGGATGGAGATGCTACCGTAGTCCCCAATCAGAAAAAGAATGTTGGTAAAAGTATTTCTGAGAGACAACAATTAATCAAAAAAGGTAAAGGTATTTGATGGAAAGACGGCGATCTAGCGTAGGTCATGAGAACATTACATCCTAACTTCATCGTCGGCATTGGCGGCTCAGCTGGAGCTCTTAACGCCTATAAGGCGCTCTTGGACGCCCTGCCGTCTAATACAGGTATGGTCTTTGTCATTGTTTCTCATATTCACCCCACCGCCGATAATCAGTTAGCCCAAATTCTGTCGAGTCACACGAAAATGCCAGTAATGGTGGCTTCCACGGCGATGCCGATCCGGGCGAATTACGTCTACGTGATTCCTCCGAACGCGGATCTTCTAATTGAGAGCTTTACCTTCAAAGTCGCCTCCCCGCGCACTAGGAGGAACAAGCAGGTAGATTTCTTTTTGATTTCTTTGGCAGAGGCTATGGGGGCGCGTGCGATCGGCATTATCCTCTCTGGGTATGGTGGCGACGGTACTGAGGGATGCAAGCACATCAAGGCAAAAGGAGGAACAACCTTTGCTCAGGACAAGTCTGCCAAAGTAGACGGCATGCCTCTCAGTGCTCAGGCTTCAGGCTGCGTTGATTTTGTTCTACCACCCGACAAAATTTCACATGCACTACAAAGATTGGCAGGAACTATTGCAACTAAGAAGAAACTCGATTTCGACCCGAAGAGCTTCCTTACCATCATCGGTGAGGGCCGGAGAATTGTGCTGGCTCCAAATAAACAAAATATTTACGCTCAAGGCGAAGCGAGTGATGCGGTGTTTTATATCCAGAAGGGCACGGTAAGACTCACCGTCGGCTCGAAGGACGGCAAGGAAGCTACGATAGGCATATTGAATCCGGGCGATTTCTGCGGAGAAGGTTGCCTTGTAGGACAGCCTCTACGCCTGGGGTCTGCAGCCGCGATGACAGATTGCGAACTCATGCGAGTCGACAAGAAGGCAATGATGCTTGCACTTCGCCGCGAACATACATTCTCCGCGATGTTTACGGCATATTTGTTGGGGCGGAACATCCGATACGAAGCGGACTTGGTTGACCAACTCTTTAGCTCCACCGAGAAGAGACTAGCTCGGATTCTGCTCTTGCTTGCTCACTTCGGAAAGGAAAGCACGCCTGAGGCTGCAGTCGCCAAGATCAGTCAGGAGACCCTCTCAGAGATGATAGGCACAACCCGGTCACGGGTCAACTTCTTCATGAACAAATTCAGAAAGTTGGGTCTCATTCATTACAACGGTGGGTTGGTAGTCCACAGTGCACTTCTCAATGTTATTCTCCACGACCAGCCTGACTAAGGCGCGCGTAAAGACAACCAGTGGGGGTAGATCGGGTAGAGCCGGTAGACACTCTCTCGGATGTGAATGGGTATTTCTCCCTTTGAAAACTCCCTACTCCGGATTCCCGATTTGAAAATCGGCGATAAGAGTGTAGATGACCTGCCCCCCGAAAACTAATCCAGGTATAAGTTAGCTTCTCCGGGGATTAGACCACGAGAGGAGAAGCACCGATGAGGAAGAGTCGGATCAGCGAAGAGCAGATTGTTGGGGTGTTGAAGGAACGCAAGATAGCAATCGCAAGAGCAGAAACCAGAGATCGGCGCGGTGAAATCAGTCAAGGGATTGCCTTAAGGCCCATGCGGAGTATGCCGCTATGCCTGCGGTACTGGGATGAGAGAGCGGCAATCTGGCGCTGATTTCTTGCGATCGTCGGCCAAATTTCTTCGGGAATGCTCAGGAACACACTTACCACTTTTGGATCAAACTGACTGCCTGAAAGATGGCGGATCATCTCGCGTGCTGCGTCGAACGAAGAGGCACCCCGGTAGGGCCTGTCGGATGTGATGGCATCGAGAGTATCTGCCACGGCGAAGATTCGCGCGCTCAGAAGAATCTCTTCTCCCTTGAGGCCTCGCGGATAGCCGCCGCCGTCGTAGCGTTCGTGATGCGAGAGAACAATTTCGGCTGCGTCAGCAAGAAAGGGAATGTCCTTCACGAGGTCGAACCCCATCTGGGCGTGCTGCTGCATAAGTTTCCGCTCATCCGCGGTGAGAGGTCCCGGCTTGAGTAGAACGCCGTCGGGTACTCCGAGCTTTCCGATATCGTGCAGATAAGCTCCCCTGGCAAGACTTCCTAATTGTTTGTCCGACCAGCCCATCGCTCGAGCAATCTCGAGCGAGTAACGGCAGACACGTTGTGAGTGGCCGGCCGTCTCATTGTCGCGGAGATCGATCGCCGCACCAAGCGCTTGCAGTGTGTGTTCGTAACTGCTCTCGACCTGCTGGAGAGCGGCTTGTAGTTGCTCGGTGCGTTCCGCGACCATTTCTTCGAGGTGTTGGCGGTAGTTCTCGACCTGTTGTTCGAGCTGCCGCTTGTGCAGCGCGCGCTCGAGGCTTGCCAAGACGGCACTTTCCCGGAGGGGTTTAACGAGATAGTCGTCCGCACCGCAACGCATCGCCTGCACACCCACGTCCACGTCATCAACGCCGGTGGTGACCAAAAACGCCATATGCGGATAGCGGCGGCGAACTTGAGTGAGCAGCTCCATACCGCTGAGGCCGGGCATGTTGAGATCGGAAATGACGGCATCGAATCGCTCGCGTTGTAAAGTCACAAGGGCTTCTTCACCATTGCATGCGGTGGTGCAGTGGAAAACAGGCGGGCCCAGGATGAGCGAGAGAAGTTTGCAAGCGGAAGATTCGTCGTCGACGGCAAGAACGCGTGCGGCAGGTTGATGATCCGATGAAACCTCGGAGAGACTGCCTTCAGGTTCTGCGGGAAGGGCTTGGTCGGCATTGGTCATAAAGAGCATTCCACTCACTCCTTATTGCAGCACCCAGGGACCGGTCTTCTCGATGAATCGGCATCCGTAGTGTCGAAGGGGCGCCGCCTTCGACTCCGAATGAACAATCCTCGCCTTCCCCACGTACTCCTGTCCGAAGCTCGTCATGTAGACTTCCACAATGGAATTGGTCGCGAGTTCGGCCGCGCAGACACACAGAAACCCGCTCAGACTCACGTTCTCAGTCGTCGCGACCTCTTCCAACGTCTTCCCATGACTGTCTGAACCGCGCAGCTTCAACGGAACACGCAATCGCACGCGCACCTCGGTTCGCGGCACCAACCGGCGCGTCTTGGCGATTTGGCTAAGGCACGCGCGCAGTGACTCGAAGTCAATCGGCTTCTCGAAAAAGCCGGCAGCGCCGAGCTGCTTGCAATGTTCTTTGGTTTGCCCCCCTGATTCGCCGCTCACGATAATCACCGGAATCATTTGCGTGCGGCTGAAGGACGTAAACATCTCGAGCAGCTCATAGCCGGAATAGTTCGGCATTCGCAGATCCAGCAGGATGGCGTCGGGCTCGTTTTCGAGGGCCAGCGCCAAGCCCCGTTCCGGCTCCCCCGAATCGATGATTTCATAGGTGTCGCTCAGTTCCAGGCGCATCAGGCGCCGCAATGCTTCATCGTCATCAACAACCAACACCTTTCCCATGGCCTTGTTCCTCCTATCGGCCGGACCGGATATTGCTCCCCGCAAGTTCGGCCATTTGGTTCATGGCCGACGCTGGCTTTTTCCCGCCATCCAGCACCTCGCGGACCTTCCGGATAAGAACCTCTTCCGTGAATGGCTTGTGCAGGAGGTGCATTCCAGGATCCAGAACTCTGTGTCCTGCAATGAAGCTGTCGGCATAACCCGAAATGTAGAGCACCTTCATTCCTGGCTGGCGCGGCGACAATTGTTCCGCCAAAGCGCGGCCGTTCATGCCAGGCATCACGACGTCAGTCAGCAGGAGATCAAAAATGCTGCCGAAGCGCGCCGCGACTTTCAGAGCTTCTTCACCGCTCCCCGCCGACAACACGTGGAATCCACCTGCCTCAAGAATGGTTTGCTCAAGCTTTCTCAACGGCTCGGCGTCTTCCACCAGAAGGATGCTTTCCGAACCGCACAGTTTTTCTCCCGAATCGATTTTTTGTTCCGCCACCGCCGGCTCACCCGTATGTCGCGGGAGATAGATTTGAAAGCAGGCGCCTTTTCCTGGCGCGCTATCCACCCCAATATATCCATTACTCTGTTTTACGATGCCGTACACGGTCGCAAGCCCAAGTCCCGTGCCCTTGCCGCGTTCCTTGGTGGTGAAGAATGGCTCGAAGACATGTGTGAGCGTTCCGGCGTCCATTCCCGTTCCTGTGTCGGTCACGGCCAAAAGCACGTAATTCCCGGCCTTGGAACCCGGATGGTTCCGCGTGTAGGTTTGGTCAAGCTGCACGTTGCCGGTCTGGATCTTTAGTTTGCCGCCCGTGGGCATGGCGTCGCGCGCGTTGACAGCCAGGTTCATGATGACCTGTTCGATCTGGCTCTGGTCCGCCATCACGCTGCCAAGCGCGGGATCCAGCTCCAGCGAAACTTCAATGTCCTCGCTCAGCAGCCGCAGAAGCATTTTTTGCATGTCGGACGCGAGTGTGTTGATGTTGAGAACCGCTGGCGTCAGGACCTGCTGCCGGCTGAAGGCCAGCAGTTGCTTGGTCAAAGAGGCGGCCCGCTCTCCTGCCTTCTCGATTTCCAGGGCATGCTCGCACAGAGCATTGTTCGCGCCCAACGCTTTCTTCAGCACTCTGCTGTATCCGATGATGACGCCCAGAAGATTGTTGAAGTCGTGCGCGATCCCTCCCGAGATGCGTCCAATGGCTTCCATCTTTTGCGCCATTCTCAGTTGTCGTTCGAGCACTCGTTTTTCTGTCACATCCTCCGCAAACACTTCAAAGTACGCCGGGACGCGGTTTTCATCGTTGATCCGGCGTCCCGAACACCGCACGGTGATCGGTGCGCCTTCTTGCCGCTTCCACTCCATCTCGATGTCCTTGATTTCTTCCGTGCGGGTAAGAAGCTCCGTCAAGCGCTGATATTCGTCGCTGTGCTGGAAGATGTCTGTTGCCAGATCTTTCCGGAGAAGCTCCTCCGCCAGCTCGTAGCCCAGCATTTTCTGGAGCGCCGGATTCACTTGTAGAAACCGGCCGGTCATGCTCGCGCGATAAATCCCGTAGGGTGCGCCTTCCACCACCGAGCGAAAATCCGCCTCCAAGCGCCGCTGAGCCTCCTCCGCTCTTTTGCGCTCCGTGATGTTGCGGTTCACAATCACAAGTTTTTCCGGCTCCCCCTCGTCATTGCGAATAACGCTGGAAGTTGATTCCAGCACCAGCCACGTCCCGTTCTTGTGGCGAATTCGGTACTCCAGCGTCTTCCCTATTCCCGAGCGCCGTGCCTCCTCCGCCGCGTTCTTGACACGCTCACGATCATCAGGGTGAATCTGCTCGAATGATGAGGAGGCCTGCAATTCCTCTGGCGAATATCCCAGCCCCTTTTTATAGGAAAGACTGTTGAAAAGCCGCTTCCCTTCCATGTCCACGACTGCGATCATGTCCGCGGCGTTCTCACTGATCAGATGAAATAGCTCTTCCCGTTTCACCAGTTCCCTGCGGATTCGATAGATCAGAAGATGTTGATAGATCGTGTAAAGATCGAAGAGGAAAACCAGGGCCACGAGCCCTCGAATGGCTTGCGGCAATACATAGAGCGAATTGAAATCCTGATTAACGCCTGAGATAGGAAGGAGGAAGGAGGCAAGCCCGACCGTCAGGAGTAAGGTGATAACAAAAGCTGCTGCCCACAGCCACCATTCCCGCCGTTCGATGTGTCGGAAATTCGCGCGCAGAACCGTCGGCTGTGTGACGTCTGGTTCGCCCACACTTTTTGTTCGATGCACTCGCACTGATTCTCCATGGGCATCCACGTTTTTGCGCAAGCCCCCATGCCTTCGAGACAGAGCCTGATGCTCTCCGTGGGTCCCCGATCCTTCCCCTCCGTTCCTGCACGAAGGCCACCAAGGCCGCCTCCATTCTTGCTCTACTGATTTGGCGCAACATGTTGAAATATCAGATGAAACCCTCTTCGCAAGCAATGCGAGCGCTGCGAATCCAGAACGATCCTGTGCCAGCGGGAAGCGCTAGTCCTTTTTGGAACACGCCGCAATGGGGAATCCGCTTCCAAGTTTCCGTGATTCCCCGAGGGCGGCTCGTCGAACCGGCAGACTGTAGGGACAAATGCATTTGCGGGCGCAAACCGGGTGGAGAGATACGAACCATCGAAAGTGAAGAATATCGATTTCACCGCTGGAGAACACGCATTTGAGCCAAGAGCGGAACTCGTTTTTGATCTTCGGGAAGCTACCGGCTAGAGAGCTTCGTCGCTCTCAAGGAAGTAGGCGCAACGGTTACCCATTTCCTGGAAACCGGACGGCTCCAGCGATTCGGATTGTTTCAAACCCGGGCAGGCAGTCGGAGCTGTCGATGGAAGCTGTAGATACGCTAGTTAAATTCTGTGGCGATTCCTGAAGAGATATCTGGCAGCCTTGGGGCCCAAACGAAACCGGAAGTGTTGTGGGGGGGTGTTCGCTGCTAAGTACATTAAGTGAATACCAGTTCCGCCGAGCACAGAAGACTCTCATGAGATTTTTCCTCATCGTAGGCGCTCTGCTACATAGGTCATAAGTCTTCATTAAATCGTGCCACCAAAGCCGCATTTTACAGTTCGGCACTCGAATTGCACGTACCCGACTGCCAGTGATGAGGCGAATTTTGTTGAATCCAGGTAAGCCTGCCATTGCGAGGGACTCGGTATCGCGTCACGAATCGAACTGAGGCGCAGCGAGACAAGCGTAATGGGATTCAAGAGATGCTGAAAATGTCCTCGAAGCCTACGCCGCAATGGAACATTGTGGATGCTGTTGAACGCCAGCGGTTGATGCTGGAAAACCTGACTGAAGTGCGATACATCGCGCGACATATCCACGAGCGATTACCGTCACACGTCTCAATCGACGATCTGTTTCAAGCCGGGATTCTGGGGTTGATCGATGCCGTCGATAAATTTGACCCGCAGAAAAACGTGCAGTTCATGTCATACGCGCGATTTCGAATTCGCGGCGCAATTCTGGATAGCCTGCGCCAGATGGATTGGGGCCCGCGAAACTTGAGGCGGCAGGCACGTAGGTTTGAACGAGCGAGTCGCGAACTCACTGCCGAGCTTGGCCACTTTCCTTCGGAGTCGGAGATAGCCTCCAAACTGGGCCTACCCATTGAAGACTTTCAGCTGCTACTTGGCGAACTTCGAGGTCTCAGATTAGAAAGTTTGCATATTTGGTCCGAGGAAGGGAATGGAGAGGGAAACTTACCCACAGCGTTCCGACCGGAGGAAGATCCCTTTGAGATGACCTTTCGCTGGGAGATCCGCCATCTCTTAGGGGAGGCCCTATCGGAACTGGACGAAAGGGAAGGAGACGTCTTGGGCTTGTACTATCTCGAAGAACTCACGATGAAGAAAATCGGGAAGATTCTGGGGATTGACGAATCACGTGTGTCACAAATTCACGCGGTGGCATTGGTTCACTTGCGCTCGCGCCTGGTACCATTTCAACCACGTTGCCTGAACCCGGCAAGTGTAACTCCGGTGAAAGCGGGCGACGTATCGCCGACTGAAAGGCACCAAGCAGTTTCTCGGGTTCTGTGACATGCGCGCTGATTGAATGCTTGCTCAGATCCGCAGTTGCCAAAACGCAAACAGGCCCTACGCCTCTCATAGTTGCCGCGATTGCGCTGCGGAAATGTAGTCAAAGGTAACTGTAGGCGGCAAGAACGCGATCCCGGCAACAGTGAGGGACCTAACGGATGCCGAGTGCCAAGAAATTCGCCCCATTGAAAATTGGCAACGCGCAGACATTCACGAGTTGCACGAGGCAATAGGTTAGCCATCATTAATAAGGCCGATAAGCGGATGTATCGTGCCTTGTATGCTTTTGCTGCCAGTACAGCCGCCCGTGCCTCCGAGTTGTTCGGACTGTACTGCGGCGATGTTGACTTGGAACAAGGCGTCATCACTTTCCGTCATGGCGTGGTGAACGGCGTCGAGAGCACGACCAAGTCAGACACAGGCGACAAGGAGCGAACCCGCACGTGCCCGATTGATGCTTCAGTTGTTGAAGAACTCAAGAAGCACCTTGGCGGTCGCACGAGTGGTTTGGTGTTCCGAAGTCGCAAGGGGACACCTTTGCTCCTGTCGAACTTCTACGAGGACGAACTCAGACCGATCCTTGATGAGTTGGGAATCTGGAAAGAGGGGATGGGGATGCACAGCTTCCGCCGTGGAAGAATAACCCAATGGGTCTATGCTGGTGTCAGCCGTCAAGTCATCCGTGACTGGGCCGGACACTCTGCTGACCGTCTCGTTGACCTCTACACACGTAGGATGAAGCAGTATCACGCTGCCGAGATGGGAAAAGTTAAACTGCTGTTGGATGTTTAGCGCCGGATTTATTGGACAGTGAATTGAGTGTATTCATGCGGCGGCTCCGAGTGCAAGGAGTTGCTGGCGAGCTTGGGCGGGCGTGAGGTAGTCCAGGCGCTGGACGATCCAGCGTT
>Ga0182017_10003855_pt1 | contig 11201 bp, 10 predicted proteins | sample 712E3DmetaG_FD_120492 | JGI IMG/M metagenome (GOLD analysis project Ga0182017, IMG submission 120492) | Permafrost microbial communities from Stordalen Mire, Sweden - 712E3D metaG | ecosystem: Environmental > Terrestrial > Soil > Wetlands > Permafrost | place: Sweden: Stordalen | collected... | reverse complement strand
TATTTTGTTTTTCCTTTTTTTATCAACTTCGTGCCCTTTGTGCCTTCGTGGTAAAAATGGGTTTTTTTCGTTTTTCATAAAACTTTTGACACTATCGACAAAGGTTTCTTTTTATAATAACGCTTTCAAAGAGTTATCGGTTATTTTATCTTAAAAACAACGCCCGGGCGCCGCGGGAAAGCATCATGATACTGCCGGAAACATACAACCGCCGGATAAGTTTTTTCGCTAACGGCGGGGCATTCAAAAATTTCTTGAAAAAATCCGGCCGCGTGTAGTACCTCAGGTACATTTGGGTGATTTTCCGCTCTAACGCGCCGGCTTTCATGTTTTCCGTAGGTAAAACCGTATCGTAAAGAGTGATCCGCGAATAGTCGATATCTTTTTTATTTTGTTCCCATAACCGCGTTCCGGGGATAGGCGTTAACGGCGTGAAGGTAACCATCAACGAATTAAGCTTGGCGGCAAAGCGATATGTTTCCTCAAGCTGGGCGTAACCGTCCTGCGGCAATCCTACGATAAAAGAATTCCACGACGGCAAACCGATTTTATCGATAATACCGCCGGCGTCTTCGATTTCGCTTATCGATATATCTTTGTTGAGTGCGCCTAAACGGTCGTTGGAATAGGTCTCAACCCCCAGCAAAACAAAAAATGCCCCGGCTTTCCTGGCTTGGGCGATAGCTTCTTTATGCCGGATAATCCCGCTGCAGCGTGTTTGGAACCCCCAATGTATATCCATGCCGCTTTCGATAAAAAGACGGCAGAGCTCCTTAAAAGTTCCGCTGTCCACCAGAAAATCATCGTCGGTAAACCAGAAACACCGTTTGCCGTATTTTTTATAAAGCAGGCTTACCATCGCGAATACCTGCGCGGCGGTTAATCGGCGGGAACGCCCCCAATAGTCGGGCAAAGTGCAAAAATTACAACTTTTCTGGCAGCCCCGGCTGGTATTTAAAGAAATGTTGGCCGGGGAACGAAACCACCACCAGTAACGGGAAGGGTCGATTAATTCCCAATTGCCGATGGGAAAAATATCGCCGCTATCGGCGCCGCGCCGGGTAACGATAACCGCGCCTTCATGGCGGTAAACAACACCGGCGATATCACCCGGGGAAGTCCCCTTATTAATGCTGTCGATTAACGCCGGCAGGCTTTCTTCGGCGGAAAACCGGCAAATCGCGTCAAAGCCGTTATCCATCGCCTCCCGGTATTCATAACTTAAGTGCGGCCCGCCGCCGACGATGACCGCGTCGGTGATTGCCTTGATCTTTGCCAATAAATCGTAAACATCTTTGACGTGGTAGGTGATCGCGCCTATACCGATCAAATCGGGCTGCTCTCTTTTGATTATTTTTAAAAGCCTGCCGGCGGATATCTTTTGCGCCGGGCAGTCCACAATCGAAACCTTACCGATTTTACCCTTAATCCGCTCGGCTAAACAAAGAAAGCCGTAGGGGGGATGCGCCCCGCCGCCGGCAAACTCTAAACCACAGGCCGGCTTGGGCGGCACGATAAACATGACCGAATTTATCTTATCTTTCATCATAAAAGAAATTATAACAACTACCGGCGATTGGTCAAGCCTTAACCGGAAAAATACCGCTTACGTGTTTTTAAATTGTATTTCCGGCGGCATTTTTCCCTAAATTTATACAAAAAATCAAGGCTAATGTTATTATAATTATACGAAAAATCAATGCGCAAAATAAGATAATAAAGCCTTCCGGTGTTTGGTACGGTAACATTAATTATGAAGCAATTCGCTATTGCAATATCTTCACAATCGCGATAGAATAAATTTTAAGGATAAAATTATGGCAAAACTTCCCGATAAAATCAGGGGCATGATCTCGGAGTTGGAAAATTCCCCGGCGCCTTTTATTTATTTCGTCCTCACTTTCTTTTTTGCCGTAACCTTAAGAAATTTTCTGGAAAAGCTTTCCGGCCGCTGTCCCTATGCGTTAGCCTGGCACATTTACCATTGCTATCTTTTTTATATCTGCATCGCGTTATCGTTGATTATTTTATTCTATGCTGCCACCCGGGAAAAAATCGAAAACATCTCGCGCGTGGTTTTGCCTTCCTTTTTAGTTTTGATCCTGCCGCCGCTTATTGATTTAATCGCCTCCACGGGCCGCGGTTATTCCATGACTTACCTTTTTCCCGGGCCCGGTGAAAATATATGGTGGAAGTTCCTTACTTTTTTCGGTAATTTTAACGGCCGATGGGGAGTCACCCCCGGCATAAGAATAGAAACAGCTTTAATTATAGCGGCTAGTTTTATTTATTTTTCTATTAAAGGGCTCAGCCTGGCGCGCCGTCTCTTCTTTTCGTTTCTTACCTATTGCGTGATCTTTGCTTACGGCGCCATGCCTTTTATCATTGGCTTATTCATCAAGATATTCAAACTGGAACCCGACTGGCAATCGTTTCCTTTAACCGATTTTTATCTTTTGCTTATCCTGATTTTAGCCGCCGCGGTGTTTTATTGGTATAACCCGGAATATTTCAGGAAAATCGCCGGAGATATAAGATTCCCCCGGCTGCTCCATTATGAATTGATGTTTATCCTGGGGACTGTCCTGGCGGGGATCTTTTCCTCCCAACCGGTCACCTTAACCCAGAATAATTTTTTTCCCTGGATTTTTATAATGTTTTCGATAGTATTCGCCTGGCTGTTTTCCCTCACCGCGAACAATCTGGCCGATTTAGACACCGACCGGATCGTCAACAAAGCGCGGCCGCTGGCCCGCGAAGCGATACCCTTAGCCGATTACAAAATATTATCGTGGATTTTCTTCCTGCTGGCGATAACTTATTCCTTTATGGCCGGCCCAATAATTTTATTTTTCATTCTTTTTTTCATCGGTAATTATTTCTTATACTCAATGCCTCCCTTAAGGCTGAAACGAGTGACTTTTTTTTCAAAATTTTTTATCTCCCTCAACTCAATGGCGATGATTATGCTGGGATATTTTTTCCTGGTCGGGCATTTTAAAATTCTGGCCGCGATGAGAAGCCCGGCGCGGCTGATTGTTCTTTTCTGGGTATTGTTTACCGCCCCGGTCAATTTCATCGACCTCAAAGACTACGCGGGAGACAAACAGGCGGGGATAAAAACCCTTCCGGTTATTTTTGGCCTGGCCGGAAGCAAAAAAATTATCGGGGTATTTTTTTTAATCGCTTACCTTTCGGTATATTTCATGTTTCGCAACGTTTACCTGCTGGCCCCCTTAGCCGGCCTGGGGATTTTGCAATTTTTCCTGATCAACCGGAAGAATTATGACGAACGGCCCGTATTTATCGTTTATCTTTTCAGCATCGTTGCCTTGATCACCTATCTTATCATATTTGTAAAACCCGCTTATCTCCGTTAACCGGGAAAATGCGGTTACGCATTTTCCCGGTTAGTATATAAATAATTATGGCGCTGAAATTCATCAAAAAAACCATTGCGGCGATTGAAGATACCCGTATTCCTCTGGTTTATTATTTCATTTCTTTTATCGGCTGGGTTGCCTTTCGCCGGTTTATCGAAATATTTTCCGATAGTTCCCGCTTACGTTTTGAATTATATTCTTGCGCGTCGTTTGAATACTATTCAGCGTTCTGGATGCAGATACTTTCCCACTGCCACCACGGTTTATACTGGCTGCAAAATTTTCTCACCGCGGCGATTGTTTTAACCTTAGCTACCCGGGAAGATTCGAAAAAAGTCATGCGCGCGGTTTTTTTTGGCGCCTTCCTCATAATTTTTACCCCCATCATCGACTTGATCGCCAACTCCGGCCGGGGACTCAATATCCCCTATCCTTATCCCAGGACTATCGGCGATTTTTTTCCCATTCCCCGCGATTTTACCATCGGCATGAAAATAACTATTGTCCTTTCTCTTGCCGCGGCGTTCTTTTACGCGTTCATCAAAACTGCCGATATCTTTAAAAGCGCGATAAGCGCGCTGGGTTTCTATCTCAATCTTGCTTTTTCCAGCATCCTTCCCTTTATCCTGCGGCCGGTAATACCCCATACGACAACGCGGGCATTTATGGTCTGCATCATCATCCAAATTATTATTCTGGCGTGGTTAGGGAACAAAAATTTTATTGAGGCGCTGTGGCGCGACAGCCGATTGCCGCGCGTAGCGCATTACGAATTAATGTTTTTTCTGGGGATACTCCTCGTGCGCGACGGCATCAAGGCGGTAGCCGACGAATGGTTAAGCTTTACCCTTATTGGCATCGCGATTTTTCTCAGCTGGATCGGCGCGGTAATCTCCAATAACATTGTCGACATCGAGATAGACCGGATTACAAATCCCAACCGGCCATCAGTAACCGGCGCCGTCGAACTTAAAAGCTACTCGGCCGCGGGATGGGCTTGTTTTGGCCTGGCACTTTGCGGCGCTTTTCTGGCAAGCCCCGCCATCGCTTATCTTATCCTGGTCTTCATCGGCATCTCCATAGTCTACTCGCTGCCGCCGTTCCGGCTTAAGCGCATACTGCTTTTCTCAAAACTTATGATCGCGGCGGCATCACTGCTGATGGTAATCATTGGGTATGTATTTGCCGGTATGCCTCTATTGCGGTTTCCACGTATTATAATATGGTATTTTCTTATTTTTGCCGCTCTGGCCTTAAATTTTATCGATTTAAAAGATACCGCGGGCGACAAAGCCGCGGGCATCCTGACTATCCCGGTGGTATTCGGCGAGAAAAAAGCAAAATTTATCATCGGTTTGTTCTTTATCGCCGCCTATCTGGCCGCCGGGGTTATTATTGCCGTCAAATTGAACTTGTGGAGCTCTGTCACCGTGATCCTGCTCGCGGCAGGGATAGGCCTGAAACAATTTTTCTTCTTCAACGATAAAAAGGGATACAAAGAAAACCGCGTCCTGCTCACTTATCTTGCCGGCCTGATTTTGTTTTTAATTATTTTTGTTCTCCGCCGTTAAAAACATCGGCGTTCTTCGTCAAACGGTTGCGCCTATTCGACTTCGTTCAAGACTAAACCCTGAGTAAACCCCGTTAGAGAACTCCGTTCTCTAACGGGGTAAAATCGAAGAACGCCGCAGGAAACGTTTTTCTCGTTTTTTAAAAAATGGAGGGGAGCTCCTGCCCTCATTAACATAAGTATGAAAATTTCATGACGAAGCGGCTAAATGTTGTTATAATATTGTGAGGGAAATATGGATTTCAATAAATTAATGTAGAAGTCCTAAAAATCGGAAGAAATAATAAAGGGGTCTGGTTATGCTGCATACGGCAATATATATTGTTTTTTTCATCGGCGCTTTTTGCGTCGCGATCGCCATCCTTAATTTCCTTTTTGAAGTCTGGCGCAAGTGGCAGGTAAAACAGGCGGATAAAATGGTGGATGAGCTCAGCGATTCTTTTATTTTTGTCGAGAAGAAAAAAGGGATTCTTATCGCGGCCTCGCCGTTTATCCTGGGCGTGCTGCTTTGGGTAGCAATCGGTAATTACATCGGCGGGATTATCGGGTTTGTCGTCGGTTTATTTGTCCCTTCGCAGTTAATAAAGATGGCGCGCGCCAACCGTCTAAGGCAATTCCAGTCTCAACTCGTGGATACTCTTTTAATACTTTCCAGCTCTTTAAAGGGCGGGATGAGTATTGTCCAGGCGATAGAGGTAGTGTGCGAGGAAATGCCCGTGCCCACATCCCAGGAGTTCGGGCTTATTTTAAAAGAAAACCGGCTGGGGATTTCTCTGGAAGAATCAATGAACGGTTTGCGCGCCCGCATCCAGACCGAGGAGGTTAATCTTATTGTAACCTCGATTTTAGTGGCGCGGGAAACCGGAGGAGAATTGCCGAGGGTTTTTTCGCGGCTGGTCTCTACCATTCGCAGCAATATTAAACTTAAACAAAAAATGGCTACCCTCACGCTTCAGGGCAGGCTGCAGGGCGTGATTATGGCAATTCTACCGATTGTGTTTACCTATTACATCTACAAACAGACGCCCGGGCATTTCGATATTATGTTTCAAACTGACCTGGGAAGAAAGCTTATGATCGGCGCGGTGGTGGCCTATGTTTTAGGATTATTTTTTATCAAGAAAATCAGCACCATCAAGACATAGCTATTATACTGGGCTAAGGCTAGGGTTACGAGGCCGGTTTGGGTAAGGGCAAGGGTCAAGGCTGAGAGAATGGAAGGGAAGAAAATAACTAGTTTTAAGGATTTAGAAGTGTATCGAAGCAGTTACGACGCTATGCTTATTGTTATGAAAGAAGTTTTACCTAAATTACCCAACATGGAAAAATATGACTTGAATGATCAATTGAGCCGCGCGTGTAAAGCGATTCCTCGATTGATTGCTGAAGGATACGCGAAGCGGCACCAAAAGGCGGGATTTCAAAGATATATTGACGACGCGATGGGCGAATGTAATGAGATGGTAGTAAGTTTAAGCCAGGCCAGAGATCTTTATGATAAATACTTGAATGTAAAAAATTGTGATGATCTGATATCTATTTACGATAAATGCGGCCGCCAACTTTATAAATTAGGCGCGGCGTGGACTAATTTCAAAAAATAGGTTAGGCCGGGGACAGGAAGCTCGTTTGGGTAAATGCTTGGGGTATGCTTAAAAATATTTTAAAACCATTACCTTAGCCATAGCCTAAACCGGCTTCGTAGCCTTAACCTTAACCCAGTTTAAAACTATGTACCCAGTTATTATAACTTTAACAGTTTTCGGCCTGATTTTTATCCTGTATGGAATTTTTTCTTCCAAAGAGGAACCGCTTTTTTTTGAAAAAAGGCCGCATCTTGTTGAAATAAAAACTAAGGCTAAGCGGACTAAATCTTCCGGGCCGGCGTTGGGCAGAGTTTCCATGTTCATCAATAAACCGTTTTCCAAGATGCCTTATTTAAAAGGCTTGCAGGAAAAATTGGATTTTTTGCGCCTGCCTATCGGCGCAATTGAGCTGCTTTTTGTAAAAGAGCTGTTGATGTTTATCGCCGGCGCCGGAGTTTTTTATACGATGGGGGCGTCGCAATACGTTCTGATCGCCGCCCTCGTAGGTTTTCTTTTACCTGATTTTATGCTGTTGGCAAAATACCGCACGCGTAAGGAGGAAATCGTGCGTTACTTCCCCGATACGGTAGACCTTTTGGATTTGTGTATCGGCGCCGGCCTTGATTTTTTATCTTCCATCGCCTGGATCGTGGATAAATCCCGCCCCAACCCTTTCATGGAAGAGTTGAAGGTAGTATTCAACGATATCCGTGTCGGCAAACCGAGAGTGCAGGCTCTTAAGGATATGGCCAAGCGGCTTAATATACCCGATATCAGCAGTTTTGTGCGTACCATTGTCCAGTCGGAACGCATGGGCGTTTCGATTGAGGAAGCCCTGAAAAACCTTTCTGAAGATACCAGGGAATTGCGTTTTCAAAACGGCGAACGCCAGGCGATAAAAGCTTCCATAAAAATCCTTGTCCCGCTGCTATTTTTTATCTTACCGGTTATTATGGTTGTCGTCGCCGGCCCGATCATCATAAAATTTACGCAAGGCGGCCTTACGCCGGGCGGCAGTATGAGCCTTGGCGGGATGTAATGAGACTTACTCATTTTCAAGCCGAAGGCGCAGGAAATGAGTGTAGTCGAATTATCCAAAATTGTGGGAGCGCTTAGAGCGCGACCTCAGATTTTGGGTAATGAGCTTGAGACTTACTCATTTTCAAGGGGGGTTTTAAAATGACGAGAATATGGGGGAAGAGCGCGGTTATGTTATTGGCGGCAGTTCTTTTGTCAAGCGGATGTCATCTTTTAATAGCGCGGTATCACGACGAGAAGCGCAAATTTTCCATATCATTGCCGCGATTCTGGGAACGTGATACTGATGTAAACGAAGCGGTCGCGATATCGGTGCGCGAACCATTGCATGGGAAAAACGATAAATTTCAGGAAAATATAAATGTTACCGTGACCAGCGCGGCGGAAGGAGCGCCGGTAGATATTTTTTATGATATCAATAAAGAAATGGCGATGAAGACTCTCCCGGGAATTAAATACGATATTGTCGAAGACGAAAGGTATGCCGGCTCGGAGATGGGCAGGTCTTTATCATTTACCTATATCCAGGAAAACCTTAAGTTGAGAATTACTTCTGTGATTTGGGCAAAAAATTCGCGAGTTTACGTAGTAACGGCAAGCTGTGAGGCGGATAAATATAACCACTATAAGAGAATCTTCAACGAAGCAATTTCAAGCTTGCGGTTAGATAAATAAATTCGGCCGTGTTTTGGCCGAATTTATTTATCGGCGGAGAGTAAAAATAAATAAAAACAGAATCAGGCTGGCAAGGTAAGTGAGCAGGACGCGGTTTTCTTTGTATCCTTTTTTATCGTTGAGGAAGAAAAATTGTTTCAGGCCTATCCCCGCTGCGATCAGGATTACGGCAAGAATGCTGTGCAGGTTCAATTTAGCGGCAACAATAATACCGGCGGCCAGGTAGGCGGCGATAAAAAACAAACCGATAATAATTTTTGCTTTTTTCTCGCCGAATACCACCGGGATAGTCAGGATGCCCGCGGCTTTATCGCCTTCAATATCTTTTAAATCGATAAAATTCAAGGCCAGAGCGGCGAAGATAAGAAAATACCAGATGAGAATGCGCGGGAATTCCAGCAAAGGCATACCGGCAAACACATATCCCGTGACTACCATTAACAGCGACGCTGCGGCAATCATGGTTTTGGAAAAAAGCGGTATTCGTTTAAACCGGAACGGCGGGAGAGAATATATCACCGAGATGCCGATGCCGGTTATCGTCAGGAAAGCAATCGCCGGGCTGACCATGAACGCGCATAGCGCGGCAAGGCCAAGGCATGACCAGCCGAGCAAGGAATAAGTCGTTAAAGCGACGGCGCCGGTAACCAGCGGCCGGCCGGGGCTGGTGATCCTGTCTATTTTAACATCGGCGATATTATTGACCATTACCGCGCCGATCCAGGAAAAGAAAATCACAATCAGCATAAGAAGGAAGCTCAACCACTCGCCGGCAATACTGCTTATTAAGCCATTCGATGAAATAGCTATCCCCAATAGAAACATCAATTGATAATGGGCCGCGCGCGTTATCCTAATGTCGCGCCGGAGCGCGCGAAATAGATTTTTGTCCCATAGCCGTACAAGAATGACAATTTCTACGGCAAGAAAAACCATAAATGCCCGGGTAGCCATCAGGGGCATGACCGGCCGCAGTAAAAACGGCAAAAGGAAACTAAGGGCGGCGCTGGCGTATAAGCCTAAAATAATTACGGCGCTTTTAAAAATATTCCTGGTTTTTATTAAGGCATAAGCAAAAGTTATAGACATGATTGCGGCGGCAGTCGCGGCCATCCCGATAGTAAAATCGCGGGGGATAGGGAAAAAATCACTGAAGCTTTTAGGGTAAGGATAGTGTACGTTAAGCCCTTTGCCATAGCTGGCAATCAGGTCGATAATAGGCGTCAAAACGATAGCGAATACGCTGAACAAGGTCACGCGCAGTACTTTCCTGATATTTTCTCTGGTGCCCAACGCCAAAATAATCGCGCCGGCAAGAAAGTTTTGCAGCCAGCATAAGCTATGGTGGCAATGGGAGAGTATTTGCGTCCAGAAGGCGGTATAATAATCATAATACGCGCAGGGGAGCAATTCAAAGCGCAGCCGCGAATGGTCGGAAAATAGTTCGATAAATTGCCGGATTGCTACCCAGCAAACAAAAGAGATAAAATAATAAACCAGAGGAATACGGGTATCTTCAATCGCCGCAATGGTTTTTTTGATGAATTTCAGCGCCATAATTATTTATTCTCCTTCATATATTAACCGGAAAAACACTTTTTGGCAAGGGTTAATGAGGGCAGAAATTTTCATACTTACCGACGAAGTCTAATTGTCTCATAATGTTACCGCATCAAACACCGAAAGGCTTCGTTGCCTCATCAACAAGGTTTCTCCCCACAGGAAGTTTAGGAGTTTGGGGAGAAAAACAAGAAAAAAAAATTATTTTGCGGGGTGATTAGGGGGTAGTTTCTTTAACCGTGGTGGGCTCAATGTTATCGTCATTGTTGGGATTGGGCCGGTATACTTCGCCGCCGCCGAAAACATCAGCGGTCTCCTTGATTTTTCCGGCAAAACCCGTGCTGATATAGTGGGACATTAAGAATAAAGCGAGAAGAACAACGGCAACCATGATGCTATAATCAAGCATGGTCTGGGATAATTTTTGTTTCCTGCGTAAATCCATATGTATTCTCACATGCGAAAGCTCTTAATACAAATAAGCCTTATTTCTCATCGCCTCCGCTATTGGGCTTCTCCGGAATCGGCGCGGTTATGCCTTTCGTTATACTGAATCCGGACATAACAGCCCTGGGCTTTGTCCATAATATTAGGCGTAATAAGGACCTGGGCATCCGCGGCTTCATTGGTATACTTCAACAATACGCTGTCGGTTACAACCTTGTTTAAATCTTCGCCGTCGCTGAAAATCTGGGGTATATTCATCTCCAACTTTCTTCCTTTTTGGTTATAAGCCTTAAGTAACTCTCCCGCGGAAGCATCTTTGTCCAACTGCCAGCCGTACTCCGGCATCGTTGCCTGGTAAAAATCGTGCGCTTCCTGCGGGGAAAGCGCGGTAGAATACATCACGTCCGCGTTTTTCCCGGAATTGGTCACTGACCACCGCACTCCCTTGGGCGGCCGGGGCACGGTTTGCAGGTCTTCGCCCGGCGCGTCTTCTTTGGGTATACTGTCGGCGACAAAAGAGTCGTGCACCGAGGGAAGCGTCTTATCGAGAGCCGGAGTGCCCGGCGGCTGAAGGTACTGGACAATACCGACTTTTCGGCTCCCGGTTGTTTCGTCGGAAATAACCACCTCGGCCACTTGCTCTCCTTTTTTATACTGCATCCGGCGTATGTCGATCTTGGGGAGGCTCTTCTTTAGTTCATCCCTGGTCTGGGCATCAAGATCGAGCTCGTTCACAGCCGACGAGACGTTGCCGATGTTTTGGTCGCCGACTTTTTCAAATTCGTTTTGTTCAAAAAAATAATCGTAGAAACCGGCGATCTCCTCGCCGGAAGCGCTGCTGCTATAATCCTTGCCGCGAAGTTCTTTCCCGCCGAATTTCGTCGAACCGCCCTTATCCAGGGAAGACCCTTGCGGCGGCCCCGGTATATCGATTTTATCGCC
>Ga0182017_10003854_pt1 | contig 11201 bp, 10 predicted proteins | sample 712E3DmetaG_FD_120492 | JGI IMG/M metagenome (GOLD analysis project Ga0182017, IMG submission 120492) | Permafrost microbial communities from Stordalen Mire, Sweden - 712E3D metaG | ecosystem: Environmental > Terrestrial > Soil > Wetlands > Permafrost | place: Sweden: Stordalen | collected... | reverse complement strand
CCCGCAAGCGCTATCTATTCATTCGGATTCTTGAGGCATGCAATGCCGACTGTTTTATGTGTGAGTATGCCCAATCACGTGACCCCTATAGGCTTGCGGTTGCTGAGTTTCGGGCAGTGGTACTACAAGCGTCGGCACTCGGTGTGGAGTTCGTGCGTTTCACCGGGGGCGAACCTCTGCTGCACAAGGAAATCGATTCGCTGATCTGTGTCGGCGCGGAGGCAGGCATGAAGATGTCGATCATCACGAACGGGCAGCTTGTGCCGAGGATGGTCCGTCGCCTTGTGGAGTCAGGCCTGGCCCAACTCATCGTGAGCATCGATGGCGCGTCTGCTGAGGTCCACGATATGGTTCGGAACACCCCCGGTCTTTTCCACGAGTGCATAGCCGGCCTTAGGTTGGCGCGCGACCTTGGCCTTCTGGTCCGGGTTAACACGGTCGTCGGCCCCCACAACTATGAGGAGCTGCCACGGCTCCAAGAGATGCTCAAGGCCATCGGCGTCCACCAGTGGGAGGTCTCGGCGGTCAAGCTTGAGCGGCTCATCGTCTATCCCGACCCATGGCACGTGCTGACCGTGTGTGAGCCCCTCTACGTCGCCGACCCGCTGACGACGGTCGTCCCCATGGGCAAGCGATTCTACGGAGAGACACCGACTCAGCAACGGCTGTTCTTCGAACTCGGCATCACACCTCGACCCAATCCGCCCCTCTGTCACCTCGTAGGCGACGTCATCTACATCGACGCCAAGGCTGGCCGGGGCTTTGGCTGCAGCCTGCTACCGCATCGCAATAAAGGGGACACCGGCGGTGGGGTGCGATTGCGTAACGATGGTCGCTGGAAGCTCGATGTCCCTGAGTTCGCAGCTCACGTGAACGCCTTCCGATCAGCCGGTCCAGCGGTCTGCCGCGGTTGCTCGACGACGGCCGCCGGCTATAGCGATAGTGTCGCCGCCTTGCAACCAATTGGTGACTGGGAGTTCTGATATGCCCGACAGTAAAGGTACAAATCACTCAGCGCAGAGTCCCGACGATTGCTGCATAGCCGATCCGAAGTCCAATCGCACCAAACTGCCCGCCATTCTCGGCGGTTCCCCGGTGAGGCCGCGGCCAGTCGAGGCAACGGCCCTGATAGACGAAAGGATTCGGCAGAGAGTATCGGAAATCCTCGACACCGGCCTTTTGTCCGAGTACTACGGCGGGCCGTGGGCGCGACGGTTCGAACAAGCGTTCGCCCGTTACTACGGTCAGGACTATTGGGCGGTCTCGGTCAACTCGGGGACGAGCGCGCTGCACCTTGCGCTCACGGCGGCCGGAGTCGGCCCTGACGACGAGGTGATTGTGCCCGCGCTGTGCTTCGTGGCGGCCGCGACCGCGATCGTGCAAAACGGTGCGGTGCCGGTGATCTGTGACGCCGAACCCGAACACTTGACATTGGATGTTGCGCGCGCCGAGCGCCTCATCACCAAGCGGACGAAGGCGATTCTTCCCGTGCACTTCTGGGGCTATCCCTCGGATGTCACGCAATTACGAAACTTGTGCGACCGGCACGGCCTGGTGCTAATCGAGGACTGCGCCCAGGCCTTCGGTGCGCCCACAGGCCAAGCCAAAGCGGGCAGCCTCGCTGACTATGCGACCTTCGCTTTCTCGGTACGGAAGCACATTGCCTGCGGCGAGGGTGGCATGGTTCTATGCCGTAATGAGGAAAGCCATGCTCGCATCCGCACCCTGGCAAACTATGGCAAGGGATCAGGTTAGGACGACTATGTCTCGATTGGATACAGCTATCGCATGGCAGAGTTTCCCGCCATCGTCGCTCTCGAAGCGCTCGATCGCGTGGACTCAGAGATCCGCGCCAGGCAAGAGGCTGGCCACCACTACATAGACCTACTTCAAGGCACTGGCCTGGCGGTGGTGCCAGAGCCTCCCTGGGGCCGCAGCGTGTTCTTCAAATGCCCGGTGCTATTGCCGCCGGACATGAAGCAAAGACGCAAGCAAATAGTCGATGCGATCAAGGCCGAGAACGTCAGCTGCCGTGTGCCCCACCGGCCGTTGTACGCAATTCCTTGGGTGGCCGAGTATCTCAAGAAGACCGGCGCCTTCCGGGGCGTGGAAGGGTGTCCAATTGTGGCTGCGACTCACCCGCGGCTGTTCGAGATCGAGACCGGTCCCCACCTTCCAATGGAGGAGGCGCGCCTGACCGGATCCGCCGTAATGAAGGTCTGGCGGCATTTCTCCGCGACACCACCGGGCGGGGTGGGCTAGCTGTGACAACGGGTGTTGCCTCCGGCTGCACGCTTCTCGTGGCTGTTAGCGACTTCGGATGGGGAAGTCTCGGCAAGCTTCGCCTAATACTCGACCGGCTGCCGGCAGTTGATTTTGCACTATTCGGCGATGCTCCCATCAATAACGTCGCCGCCGATATGCTGCGCGGACGGCACCGGTTGGTCTCCTGTCTCCCCGAGCGTGCCGCCTTTGCGCTGGTGATCAATGATCCGGCATCCGCGAACGAAATTGCCGAGCATGGCGTCCCCGTCATCTATGTCGATAGCCTGCCGTATCTATGGTCGACGCCGGATGAGGTCCCAGCCTCGCGCAATGTCTCGATTTACTGTGCTCAAAAGTACCCATTCGACAGGCTACCCGTCTCGCGCGTTCTCATGAACCGGGAGCGCATTCAATGGATCGACCCCATCGTCCCAACCTCGGCGTACCGTCGAGGCGGAGGGGGCGTTGTCGTTAATGTTGGCGGGTTGCATAGCCACTTGGTCGGGAACACTGCGAAGGCATACCTGCGGCTGGCATTGACGCCACTGCTGAGTGCATTGAGGGGCCTGCCGATGCCTGCCTTGGCCGTGTGCGGAAACCTGCCGTACGATTATCGGAAGGAGGTCCAGGATATGCTCCCGGACTGCAAGACGATCGGTCTTCAGTCGCCCTACGAATTTGAAGCACTGCTGCGGAACGCGGACCTGTTGATCACCTCCCCCGGAAGCACCACGATTTTGCAGGCTGTATCGCTGAAGCTGCCGACGTTGCTCCTCCCACCGCAGAATCTAAGCCAGCTTCTCAACGCGCGGTTGTTCTCCTTGCCGAGCGCACAGACGATGTCATGGCCGCTTAGTGTCATGCAGCCCGACCGCATTGAACAGCTCCGCCCAAAAGGCGAGGACGTGGTGCTTGCCTACATCTACGGTTCGATCAACGCTGCCGCAGCCAACGAGGCGGTTGCGCTAGACGTCGCGGCGACCATCCAGACCGCGCTCCGATCTAGGCCAAAGGAAGGTGTGTTGGAACCGTCGCTGAGATCTCTCGGAGCTAACGGGGCCGCGCAGGTCGCACAGCAGGTCAGGCAGGCTATGTACGCGCCCCTTTGGCATCTCGGGGCTGCGCCAGCTTCACGTGCGCAAGTCGTGACGAGCCACTCCGCGAAACCGACGCTACTGGTCCTGCGGCATCACGGGCTGGGCGACCTTACCACCGCGCAGCCGGCGCTCCACGCGCTCCGCCGTCGCTTTCCCAAGCATGTGCTAGTCGCTACATGTCCGTCCTGGCTCGTTCCTCTCGCCACCCACCTCGGCACCGCCGATCGGTGGATATCTGAGACTCTCAGCACCCCAGGAATGGCAACGGCCGCGACCGATGCTTCGAGGCACCAGCTGGCGGACGCGCCTTTGCTCGCCAATGTCCTGAGAGAGGTTTCAGCGACCGACGTCCTGGTCTCGCTGCGCACTCCTGGCCCCGAACTGCTTCCAGTCGTCGAGAAGCTCGCGCCGCGTCTCCTCGTGAGCTATCGCTGTGCGAATCTTGCAGCGACGGAGCCGTTCCCCGCGCTGGATTTCACCGACCACATCTTGACTCGTTGGAACCGCCTGCTGGGTATGGTAGGTGCGGAGCCGCACGAAGAGGACGTCTACCTTCGACTCGACGTACCGGAGAGCCACAGCCGCTTCACCATCGTCCATGTCGGCGCTGGCAGTGCGGCTCGGCTGTGGCCGATAGATCGCTGGGTTGCGGTCGCGGGGCATCTTGCGTCGAAGGGTCATTGTGTCATATTCACGGGTAGTGTAGCCGAGGCGCCGCGCGTATCCGAGGTTATTCGTCGAGCTAGCTTCAGTCCGCAGCAAGATCGCTCGGGGCAGACTGACGCGCTGGAGCTCGCGCGGTTGGTCGCCGGCGCGCGACTCGTGGTATCGGTGGATAATGGGATTTCCCACCTCGCCACTGCATTTCGCCGACCGGCCTTGACACTGTTTGGCCCCGTGCCGCCAGCGTGGTGGGGGCCTCCGCCGGGAAACCCCCAGCACCGGACCATATGGACAGGCCGGACCGGCGACACGTATGGATCCACGGCGGACCCAGGCCTTCTGGAGATCTCCGATCAATGCGTGGTCAACGCAATAGACGCATTGCATCGCGATGGCGTTGTGTAGATATGATTGCGGCTGCTATGTTTGCTCTACGCATGATGCCCTATCCAATGCTCGTATCTGAGGTAGAATCATGAAGGCGACATTCTGGCACAGATTCACGGACTGCACAGCCGATTCGCCTCTTTCACGTGCTGGCAGGGCGGTCATGCGGATCCTGAATGGCGAGTTGCAGCAGCTTGCGTACAACTGGCAGCACATCAAAGCGGTCGGCGCCCCTATCCTCTTCCAGATCGAGCTCACGAACCATTGTCCGATGGCATGCCAAATGTGTCCTCGCACGCACTCAATGCAACGCCCGCTGGGGTTCATGGACCCAGCGCTCTTTCGCTCCATCGTCAAACAGGGCGCGCGCAGCACGTCGCGCATCTTCCTTCACCACTTTGGTGAGTCGCTGCTACATCCAGCCCTCGGCGATTGCATTCGATACGCCGCCGAGCATGGAGTAGAGTCGCACCTATCGGCGAATCCGATCCTGCTGAACAACGCGAGGATCCGCGCTTTGGTAGACAACGGCCTCAAGGAAGTGGTCTTGTCGCTTGACGGCTTCACGCGAGCAACGTCGCGTCAGGTGCGCGGCGAGGCGGCCGAGGATGTCGACCGCGCGGAAGCACGGATAAAGCGACTCATCGATTACCGTCAAGAAACAAGATGCGCCACGCCGAGAATCACCATGCAGATTGTACGGCAAAGACAGAATGTGCACGAGATTGATGCCTGGATCCAGAAATGGAAGAACAAACCCGGCATCGATCGGGTAAAGGTCAAGTCGTACGTAACTTGGGACGGTTCTGAAGAGAGGATCAATGAACTTCGCATCGATCCCGAGCCAGAGACCTCGGCCATTGTCTGCGACAAGCCCTGGAGTTCAATGACGGTTCTCTGGGATGGACGTGTGGTGCCGTGCTGCTTCGACCATGACGGGCTGCTCACACTCGGAGACACTACGAAACAGTCACTGGTCCATATCTGGCGCGGAGAGCCCGCTCGGCAATTGCGCAGCTGTCACCGACTGGGAGACTTCAGCCATGCTTCGCTTTGTGCACGATGCAAGGACAAAGAAGGGTACCCGGTGCGCAAGTGGTACTATCCTCTGAATCGATTGATTGGACAGCAAAGCCCACTCAAGGCGGAGTGGCGTGGAGCGGCAGAATCAATGCCGACGCAATCTTGCGCGACGGCCGATGGTCAACCTCGGCAATCTCGGACGTAGAGCCGTGCAAGACGCGAGAGATTTGCCACCTCGCGATCAAACCAGTCATTCTCTAGCCGCACGCACTCTCGACGCCAGTCTGAGAGTTCCCTCACGAGGACCGTGAATGTCTCGATGAACAGCCGCTTGGTACCCCAGCGAAATATCTCTTGACTGGCACACCGGAGGCCGTGCAGTGACGCCAAGTTCTCGACGAGCTCGGCGCTCACGCTGGGATCGCGCCAGTGAAGATCCCTCTCCATCCACCCGAGTCGCCGCAGAACCAACTCCAATTTGGGCATTCCTGCGAACAACCGCGATCGTCGGCGGTAGCGACCAAGATTCGAGTGATGTAGAAACGCGACGCCGTTGGGCTTCAGTACCCGTGGCAACTGGGTGAGATAGGCCTCAATCGTGGATTGGTCCACCAGCGGAAGCGCGTCAAAACTGAAAACGAAATCCACGGACTCGTCGTCTACTACCGCGAGTGACTTCCCGTCGTTGCAGTAAAAGGAGACGTGCGCGGCCGCCTCGAAGCGTTGGCGGCACGCCGCGATGCACTGCTCGGACAGATCGATGGCCATCAGTCGGTGACAGTGGTCCTTTAGGTACTTAGTCCATCGTCCGAAGCCACAGCCGACCTCCAAGATCGTTCCTGCGTCGAGGAAGCTGTGAATGCGAGGAAGGATAGTACCATACCATTGCATGGAGACATCGCCCCAATCCTTCGACCATTCGTCACCGTGGCACAGCCAAGAGTAGCCGCCGTTCCAGTACCTTCTGTTCTCTTCAATGCTCGGCATTCAAGCTCCCTACTGACGGAGTCCTATGCTCGGTCCATTCCATCCATTCGCGACACGGCACAGGAACGCAATGAGACCCGAAATGCAGTTCCCCCAGGAAACGGGCGAAGGATCGTGACGCTGACGTGGGCACATACGTAGTTCTTCAAGGAGGCAGTCAAGGAAGGGCACAAGCGCATCCGGGGCAGCTACGGTGTTGGGGAGACCAAGCACATGGCGGTGTTGCTGTTTGTCCGCGGCAAGGACCCTCGTCCCACTTGCATACTGGTCCGAAATCGCGCCACTGGCGCAGGGGGCCGATGGCGCACCAGTCCAGCACCACAGTACGTCGCAGGCCTGAAGTCGGCGATTCAGTGTTGCCGCGTCGAGGTAGCCATGATGAAAGCGAAAGTGGCGTTGCTCGCGCATGCACAAGCCCTCCAATCTGGATAGTTCACCCGGCGAATCGATCCGCCAAGGGCTTGTGATGAGTTCCAGGAACCATCCGGACCGGCGCGCTTCGGGGAGTAGCACCTCTACAATCTCAACGAACTGGCGCTCGAACTTCAGAAATCCGTTGGAGCCCACGATGAGTCTCTTCTCGGGTAGACCGAATTCATGGCGCAAAGTCGCGCGGTCTTCAAGAGATTGAGGGGTCCACGCTGGATGAAGAAACGTGTGGACGGGCTTGTGTGTTGACACAATCATGCCAGGACACATGAAAACAAAACCGTCCAGATACTGAAAGGCTCCTGCACTACACTCGGAGTGAGCAAAGAGGACGACTGGGGCGTCGGTACCTGCCGCCAGCGAGGCAACCTCGTTGTCAGTGAATAGTTCCACATGGTGCTGAACCAGGAGGAGATCATGCTTCTTGGACAAAGATGGGCAGTCCGCCGTGTCCACCTCGATTCCACCTGCCCGCAGATGTGTCTGCAGGCTACGAGCAAACAAGGCAATCCCGCAGTCTGGGCCAAGGGTCTTTGAGATTTGGAGGACTCTCATGGTGTCAGTTCCTCGTTCGTTCCGATACGTCTACTGGCCGTGTTGTCGCGCAACGGGGGCTCGCCTCGTGTCAACTCGATGGTATTGCTGGCGTCCCTCTCGCATTGGGGACAGGAGAGTCCGGCAATGGGGTCGTGGTTAACTCGCGAAGAACGCGTACAAGATGCGGCAATCTGTGTCGCTTGACAATTGGCAGCATGGCAAGTGATGGGTCGGCGCGTGAGCTATCATCTGACGGCAGGCACAAATCCTGCCGCGGGGCGCAGCGACAGTTGCATAGAACAGTAGGCTTCCAGTCGGTCTGCAGGCCAGCGAGTGCTGCATCAATGGTACCGGATATTGGGAAAGGCGACTCCGGGTGGATGGTATTCTAGCATCTGGCCGTGTGTGTCGCGAGCCGTCAGATCTTGCCCCATCGGTGTGACCGACACAACTTTGTCTACGACAAACGCAAATATGTCGCTATCGGGCTCGAGCGCAGCGACGTCGATCGCCTCGGCGATCGGCAGCCGAAACGGTTTCGAGAGGTCTCGCGGTCCGGGGCGGGTACACAGGTAGTGGTTCTGTCGGCTCTGGGCTGTGAAGCGTACTTCTGTCCCCAGTGTCGCGAAGGAAGGGATGTTGATATTAAGCAGGGCAACTCTAGGTGGCAAACCGTGGCGAAGCGCCGCAGCAGCGAACTGCCGAATGACGCTTGCGGCGACAGCCCAATCTTCGTGGCAGTAGGGCCTTGCGAACAGCTCAGGGGCCTCTGGACCGATGCTGACGGCAAGCGCAGGGATACCGTAGGCAGCAGCCTCTAGAGCTGCGCCGACCGTGCCACTAATCAGGTTCGTTGCGCCAAGGTTCTCCCCGTTGTTGATGCCGCTAATACAGAATGCGAGAGGCCGCGAGGCGATTTCGAGCACGGCGTGAGCAACCGCTTGGGCTGGCGAGCCTCTGACGGCATGGTAGAGAATTGTGCCGCCTCCGAGCGGGCCGCTGCGGGTCTCGATCACCCCCTGGCCATCCGCTCGGGGGAAGGACCGCCCCATGCCGGTCTGCTGCGCTTCAGGTGCGACGATAAGCAAATCTCCCAAAGGGGCGGCAATTTCCGCTGCGGCCCGTAGTCCGCCGGACTGGATGCCATCGTCGTTGGTGACGAGGATCAACGGCCGGTCCACAACGATCTTCATCAGGTCTCACCTTGACCGAGCTGGGCTGCGACTTTGCCTCGCCCAGAGTCAAGCGAGCGTGGACTACGAATCGCTGCGAGCGCAATCGATGCAGCGACCGCCGCGTTCAGCGATTCGACGCCCTGGCGTCCACCGGGTATGCGGACAAGAAAGTCGCACGACTCCTTGGTCAAGCGCCGCAGTCCTCCACCTTCGGCACCAACTACGATGACCGACCTGGCCTGGAAGTCCGACTCTCCTATTGCCATTGAACCACGCTCATCTAGACCATATATCCAATGGCCATTGTCGCTGAGCGTCCTCAGGCTCCTTGAGAGATTTGTTATTCTGTAGACCTTCACGAATTCGGCGCCCCCTGATGCGACGCGAAGCACCTCTGGCGTGATGTCTGCGGCGCGATCTCGTAGCAATAGGACCGCGCCAACGCCGAAGAATGCGGAAGTCCGAAGGATGGTCCCGAGGTTGTGGGGATTGGAGATTTGGTCAAGAGCAACCACCAAGTTGCAGGCAGCAAGTTCATCAAAATCGCTTTCGTCGTAGAGCCGTCGGGGCTCAACGAAGATGCATATGCCTTGGTGCTTGTCGCTCTCGCGCAAGCCAGTCAAGCGCAGGAACTCTCGCCAAGGCACAATCTGCGGAACCACGGCAGCTACCCGCGTGAGTTCCACGTATTCCTCGGTCCACCGAGTATGCCGAGCCGTGTCGTCCTTGCGGCCATCGAGAATGACCACCCGTTTCACTGCAGAGGGACGGGTCAGAAGGACAGCACGAACCGAGTGCGTTCCATAGACGAGTTCCAGATGCCTCGGCATTATGGGTTTCCGCCAGAATCAGAGGCGAAGCCACAGGACGGGCAGCGGAGCGTCAACGTGCAGGCGGTCGGAATCGCTTGCTCGGACCTCCGCAGTTCCCACTGCAAGCGCGAGAGTAACTCATCACCATTCATGGCATCTTCCAACCCGAACATGTTAATGTGCGGCATCGCGGCCAAAAGGCCATCGAAAAGATAGCTTCGGCCAGTCGCTCCGGGGTCAGTCACGATGAACAACGGCTTCTGGAGAGCCACCGCCCAGCCCAGTTCCATGAAGGTGCCATCGGTGCGGATGAGCTTGCCATCGACATCAGCTGGGAGAACAACCACCATCGCCCTGGAGATCCGTGTGAAATGCCAGTCGCGTCGGAAGACGTCTGCTGGCCGTTCCGGTATGCGGCTTCCGAACAGCTCCTCTCGGTGCGCCGACAAGACGGAGAACCCGGCCGATTCCAGACGGTTGGCGATCCCTTCGATGGCGCGCCGAACCATCACGCCAGACGTCCCACCGTCGGTGACGTTCGTGATGGGGCCGCAGAGGAACACCGCAGGCCTGGACTCTTCGGCCGCCATCAACCCCTCACCATTGTCGGGATCTCCTGGAGTTCCTGAAAGCTCCGACTGCCCAGCGAGGTTCTCTACGACCAGTTTCCCATCCGCCGACCGTGGAGAAGGAACGCCGGTACTCGTGAGCGAATCTCTCTAGCGTCATACGCAGCGACTCCTGCAACATCCCGATATCATGTGCGATGGTGAACTCGACAGTCGTATATTCCTCCTGCGACCCCGACCGCCTCGGTCTGCGGAGCACGACTGGTCATCAGCCCGGGCAGCTGCCACGGCGACTTCTATACCGGAACTCTGCCGCGGGATCAAGGGGCTCGCTGCGCTGCTGCTTGCTCTGCTTGCTTGCTGCTTGCTGCTTGACCTCGCAGGCTGGGCAGGCTAAATCCGCCCATCCAATGCCTTCCTACGATACATCCGACATCCGCAAGGGACTCAAGATCATCCTGGACGGTGCTCCGTACACGGTAGTCGAGTTCCAATTCATCAGGCCGGGCAAGGGCGCGGCCTTCACACGCACCAAGCTCAAGAACCTGCTCACCGGCGGGGTCATCGAACGCAACCTCCGCTCGGGTGAGAAGCTTGAACCGGCCAACGTCGAGTCCAAGCAGATGCAGTATCTGTACAAGGAAGGCGACTCGTACGTGTTCATGGACACCAGCACCTACGACCAAGTGCACATTCCGCACGAGACCATCGGCGAAGACTCGAATTTCATGCCCGAACAAATCATCGTCGAGGTGCTCTTCTTCAACGACCGCGCCGTCGGCCTCACGCTGCCTAACTTCATCGAGCAGAAGATACTGGCGACCGAGCCCGGGTTCCGCGGCGACACCGCGACGGGCGTGACCAAGCCGGCGAGGATCAGCACCGGCGCCACCGTCGCGGTGCCGCTGTTCATCAACGAGGGTGACATCATCAAGATCGACACGCGCACAGGCGAGTACCTTGAGCGCGTGGGCCGTGCGTAGAAGCGCGTGGAAAAACCGGCTCAGCACGCATCGCGTCCGGCAATGTCCGCCAGTTCGCCGTGGTCGGAGCAGAGCATAGGCATCATGGAAGTATGGCGTCCACGGGAAAGTCACGGCTTTCGAGAATAGCACCCATCGGCGGTCAGCTGGGTTTCGCGCGGCAGGAGGCTGGCGTCGCCTGGACGACGGTCAGATGGCCGCGCGATTGCGCCCCGCCGCGGACGTCGTGGCGCCCAGGGGATGCTCGAAGGTGGCAGTGGAGTCCCTCCTCGTT